>Ga0209803_1001315_pt1 | contig 16321 bp, 10 predicted proteins | sample GraSoiAngelo_138_FD_185895 | JGI IMG/M metagenome (GOLD analysis project Ga0209803, IMG submission 185895) | Grasslands soil microbial communities from the Angelo Coastal Reserve, California, USA - 14_0929_09_40cm (SPAdes) (version 2) | ecosystem: Environmental > Terrestrial > Soil > Grasslands ...
ATTGGACGCGACGAACATTGGGTGAGTCAATACACGCTCGACGGCGAGCAATGTCTCGAAATCCAGGCCGGCCCTCTAGTCGATCAGTCGATCAAAGATGTGCTCCAGCCCGGACAATTGCACTACCACGTAGAGTTCTGGATTCCTTCGGCGGACCGCCGTAACATTCGGGAAATCCAGCTGCCTGACCCTGAACTCAGACCTCTTGGCGATGTCCCACTCTTTGGCTGGGCGCGCAATCAGGAAGTAGGCATATGGCTGCGGCTTGTCGAGGCGCATCAAGCCCACGATCCAACTCAAGTTCCGTCACCACCTGGTCTCGACAGCAATCAGTGGGCAATGAGCGGTTGCACGGAATTAGGCGATGCTCTCTCCTGGGTTGCATCTTTCGCACAGGGCAATGAGCGTGATCGCTGGCTGTTTCAGCATGGCGCCTGGTTGGCAGGGCGCGGAGAGACAGATGCTGCCTTGCAGGTATTGTCCCAATCAGCGGACGATCGCGCGCACGCTTTGTCCGGAAGACTGTACCTCTATAAGAACGATGCGCGATCAGCGGCGGAGCGCCTCCGCGCGATCAAATCCGAAGCAATCGCTCTTCACCCACAGGTTGTGGTCGAACGCGATCGAGCGCTTGCCTCGCTCGGGCGGGAAACTCTGGAAGAGCGCGCACAGTGGCTCGCAGCGGTATCTGCCCTGGACGATGAATGGGTCGCTGAACGTCGCGCGAGCCTGTTGATCGACAAGGGAGACCTCCGAGCCGCCCTGAACGTGCTCGAGACCACTCGCTTCCAACTGGTCCATCAGAGATACGAACGGACTCGTCTGTGGAGACAGGTAGAACGCGCGCTGGGATTGGAACCCGTCGATTGTCTCGCATGGCTGGGAGAAGACGACCTGGCGGAGTTTGGGGCATACCGCGAGCATCCGACAGAAGGATATTGAGAACGCAAATACATTTCGTCCGGAGATGCCATCTTGGCCAAAGGTAATCGGGTAGTTCTTGCCCACGTTCTTTTGCTAGTCGTTTGCATCTTGGCCCTCCCCTGTTTGGTTAGCGCGCAGAGGGATGAGTCGCTTGCCATCATGCCGTTGCCCGCGAAGTTCCAGGTGGGCCAGGGGGAGTTCGTCATCGATGGCAGTTTTGGTATCGAGTTGAAGGGATACAAGGAACCTCGCCTCGGCCGGGCGCGCCAGCGTTTTCTCGATACTCTCTCGCGGGAGACGGGAATTCCCTTGTGGCGCGAGGCGGTCGTTAATCAGCCCCACTTCATCGTCGAGACCGGAGGACCAAGCGCGCCCGTCCAGCGGGTGGACGAGGATGAGTCCTATCACCTTGCGATCTCAACGACCGACGTCCAGTTGAAGGCCGCGAACCCGCTCGGCGTTCTCCGTGGCCTACAGACCTTCCTGCAACTGGTGCGAGTCGCACCGAAAGGATTCACTGTTCCGGTGGTCACAATTGACGACAAGCCACGCTTCCCATGGCGTGGACTGCTGATCGACTCCGGCCACCGCTTCGTTCCGCTTCCAGACGTGAAGCGCAACCTAGATGCAATGGAAGCGGTGAAGTTGAGCGTCTTCCATTGGCGCTTTGCCGATAACGCGGGCTATCACATCGAGAGCAAGAAATTCCCATTACTGCAGGCGAAGGGTTCGGGCGGATTTTACTACTCGCAAGATGAGGTGCGCGATGTAATCGCATATGCCCGCGACCGTGGGATCCGTGTTGTCCCAGAATTCGATATGCCATGCCACACGACATCGTGGTTCCAAGGCTATCCCGAACTCTCGAGCGGCCAGGTTCCAACCAACAGCTCGGCGATCGATCCCACCCGCGAAAGCACGTACAAGTTTCTTGCCGGCTTCATCGGCGAAATGACTTCCCTGTTTCCCGATACCTACATTCACCTCGGCGGCGACGAGTGCGACCCGAAGGAGTGGGAGGCCAATCCGCGGATTCGTGAGTACATGCAAGAGCACGGGATAAGAGATGCCGCGGCGCTCCAGGCATCGTTCACGGCCAGACTCCAGAAGATCGTTGCCGACCACAAGAAAATCATGATGGGCTGGGATGAGGTGCTGGGTCCTGACACGCCGAAGGACGTCGTGATTCATTCATGGCGTGGTCCCAAATCACTGGCAGAAGCGGCCAGGCACGGAAACCGTGGAGTTCTCTCCTCCGGCTACTACATCGACTTAAATCAGTCGGCGGCGGAGCACTATTTGATCGATCCGCTGGGCGACGCGACTACGAAGACACTCACACCAGAAGAGAAGAGTCGTGTGCTCGGCGGCGAGGCGACGATGTGGACCGACATCGTCTCGCACGAAAATATGGATAACAGGATCTGGCCACGGACTGCCGCTATTGCCGAGCGCCTATGGTCGCCCGAAGAAGTGCGCGATATCGACTCGATGTACCGGCGCCTTGCGGTCGTCTCGCAGAAGCTCGTCTACCACGGCTCACGTCACAAGCTCATCACCGACGAAATGCTGCAGCGAATGACTGGTGATCCGAATCCGGTCGCGCTGAAAGTTCTCGCGGATGTAGTCCAGCCGCCGAGGGAATATCAACGGCAGGATCTGCGCACGTTTACGGACTTTACGGCGATCAATCGACTGGACGATGCTGTGCCTCCGGAGAGCGACACGGCCCGGGAGTTCGACAACATTGCGAAGCGGATCGCCGCCGGAACCGCCACTCCGCACGACTGGAAGCAGGCAGAGGATTGGCTGGTGCTGTGGCGAGATAACGACGCGAAGTTGCAGCCACTGCTGGCCCGGTCATTCCTGACACAAGATCTGACTCCAGTTTCCCGCAACCTCTCGCAAGTCGCAGAAATCGGCTTGAAGGCTTTGGATGATTTGCGTGAAAAACGTCCCGTGAACGGAGACATGCGGCAACGCAATATCGAATTCCTGAAGGCGTCGTCGAAACCACAGGCAGTGCTGCTCCTGATGGTGGCACCGTCCGTGGAACTGCTGGTAGAAGAAACACAGGCCGAGTAGTACTTAAATCCGGCGTACTCGGGCGCTTGGATGGCACCCTGAAGCCATGTCTGGCGTGGGATTTCCAATCTTTTGGTACTCTGAGCCTTATCTACGGTTTGGTTAGCTAAGGCTCAAGATGCGCCGATCGCCTAGAAACCTAAATTTCGCTTGTAATCATGCTAGTCTGACCCACTTTGGCGGCGTTTATTTCCTCCAACAATTTATACGAGTGCTGCAATTGCGTGACTTCCTCGCTCGCCACTTGGCCTACCCCCGCGTCAACAGCGATTACAGCGTATCCCAGATGCTGCTCGCGTTGATCGATCCCATTATCTTAGGACTGGATCGTATCCACAGGGCGTCGCTCTTACGCTCTACCGGAACCTTTCAGTACCTCACCGGATTGCAGAGCTTTCCCGATCCCCAGACGCTACGCCGATTCTTATTGAACGCCCCAGCCTATCTCCGGGAACAGCTACATCGTGCCAATGATCGATTGCTCCAAAGGTTGGTTCACTTGCCGGAGTACCGCTCGCGTCTCATCTTCGATCTCGACAGCACCGTGCTCACCGTATTCGGTCATCAAGAAGGGGCTGAGGTGGGCTACAATCCCCGCTATCGCGGCCAGCGATCCTATGACCCGCTGCTCTGCTTGGAAGCCAACTCCTCGCCCGGCCAGGCTCTCGCGTGATACCGTGGCCACACGCAGGGCGGAGGAACCGGTGGCGACCACGTGCAGCGGCAGACGCCGTCGGCGCAGGCGGTCCCATTGTCCCTTGAGGCGTACCGCCCAGTCTGGCAGGTGATGGATCTCGTCCAGTAGAAGGACAGCTGGGCCGTGCTGCGCGCGAGTTTCTGCCTCCGTCCAGCAACGCTCCCAGAAGCCAGGCAGTGCGGCGTCGGGCTCGCCGCCAGCCATATAGATGTCTGCCTTGCCGAACTCCCCGTGCCAAGTCCAGCAGCAGCGTGGTCTTGCCTACCTGCCGCGGCCCGTAAACAGCTGAATGCGCTTCGGAGCCGGCTCCCGCAGCCGCCAGTGCGTCGGCAGGCTTCGAGCCACATTTCTGCCACGTCGGTTTTGGGTTGTAATAGCAGATGCAATACTAGCCCTCTGGATGGTGCTCCTCGTGGCTGTTGACATGCACCCTGCGGGGGACGATCTTCCCTTGTATTTGTTTACCGCGTCTAACTATTTGAAAGGGGCTTTGTGAGAAGGGTGTCGAAGCAGAGTTCTTGTTGTACGTTGCGACACAGTGGATAGAGGTAAATGTCTTTGGGAACGAGGCCCTGGGTTCGGTGTTCGCGATCCATTCTTCCGCGTCCTTGCGTTTGCCCCACTCTGATCCAGTTTGCAGCTCGATAGCAAGTGCCACGGAATCGCTGTGCGTCCACCAGGGTTTCCAGCAACAACGGCCAGTAGCCATAACGACGCTCCCAGTCGATCGGAACTTGACGTGCGCTCTGCGCCAGAATCTTGCTCGCCATTCCCTTGACACGAACCCAGGGCAGCACCAAAAAGCGGCTATTATTCACGATCCGCTGTAGATGGCTCGCTCTTTGCTCCGCGTTCCAGCCGATCCACTCGTCGCGCGCTGCCATCTTCCAAGAGCCGGGCGAGGAGCGATCTTTCCTTCTGCCCGGATCGCACCACATAACGCAGATTGGCTCCCACCGGGACCCGGTAGCGCAAGTAGTGGTGGCGTTCCATCAGCTCCGTCCACAACTGACTCTGGTCACGGCTCTCGACTAGCTGCATCGCAAGCGGTTCGAACTCTCCCGCGCTTCCTTCCACTCCGGCTTGTGGCGCACTGGCTTCCGTAAGCTGGATGTGGCGTGGCCCACGCGGTCCCGAGTTTTGTACCGGCGGCAGCCTCAGCCACCCCTGATCGCGCAGATGTTCTAGCAACTGGCGGCATTCCTGATCTTTCAATCGTCCGTTCGCCCGCTTCCACTCCAACAGCTCACACACGGTGCGCGCTATTTCCGTTACTGCCAAACCGGCATAATCCCGCGCCAGCTCGCGCATTAACTCCAGCTCCTGCCCGGAGAAGATGCGCCCACAGAAGCGCAAGGTAACAGGAGCCCTCCTCGGGTTCTCTCGGGACCAAGAAGCGTAAGAGCCTAGAATCATGGTTATGGTTGAAGAGTGGCTGCGGCATTCGCCACCGGCGCGGCACACCAGGCAACCGACTCTCGGGGAAGTGCAGGTTCTGCCCTGGCTGGCGGCCGGCCGAGAGGAGCCACCACCGTCTTAGGCGGAGAAGGCGAGAAGCCATCTCCGGGAGCTCCGCGGCGGGGTGGCACCAGAGCCAGGATCTGGCTCTTGTCCTTACTTACCAGTAATTCGATCAGCCCATCCAGCGGGTTCTTCCTCTGCTGCCGGGCGCTGGCCAGGATGCTGCTGAGCACGGCTTGTGCGCGAGCTCCTTTCTCGGTTCGGTTCCCGCCCCAGTTCTTGCGCGCCACCACCAGCGGGCGCAAGGCGCGCTCAGCGGCATTGTTGGTCGCATCCAGACCCGGACAATAAAGAAAGGTGAACAGGTACGGCCGCTCCCGCTGCAGATGTTTGGCCAGCCTGCGGTTGGCCGAATCGCGACAGCGGCGCGCCAACCAGCGATCCAACTCGGCTTCTAACCGTCCCGTAGCCGTCCACAACCCGTGGCGCGAGATCTCCTGCTTCTGATATCGGTCCCGCAAAGCCAAACCTTTTTCTAGGATGGCTTTGACTTGGAGCGGGAAGCGGGCGGCGGCCGGAGTGGATACCGCGGCCATATCGCGGCAGCGGCGAAGCAGATGCGAGATGCAACTTTGATGTCCCGCTCGCAGAAACTTGTAGTACACCGCCCAGCCGTCGTGGGTCAGCCAGCCCGGGTAATCGGCTCCGATCAGCGAGGCGGCTTGTTCCACGCAAGCCGCAGATGGTACCTGTTTGTAATCTTCGGTGCCTGGGCTCATCAACAGATCGTCGACAAAGACTGTATGCGGGTCATCGCCATCGGGATGCGCGATTGCGAAGAAAACCAGGGTTTGGTCCCTCCGCGCAACGTATGCCTTCAAGTCTTGCCGATCCAGCAGCAAATAATGGTGCGCCGGAGCATCGTGTAACGGAAGCGGAGTCCCGTTCGTCATGATCTCCTCAAGCGTCGGTCGTGCTTCTCCGGGCGGAAAAACTCCATAAAGGCTAGGGTATTTGCTCTCAGGCAGATGAGGAGAAATGACGGGTGACGTAGAAACCATTTCCACACTATCTCCCCGCAGGAGGGTATATCGTCCCCTCCATCGCAATACTCAAACTGCCGAGTGGCGCGATGTCTATACCTGTGATCACTTCGGACTGAAGGAGAGTGGACCTTCGATCGGTGACAATGTCGGAAATGCGATCTATGCCAAATCGGGAAACGGCATCGTCTACGACGGGGCTGTCCGCGACATCAATGGCCTAGAAGAACTGCCGGACTTCGTCGCTTTCGTTCGGGCTTACGATCCTTCGCACCACTACGGATCGCTGAAGACCGGCCGACTTCTGAACTCAACGATGGTGAGCATCAATGCGCCGACCCGCATCGGCCATGTCATGGTCATGCCGGGCGATGTGGTGCTGGGACGCAACGGTGGGGTCATCTTTATTCCACCGCAACTGGCTGAGCAGGTCGTCAAATACTCGGAAGAGACACACCTGCGCGACATGTTTGGACACCAGCGATTGCAAGAAGGCAAATACACCGCAGGCCAGATTGACGCCCGCTGGACGGATGCTATTGAGCAGGACTATTACCAATGGCTGAAGCAAAATGAAGACCATCTGCCTTTTCCAAGAGCCCGAATTGAAGAGATCTTGAGGGAGCACAAATAGACCGTTTGTTTGTGCACAGCTTCGTTCGAAGGTTCAAGAATCCACTCTTTTGACAGCAAAGGACCATGGTGACAACGAGACGACTTCGTAGACTGGGGGTTGTTCGCTGGCGTAGCTCTTGCATTTCCTCTTGAGGCGCAGGTACAAACCGAAGTTCCTGCCGTGGTTCCCGGTGCTAAGCCCGTAACGGTGGAGCGAATCAAGATTCACGCAACGGCGCTGGAGGGGAGCTTGGAGGGGGACGCGGTCGATCGGGAAGTGTTTGTCTTTCTCCCTCCCGGCTATGCGCAAGAGAGATCTCGGCGGTATCCGGTTGTCTATGCACTTCATGGATATTCCATTGGCGCGGAGCAATGGACCCATGAAATCCATGTACCGCAGACCATAGAAGGCGCTTTCGCGCAGGGCGCCAAGGAGATGATCGTGGTCCTCCCCGATTCGAAGACCGTCCATAACGGATCGATGTATTCAAGCTCGGTGACAACCGGAGACTTCGAGCAATTCATTGCGCACGACGTGGTCGCATACATCGATGCCCATTACAGGACACTCCCAAATCGGGAGAGTCGTGGATTGGTAGGCCATTCGATGGGCGGATACGGCGCGACGCGCATCGGCATGAAGCATGCCGATGTGTTCGGCAGCCTGCACATCATGAGTCCGTGCTGTTTGTCGCCCCGCGCGGCCGGCGCTGCAAATCCAGAAATCCAAAAAGCACTGGAGGAGGTGACGACTCCTGAGGAGTCAGCTAAGCTACCATTTCCAGCGCGAGCCCAGCTTGCAAGCGCGGCGTGGTCTCCAGATCCGAAAAATCCTCCCCTTTATCTGGATCTGCCGACCAAGAATGGCGAAGCTCAACCGGATGTGCTCGCCAAGTGGACGGCAAATGCACCGTTGGCTTTCATCGATCAGTACATCGGCAATCTGCGTCGGTATCGCGCAATCGCGAATCGATGTCGGCGATCAGGACCGCTTACGCGTGGACACGGAAAAGCTGCACGATGTTCTCGACAAATATGGGATTGCGAACAGCTTCGAAGTCTACTCTGGCACGCATACGAGCAAGGTCGCCGATCGTTTTCAGAACCATGTAATGCCTTTCTTTAGCAAGAATCTATGTTTTCAGGCAGGTTGCAAGTAAGAGCAGTTGAACCTCTTCCAGGAGAAAACATGAACCAGTTTGGGAAGTTCATACTAGCCGTCTTAATCGCCTGTTTTATCTTCATCACCTGCGCCGCGACAGCACAGGACAATTCCAAGCTTCCCTACATGGATCCGAAACTGTCGCCCGAAGAGCGCGCGGCGGATCTGGTCCACCGCATGACGCTTGAAGAGAAAGCGTCGCAACTCGTCAATCAGGCGCGAGGGATTCCCCGTCTCAATGTCCCGGCGTACGACTGGTGGAGCGAGGCTTTGCATGGGGTCTCTGTTAACGGCACCACAGAGTTTCCCGAGCCCATCGGACTCGCGGCGACGTTCGACGTGCCACGCATTCATGAGATGGCGACAACGATTGGTATCGAAGGCCGGATCAAACACGCTCAGGACGAACGCGCCGGCCACTCCAACATCTTTGAGGGTCTCGACTTCTGGGCGCCGAACGTAAACATCTTCCGCGATCCACGCTGGGGACGAGGGCAGGAGACCTACGGCGAGGATCCATTCCTGAGCGCGCGCATGGCGGTCGCTTTTGTCACTGGCATGCAAGGCGATGATCCTCACTACTATCGCGTGATCTCGACACCTAAGCATTTCGCCGTGCACAGCGGCCCCGAGCCCACACGCCATTTTGCGGACGTCGATATCAGCAAGCACGATCAGGAAGATACTTACCTTCCTGCCTTTCGCGCTGCCGTAGTTGAAGGTCACGCGGGATCTGTGATGTGCGCTTACAACGCGATCAACGGCGAGCCTGCCTGTGCTAGTCAGTTCTTACTGCAGCACATACTGCGTGGCGCCTGGCAGTTCCAGGGCTATGTAGTCTCCGACTGTGGTGCTGTCCGCGATATTTTTAGCGGCCATCGCTTCCGTGCAGCGCAACCTCAAGCCTCCGCTATCTCGCTGGAACGCGGTATGGACAATGAGTGCATCGACTTCACCACTAAAGTTACTGACGACCACGATTACAGGCCATATATCGAGGCTGTGCAGCAAGGATATCTCTCCGAAAGCGCCGTGGACACTGCGCTTATCCGCTTATTCACCGCGCGCATGTGTCTTGGCATGTTCGATCCTCCATCGATGGTGCCTTACAGCAAGATCGATGAAAAAGAACTCGACAGTGCCGCCCATCGCGATCTCGCGCGCCGCATTGCAAACGAATCGATGGTGTTGCTGAAGAATGACGGCGTACTGCCTCTGAAGTCGGCGAGGCGCATCGCGGTGGTTGGTCCGCTCGCCGAACAGACTGCTGTTCTGCTTGGCAACTACAACGGAACGCCAACGCACACGGTGAGCGTCTTGGAAGGAATGAAGGCTGAGTTTTCTAACGCGACCATTACTTATGTGCCCGGAACACAATTTCTTTCCGATCACGCAGATCCGGTGCCCGCGTTGCTGCTGACTACGCCCGATCGCAAGCCCGGCTTAAAAGCCGAGTACAGCTCTCGGCCGAGCAGGGAAGCTAAACCTACGCCGCTTACATCACGCGTCGAATCCAATGTCAGCTTGAATGAAGGCAACCTGCCCGAACAGGCGAAAGGCATTCCCGGCTTGTCGGTTCAATGGAGCGGCTTTCTTAATCCCAACGCAACCGGCGATTACTTGATCGGTATCAAGGCTGATGGTTTCGCTCGCGTTTCGGTTGACGACAAACAAGTAGCACAGATGTTTGGCAATCGCTCGAGCCTCGGCCAAGTGCATTTAGACAAAGGACACCCAGTAAAGCTCGATGTGAGTTATGGCCATTTCGGGAACGGCAAGATTGAAGCGCAGCTCATCTGGACTCCTGTGAACAATACTCCTGATCCTGCGGCGATCACTGCCGCCAAGAACGCAGATGTTATTGTCGCGGTGGTCGGAATCACCAGCCGCCTCGAAGGCGAAGAAATGCCGGTCGACCAGCCCGGATTTTTGGGTGGAGATCGCACCAGCCTCGATTTGCCTAAGCCAGAGGAGGATTTAGTGCAGGCGGTCGCGGCAACCGGGAAGCCTCTTGTAATCGTGCTCATGAACGGCAGCGCTTTGGGCGCGAACTGGGAGAAGGCTCACGCCAACGCGATCCTCGAAGCATGGTATTCGGGTGAGGATGGCGGGGCGGCAATTGCTGAGACCCTGAGCGGCAAGAACAATCCTGCCGGACGTCTTCCCGTTACCTTCTATAAAGACGTCCACCAGTTGCCCCATTTCGAGGACTACTCAATGAAGGGCCGCACCTACCGCTACTTCGAAGGCGAGCCGCTTTGGCCCTTCGGATACGGCCTCAGCTATACCACGTTCAGCTACAGCGATCTCACTCTGCCGCACGCGGCAATTAATGCCGGTGATCCGCTGAATGCATCGGTGACTGTGACCAATACGGGGAAAGTAGGTGGAGATGACGTGGTGCAGCTCTACCTGAGGTTTCCTGATGTCCCAGGCGCGCCGATCCGCGCCCTTCGCGGATTCGAGCGTATCCATCTGGACCCGGGCGCCAGCCAGAACGTGCAGTTTCACCTGAACCCACGCGACCTCAGCATGGTTTCCGAAGCCGGAGACATCATCGTCCCGCAAGGCAAGTACACGGTGTCGGTGGGGGGAGGACAGCCAGGTACCGGAATTCCATCGGTCACCAGCACGTTCGAGGTGAATGGCCAGATTACGCTCCCAGAATAGCTGGAATGAGGTTGTGCGGACCCAGCACTTACGAGATGTTGCTCAACCGATTCTCAACCGAGGAAGGGGATGCTTTGCATGAGCAGGCGAACGTTTGCTGAAGTCATGGCGATCTTGCTTTGGGTTTCGGCTTCTGCTTTTACTCAGGCACAGCCGGTTTTGACCATTGAAGTCGACAAGCCAATTGCGAAGCTCAGCCCAATGCTATACGGCTTGATGACTGAGGAGATCAACTACTCGTACGACGGTGGCCTCTACGCCGAAATGGTCCGAAACCGAACGTTCCGCGCGCGACGTCGAGAGGTACCGTACTGGCTGTTGGCAGAATACGGAAATGCCCAAGCTGCGATGGAGATTGATGCACAGACCGGGCCTAGCGAGGCTCTGAACTACAGCCTGAAGTTGATGGTCAGTCAAGCTGATCAGCACAACCAAGCTGGCGTGCTTAACGGTGGTTACTGGGGTATGACGTTGAAGCCCAACATCACTTACAAAGGGTCGTTTTATGCAAAAGAAGATTCCGAATCACTGGGTCCCGTGTCGATAAGGCTCCTTACCGACGCGGACGACACGGTTCTCGCTACTACAAGTGTGCCCGGCTTGACTACCCAGTGGAAACAATATCACTTCTCATTAAAGACCGGGTCCATTCGGCCTTCCTCGACGAATCATCTCGTGCTCACGGTGGGACATCCCGGCACGCTGTGGCTGAGTCTAGTTTCATTGTTCCCACCCACGTACCACGATCGACCCAATGGCAATCGTATGGACATTATGGAAAAGCTGGCAGCGATGCACCCAGCTTTTTTGCGTTTTCCGGGCGGCAACTTTCTCGAGGGAGAGCACATTCCTGACCGCTTCAACTGGAAGAAAACAATCGGCCCTCTCGTCGACCGGCCAACGCACCCGAGTCCCTGGCGTTACATCTCATCAGACGGCATGGGTCTTCTCGAATTTCTCGAGTGGTGCGAGGACCTAAACATGGAGCCAGTACTTGCGGTTTACGCTGGGTATTCGTTGTCTCAGGAGCACGTCAATCCCGGACCCGATCTCGAGGGGTACGTGCAAGATGCGCTGGACGAAATTGAGTATGTGACCGGTTCAACGGACACGAAGTGGGGCGGGATCCGCGCGAAGGACGGGCATCCGCAGCCGTTCAAGGTCACTTACGTGGAAGTCGGCAACGAGGATGCTTTCGACCATTCAGGAAGTTACGATGGCCGTTATGCTCAGTTTTACAAAGGCATAAAAGCGAAATATCCCAACCTTCAGATCATTCAGATCATTGCGACCACGCCGGTGAAGAGCATTCGTCCGGACGTAATCGATGATCACTACTATAGACGGGCCACCGAGTTCTTCCACGATGCGACGCACTATGACGAAACCGACCGCAGTGGTCCGAAGGTCTTCGTAGGTGAATGGGCGACGCGGGAAGGCTCGCCGACGCCGAACTTTGGGGCAGCACTGGGCGACGCGGCATGGATGACGGGACTGGAGCGAAACAGCGACATCGTCGTGATGTCTTGCTACGCGCCACTGTTTGTGAACGTAAATCCCGGGGGAATGCAGTGGGAATCGGACCTTATTGGTTATGACGCAATGCGAAGTTATGGGTCACCGAGCTACCACGCGCAAGTCATGTTTTCCACTTACCTCGGAGACGAAATTCTAGACTCGAAACTGGAAAATGGAGGACCCAAACTGTTCTACTCCGTCACCGAGGACACCAACAAGAGCCGGATTTATGTGAAGCTGGTCAATGCCGAATCCAAGGCACAGTCGATTCACTTCAAATTCGAGGGGCCAGGACTGGCGAATGCGGGAAAGCTGATCACACTGCGAGCGAATAGCACCGAGGCGACGAACACACTGGAAGAGCCGGCACGCATAGTGCCCGTCGAGAGCAGCCTTAGCAACATTGGCCGTGAACTGAATTACACCGCACCTCCATACTCCATTCAGGTAATTCAGATGGATAAACGCATCGCTCGCTGAATGCAGCATACAGGGCAAGCCGGTTCCTTGATGCGCGCATGCAACTCAAGCACAAGATTCGTGTTGGGCCGTGGCTGGACTCATCTGTTCACGGCCCCTAATCGTTGGGTAGTTCGCACGTGGGGGCGAACAGATCAGAGACGAGAATGAGCTACAGACAACGAACCTCCGCCGACGCTTTGGCGATCGCAAAGGGTACGCGAGGACCGGTCCAAGGTTTTGTGGCCTTGTCTGCTCTGTATCTCATCGTTCTGTTTCTCATCCCCGCGGTTTTGGGACAATCGCCGCGCAGTTCTCGACGAAAACCAGCACGGAAACCAGGTTCTGAGCGCGACGTACAGGTTGCTAACCGTGTGGGCGAGCCGTATCCCCAGTTAGTGGACATCACCCAGTCGACAGGCATTCAATTTGAACATCTTTCCAGCCCGGAGCAGAAGTTTATCGTGGAATCGATGAGCGGCGGCGTAGCCGTGGTCGATTACGATCGCGATGGCTGGCCCGACATTTATTTCACCAATGCACAAACCGTCGACATGGCACTCCACGGCAGGAAGGCGCGGAGTGCTTTGTACCACAACAATCACGATGGGACATTTACCGATGTGAGCGATAAGGCCGGAGTGGCTTACCCCTGCTGGGCGATGGGTGCCTCGGTCGGAGACTACAACAATGACGGATGGCCGGACCTGCTAGTGACCTGTTTTGGCGGGGTGGTGCTCTATCGCAATAACCGTGACGGCACATTTTCCGACGTGACCAAAAGCGCCGGGCTGGGGAACGACTCTGGATGGGCCACGGGAGCGGCGTTCGGTGACTATAACGGAGATGGCTGGGCCGATCTTTTTATCGCTCATTATGTGGATTTTCATCTCGAATCACTACCCGTATTCGGCTCCCGAGAAACCTGCAAATACGTGGGCATCGATGTGCAGTGCGGTCCACGCGGCCTGAACGGTTCCCCTGACAACCTGTACCGGAATAACGGCGACGGCACGTTCACCGACGTTTCGCAGGCATCCGGTGTGGCGGATCCCGAACACCGATATGGTTTGACGGCCGTCTGGTCCGATTTTGACAACGATGGCAAATTGGACCTGCTTGTAGCCAATGATAGCCAGCCAAATTATCTCTATCGCGGTAATGGTGCCGGCAAATTTAGCGACACCGGGTTTTCCTCCGGAATCGCTTTGGACGAAAACGGTGCCGCGCAGGCCAATATGGGAATTGCGATAGGAGACTACCTACATAAGGGTCGCATGTCGGTTTTGCTTTCGCATTTCGATAACGAGTACGCCACGCTTTATCGCAATGATGGACAAATGAGATTCACGGACGAGTCCGATTCCTCGGGAATCGCACAGGCTACAAGAGGCTACGTAGGATGGGGCGACGTGTTTGTCGATTTCGGCAATGACGGATGGCAAGACATTTTCCTGGTCAACGGACACGTCTATCCACAGGTCGACAGCGTTCACTCGCAGCTCCGGTACCGTGAGCCAAAGCTGCTCTTCCTCAATGAGAGAAATGGAGCCTTCAAGAACATTAGTGCGAAAGCGGGACTCGCGATTCAGATTCCGCAGGTCGGCCGAGGCTTGGCAGTTGCCGACCTCTTTAACGACGGCAAGCTCGAGGCGATAGTTGAAAACCTGGTGGGCAAGCCGATGATCTTGCGGCCAGAGGGTGGGCCACCGAATCATTGGATTAGTTTTCAACTCGAGGGCCTCAAGAGTAATCGTTTGGCGTTGAACGCACGCGTGCGCGCCGCCGCGGGCGACCTGCTGCTGCTTGGTGAGGTGATCAGCGGTGGCAGCTACCTGTCGCAGAACGATGTTCGCATTCACTTTGGGCTGGGCCGGCATAAAAGGGTCGACAAGGCAATAATTTTCTGGCCTGACGGTAGAGTCGAGAACCTGACCAATCTGGTTGCAGACCATTTCTATTTCCTTCGGGAAGGGGCGGGCATCGTTTCATCTAAACTGCCGCGAGCAGGCGATCCAAAGCGACCTTAGGTGCGGGCATGAGCGCAGCTGGCGGCGAGAAAATTGTAGTCGAGCTTAGCTGAGCGACGGAATGGGTCGTCCCCTGCACATCCTTTTTCCGACTCACCGTGCGTCCATCCACGTCCTGCAGGCGGGTCTTCGCTCCATCCCAACTCGTTCAGTCGCGTGCGGAGCAAACGAATACTCAGGTCCGCCTTCTATCAAACACACGGCAAGTGGAGATCGATGGAAACGATACCAGCCATTCTGCCAATGCCTGCGAGCCGGTTTCCGATTCCAAAAAAAAATATTTGTTGACAATCTTCTATGAATGGCATAAGAAACTCGACTCTAGTAAACGATTACGCAAACGACTACTAGGCGTTTACTGTTCCCGAAACCCGCCCACGGTTCGACGCGCAGGATCTGCACACAGATCCACGAATGGGGTCCAACACACCAGGACGTAGCGGAAGATCCGCTACGCGAGAACGCGGAGGCGACTATGCATTACCCGACAGTCCAAGTGCGCGGTGTTGGAAACGTTTCTGCGAGAGAAGGGCCAGCGTGGCGCTATACGTTGGTGCAATTTGCACTTGGCGCGCTGTTGTTGTTAACGACCTTAGCTGCGGCACAGGAAAACGCTTCGATCACTGGGACCGTGTTGGATGGCACAGGAGCGGCGCTTCAGAATGCCCACATCTCTCTCACCAGCATGGCGACGGGACAGGTCAGACAGGTCGCTACGAACTCGGTTGGCGCCTATCTGTTCCCAAACGTGGGAGTTGGACGCTACAAACTCGAAGCATCGGCAGCTGGATTCGCGAAGTACACGAAGACGGACATCGTCGTCCACGTGGCCCAGACCCTAGTCGAGGACATCGCCCTAAAAGTTGGGGGCACCGAACAGACCGTCAACGTAGAAGCCGATGCCTTGCAGGTGCAGTCGGCCAGTAATGAAATCAGCAGTCTGATTACTGGCCAGCAGGTGACCCAGCTCGCGACCAATGGTCGCAACGTCACCTCGCTCGCCGCCTTGGGGATGGGCAAGTCCAATACCCTACCCGCATTTGGGGGAGTGAACGCCCTTACAACTGCTAACGGCATCAGCTTTAATGGAACCCGGAATACTCACAACATCTACTTGCTGGACGGAGGCGAACTGAACGATCGTGGTTGCGGGGGCTGTTTCAGTTCCTTGCCGTCGATCGACGCTCTCTCCGAATTCCAGACGCTCGACAGCAACTACGGGCCGGATTATGGCATCGGGTCGGGTGGCACCATCGCCATGGTGATCAAGTCCGGGACCCAGCAGTTCCGCGGCTCGATCTGGGAGTTCAACCGCAACGAACTGTACGCAGCAAATAACTACTTCCTGAACCGCGCCGGCAAGAAGCGGCCGGAATTTCGGCTGAACATCCCCGGATTCAATTTCGGCGGCCCGCTGGGGAAGGGGAAGAAGACGTTCTTCTTCGTGAACGAGGAGTGGCGGAGATTGATTCAAGGCAGCACGCCGACAGTCTCGAACACCATTATGGCGATCAACTTCCCGACGCTCGGGCAGCCTCTAACCTATACCGTTCCTTCCAACGGCAAGACTCCGATTGTTCCCATAACTCAAGATCCGGCCAAACTGGCGCTCTATGCGTCTGAAGGCTTGGTTGCTGGAACGCCGTTCCCCAGCGGG
>Ga0209803_1001337_pt1 | contig 16226 bp, 13 predicted proteins | sample GraSoiAngelo_138_FD_185895 | JGI IMG/M metagenome (GOLD analysis project Ga0209803, IMG submission 185895) | Grasslands soil microbial communities from the Angelo Coastal Reserve, California, USA - 14_0929_09_40cm (SPAdes) (version 2) | ecosystem: Environmental > Terrestrial > Soil > Grasslands ...
CCAGGAAGCAGGGTCGAGCTACCATCTGCTCATGGCGGCGTCCACGTTCGTGGTCGCTCCCATCGTGCTTCTCTTCCTGGTGGCCCAGCGCTACCTCGTGCAGGGCATCGCACGGACGGGCATCCGTGGTTGAGGCAGCGGCGTAGTACGGGATGTCGGGGGCCGGGGGGCGAAGCACCCCGACCGTGGAGGGAAGACCCATGCGAGTGAAGGCGGCGATTCTCGCGACGCTCATGCTGGTCAGCGCGGCGTGCAGCGCCGCGGCACCGGCGCCCCAGCAGTCGACCGAAGCTGACATCACGCTCTCCGGGGCTCCGGTCGGCATCACGCTCTGGCACGCGCTCAGCGGGCCGCAGCAGGTGGCGCTCGATGCGATGGTCAAGAAGTTCAACGAGACCAACGGCAAGGGCATCACCGTCAGCGCGCTGAACCAGGGCAACTACACCCAGCTCTACCAGAAGACGCTCGGCGCGATCCAGGCCGGCGCGTTGCCGGAGCTGGCGCACGCCTACGAGAGCTTCGTAGCCGACTACATGAAGGCCGATGTGGTCGTCGACCTCGGCGCGTACAAGGACAGCGTGAAGAACGGTCTCGCGAAGGCGAGCCAGGACGACATCTACAAGGGCTACTACGACACCAACACCTTCCCGCAGTACGGGAACAAGCTCCTCTCGTGGCCGTTCACCAAATCGCTCGCGGTCATGTACGTGAACAACGACGTGCTGAAGGAGATCGGCAAGCCGATCCCCAAGACATGGGACGAGTTCGAGGCCACCGCGCTCGCCGCGACGAAGAAGGATTCCTCGGGCAAGGTGACCCGCTATGGGTTCGCGTTCAACACCGACGCCTCGTATTTCAACGCGCAGGTCTACGCGCGCGGCGGCACCCTGATGGCGGCCGACAACAAGACCGTCGCCTGGAACGGCAAGGAGGGCCTCGCCGTCCTCCAGATGTACGACCGCATGAACAAGAACGGGTCGGGCTACAGCCCCAAGGGCTTCGACTTCCAGAACGATCTCGCGGCGGGCAAGCTCGCGTTCTTCCTATCGTCGACCTCGACGCTTCCGTTCATAAGGGACCTCGCGGACAAGGCGCCGTTCAGCTGGAGCATCGCGAACCTGCCGCAAGCCACTACGGACCCGACGAAGCAAAAGACCGTGCAGTTCGGCGCGAACGTCGCTGTCTTCAAGAGCACTCCCGAGAAGCAGCTTGCGTCGTGGCTCTTCATCAGGTGGATGAGCGACACCGATCAGTCGGCGCAGTTCGCATCGACCTCGTACTACATGCCGGTGCGCAAGACCGCGGCTGACTCGCAGACCCTCAAGGACTACTGGGCGAAGGTCCCGCAGGGGAAGCAGGGCTTCGATCTCATCCAGTACAGCTCCCCTGAGCCGAACGTCCGTGGGCAGCAGGACATCCGCGACGTCATCTTCAACATGATCACCGAGGTCATCACGGGCAAGTCCACGCCGGACACGGCGATCGCCACGGCGGCCACGAAGTCGAACCAGATCCTCAAAGACGCTCAATAGCGACGAACTAGTACGCGAGCACGAAGCGCCGGGGCATAACGCTCCGGCGCTTTTCGTTTTCCAGGACGACGCGGGGTGGCACGGGGGAGCGGGGGTCGCGCGCGATGCGCGGGTGCCTTCGGGTCCCTGCCCGCCCAGGGGCCCCTGCCCCTGGGGCCCCATCCGGGACGACGATGCTGCTAGCGACGGCGACGCAGGATGGGGAGGGTGCGCGAGCGCGCGACCCCCCGACCCCGGGACAGGACCCCGCGTCGTCCGCAGCGAAGCGGCCGGGCGTCAGCCCCGGCGCTTCCGCAGCTCAGTTTCGAGCAGGTTCAGGCGCTCTTCGCGCTCTTTGAGTCTCGCTCTTTCCTTCGCGACGACCTCTGCCGGCGCCTTTTCTGTGAAGCCCGGTTTCGCGAGGAGCTCCTTGGAACGCTTCACCATCTCCTGAGCTTCGGCGAGCTCGCGCTCGAGACGCCCGCGCTCGGCTTGCGGATCGCGCTCGACGGCGAGGCGCACCGCGACGCCCCGGACCATGCTCGGGGCGCCTTCGTCCTCGCCAAGCAGGGCCTCGGTCCGGGTAAGCTCGCCGATCACGCGAAGGTTCTGGCCCAAGGGCTTGGTGTTGCCGCCGAGGAGGACCTTCGCGCGCGCCGACGGCTCGAGGCCCGCGTCCTGCCGCAAGTTCCGGATCACCCGGACGACGTCGACGATGTACGAGAACCGCTCCTCGAGAGCGAGATCGCGCGCTCCGAGCATCGGCCACCGCGCGGTCACGAGCGACGGCGACTCGTCCGACATCCGGGCGTGTGACCGCAGCTGAAGCGCGATCGTCTCGGTGATGAAGGGGATCGACGGGTGCGCCAGACGCAAGGTTCGGTCAAGAACATACGCGAGCACGCGCACCGCCTCGGTCGGGTCGGCGCCGCGGAGCGCGGGTTTGGCGAGCTCCACGTAGAAATCGGCGAGCTCCCCCCACACGAAGCTCTCGAGCGCCGAGACGTATTCGCCAAAGTGATAGCCCTCGATGAGCCGCGTGCAGTCGGCGACCGCCGCTTCGGTGCGCGACAGGATCCAGCGCGCCTCGTCACTCGTCGCATCGGGCCGGTCATCGGCGACGTGTCCGCGGAGCGCCTCAGGATGCTTCTCGACCTGCGCGCTGATCAAGTTCCCCTTGGACTTGCTCATCTTTTCGCCCTCGACGAGCACGAGGCCGTGGAGATACACCGTGTGGAACGGGATCTCCCCCATGTTCTCGAGGCCCATCATGATCATCCGAGCGACCCAGAAGAACAGGATGTCGTAACCGGTCTCGAGCACCGATCCTGGGTAGTACCGCTTGAGGTCGGGCGTCTGGTCGGGCCAGCCCAGCGTCGAATGAGGCCAGAGCGCGGACGAGAACCAGGTGTCGAGCACGTCGGGATCCTGGTAGATGTCGTCGCTGCGGCACTTCGTGCACCGCGTTGGATCCGGCGCGTCCTCGTCGGGCACGATCACCGCGTCACAGTCACGGCAGTACCACACCGGGATTGAATGACCCCACCAGATCTGGCGTGACACCGGCCAGTCGCGGATGTTCTCCATCCAGTTGAAATAGACCTTCTCCTGGTAGCGCGGATGGATCTGGATGTCGCCGTCGCGCACGGCCTTGATCGCGGGCGGCGCGAGCCGCTCCATGCTCACCCACCACTGTTTCATCACAAGCGGCTCATCCACCGTCCCGCAGCGCTCGTGCACGCCCACCGCATGCGTGATCGGCTCCTCCTTCACGAGGAGGCCCTTGTTCCGGAGGAGCTCCACCATCATCTGACGCGCGGTCTCGCGGTCCGGGCCGGCGAGCGGTCCGGCGGCGGGCGTCATCATCCCGCGCTTGTCGATGACCGAGAGCACCGGGAGACCGTGGCGCTGACCGATCTCGAAGTCGGTCGCATCGTGGCCTGGGGTGATCTTGAGCGCACCTGTGCCGAATGTCGGATCGACGGCGCCGTCGGCGATGATCTTCACGCGCCGCTCCACCCCCGGCACGAGGACGTCCTTGCCGACCATCGCCTTCCACCTGGCGTCGTCGGGATGGACGGCCACCGCGACGTCCGCGACGATCGTCTCGGGGCGCGTCGTCGCAATGATCACGTCCGGCGTGCCGGCCGGCATCCTGTCCGCCCACGGATAGCGCACGTAGTAGAGCGTGTCTGTGCGCTCGACGTGCTCGACCTCGAGGTCGGAGTAGGTCGTCTGGCATTTCGTACACCAGTGGACGATGCGGTCCGCGCGATAGAGATGCTTGTTCTTGTAGAGGCGGATGAAGTGTGTTCGCACCGCGCGCTGCTTCGACGGCTCCATCGTGAAGTTCGGCCTTGACCAGTCCAGAGAACAGCCGAGCATCCGCAGCTGCTTTTCGATGCGGGGGCGATAGAGATCCATCCACCGCCACATCTCTTCGAGGAATTTCTCCCGGCCGAGCGCCTGGCGCGTTATTCCTTCTTTGGCGAGCTCTTGCTCGACCACGTACTGCGCGATGATCCCGGCGTGGTCAGTCCCCGGCATCCATAGCGTCGGCTCGCCCTTCATGCGGTGCCAGCGCGCCATGAGGTCCTCGTAGCCACCGAAGCCGAGCGCGTGGCCCAGGTGCAGATCGCCGGTGACGTTCGGGAGCGGCAGCATCATCACGAAGGGACGGTTCGGGTTGCCCTCGTCGGGTGTGAAGAAACCGGATCGCTCCCACCACTCGTAAAGGTCCGTCTCGACGGCGGCCGGGCGGAAGTTCTTCTCCGCGAACTCGAGCGCTGACCCTGGCGGGGCCGGCAGCGTGGTCGCCATCGTTGGTACCTCCTCTTGTCCGTCACCGGACAAACAAAATCCCGGCTCGCCCTGGGGCGAGTCGGGACCCGCGGTACCACCCAGATTCGCACGGCGTCACGCCCGTGCCTCATTACCGCGCTAACGGGCGGACCCGATCGGCTCGCGGGCGACCTTCCGGACCCTTCTTGCCGCGGCGCACTTACACCCGGTGGTGCGCCTTCGCTATCGGTGCGGGGTCCGTACTCCTCCCGGTCGCAGCCGGTTGCTGAAAAGGATAGCGAAGATGGAGAAGAACACGAGCCCGGTGGCGAGCACCACGAGGATCGTGGCCGTGTGGGGTGCCGCCGTAGCGACCGGGGCGCGGTCCGCGGTGAGCGGCGCGGCCTGATAGCCCGCGACCGCCGGCGCGACGCTTCCGCCCGGAGCACAGCTCGCCGTGCCCTCGCTCGCTGACACCACCAGGATCTCGTCGCATCGCGCGACCGTCTCCGATGCCGCCGCGGTCATACCGATCGCGGCGCCCACGATGGACAAGGCGAAGCCGATCCGCAGCAGGAGATTGCCCACGATCGCGCTTTATGCAGGTCTGATGCCGCGCCGGGCGGTGCGGACGAGCGAACGCTAGGCGGGCGTGCGCGTCCTCGCTAGCTGCTTCTGGCGATACATGGCGCGATCCGCGGCGTCGACGAGCGCGTCGACGGTCGCTTCCCCGCTCGCGTCGGCGACGCCCCAGGCGATGGTCGGCAGCCGCTGGCCGGTGGCGAGCGTGCCGCGAGAGATCCGCTCCGCGAGGCGTCGCATGATGCGCGCCGCAGTGAGGATGGGCGTCCCGGGACAGAGGACTGCGAACTCATCTCCACCGATCCGAGCGACCAGATCGCCGTCACGTACGCCGGCCTGAAGGACTTCGCCGATCTTCAGCAGCGCCTCGTCCCCCGCGGCATGGCCGAGCTCGTCGTTGAGCGCCTTCAGGCCGTTCGCATCGAGGATCGCGACCGAAAGCGGCTGTCCGTCGTTGCGCACGAGCTCCGCTTGGAGCCGCTCGAAGAAGCTCCTGCGATTGGGCAGCCCGGTGAGCGGGTCGGTGGCCGCCGCGGTCTTCGCGGCCTGGTGCAGCTTCGCGACCCGCACGGCCGCGGCAACCTGATGCGACACGGCGGTGAGAAGGTCTTGGTCCTCCCTGCCGAAGGCCCCGGTGCGCGGGCTTTCGACGCCGAGGACGCCGATGCGCTCATCTCCGAGTTGCAGCGGGACACAGAGGACCGAACGGATCTCGGCTGGTCCGTAGAATCGCGGGTCGAGCCGACCATCGGGCACGTTCTGCAGCTCGCCGTGTTCGACGACCCACCAGCTGATGCCCTGTCCACGAGGGAGACGCTGGCCGACGTAGGAGCCGGACGGGCCGACCGCGGCACGGATCACGAGATGATCCGCGGACGAGTCGAGCGTGAGCAGGAAGCCGTTCTCGTAGCCCATCGCGTCGCACACGATGCGAAGGAGCCTCTCCGCCAGCTCGTCGATGTCCAGCACCGCGCTGATCTCCGACGCGAGCCGCTGCAGGATCGCGAGCTGACGACCGTGGGTCTGGGCACTTGCGGCGAACTGCTCGAGAAGGAGGCCGGGGCCGGGCACGTCCTCGATGTCCTCGTGAAGGATGCCGGCGATGCGGCGCAGCTGCGCGGCGCCCTGCGCGCGGTCGCGCTCGATGAGCCGTAGGAACGCGTCGACGACGGCTGGGTGGAACTGGCTGCCCCGACAGCGGAGGAGCTCGGCGCAGGCGAACTCGACGCTTTGCGCCGGCTTGTACGAACGGCGGCTCACGATGACCTCGAACGCGTCGGCGGCCGCGACGACGTAGGCCTCGACCGGCACGAGGTCGCCGCCGAGCTCATCGGGGTAACCATCGCCGTCGTAGCGCTCGTGATGCGCGCGGACGATCGGCACGAGGTCGCGGAGCGGCTCGACAGCGTTCACGATCGAGGCGCCGAGGATCGAATGGGTGCGCATGATGATCCACTCGTCCTCGGTCAGCGGGCCTGGCTTGTTCAAGATCGCGTCGGGTACTCCGATCTTGCCGATGTCGTGGAGGAGCGCGCCGAGCTGCACTCGGCGGACCTGATCGGTCGAAAGATCCATCTCCTCGGCGATGCTCCGCGCGAGCGCGGCGACGCGCGCCGAGTGGCTCCGCGTGTACGGATCGCGAGCGTCGACCGCCGCCGCGAGCGCGCGGACGGACGCGAGATACAGCTCCCGCATCCGCCCGAGCGCCTCGGCGTTCTCGAATGCGGTCGCCACGAGGTTCCCGAGGGTTTGCAGGACCGCCACGTCCTCCTCGTCGTACGCGTTCTCGCGATCCGAGCTGCTTGCGAGGACACCTACAAGCTTGCCGCGGCTCTTCATCGGGACGTGCACGTCGGTGCCGGTCCGGCGCAGCTCGCCGCTCAAGACCACCTGGCTTGTCGGATCGCTACCGAGCGCGACCCGGTCGTCGCCGGGGCCGGCGTCGGCGCCGCGCGCGGACAGGACGAACTCGAGCTCCTGCGCCTTGTCGTCGAAGCGGGCCACAGAGAACCTGTCGCGCCGGACGAGTGTCCCGGCAGCTTCGAATGCCAGCTTGGCGATCGCGAAGGGCTCGTGCACCGCCGCAAGCTGCCATGCCAGAACGTTCAGGGCGGAGAGTCGTCCGATGCGGCGCTCGCGCTCGCGGCGCTCGTTCGCCGCGCGGAGTGCGCTCCCCGCGAGCTCCGCGAAGGCGGTGAGGCCCTGCCGGTCGATGACGTCGAAGGTGCGATACGCGTCGGTCGTGGCCACCGAGAGCGCCGCGCGGACCTCGCCGTCTATGACGATCGGAGCGACCATCGTCGCGTGGATCCCGGCGGTGTGCGCGAGGATCGTGATCGGCCGTCCCTGCTCGGGTGGACGTTCCGTCAGGTAATCGCGGAGGACCACGAGCTCGCGGGTGGCGACGGCCTCGCGTAGGAGTGGTCCCATCGGCGCCCAGTCCAGGCCGCGCATCGGGGCCGCCGCTCCCAGCGCGGCGAGCGTGTGCGCCTGGCCGTCCTTCATCTCGGCAACGAAGACCCACTCCAGGTCGAACGCCGCCTTGGTCTCCTGAGCGATGCGCTCGATGACGTCCTCTGGCATAGCGCCGCTCACCTGACGCGAGAGCGCCTCGAGGCGTCGCCCCTGCTCGATGATGCGTGCGTTGCGCAGCGCGATCGCCGCATGCCCCGCAAGCCCTTCGAGGGTGCGCCGGTCGTCGGCGTCGAACGATCGGCGGTCAAGACGTCCGACCATGATCGTCGCAGCGAACTCGCCGTGAAGGAAGATGGGTACCCCGACAAGCGCGTGGAGACCGATGTCGCGCACGGCCGGCACGGCCGTGGGCTCGTCCGCGTAGTCGTCAACGGCCACCGTCGCGCGGCTACGTAGTACCGCACCGACGATGCCCACGTGAGCGGGTGCGTGGATGCCGACGACCCGCTCGCCCGTACCGGCGCCGGCCGCGATGTAAAACTCCTCGCCACGCCGGACGTTGATCGTCGCGTGGTGCGCGTCGGCGAGGAGCAGCGCGCTGCGGGCGATGCTGCGAAAGAGCGCCATCGGCTCGGTCTCCGACGCGATCTCGGTCGCGACGCGCTCGAGGCTTCGGCCCAGGCGCAGTGCACGTTCCGCGCGCGTCTGCTCCGCCCGGTAGCTGTCGACGGTGGCTGAGACGATCAGCACCGCGAGACCGACGACGATGACTTCCGCCACGAGCTGCGGCACGGGAGTCTGCTCGCCCAGCGACGTCCGAATCGCTTCCATCCCCACCCGGGCTGCGAGGTACGTCACCATCGTCGCGAGCAGGCCCGCGCGTCCGAGGCGATACATGGCAAACGCGCCGACCGCGAGGACGATCACGAACGCGATGCTTCGCGGGTTCGTCGAGCTGCCGACCATCCACACGCCCGCTGTGACGAGGTCGGCGAGGACGACCAAAGGTGGCACGTCGTTCAGCGCGATCGCCTGTCCGCGCTTACGGTCCAACCACCACACGCCAAGCGACGTGCAGATCAGGAGTACCAGCGCCGCGACGGCGATCGGAACGATCCCTTGGCCGCCAAGCGCCAACCACGCGACCGCTCCCACGCACGCGCCGAGACGTCCGATGAGTAGCGGGTCGCGGGGAAAGAAGCCCCACATCCCGCGACGAGGATAGGTAGCCTGCTTGCCAGGCAGGTATCAGATGCGTGAGGAGCACCGCACGACAACGCCACTCGCAACCGCGCTGGCGGGTCTGGTCCTCGGCGTCATCGCCGTTCCGCTGCTCGTCGGCGCCGGACCCCTTTGCAGTCGTCCCCTTCGCCGCGCTTATCGCGCTCGTGGCGTTGCGCCGAGATTCACGTGCTGCGGGCGGAGGCTTCCTTGTCGCGTTCAGCAGCTGGTGGATCTACTTCATCCATGAGGCGGTCGAGCGGTGCGACGCCTTCAACAGGAGCGGGGGCAGCTGCGCCATATTTGGGACGACCGAGCAGGTGGTCCTGGCAGGCTGCGTCGCGCTCGTCGGACTCGTGCTCATCGCGGTCGCGATGCGGGATCGCCTCGTCAGGAGCGCTTAGCCATTCCATCCGTCGCGGTCTTCGGTAGATCCGTTCGTGGCGGGGCGAAGACGTCCACGACCTGCGTCGCTTCCTCGAACACGCGGGCGCCGTGCGCGGTCCCGGCGGGGACACGGAAGCTATCACCAGGCATCAGGATCCGCTGCTCGCCGGCAATGACCATGGCGAGTGAGCCTTTGACGACGACGCCGAACTGCTCCACGTCGTGCCTATGGGTCTCCACGATCGTCTTTGGGGCGTAGTCGTACACGATCATCGTCGCCTGCTGTCCGTGGACGACGCGTCCCTTGACCCCCGGATGCGGCTCGATGAGCGGTTGGTCGCGCGGGCTCGCGTAATAGAGCTTAGGCACGAGCGAGGAGCGGCTGTGCCGCGACGAGTGAGCCCACCAGCCCTGAGCGTGTCTCCGGGCGGAGCCCGAGATCGATCAAGAGCTTTGGCACGACCGCTCTAGGAAGCGGTGGCCTCGTCTCCCTCGAGTACCTGCTGCTCGTTCTTCGAGAGGAGGAGCGGCTTCATGCGGCCCTCGATCGACTCCGCGGTGACGACGACCTTGCGGACGTCGGTCCGCGAGGGGATCTCGTACATCACATCGAGAAGCACTTCCTCGATGATCGTGCGCAGCCCGCGGGCGCCGGTCTTGCGCTTCGCGGCGCCCTTCGCGGCGGCCTGGAGAGCATCGGACGTCATCTGAAGCTCGACCTTGTCCAGGGCGAGGAACTTCTGGTACTGCTTCACGATCGCGTTCTTGGGCTCGGTGAGGATGCGCATGAGGTCGCCTTCGTCGAGCGCTTGCAGCGGCACGACGACCGGCAGACGTCCGACGAACTCCGGGATGAGCCCGTACTTCAGCAGATCGTCGGGCATGACCTGCTCCAAGATGGCGGAGGTCTCTTTGGTGTTGTCGCGGAGCGTCGCGCCGAAGCCCATCGTCTTCTTGCCTACGCGGCTTTCGACGATCTTCTCAAGACCCTCGAACGCCCCTCCGCATATGAACAGGATGTTGGTCGTGTCGATCTGGATGAAGTCCTGGTGTGGGTGCTTGCGACCGCCCTGTGGCGGGACGTTCGCAACGGTGCCCTCGAGTATTTTCAGGAGAGCCTGCTGGACGCCCTCGCCGGACACGTCGCGCGTGATCGAGGGGTTATCGCCCTTCCGCGCGATCTTGTCGATCTCATCGATGTAGATGATCCCGCGCTGCGCGCGGTTCAGGTCGAAGTCAGCGGCCTGGATGAGTCGGAGCAGGATGTTCTCGACGTCCTCGCCGACGTAACCAGCCTCGGTGAGGCTTGTCGCATCCGCGATCGAGAACGGGACATCGAGGATCCGCGCGAGCGTCTGGGCGAGAAGGGTCTTGCCGCAACCCGTCGGGCCGATGAGCAGAACGTTGGATTTGCCGAGCTCGACGTCGTCGACGCGGTGCCCCGCGCCGACTCGCTTGTAGTGGTTGTAGACCGCGACCGAGAGCACGCGCTTGGCTTTGTCCTGGCCGATGACGTACTGGTCGAGGATCTCGTTGATGCGCCGCGGGCTCGGGACCTTCGCGCCGAGGCTGCGAGCTTTCGGCGTCTCCATGAACTCTTCGTCGACGATCTCGCGGCACAGGGTGATGCACTCGTCGCAGATGTAGACGCCCTGGCCCGCGATGAGCTTGCGTACCTGATCCTGGCTCTTACCGCAGAAGGAACAGCGGTACGGTTTGCCGCCTTTCGCTGTCGTCGTCATCGCCTAGCGGGCCGCCACCGGTTCGCGTTCGCGCGTTTCTTCGCGCTCCTTGGCAAGAGAGATGAGCGACTCGCTGCTTACGAAGATCTCATCGATGATCCCGTATTCCTTCGCCTCTTCCGAGCTCATGAATCGGTCCCGCTCGCTGTCGCGGCGGACTTTCTCGACTTCCTGCCCAGTGTGCTTTCCGAGGAGCTTCGTGATCTTGTCGACGAGCGTCTCGAGCTCTTTCACCTGGATGAGAACGTCGGGCGTATTTCCGCGGAAGCCACCCGAGCCCTGGTGGATCATGATCCGCGAGTTCGGCAGGGCGTAACGCTTCCCCTTGCGTCCCGCGGCGAGGAGCAGCGCGGCCATCGACGCCGCCTGCCCGATGCAGATCGTGTTGATGGGGTGCTTCAGATATTGCATCGTGTCGTAGATCGCGAGTCCCGCGGTGACCACCCCACCCGGCGAGTTGATGTAGAGGAAACTATCGCGCTCGGGGTCCTCGGACTCCAGGAACAAGAGCTGGGCGATGATGAGGTTCGCCATGTTGTCCTCGATCATGTCGCCGATGAAGATGATCCGTTCCTTGAGCAGGCGCGAGAATATGTCGTAGGCACGCTCGCCACGACCGGACTGCTCGATGACCATTGGCACGTAGTTCCGCGTCGTCAAGAGTCACCCTCCTGGCCGCGCTCTGCCTGTTCAGAGAGTGTACGGCAGCGCTTTGAGCGCGCCGCGCAATTTTGCAACCAGATCGCGTAGCCGTTCGGGATCAGCCATTGCTGGCCCTTCAAAGATGCGCTCGAGATCCGAGGCCAGACGCGACGCATCAAGGTAGCCGAAGAATGCGACCGCGCCAGCGAGCGTGTGGGCCTCGCGCCGTGCGTTCTCGCGATCCGCGTGCTCGCCGGGCTGCTCCTCCGCAGGCATGTCCAGACGAGAGGCTAGCCGGTACGATGTCGCGCCAGGGCAGGAAGATGCGAAAGCTGCCGCGCTCGCTGCACTTTTACGTGGCGGCGTCGACCTTCTACGCCGCCCTCGTCTTTTTCGTCGTGCAATACATCTACACGATCCAGCTCGCCGAAAGTGGTCTCATCGTCGCGCGGCACGACACCGAAGACATTCTCGCGTCGATTCAGCTCGTCTCGTTCGTCGTCTGGCTCGGCATCAGTCTCATCGCCGCCGTGGTCATGCATCGCCTCGCGCGCGCGCTCGCCAGTGCGCGTTCCGCTGAAGAGCACAGGCAGCAGGAGCTCGGATCGATCTTCGGCCTGTCGGCCGCGCTCGCCGGGCCGCTCGATCTGGAAGACATCGGTCGTCAATTTCTGGGCGCCGTCCGAAACGCCCTCGATGCCTCTGTCACGGTCGCCCTCATCGTGTACGACGACGTGCTTGAGGCCTTCCGCACCGTCGGGGCTGAGGGCCCGGATGCCGATCAGCTGCGCGGGGAGGCGTACTCGGCCGTGACCCTCGCGGCGGCGATCCGGACCCGAGTCATCGACCACCGCCAGCCGTTCCTCGTGCCCGACACCGCGGCAAATCCCGAGACCTGGACGAAGCTCTCGCAGGAGATGCCGCAAGTGGCGCGCGCGGCCTCGTTCGCGGCGCTGCCGCTCGTCTCCCGCGACCGGCTCGTCGGCGCCCTACTGCTCATGTCTGATCGCGCCAGGGCGCTCATCGCCGACCGCGTGCAGATGCCGATGATCATGGGGCAGTACGTCGCGGGCTCGATCCACAGTGCGCTGTCGGTGTCGGAGGCCGAGGCGCGCGCCGAGCGCGAGGCGCTCGTGAACCGGGTCGCGCAGCGCGCCCGCGCCAGTCTCGATCCTGACGAGATCCTCCGCGGCACGGTCGACGAGTTGGGCCGCGTGCTCGGCGTCTCCCGCGCCATCGTTTCTTCGGGCGTGTCGGAAGATGACCTGAACGTCTCCTACGAGTGGGCCGCACCCGGGGTGATCCCCGTGGGCCGCGGGGCGCGGAGCATACCGGTGGCGCAATTCGCCGCGCGACTCGGACGGACGGTAGTGGTGACCGACATCCGCCACGATCGCCGTTTCGCCGAACCAGCGACGAAGGACCCCAGACAGCGCGGTGGCGTCGCCGTCGCCGCCACGCCGATACGCGTCGGCGGCCAGCTCAAGGGCGCGCTCGCGCTGTCGCAGATCGACCGCCCTCGCGAATGGAGCGCCAATGACGTGCGACTCATCGAAGCCGTCGCTGACGAGCTGCGCGTCGCGATCACCTCGGCCGAGGCGTTCGAGCAGCAGCGCCGTGCGGTTGCGGAGCTCGAGCGGCTGAACCGCGCGAAGAGCGACTTCGTCTCCATCGTCAGCCACGAGTTCCGAACGCCGCTCACCGGCATCCAGGGGTTTTCTGAAATGATGACGAACGAGGACCTGACGCTCGCTGAGATGCGCGAGTACGCCGGCGACATCAACAAAGACGCACAGCGGCTCAATCGGATGATCAACGAGATGCTGGATCTCGACAAGATGGAGTCGGGCCGCATGCAGCTGCACCACGAGCCAGTCGATCTGAACACGATCGCCGCAGAGTCGGCCGATCGCGTCCGGCCGAACGCGCCCGCGCATCCGGTGACGCTCCGCCTGGACCCGGCCCTCGGCACGATCATGGGGGACCGCGACAAGCTGACGCAGGTGCTCGCGAATCTGCTGAACAACGCCGTGAAGTACTCGCCGAACGGCGGTGAGATCGTCGTCAGCACACGTGTGGAGGGCGCGGCGGCGCACCTTGTGGTCCGCGATCACGGCATGGGCATCCCGAACGAGGCGCTCGAGACGATCTTTGAACGCTACGGCCGCGTCGAATCGCGCGCGACCAGGTACATCCGCGGGACCGGCCTCGGTCTTCCGATCGTCCGCCAGATCGTCCAGCTGCACGGGGGCACGGTTTGGGCCGAGAGCACGGTGGGCGAAGGGTCTCTCTTCCACGTGACGCTGCCGCTTGCGGCTGCTGCGGAGCTGTCGGGGGTCGCGGGGGCGGCGCCCCCGCGAGTGTCGTGAGCAAAGTCGTGTTCTGCGAGGATGACCCGATGATCCGCAAGCTTGTGGAAACAGCCATGCGCGCGACGACCCACGAGGTGCACTTTGCGGAGAACGGTGCGAAGGGCCTGGCGCTCATAGATCGTGTCCGGCCTGACGTAGTCTTCAGCGACGTGGCGATGCCTGAGATGGACGGTTTCGCGATGGCCGACGCGATGCACGCGGAGCCGGCGCTTGCGCATATCCCGATCGTCTTCATCACCGCATCGGTGCAGCGCGAGCAGATCGACGAGTGCTTCCGTCACGGAGCCGTCGGGCACATCGCGAAGCCTTTCACGATGACCGAGCTTCGCGCACGCGTGGCGCAGTTCGCAAAGAGCTAGTGGCCGGCGAGCGCGTCCTTTTCGTCGACGACGAGGAGCAGATCCGCAAGCTGCTCTCGACCTGGCTCACCCGCCATGGCTACGCGGTCACCGTGGCCACCGACGGATGGGAGGCCCTCAAGGCGATCCGCGCGAAAGCGCCGGACCTGGTGATCACAGATGTGAACATGCCGAACATGAATGGGTACGAGCTGACGCGGCGCCTGCGCGCGGATCATCGCACCGCACGCATCCCGGTCGTGATGCTATCCGCGCGGAAGCAAGCCGACGACGTTCTCACCGGTTACGCCGAAGGCGCCGATGAGTACATCCCCAAGCCCGTCGAGATGGCGGTGCTCTCGGCGAAGATCGAAGTGCTGATCAAGCGCGTCCGGGCGACTCAGGGCGGCAGCGAGACCGCTCGGAAGCGCGGCGGCAACGTCGTCCTCTTCATTCACGGGAAGGGCGGGGTCGGCTGCACCACCCTAGCGGTGAACTCCGCGGTCGCGCTCGCAGCGACCACGATCTACCGCGTGACCCTTCTCGACCTCAACCTTGAGTTCGGCAACGCGCCGATGCTCCTCAACCTCACCCCGGAGCGGACCCTCGCCGATCTCGCCGAGGAGGATCACGAGGATCTCGACCAGGCCACTTTCTCACGCTATCTGATCCAGGACCGGAGTGGCGTCCGCGTGCTCGCGGGCTGCGACATCCCGGAGCGCGCGGAGCTCGTCACGGTGCCGGCCGTGCAGCAATCGATCGACCGGCTCCAGCAGGAGTCCGACTACGTCATCATCGACGCGCCCGCGAGCTTCTCGCAGCAGGTGCTGGCGGCCCTCGATGTCGCGGACGCAGTGGTGATCGTCACCGCCGCGCATCTCCCGTCTCTCAAGGCCACGAAGGAGAGCCTCGAGGTGCTCGAGAAGCTCGCCTATCCCAAGGAGCGGACGGTGCTCGTCGTCAACCGGACGAGCGAATCGGGCGTCGAGATGGACCACGTCTCGCGGTTCTTCAACCGCAGAGCCGACCTCGTGGTCCCATATACGCCGGCGTGCGATGACGCCGCCGACCGCGGACGCCCCCTCACGATGCTCCACCCCGACAGCGCTGGCGCGAAGGTGATGCGCGACCTAGCGGCGCAGATCGCCGTTGCGGCCCCCGCGGGCCGGTAGACCATCCGCGTCCGTATCTGGGGCACGCGTGGCTCGATCGCCGCTGCGGGTCCCGAGACCGCGCGCTACGGCGGGAACACCCCCTGTGTCGAGGTCCGGACCGACGCCGGCACTCTCCTGATCTTCGACTGCGGCACCGGCGCGCGAAAGCTTGGGAACGCGCTCGCTGAGAGTGGGGAGGCGGTCCGGGCCCACCTCTTTGTCAGCCACACCCACACCGACCACATCCAGGGCCTGCCGTTCTTTCTTCCGGCGTTCGTGCCCGGAAGCCACCTGACCGTGTATGGCCCGGCGGGGATCGACCGCACCTTCCCGCGGGCCGTCGGCGGTCAGATGGACTACGCCTACTTCCCGATGCCACTCGAAGCGTTTCCCGCCCGATTCGATTTCGTCGAGGTCGGGGAGACCGAGTTCGCCGTCGACGGAGTCAGCGTTCGCACCCAGTTCCTAAATCACACCGCTCCCTGCCTGGGCTATCGGATCGCGGCCGGCGGCGCGACGTTCGTCTACGCGACCGATCACGAGGCGTACGCCGATCCGCCCTGGCATCCCGATCGTCCGCCAGCGAGCTTCGATCCGGCGTTCCTCGCCCACGCCGGCGACGCGCGACACGCGGCCTTCCTTCGCGATGCCGATCTCGTGTTGCACGACGCGCAGTACTGGTCGGCCGACTATCCCGCGAAGGCCGGATGGGGGCACAGCACGGTCGAGTACGCCATCGACATCGCACTCGCCGCGGAGGCGAGGCGCGTCACTTTATTCCATCACGACCCAGCCCGCGACGATGAGGGTGTGGACACGATCCTCGCCGTCGCACGCGAGCGTGCCCTGGCCTCCGGTCTGCCGCTTGAGGTCACTGCGGCGGCCGAGGGCGACGAGTTCAGCTTCGCCGAGCACGTCGCGGCCGAGGCGGGCGCTGCGGGGCCGCACGCTCCGCGCATGCCGACACGCGCTCGGCTGCTTGTGGCGGACGACGATCCCGCGACCGTCCAGGTCCTCGAGACCATCTTCGCCGCCGACGGCTACGAGATCGACTCCGCGTTCGACGGTACGAACGCGCTGG
>Ga0209803_1001340_pt1 | contig 16205 bp, 14 predicted proteins | sample GraSoiAngelo_138_FD_185895 | JGI IMG/M metagenome (GOLD analysis project Ga0209803, IMG submission 185895) | Grasslands soil microbial communities from the Angelo Coastal Reserve, California, USA - 14_0929_09_40cm (SPAdes) (version 2) | ecosystem: Environmental > Terrestrial > Soil > Grasslands ...
CTCCTTGAGCGACATGGTGAACGCCTGGATGACCTCGTCGCTCCGGGCCTTCCAGTTGACCCGCTTGCTGACTCCGTACAGATCGAGCTGCTGGTAGAGCGGCACCGCGGGCGTCTCCTCGACCCAGAGCTTGTTGATCCGGTGGTACTGCTCGAGGCGCTTGCTGTCGTCCATGATCGCCTGCGCCTCGTCCACCATCCGGTTGAACTCTTCGTTGTGCCAGTTCACGAAGATGCCGGGCGACTTGAACAGCGGCACGTAGATGGTCTCGGCGTCCATCGTCCCCGTGCCCCAGCCGATCAGCCAGACCGGCCCCGCCTTGTGGACGTAGACCATGTTGTTCAGGTAGGTGACGAAGTCGTACGTGCGGAGCGTGGTCTTGATCCCGGCCTTGGTGAGCTGGCCGGTCACCGCCTCGGCCACCTCGACGTCACGCACATAGCGACCGCGCGGGCCGTGCAGCGTGATCTCGACGCCGCCGGCGAACCCGGCGTCGGCGAGGAGCTTCTTGGCCCGCTCCACGTCCTGCTTGATCGGCCTGAGCGACGGGTCGTAGCCGAAGTGCATGGACGGCAGCATCGTGGCGACGCGGATCGGCGAGGAGCTTCTTGGCCCGCTCCACGTCCTGCTTGATCGGCCTGAGCGACGGGTCGTAGCCGAAGTGCATGGACGGCAGCATCGTGGCGACGCGGATGCCTTTGCCGTCGAGCACGGTCCTGATGATCTCGTCGGCGTCGATGGCGTAGGCGATGGCCTGACGGACGCGCTTGTCCGCGGTGGGCCCACTGTACGGCCCGACCGGCTTGTGCTGAGCGTCCATCTGGTGCGCGTAGAACATGAGCTGGATCGTCCGGATCGACGGCGCCGTGGAGAGGAAGAGCCTCGGGTGCTTATCGATGACCGGGGCGAGGTGCGGCGGAATGTTCACCGCGACGTCGATCTCGCCGTTCTGGAGCGCCGCGACGCGCACAGCGTCGTCGGGGATCGGCTTGAAGACGACGGTCTTGATCCTGGGCGCGCCCCGCCAGTACGTCTCGTTGGCCTCGAGGACGATCTCCTCATCCTTCGCCCAGCGCACGAATTTGTAGGGCCCCGTGCCGATCGGGGTCCGGGAGATGAACGTCGTGTCCTTGTCCTTGTAGGCCACCGGCGGGTACATGCCGCCCTGTACGAACGTCATCACGACGGCGAAAGTCGGCCACGGCTTCTTGGTGTGCACCCGGACGGTGTACGGGTCCACGATCTCGACGCGCTCGATCGGCGCGAAGAAGGTCGCGCCGCGGAGCTTCCCCTGGCCGCCCGCGAGGCGCTCGAGGCTCCACTTCGCCGACTCGGCGTCGAAGTCCTCCCCGTTGTGGAACTTGACGCCCTTGCGGAGCTTGACCTCCCAGGTCGTCGGTCCCACGAGCTTCGGCATCTCGGTCGCGAGCGCGGGGACGACCTTGAGGCTCTGGTCCCGCTCGTAGAGCGTGTCGAAGATGTGGCGACCCAGGTTCGATGCGGGTGTCTCCGACTGGTTCATCATGTCGAGCGTTGTGGGGTCCACACCTTGGGCGATGACGACCTTGCCGGCCGGAGCGGCGGCCGCCCCGAGCGGCACGAGGAAGATGAGAACCAGGGCCGCGAGGGTCCGGTAGACGCCCATGGAGAGCCTCCTCAAGCGATGGAGATGGGTTCCGATCGAGTTCCCGATAATCTAGGGTTCCGCGGACAGGGAGTCAAGGTACGCGAGCGCCTCCTCGCGCGTCCCCACGCGGCCGAGCGCCTGGGCCTCCCTCACCCGTACGAGCAGGTGGCCCACGGCGGGTCCGGGGGAGAGACCGAGCCGGGCCATGACGTCCTCGCCCCGGAGGAGCGGCGGCGCCGCCTCGACCGCCTGCTGCTCCTCCCAGCCGCCCAGGAGGTCGCGGATCAGCGCCGCGTGGCGCCAGACGCGGAGGGGCGAGGCGCCGGTCACCGCGGCCGCGTCCGCCAGCGCCAGGAGCAGCAGGTCCTGCGTATCCTCGCGCAGGTCACGGTAGAAACGGTAGCGCGCGCGGGGCGTCACCCGGTCCGTGGCGCCCAAGTGCATCGGCCGCAGGTGATGACGCACGAGCCGCTCGAGCACGCCGACCGCCCGCTCGGGCAGGCGCAGCCGCTGACCGATCGCGCGGGCGCGCTCGGCGCCGACCAGATCGTGCTCGAAGAACCTCACCCGGCCCTCTACCACGCGGCGCGTCTCGGGCTTGGCGACGTCGTGGAGGAGCGCGGCGAGCTTCAGGACCGGTCCGCGCGTGACACCGCCGCCGAGCGGCTCGTCCATGTGCGCGCGGAGCTCCTCGCCGAACGGCTCGAGCGCGGCGAGACGCGCGAGCACGCGGTCGGCGCCGGCCATCGCACGCAACGAGTGCTCGAGGACGGGGAAGCGGTGCGGCGCGGGCTGGGCCGTCGCGCGCATCGGCTCCACCTCGGGCAGGAGCACGCCGAGCAGCCCGAGCGCGTCGGCGCGCCGGAACGCGCGCGTCGCGTCGGGCAGCGCCAGCATCGCGAGCAGCTCGTCCCGCACGCGCTCGACCGAAACGGCGGCGAGCGCCGGCGCGACGGCCCGGATCGCCGCCACAGTCCCCGGCGTCAGCCTGAGGGCCAGCGCCGCCTCGAGGCGAACGCCGCGGAGCGCGCGCAGCGGGTCCTCCGCGAGCACGCGCGGCCCCGGCGCGCGCAGGCGGCGCGCGCGGAGGTCGGCGAGGCCCCCGGTAGGATCCACGATCGGCGCGCGGCCGCGGGTCACCAGCTCGCGCACGGAGACAGCCAGGGCGTTGACCGTGAAGTCGCGGGCCGCGAGGTCCGCGGCGAGCGTCGGACCGCGAAAGTCGGTGACGTCGAGGCGGACGCCGGGGACGACCACGCGCCCCGTGCCGCGCTCGGGGTCGAGCGGGACGAAGGCGCCACCGAGCCGCTTCGCCACGCGCCGCGTGAGGTCGAGCGCTCCCTTGGGGACCGCCACGTCGAGGTCGGTGGCTCCGGGCGCCGGGCGGTGCCTGAGCCACGCGTCGCGCACCGCCCCGCCCACGAGGACGGGATCGCCGCGCCGGCCCGCGGCCGCGCCGACCGCGCGAAGGACCGCGATCTCGGCGCGCGTCAGCCGCTCGAGGCGGAAAAGGGACACGCTAGACGAGCTCGATCCCTCGGCTGCCGATGCGGTACTCGACGATCTCGTCGGACATGGCGCTGCCGCGGTGCTTGACGACGCACAGCATCCGGGCGACTCGGTTGCCGACGCGCTCGCTGCCGAGGACCAGGATCGTGTTTGCGGTCGCGCCGACATCGCCCGTGGCGACCTTGCGCGCCAGCAGGTCCTCGAGACGCGTCTCCTCGGTGGTGACGAGGAGCAGCGTCGTGATCCGGGCGTGGTCGTAGCGGTGGGCGTCGATGAACCCACGGTGCTTCCACACGGGCAGGCAGATCTCCATCCCCAGCGTCTCGGCGTCGCGGTGGATCGTCTTCCGGTAGAGCTCGTCGAACATGAAGACCTGGATCGAGTCCGCCGGCGGGTCCATCGGCTCCACGCCGTCCACCACCACGCGCCGCGTGCCGGCGGCGAAGTGGAAGTACATGAACGGCCGGAGCGTATAGAGGGCGTGGTTGTACATCGCCTTCCAGTTCCAGTCGAACTCGACGAAGCCGTCCGGCGTCGGCACCTGGAAGTCGCGCAGGCGCCCGACCCACGGGAGGGCGTTCGAGTAGAACGCCTCCATCTGTCCGGCGGGCGGATACGGGTCGCTCATCGGCGTGACGGTGTGGGCCCAGGCCGTGAGCGTCCAGCCGAAGAGCCGCGCGGCGTATTCGTCGTGCTGCTGCGAATCGCCGCGCCCGTTCATGTCGAGCACGATGCCGCGCGCGCCGTCGGCGACGCGGCCGTGGTCGGCGAACGTGAGGCCCAGGTGGGTCTTGCCGATGCCCGTCGCGCCGTACACGACGGCCAGCGTCCCGGGCAGCAGACCGCCGCCCAGCATCGCGTCGAGCTTCGGGAGTCCGGTCGAGACGCGCTCGGTCACGGGAAAAAATTCTACACTGCTCGTCCCTTGGTCGCGAACTGCTGTTCGTAGAGTGCCCCGAGCGCGGCGAGCGTCGTCGCCTGGCCCGGGCCCTTATCGTCGCGGATCCGCGTGATGCGGGCGAAGCGGAGCGCGAGCCCCGAGGGATACGTCGGGCTCTTCTGGATCTCGTTGTACGCGACCTCGACCACGACCTCGGGCCGCACGCGCACGGTGTAGCCGTCGTCCGCGGTCGCGAGCCCCCACAGACGCGAGGTCATTTCGGCGAACTGAGAGTCGGTCAGCCCCTTGAACGTCTTGCCGACGTCCGCGAACGCCTCGCCGTCGCGCACCGCCAGGTGATAGTTCGAGAGCCAGCCCCGGCGCCTCCCCGAGCCGCGGTCGGCGGCGACGATGACGCAGTCCACGGTCTCCGCGGCCTTCAGCTTGAGCCAGCGCTTGCCGCGGCCGCCGGGCTCATAGGGGCTCCGAAGGTCCTTCGCCATCACCCCCTCGTGCCCGGCCTCGAGCGCCCGCGCGAAGAACGCGCGCCCCGACGCCGCGTCGGTGACGACGACGCGCTCGGCGAGGTAGCGCCCGCCGGTGACGGCCGCGAGCGCTTCCCAGCGCAGCTCGTACGGCTCGTCGATCAGCGAGCGTCCGTCGGCCATCAGACAGTCGAAGAAGTAGAGCGCCAGCGGCATCGCGCGGACCAGCTCGTCCACCCGGTGGACGCGCCTGAAGCGCCGCATCAGCTCCTGGAACGGGAGCGGCCGTCCTGCGGGGTCGAGCGCCAGCACCTCGCCGTCGAGGATAAAGGGCGCGCGCCCGAGGTGCTCCCGGGCGATCTCGACCACGTCGGGCAGGCTCCGCGTGACGTCCGAGAGCCGCCGCGTCCAGACCGCCACCCGATCGCCGTCACGGTGGAGCTGGATTCGCGCGCCGTCGTACTTGAACTCCAGTGCCGAGCGGCCCCGGTGGGCGGCGAGCACCTCGTCCACGTCGGCGGCGATCTCGGCCAGCATCGGCAAGAGGGGCACGCCCGGCCGAACGGGCGCCGCCGCGAGCGCAGCGGCACCTCCGGTGACGGCGAGGGCGGCGACGGCCGAGAGGTCGCCGAGTCACGGTGGAGCTGGATTCGCGCGCCGTCGTACTTGAACTCCAGTGCCGAGCGGCCCCGGTGGGCGGCGAGCACCTCGTCCACGTCGGCGGCGATCTCGGCCAGCATCGGCAGGAGGGGCACGCCCGGCCGAACGGGCGCCGCCGCGAGCGCAGCGGCACCTCCGGTCACGGCGAGGGCGGCGACGGCCGAGAGGTCGCCGAGCCGCAGCGCCGCGCGCCTCGCCGAGCCGATGGACGCCCCGGCCATCTGAGCGATCGCTTCCAGCGCGAGGCCGTCGGACACGCCCGTCCGCATCTCGCCCCCGACGATACGCGCGAGGATCTCGCGCTCGCCCGCGGACGCGCGGGCCAGGAGTTGTCTGAGAAGGTGCTCCTTGGACTGGCGAGCGCCCGGGCCCTGAGTCTCAGCGACCGCGGCAAACGCGCTGGCGACGTCGCCAAAGCCGAGCGGCGGGCCGGCAGTCAGTTCATCGACGGCCGGCAGCCAGCGGACCCCAAGCGCCCGCGGGTCCGATGGCGGAAACGCCCGGCCCGTCAAGAACGCGACGGCGGTGGCGACGTCCGCGGCCGGCAGCGCCCGGAGGAACTCCGCGACGAGGCGGAGCTTCTCAAGCCGCGCGGGAGTCTCCTCGAGCTTGTGGCAGAGGGTCACGAGGCCGGCGAAGTCAGCCACATCGCAGATTTTACAGGCCGGCAGGCGCTCGTTGACTTCGGCCGGGCGACGTCATCCTGCGAGAAGCAGAGCGACGGCGCCCCATCCGATGACCGCGGCCAGCGCCAGGACGACCCGGACGATCTCGCGAAGCAGACTCGCCCTCTCCATGTGTTGAGTGGAGCTCGCCAAAAAAAAGGCGCGCGAGCCGCGACGGTGTATCAGCGTGTAGGTGAGCGCGCGGGTGCTCATACGACCTTCCTTTCGAATCCTCAGAAGCCACGTAGCAGTCCGATGACCTTGCCGAGAATCCGGACGTGCCGCTCGCGCGGGTCCACGACGATGGGCTTCATCGTCCGGTTCTCGGGTTTGAGCACGATGTGGGCGCCGTCGCGGAGATAGCGCTTCACCGTCGCCTCGGCGTCGCCGCCCGCGTCTGACTCGAGCAGGGCGACAACGATGTCGTTGGCCTGCGCCGACTCCTGACGCCTCACCAGTACTAAGTCTCCATCGCAGATATGCGCCTCGATCATGCTCTCGCCCCGGACGCGAAGCGCGAACACATCCTCGCCGTGGCCGGCGAGCGCCGACGGCGCCACGGGGAGCTCGCCCTCGACGTCCTCGGCGGCGAGGTTCGGCGAGCCGGCGGCGATGCGGCCCAGGATGGGCACCGGCCTGAACTGGCGCGCGCCGACGGGCGCCGTGGGCGTGAGCGCCCGTGAGGTGCGCCCGGCGCTCGGCCGCCGCTGAAGCGCGCCCTTGCGCTCGAGCGCCCGAAGGTGGTCGAAGGCGGCGCGCGGCGTGACCTTGAACCGGCCGCCGATCTCGCGCACCGTCGGCGGCAGACCGTGCCTCGCGGTGAAGCTGTGGATGAAGCTCAGGATCTCCCGCTGTCGCTCCGTGAGCTCTCGCATGTGGCGGCCTCCCGTGACCCGCATAATACTCAACGGGTGTTGAGTCTGTCTAGCAAAAAAGAGAGGCGCTCAGGCAGGCTCCCGCGGCTCGCAGACGGGGCATGTCACGTACCCCTGCTCGCGCGCGTCGGCGACGTGCTTGAAGTACGAGCGTTCGGCCTCGGGGATCCGGAGAACCCATGCGCAGTCGGTCCGGTGGAAGAGACGCGAGCCCCGCTGGGCGCAGAGGGGCTCGGCGGGCTCGACCGTGGCCGTGCCGGCCGGAGCGTTGTCGGCGGCGGCGAGCGGCTCGCCGCCGGACGGCATGATCGTCGCCGTGGGCGGCGCCGTTTCGACCGTCGGCACGGTCGAAGGCTGGCCGACCGGATCGGACTCGTTCAGGTTGAGGTTCGTCTCGACGGTCTGGCGGAACTCATCGCTCGCGCGGCGGAGCTCACGCAGCGTGCGGCCGAGCATCTTCCCGAGCTCCGGGAGCTTCGAGGGGCCGAAGACCAGGAGCGCGATGACCCCGATCACGACCAACTCTTGGAGCCCGATGTCGAACATGACCGAGGCTAGAGTACCATCGCGGCTGGGCTAGGCGACGCCGGCCGCGCGCGCGAGCTCGGGAAACGAGCGCACGATCAGATCGGCCTCGCCGGCGGGCGCCTCGCCGTCGGGCGCGTAGAGGACGGTCCGCATCCCGAGCGCCCTGGCGCCGCGAATGTCCGAGGGCACGCTGTCGCCGACCATCGCAGTCGCCGTCGGCTCGAGCCCGAGGCGCTCGAGCGCGATCCGGAAGAGCGGGGGCTCCGGCTTGCCGACGACGATCGGTCTCACGCCGGCGGCGAGCGCGACCGCCTCGGCGAGCGCGCCGCACCCGGGCAGGAACTCACCGCCCTCGAGCGGCAGGCGCGGGTCCACGTTCGGCGTGACGAGCGGTGCGCCGGCCGCTGCGGCGCGCGCAGCCGCGGTGAGCCGCTCGTACGTGAGGTCGAAGTCGTTGCCGACGGCGACGACGGTGGCGCGCCGGTAGTCCTTCGGCTCGACGATCACGTGGCCCGCGCGCGCGATCGCCTCGCCGAGCTCGGGGGCGCCGATGACGAGCACACGCGAGGGCCCGAACCGTCCGGCGATCACCCCGCCGATGATCTCGAGCGGCGTCAGCGTGTGCTCGGCGAACGTGACGCCGTGCGCGTGGAGCCGCCGGCGAATGTCCTCCGCCGTCGCGCGTGAGTTGTTGGTGAGGAACGCGAGACCGCGACCCGCCCCGTGGAGCGCCGCGAGCGCCTCCCCCGCCCCGGGGTTCAGCGCGCTGCCGCTCCAGAGGCAGCCGTCCAGGTCGAAGACGAACCCGCGCACGCCTGCGAGGATCGGGCCCGACACGGGCGCTAGTCTCCCGCCGACGAGCGCTTGAACTCGGCGCCCGCATCGGCGTAGACCTGCTCGGTCCGCTCGGCCACGCGCGCCCAGCTGAAGCGTTCCTCGACCCGCTGGCGCCCCGCGCGCCCCATGGCCCGGCCGAGCGGCGGGTTGTCGAGCACGCGCGTGAGCGCGGCGGCGAGCGCCTCGGGGCGCGCCGGCGCCACGAGGAGCCCCGTCTCGCCGTCCACGACGACCTCGAGGATCCCGCCGACCGCGGAGGCGACCACGGGCGTCTCGCACGCCATCGCTTCGAGGTTGATGAGCCCGAAGGGCTCGTAGACCGACGGGCACGCGAACACGGCGGCGTGGCTGTAGAGCTGGACCACGACGTCGTGCGGGACCATCTCGTTGATCCAGACGACGTTCGGATGGGCCAGGAGCGCGCGCCGCAGCCGCTCCTCGATCTCGGGCGTGTCGGGCGCCGACGCGCAGAGGACGACCCGCACGCCCGCGGGGAGCAGCTTCGCGGCCTCGAGCAGGTGGAAGATCCCCTTCTGGTCGGTGACGCGCCCCACGAACAGGACGTAGGGCGTCCGCACGCCGAACCGGTCGAGCGCGTCGCGGCGCTCAGTGCGCCGGAAGCGCTCGGGGTCGATCCCGTTGTGGATGACGACCACCTTCGCCGGGTCCACGCTGAAGTGGGCGAGGATGTCCTCCCGCATCTGCCGGGAGACCGCGATCACCCGGTCGGCGGCCTCGACCGCCGTCTTCTCGATCCAGCTCGACAGGAGATAGCCCGTGCCGAGCTGGTCGGCCTTCCACGGGCGGAGCGGCTCCATGCTGTGGAGCGTCACGATGAGCGGAATCCGGTAGAGCGTCCGGATCCAGAGCCCCGCCATGTCGGCGTACCAGGTGTGGGCGTGGGCGACGTCGGCGTCCACGGGATCGCGCGCCATCGCGAGCGCGATCGAGAGCGTCTCGAGCGCCGGGGCGAAGCGGGGCCCGTCGGCGCCCGCGCTCAGGCGTCCCCACGGTGCGTAGCCGTGGACCGCGACGCCGTCCTCGCCCGCGTCGGGCGGCCGCTCGCCGAAGCAGCGGACCTCCACCGCCATGCGCCGGCTCAAGGCGCGCGTCAGCTCGTCCACGACGACGCCCGCGCCGCCGTAGACGTGCGGGGGGTACTCGCGCGTGAGGACGAGCGCCTTCACGAGAGCCGCATCCGCTCAGGCCGAGTCGCTGGAAGCGGCCGAGTCGCTGGAAGCGCCCTCCCCACTTTCCTCCTGGCGCTCGAGCTTGCGCGAGACGGTGCGCGGGTCGATGCCGAGCAGCTTTGCCGCCTGGGTCTTGTTCCCCCCGGTGATCCGGAGAGTCTCGTCGAGCAGCCGCTGCTCGATCTCGCCGAGAGGCGTGCCGATCAACTCGAGGATGGCGTCGCGCGGCGGGCGTTTCACCCCGACGATTTCGTCTGGCAGGTCTTCTGCCTCGATGCGGTCCTTGCGTGCGAGCACGACGCTGCGCTCGATGAGGTTCTCGAGCTCCCTCACGTTGCCCGGCCACGCGTAGGCCTCGAGCCGCTCGATCGCCTCGCCCGTGAAGCCCTCGAGCTCCCGGCCGTTCTTGGCAGCGTAGACGCGCAGGAAGTGCTGGGCGAGGACGCGGATGTCCTCGTGACGCTCGCGGAGCGGTGGCACACGGATCGTGATGACATTGAGCCGGTAGTAGAGGTCCTCGCGGAAGCGCCTCTCTCGCACCATCTCGGCCAGGTCCTGGTTCGTGGCGGCGACGATGCGCACGTCGACCTGGATGGTGTGCGTGCCGCCGAGGCGCTCGAACTCGCCCTCCTGGAGCACGCGCAGGATCTTGGGCTGGGTCACCAGCGAGAGGTCGGAAACCTCGTCGAGGAAAAGCGTGCCCCCGTGGGCCAGCTCGAAGCGGCCCTCCTTGCGGCCGGCCGCGCCGGTGAACGCGCCCTTCTCGTAGCCGAACAGCTCCGACTCGAGCAGCGTCTCGGGCAGCGCCGCGCAGTTCACCGCGACGAACGGGCCGCGACTCCGCGGCGAGCTCCGGTGGATGGTGCTGGCGACGAGCTCCTTGCCCGCTCCGCTCTCGCCCTGGATGAGCACGGTGGCAGAGCTGTCCGCCACCTGCTCGACGAGCGTCATCATCCGGCGGAACGCGGGGCTCGAGCCGATCACCTGGCCCTTGGCGCGGAGGTCCTCCAGTTGCTTCTTGAGGGCACGGTTCTGCTCGATCAGGTCGCGCCGCTCGAGGGCCTTGCTGATGAGCTTCAGGAGCTGCTCGCGCCGGAACGGCTTGGTGAGGAAGTCGTAGGCACCGTCCTTCATCGCCTTCACCGCTTCCTCCACGGTGCCAAAGGCGGTGAGGAGAATGACATCGACGTCCGGTGCGATCGCCTTCGCCGCGCGAAGGACCTCGATGCCGGTGAGGCCCGGCATCTTGAGGTCCGTCACCACGAGGTCGATTCCACCCCCCTGGAGCCGCTCGAGCGCGCCGCGGCCATCGGAGGCGAGGATGACCCGGAACCCCTCGCGGGTCAGCGTGCGCTCGAGACTCTCGCGGAGGCCGGGATCGTCGTCGGCGATCAGCAGCGTCGCGGGGTCAGACATGGACGGCCCTCTTGATCGGCAGTCGTATCGTGAAGACCGCGCCCGGGCCCGGGCGGTTCGCCCACTGGATCTCGCCGCCGTGCTCCTCCACGATCTGGCGCGCGATCGAGAGGCCGAGGCCGGTGCCCTGCGGCTTCGTGGTGAAGAACTGCTCGAAGAGACGCGGCGCCACCTCGTCCGGAATGCCGCCGCCGGTGTCGGACACGGAGATCTCCACCGTATCGCCGTCGAAGCGGCTCGCGATCGTGAGCTCGCCGCCGCTCGACAGCGCCTCCAGCCCGTTCTTCACGAGGTTCAGCACCGCCTGGCGCAGGAGGCCGCGGTCGATCTCCATCATCGGCACGCTCGGGTCGATCTCGACGCGCACCCGGAGCCCCTGGCGCGTGGCGACCGGCCGGACGAAGTCGGCCAGCTCCTGCACGAGCTCGCTCACCGACTCCTCCTCGAAGTGCGGGCGCGGGAAGCGGGCGAAGGCGAGGTACTCCTCGGTGAGCGCGTCCAGCGCGCTGACCTGCTCGCGGATGGCCGCGAGCAGGCTCGCCGCCTCCTCCATGTCCCCCGCCGGCCGCCCCTTCACGATGTCGCCCAGCATCTCGGCATTGAGCCCGATGGCAGCGATCGGGTTGCGCACCTCGTGGGCGACCTTGAGCGACAGGCGCCCGACAGTGGCCATGCGCTCGGCCACCACGAGCTCCTGCTGCGCGGCCTGGAGCTGCGACAGCGTCCCCTTGAGCTCCTCGTTGAGCCGCTCCACCTCCGCGCGGGCCCGTCGCTCGCGATCGGCGACGAGGCCAAGGGCGAAGGCGGGCAGGCCGACCTGTCCCATCAGGATCACCACCGCCGTCCACGCCGCCTCGGGCGGCGCGAGCCACGCCGCCGTCCAGTAGAGGAAGCCGGTGACGCCGGTGAGGAGGAGGCCCATCCACCGTCCGAAGTAGTAGGCGTTGATGGCCACGAGCGGGTAGAAGAGGTTGACGAAGGGGCTGTCGCCGCCGCCCGTGAGGTAGACGAGGGCGAAGGTGAGCAAGAGATCAACGCCGAGCGCCGCACTGAAGATGAAGCGGGTGGCGCGCGGCCTGATGGTGACGAAGGCGAGGATGCCCGCCTTGTAGATGGCGAACAACTGCACGAGCCAGAAGACGTCGAAGCGGTAGCGCGGCCGGAGCGGCGCCAGGCCGATGGTCGCGAGGGTGCCCACCATCACCACGGCGAGAAGAAAGGCGAAGACGCGCTCGTCCCGCTCGAGCAGCCGGAAGATCGCGTGCCAGGGCTTCCGCTCGTTCGACGCCACCATTCTCCCCACGCAGACTATAGCATTACGGCCGGCGAGCATTACGGCCGGCGGCCCCTGCGGTAGGCGCCGAGCGCGAGCCACGCCGCGACGGCGGCGACGGCCAGGAGCGTGAGCCAGCGCTCGATCCGGTGAACGTCGCGCAGCACGCCCGTGACCTGGTCGGCGAAGACGTAGGCGAGCCCGAAGCTCACCGGGATGCCGATCACGGCGGCCGCCGCGTCGACGGCGAGGAACTTCCAGAACGGCACGCGGGCGATCCCCGCCGTGAGGAAGGCGGCCGCGCGGAGCCCCATCACGTGGCGCGCTGTGAACACGATCTTCGCGCCGTGCTCCCGGTAGGCCGCCTTGAGCCGCTCTTCGCGTGCACGGCTCAGCACCCGCCGGACCACGCGCCAGTCCAGCAGGAGCTCGCCCCAGTGGCGGCCGGCCCAGTAGAGGACCGCGTCGCCCGCGAGCACGCCCGCGAGGATCACGGGGAGCGCGAGCCACCACCTGAAGACCCCCGCGTGCGAGAGGATGCCGGCCGCGACGATCGGGACCTCTTCGGGCACGGGCAGACCGAGCCCGGCGGCCAACAGGACGAGGAACAGCCCGACGTAATGCAGGTGCTCGATCAGGGTCGCGACCAGACCGCACCTCGAGAAGATCCGGCTCGTGTCCGCTCCCGGACAGTGTATACTTCGGAGCGTGCGGTCGTTGGTTCGCTGTGAACCGTCCTGCCCAGAATGGAGCCCTTCGCATGGCAGTCAAACTCTTCGTCGGCGGCCTTTCGTTTTCAACCTCCACTGAGCGCCTGCGCGAGGCCTTCGCCGCCGCCGGCGCCGTCGAATCCGCGAGCGTCGTGACGGATCGGGAGACCGGCCGGTCGCGCGGCTTCGGGTTCGTCGAGATGGCGACGCCCGAGGAGGCCGAGCAGGCCATCAGCCGCCTGAACGGCACGGACCTCGACGGCCGGACGATCCTGGTCGAGAAGGCGAAGTCCCCCGGCAGCGGTGGCGGCGACCGCCGCGGCGCCGGCGGCGGTCGCGGCGGCTCGCGCGGCGGCCGCTGGTAGCGACGCCCGCCTCCACCCGTCTCTTCTCCTGCGAGCGCCGGCGGCAATAGTCTGTCGCCATGCCGACGATCCTCCACACCGAGGCATCGCTCGGGCTCGGCGGCCAGGAGCTCCGTATCGTCGCCGAGTCGCGCTGGCTCCGGGACCACGGCTGGGGAGCGCTCATTGCCTGCCAGCCCGAGAGCCGCCTCTTCGCCGAGGCGCGGACCGCCGGGGTAGACGCGGTCGCCCTACCGATGCGCAACGCCGTCGCCCTCGGAGCGCTCCTCGCCCTCCGCCGCCTGATGAAGGCCCTCGCCGTCGATCTCGTCCACACCCACAGCTCCACCGACAGCTGGTCGGGCGCGCTTGCGGCGAAGTCGCTCAGGCTCCCCGTCGTGAGGAGCCGCCACGTGTCGATCGCGATCCGGAGCGCGCTCGTCTACCGGCTCGCCGACCGCATCGTCACGAGCGGCGAGGCCGTGCGCGCGATCGTCGTCCGCGCCGGGATTGCGCCCGAGCGCGTCGTCGCAATCCCGCCGGGCGTGGACACGGCACGCTTCCACCCCGCGGTCTCGGGCAAGACGGTGCGCGACGAGCTACGGCTCGGGGCCGGGGAACTCTTGGTCGGCCTGGTCGCCAACATTCGCGGCTCCAAGGGCCACAACGTCTTCCTCGAGGCCGCGCGGGAGATCCTGCGCCAGGCGCCGCTCACGCGATTCCTGATCGTGGGCGACGGGGTCGGCTACGATGAGGTCCGGCGCCGCGTGTCGGACCTGGGCTTGGCCGAGCACGCCACCATGACGGGATTCCGTCGCGACATCCCCGAGGTGATGGCCGCCCTCGATGTCCTCGTGCTGCCCTCGATCCGCTCGGAGGCCACGTCGCAGGTGATCCCGCAGGCGCTCGCGGTGGGGACGCCCGTCGTCGCCACGACCGTGGGCGGGAGCCCCGAGCTCGTCCGCGACGGCGAGACGGGCCGGCTCGTCCCGCCCGAAGACCCGCCCGCGCTCGCCCGCGCGGTGCTCGAGATCCTTCGCGATCCTGAGCGGGCGCGCGCGATGGGGCGCGCGGGCCAGGCGGCGATCAGCGCAGGGCTCACGCTCGACGCGTCCATGGCGCGCACCACCGCGGTGTACCGCGAGCTGCTGGCCGGGCGGGGACGACCTCCTCACTATCGATGACGGCGCTAGTGTACCGGACGCGCCGAGAAGCGGCGCATGTCGCCTTTCGCACGCCGTCCGTCGGCTTCGATCGCGAAGCCCGACGCCTCGACGACGCGCTCGGTGTCGCGGTTCGGGTGGCAGCCGCCGGAGATCCTGACCCAGAACCGCTCGAGCCTGTCCTGAAACCGGGCCTTCCACGGCCTCGCTGAGCGCACGTGCTCGAGCATGCGGAGCCGGCCCTCCGGACGGAGGACGCGCCTGACCTCGGCGAGCCCGCGTCGCGCGTCCGGGACGCTGCAGAAGACCAAGCCGCTCACCACCGTATCGAACGCGCCGTCGCGGAACGGCAGCGCCTCGGCGCTGCCGCGGACGAGGCGCGCGCGCGGCGCGCGCTGCCGCGCGCGCTGGAGCGATTCCCAGGCGGGATCGAGACCGATGACTCTGACGCCCTCGCGATAGAGGGGGAGGTTCCGCCCGGTCCCGCACCCCACGTCGAGCGCGAGGCCGCGCGCGCCCTCGACGAGCCACCGCCGCCAGCGCCCGAGCCCCAGCCACTCGTAGAGCGCGCACACCGGGTCGTAGAGCCACGGGATCTGCTCGAGGCCCCGCACGAGCGGACTCTAACACCGTTGCGAGGGCTGCTACACTGATCCCCCGTGGGTCTGAGAATCGTCCAGGTCGACGCGTTCACCGACACGCCGTTCCGCGGGAACCCCGCGGCGATCTGTGTCCTGCCCGCGCCGCGCGACGAGCGCTGGATGCAGGACGTCGCGCGGGAGATGAATCTCTCCGAGACGGCCTTCCTCCAGGCGCAGCCCGACGGGTGGAGCCTCCGCTGGTTCACGCCCACGGTCGAGGTGGCGCTCTGCGGCCACGCGACCCTCGCGAGCGCCCACGTGTTGTGGGAGGACGGGCACCTCGCACGCGACCGCCAGGCGCGGTTCCACACGAAGAGCGGTCTCCTCGCCGCCGACCGGCGCGGTGACTGGATCGAGCTGGACTTCCCCGCGAAGGCCGCAGGGCCGGCACCGGCGCCGGCAGGCCTCGCCGAAGCCCTGGGCGTGGCGCCCAAGTACGTGGGCAGGAACCAGCTCGACTATCTGGTGGAAGTGGACTCGGAGGCGACCGTCCGCGGGCTCACGCCGGACTTCACGGCGCTGGCAAAGCTTCCGGTGCGCGGCGTGATCGTCACGAGCCGCGCCGCGTCGGGCGAATACGATTTCGTCTCGCGCTTCTTCGCGCCGGGCTCGGGCATCGCGGAGGACCCGGTGACGGGCTCGTCCCACTGCGCGCTCGGCCCCTTCTGGGGCGCGCGGCTCGGCAAGTCGGAGCTCCTCGCCTACCAGGCCTCCGCGCGCGGGGGCGTCGTCCGCGTCCGCGTCGTGGGCGATCGCGTCAAGCTCGGCGGCCAAGCCGTCACGGTGATGCGCGGCGACCTCGTGTAGAAGAGTCAGCGGGCGGTCGAGGCCCCCTCCGACTCAGAGGTGGTAGAGCATCCAGTAGACGAGCACGCCCGTCACGGAGACGTAGAGCCAGAGCGGAAGCGTCCAGCGGGCGATCCTCACGTGCCGCACGAAGTTCCCGCTGAGCGCGCGGTACAGCGTGGTCAGCGCGAGCGGGACGATGACCGCGGCCAGGACGACGTGGGAGACGAGGAGGGGGAAGTAGACGAGCCGGACCCATCCCTGCCCGCCGAACGGGCGCGAGCCGGCGAGCGAGTGATAGGTCACGTAAGAGACGAGAAAGAGGCTGGAGACCACGAGGGCGGCGACCATGCACGCCCGGTGGGCGCTCACGCTCTTACGACGGATGAAGAGGTAGCCCGTGGTGAGGAGCGCCGCGCTCGACGCGTTGAGGCACGCGTTGAGGAGCGGCAGCGCCGCGACCGCGGGTACGACACCCGATTCCCGACGGTGCCCGAGCAGCAGGTACGCGACCAGGACGACGACCGCCAGGGAGATCGCGCCGATGAGCCACCGGGCGGCGCGGTCGCTCAAGCGGTCAGGAAGAACGCCACCGCGGCGGCCGCCATCACGGCCG
>Ga0209803_1001341_pt1 | contig 16204 bp, 15 predicted proteins | sample GraSoiAngelo_138_FD_185895 | JGI IMG/M metagenome (GOLD analysis project Ga0209803, IMG submission 185895) | Grasslands soil microbial communities from the Angelo Coastal Reserve, California, USA - 14_0929_09_40cm (SPAdes) (version 2) | ecosystem: Environmental > Terrestrial > Soil > Grasslands ...
TATGCCTCATCCTGCGGCAGCCGCTCGGCTAAACCGAAAGGATGTGCACTGCCAGCGCTGCCGCCTCGCCTTTAACCATCCCACCGCCGTTTTCCGTCATCCCCACTTTCGGGTTGCGCACTTGGCGATCCCCCGCCTCGCCGCGCAGCTGCGAGAAGATCTCGTAGATCTGCGCCACGCCGGTCGCCCCAATTGGGTGGCCCTTCGAGATTAAGCCGCCGCTTGGGTTTACCGGAATTGGCCCGTCCACGTAGGTTGCCTTCGTGTCGATCAGTTGGCCACCCTCGCCGGGCTTGCAAAAGCCGAGCTCTTCGTAGATCACAAGCTCCGCCGGTGCAGAGGCGTCATGTACCTCCGCCACATTAATGTCCTCAGGCCCGACGCCCGCGGTCTCGTACGCCTTCTGGGCTGCGCGCTCCGTGATTCCCGGCTGTCCCGGCTGCCGGTCATCGCCCGATGCTAGGACCGAGGCTCTCACGAATACCGGCTTCGAAGTGAACTGCTTGGCCTTCTCGGCGGCGCACACCACGACCGCCGCAGCGCCGTCACCGATTGGCGAGCACATCAGCCGCGTCAGCGGCTCGGCCACCATCGGCGAGGTAAGGACGTCCTCGAGCGAGTAGACCTCGCGGTACTGCGCGTGTGGGTTCAGCGAGCCGTGGTAGTGGTTCTTGACGGCGACGCGTGCGAACTGCTCCTTCGTGGTGCCGTATCTCTGCATGTGCTGCCGGGCGAACGCCGCGTAGAAGTCCATGAACATGGAGCGCTTCTCGCCTGCCCCTTCTTCCGGCGCTGGGTTGTCGCGGTCGCCGTTCTCCTTCGCCGCCTTCGCCGCCGCGGCCATTTGCTGCACCCACTCAACATCCACGGCCGCGCCGATCGCCTGGAACGAGCGCCTCTTGTCCTCGTGGTAGAGCTTCTCCATGCCTACGGCCAGCGCCACGTCATACATTCCCGAAGCGACGTACATCCAGGCTACGTGAAAAGCGGTCGAGGAGCTGGCGCAGGCGTTCTCGGTATTGATGACCGGAATGCCGCCGATGCCCATCTCGCGCAGGACGACCTGGCCGCGGATCATCTCCTGTCCGGTAATCAGCCCCGCTGTCGCGTTGCCCACAACGGCCGCCTCGAGCTTCGACTTGTCGACACCTGCTGAGTCGAGCGCACCCGTGATAGCCTCGCCGGCAATGTCCTTCATACTGCGATCGAGGAACTTCCCGAAGTTGGTCATCCCGGCGCCGATCACGGCAACGTCTCTCATGGGCTTCCTCCTTAGCGAACGCTCAGGTCTCGTCGCGAGCAGTATACGTCAGTGGACTCCACCCGTGTAAGGGCGGGTTTGGCCTCATCTTCGCGATTGCGGTCGGCCGTCCAAAAGGTCGTCTTCGCAGGCTAAACCTCAAGCCGGCACGAAACCCGCCCCCCGCAAGGCGACGCCCCGCCCTTGCCCTCACGCCTTCCCCGAGATATCGCCTAGGAACCCGAAGTCAAACCAGCCGTTGAGGTCCACCAGACTATCCGTAAAGACGAGAATCCCGACGAGGATGAGCATCGTGCCGCTCACCGCATTGATTACGCCGGAATAGCGCTTGACCCGCTCGTAGACCGGCCGCACGCCGTTGTAGGCCAGCCCCATCGCGAGAAACGGCACTGAAAGCCCGGCCGAATAGACGAGCAGTAGAACGCCCGCCTCGGCCACCGTCCCGCTCGATACCGCAAGCCCAAGAATCGCACCCAGTGTCGGCCCGATACACGGGCTCCAGCCCGCTGAGAACGTCGAGCCGACGACGAACGAGCGCGCGTATCCGATCCGCGCGCCCGGAGGCGCGTCGATTCGCCGCTCGCGCTCAAGGAAAGGAATCGTGATCACATCGGCTAAGTGCAACCCCATCACGATCAGCAGCGTGCCCGAGACCTTGAGGATGATCTCCTGGTGGTCTCGCAAGAAGTAGCCGAGAATGCCCAGCGAAACACCGAAAGCGACGAACACGAGCGAAAACCCGCTGACAAAGCTCACCGCATGCAGAAACGGCGACGGCGGAGCGCTCGCAGCCGGCATCGCAACCGTGGTCGTCCCCGCGCTCCCCGCGAGGGCCACTTGCTGAACGCCGGCTGAGCGGCCAGCTGCAGGCGCCGGTTCCAGCGATGCCCCAGTCAAGTAGCCGAGATACGCCGGGACCAGGGGGAGCACGCACGGCGAAAGGCACGACAGCAGCCCTGCCGCGAAGGCGACGAACACGCTCACACCGCCGATCTCGAGGTCCATACGACACCATGATAGGTACACCGCGCGCTCCCGGCAAAGGAATAGATCCGTTAATCCGTTCCTCGAATCCGTTGACAGACAATCCGTTTGACGCCCCCTAGCGCCTGCGCTAGATTGAACGCGCCCGCCACCCAGCACTCGGCACTCAGCACTGAGGAGACGCCATGGAATACGTCCCAATCACCAAGCCGCCGGTCGACCAGATGCCCGTGCTCCCCAACCTACGTGACTATGGGGAGACCCGCCGACATTGGTCCTGGGACACCGTCCGAAACGAACTAGACGGCGTGCCCGGCGGCGGGCTGAACAAGGCCTACGAGTGCCTCGACCGCCACGCGAAGGGCGACCGGCGCGACAAGCCCGCCATGCTCTGGGAAGGCAAGAACGGCGAGCGGGAGACTTACACATTCGCCGAGTTCGCCCGCGAGGCGAACAAGGCCGCGAATGGCCTGAGCAGCCTCGGCGTCGAGAAGGGTGACCGCGTCTTCATGTTCCTCGAGCGCATCCCCGAGTGCTACTTCACCGCCTTTGGCACCCTCAAGCTCGGCGCGGTGATCGGACCGCTCTTCTCCGCCTTCGGCCCTGATGCGGTGAAAGACCGTCTCGCCGACAGTGGCGCGAAGGTGCTAGTCACCGCGCCGGAGCTGTGGTCGCGTGTCAAGGAGATCCGCAGCGACCTTCCCAACCTCGAGCACATCGTGCTCGTCACCCGCCGCCAGCAAGCCGAGCCGGGCGACGGCATCGTCCTCTGGGATGAGGTCGTCGGCTCACAATCGGACGATTTCGAGACGGTCTCTACGGACCCCGAGAACTACTCCGTCATGCACTACACCTCCGGCACGACGGGCAAACCGAAGGGCGCCGCGCACGTCCACAACGCAATTATCGGGCAGTACGCCACCGGAAAGTATGTCCTCGATCTGCATGACGAGGACGTCTACTGGTGCACAGCCGACCCGGGCTGGGTGACAGGGACGTCGTACGGGATGTTCGCGCCGTGGAGCAACGGCGCGACCAGCCTCGTCTACGAGGGCGGCTTCGGCGCCAACACTTGGTACTCGCTCATCGAGAAGTACAAGGTCACTGTCTGGTACACGGCTCCGACTGCGATCCGCATGCTCATGAAGGCAGGCGACGATATCCCGAAGAAGCACGACCTGTCGAGCCTGCGCTACACGATGTCCGTGGGTGAGCCGCTGAACCCGGAGGCCGTCGTCTGGTCCGAGAGGGTGCTTGGTCTCCCCTTCCACGACAACTGGTGGCAGACAGAGACCGGCTGCATCCTCATCGCCAACTATCCGGCTCTGGAGATCCGCCCTGGCAGCATGGGCCGCCCATTCCCGGGTATCGAGCCCGGTATCATCGACGAAGACGGCAAGCTCATGCCGCCCGGTGAGGAAGGCAATCTCGCCGTCCGCCCCGGCTGGCCCTCAATGTTCCGCACCTACTGGAACAACAAGCCCCTGTACGATTCCCGCTTCCAGAACGGCTGGTACATCACCGGCGACCGCGCCCGCATGGACGCCGATGGCTACTTCTGGTTCGTCGGCCGCGCAGATGACGTCATCAACACCGCCGGCCACCTCGTCGGCCCGTTCGAAGTCGAAAGCGTGCTCATCGAACACCCTGCGGTCGCGGAGGCCGGGGTCATCGGCAAGCCGGACCCCGTCGCCATGGAAGTCGTGAAGGCGTTCGTCGCCCTCAAGGACGGTTACGAGGCCGACGAAAAGCTCCGCCGCGAGCTCATCCGATTCTCGCGCGACCGCCTCGGCGCTATGATCGCCCCGCGCGAGATCGAGTTCGTCCCGGGGCTGCCCAAGACGCGCAGCGGCAAGATCATGCGCCGCCTCCTCAAGGCCCGCGAGCTCGGCCTACCGGAGGGGGACACGAGCACGCTGGAGGACTGAGTCGCCGGGATTGCGACGTGAAACCAGCGGCCAAACCGAGTGCAGTCTGATGAGCGATGTTGCGGATCTCGCTCCCCTATTTCTTGCGCCTGGCGTTTGGGGCCTTGTCTTGTACGGCTACTGGAAACAACGTCATCTATCCAAGCTGGCATGGATCGTATTCATCGTTTCGACGATCGGTGCTCTAGTCTCTTTTGCGACGACTCTCGTCATTCTGGAAGGCGATTTGCACGGACGTGACAAGAGGCTCGCCGATATTATCGTCGGAGTCGGGCTTGCAGTACTTATGGTTCCGGTAATCCTGAGCTTCCTTCCGGTAGCTCGCAGCTCTTAGATGTGGCGGAGATTGGAGCGACGAAACCCTACGCGCGGGCAGAAGGCGAAGGACGCACCTACGAGTGGCACGACCTCTTGTTTACCATCAAGGCGGCAGCAGCGGAGACCGGCGGTGCGCTGTCGGTCTGGGAGGTCACGACCCGACCTGGGGAAGAGCCTCTTGTCCACACGCACGAGGAGGACGAGATGTTTTACGTGCTCTCGGGCTCGCTAACGTTCGACTGCGGCGGACAGTCCTTCAAGGTGAATGAGAACGGCTTCGCGTTCCTGCCACGCGGCGTCCCTCACAGCTACTGGATCGAAGGCGAGGAAGTGAAGCTGCTCGGATTCAGCACACCGTCGGGATTCGGCGACCAGATAGAGCGGACGGGCAGGCGGGTCCGCCGATGAAGCTACCCAGCTTCACCTCCTGAGCCCCACGGGAGCGATCAGAGAGTAGCAGCGGAAGATTTGCTCGCTACTGACAAGCGGGTGTCAAACACGTGGTATAACCTCCGGCAAGACAACGACATTCCTACCGGAGAGACGAGATGAACTGGACTGAATTCACCCAGGCCGCCCCCGAACTCGCTCAGCTCTTCAAAGGGCGGCTGGACGCGACCGGCCTCGCGCTGATCGGCACGATCCGCAAGGACGGCACGCCGCGCATCAGCCCGCTTGAGGCGAACCTCTTCGAGGACCACCTGCTGCTCGGCATGATGTGGCAGTCAAAGAAGGCGCTTGACCTCCACCGCGACCCGCGCTGCCTCGTGCACTCGGTCGTCTCTGACAAGGATGGCTCCGAAGGCGAGGTTAAGCTCGGCGGCCGCGGCGTCGACGTCACGGACAAAGGTCTACGCGAGCGGAGCGCCCAGCAGACGTTCGATACGACCGGCTGGCGTCCGGAAGAGCCGTATCACCTCTTCTGGCTCGACATCGAGGAAGCGGCGTACATCAAGTACGGTCCGAACGGTGACCAGACGGTCAAAACATGGCGTACCGGCGGCGAGGAGCAATCGCGGGTCCGCAAATGGACGGGCTCACGGCTCGAAGATTGAGTCACCACGTCATCCGTTAATCCGTTAGCTTTCCGTTGACAGACAATCCGTTCCATCGTCCATCATTTTCCTTAATCCATTTCACCTTTCCCGCGTTTCCCTTACAATGAACTCGATTCGGCTAAGCGTATTGCGAAGAGGTAAATGGTAACCAAGAGTAAGATCAACGCCGAACGCGTCTACTATAACTTCGACGGCGGGATGCCGCCCGTCCAGCTCGAAAACGAGCCGGCCCCGCTCCCTGCACCCGAAACCGAACCCAAGCTCATTACCGACACAACGCTTCGCGACGGCGCGCAGGACTCGCGTATCCCGCTCTTCCCGAACGAAGCGCGCCTCCGCTACGTCGACCTCCTGCACCGTCTCGATAACGGCACGGGTCGAATCTACGCGGTCGAGACGTTCATTTACCAGAGGCGCGACCAATGGGTGCTTGAGAAACTGCTTGAGCGCGGCTACGACTTCCCGAAGATCACGACCTGGATTCGCGCCAACCCGAAGGACGTCAAAGAGCTGCACGAGGTCAGCCAGGGCCGCGTCACAGAGACCGGCATGCTCGCCTCCTCGTCCGACCACCACATCTTTGACAAGCTCGGCTACCACAGCAAGGAAGAGGCGGTCGAGAAGTACCTCAAGCCCGTGCTTACGGCCATGGAGTACGGCATCACGCCGCGCGTGCACCTCGAGGACACAACCCGCGCCGACATCTACGGCTGGGTGATCCCCTTCATGCAGACGGTGATGGAGCAAACCGAAGGCAAGGCGAAGTTCCGCGTCTGCGACACGATTGGCTGGGGCGTGCCCGATCCCTACGCCGCCATGCCGCAGGGCATCCCGAAGCTCATTTCGACGCTCCAGCAGGAGACCGGCGCCGAGCTCGAGTTCCACGGCCACAACGACTTCGGTCTCGCCACGGCGAACTCGGTCGCCGCCTGGCGCTACGGCTGCCGCAAGGTCAACAGCGTGTTCGCCGGCCTCGGCGAGCGCACCGGCAACACGTCGCTTGAACAGGTCGTCGCCGCTTACATCCGTCTTTACGGCGACCCCGGCTTCGACCTCACGGTGCTCTCGGAGCTCGTGGCTCTGATCCAAAAAGACCTCATCCCGGTCCCGCGAACTGCCCCCATCGTCGGGGAAGTCTTCACAACGCAGGCAGGCATCCACCAGGCAGGCGTCGCCAAGCAGGCGAACGCGCCGGGCGGCCTCATCTACCTCGCCTACGATCCCGCTCTCGTCGGCCGAACAGAGGCCGAGCGGAGCGTCATCGGCGCCATGTCGGGTTCGGAAGGAATCGTCGCCGTCCTCAACGCCGAGGCCGGGCGTCGCGGCGCCGAAGTCCGCTTCTCGACCACCAGCCGGGTCGTCAAGGACATCTACGACGGCGTACAGGAAGCCTACGACGGCCGCTACGACGAGAAGACCGATCGCTGGAACGATTACCGGACCACGTTCTTCACGCCCGAAGAGGTCTGGCAGATGGCCGCTTCCTCCCTCCACCTCGAGGACGGAGGGTAGCGCCATGAGTGGAGAGACCCCCGCGCTCTCCAGCACCAGACCGACGAATGAAACCGCGTCGAGTCCGCTGGCAAGCCCGTTCGGATCAGTAGGCTACTTCTGATGCCGTACGCACAGATCGAAGGCTGGGGCATGCACCTGCCTTCCCGCATCGTCCCGAACGAGAGCTTCGTCAAAATGGGCCTCGACACCTCCGACGAGTGGATCTCCTCACGCACCGGGATTGAGGAACGCCGGCTGGCGGGTCACAACGAGGCGACATCAGATATGGCCGTTAAAGCCGCCCATCGCGCTTTGCGGGTCGCCGAAGCCCACGCGTCCGATGTAGACCTCATCATCGTCGCCACCTGCACGCCCGATCACATCATGCCCTCCACAGCCTCGTTGGTGCAGAACCGGCTTGGGGCACGCCGGGCCGGCGCGCTCGACCTGAACGCCGCTTGTGCCGGCTTCGTCTACGCCCTGGCTATGGGCGCCGGACAGATCGAGGCAGGGCGCGCCGGCCGCGTGCTCGTCATCGGCGCAGACGAGCTCTCGCTCCATCTGGACTGGCGCGATCGCAGCACCTGCGTCCTCTTCGGCGACGGCGCCGGAGCCGTTCTTCTGCGCGCCGCCGTCGAGCCCGGAATCCTCACGTCAACCATGGGTTCTGACGGCTCAGGCGCTGATCTCCTCATGATCCCGGGCGGCGGCTCCCGTTACGCCTCTAACGGTCGCAACGGTTCGAACAGCGGTGGGCGTTACCTGCGCATGAACGGCTCTCAGATCTTCCGCTGGGCGACGCAAATGATGTCTCGGGCCGCCGAACAAGTGATTAGGGAGTCTGGCTTGGAGCCGGAACGCATTGACCTCTTCATTCCGCATCAGGCCAACCTCCGCATCATCGAGTCCACCGCGCGCAGGCTCGGGCTTTCGGAGGACAAGGTCTTTTCGAACGTTGGCCACTATGGCAACACGAGCGCGGCGTCTATACCGATCGCATTGTGCGAGGCGATCGCCTCCGGACGCGTGGACGAGGGCGATAATATCGTCCTGACCAGCTTTGGCGCAGGCCTCTCCTGGGCGGCTCTCGCCCTGCGCTGGACCGTCCCCATTGAGGGCCACCCCTCGCGCTGGACCCCGATCCGCCAGACCTTCGAATCTCGCATGGCGGCCGTGCGCTCGGCCATGCGCCGGCAGCAGCGCCGTGTTCGCGCTTCGCTGGACGAACGCTTCCGCGCGGACGGCGGCTAGCGCGCCTGCACGACCAGCAGGTCGCTGCGCTCGCCCCACTTTCGCAGGAACCGGTAGAAGTTGCGCTTGCTGAGCCGGTCCCGCTCTTCTTCCGGCGTGGCCGCCCACTCGAGATGTTCGTGTCGCACGACCGGGAGGCCCGTATTGATCACCAGCCGGTAACCGAGCGTCCGCGCCGCCAGGCTGAAATCGAGGTCGAGGTGCCGGTAAAACCGGTACTTCTCATCGAGCAGGCCGGTCTCGTTGACCAGATCGCGCCGGAATGCCGTCAGGTATCCCTCAACCGCATCAACATCGCCGGAATCCTCCGCGTCCTCGAACGACCGCAGGTCCTCGCTGGTTACACCCCAGCGGCCGGCGATCCCGACTCGTGAGTCTTCCAGAAGCTCCCGTAACGGCGTGAAAATGTCGCCTGCCACCTCAACGCTCGTGTCCAGCGTAACGACGTACCGTCCGCGCGCCTGTTTGAGCACGACGTTGAGTCCTGCCGCGGAACCAAGGAAGTGGTCCGCATGGAACACGCGCACCCGCGCGTCCTTCGCCGCTAGACCATCCAGTCGCCCCGCGCACGCTTCCTCGAGTCCGTTGTCGATAACGACCAGTTCCGCGGTCACGCCGCCGGCCCATTGGAGCAATGAAGTCAGACACCGCTGGAGCTCTTCGCATCCCCGCCGCGCCACGACGCCAATGGTGAAACCAACACTGTCTGGCTCCGAAAGATGAGAATCAACATCTCCGCTCGATGAGATTGACGCCTCCGCCTTGGCCCAGACGGGGACCGGCACCAGAGCTGTTTTGCCTTTCGCATCACGGACTTCATATCCCATTCCACGAATCCGCTCCCGAATCGAATCCGCCTCGGGATACGCCTTCCGGCGCCGCAATTCGCTTCGTTCGTGCGCAATCGCTTCCGCCTCTACGGGGATGGCGGAAGCAGACGGCCTAGGCGCGACGAGCTCGAGCCCGAGAACGCGGTCGAAATCCATCAGTAGCTCGCGCTTGACCGCGCGGGGCAGCCGCGATCGCGCGACCCGCCAGGCCACCGCCAGCGCCCTCGGCAAACTCAGGTCATCGGCGACAGCTCGCCAGAATTCTCCACGCAGTCTTTCGCCTTCCTTCGTGCCCTTCTTCGTCGCTCGCCCGCCGTCTGCGGATAGTTTCTCGCGCAGCCGCAGGAGCCCTTTCTGTGCCGCTCTTAATGACCTCATCGTGAAGTTCAGGCGTGCGCGGTAACTTGCCGTCGCGCAAAGGTAGCGGAACGCCAGCGGCTCAAACCCGCGCTTCTCCAGGTCGCCGATCTCATAAGTGTTCCCCGTAGATTTCGCCATCTTCAACCCATCGACGAGGAGGTGCTGCCCGTGCATCCAGTACCGCACATGGCGGCGACCGAACGCCGCCTCACTCTGCGCGATCTCATCCTCGTGATGCGGGAAGACGTTGTCGACTCCCCCCGTGTGAAGGTCGATCTCCGGACCCAGGTACTTGGCCGCCATCGCTGAACATTCGATGTGCCAGCCGGGGAATCCATCCCCCCATGGGCTCGGCCACTTCAGCATGCGGCCTTCCTCCGCGGCTTTCCAGAGCGCAAAGTCTCGCTGATCGCGCTTAAGGGGGTCCGCCTCCACACGGACGCCCTCCTCTAACCCGGCCGATTGCTGTCGCGAGAGCTTACCGTATTCCGAAAATCTGCCCACCTCAAAGTACACATTCCCCCCGACCGCATAAGCATAGCCTCGATCAACGAGGGTCCTGGTAAGGTCTACCATCTCGGGCACATTCGTGGTGGCGCGCGGGAACTCGTGCGCGGGGAGAATGTTGAGCTTCGCCTCGTCAGCCATAAATGCCTCGGTGTAGTGCGCCGCTATCTGCTCCGGAGTCCTGCCTTCGGCCAGCGCCGCCGCGATGACCTTGTCCTCGCCTCGCTCTACCATGTCCTGCCGCATGTGGCCTACGTCGGTAATGTTCTTCACGTGTTTCACGCGATATCCTTGCGCTTCGAGGAGGCGGCGGAGCCAGTCCGCCATCAGGTATGAGCGCAGGTTACCGATGTGCGCATACCGGTAGACTGTGGGGCCGCAGGTGTACATCTTTACCCTGCCCGGCTCAACAGGACTGAAGTCTTCTTTGCGTCGGGTTAAGGTGTTGTAGACGCTAATATGCGTGGCTCGCTGCATCTCCTCGTCCGCGAGAAGGGCTCCGTGGTGCTTCTCATTTGGCGCCGGCAGACCTGCCGGTCACGTTATCTCTCACCCGTGTTCGCCTTCCCAGCCAATCTCTACGTCGCCGTTATCCCAGATTATCACCGGCACTGTAATGCCGTAGTTAAGCGCTTCGTCCCACCATTCCGCCTTCTCGTCTACCCGTCGCTCCTCGAACTCGATCCCTCGCTCGCGAAGCGCGCTGCGCGCCTTATCGCAAGTGGGACAGTTTCGGAGTGTGTATACAATCATCGCGGCCGGATAATTCTAGCATGCGGCCCTTCGCCGAAGTGCCGTCAGACCTTGATCTCCTTCCAGCGCCCCTGCCTGAATCGCAGGAACATGAGCACAGCTCTCGAGTTGATGTCGAGGACGGCGGCCACCCACGCTCCAGGCACCCCCAGCCCGAAGGTAATGGCCAGAAGGTAGGCCGGGATCAAGCGCACGATCCACGTCGTCCCCGCCATGATCAGGAGTACCGCCCTTGTATCCCCCGCGCCGCGCAACCCGCCTCCGAGGCAGAGGCTCACAGCCAGCGCCGGCATAGCGAAGGCGAACACGAAGAGCAGCTGCCGGCCGATGTGGACAACTTCGTCCGCATTCTTCCCTCCAACGAAGAGGTCAGTTATCTGGCCGCCGAAGATCATCAGCACCGCGCCCAGCGCGACCATGAACGCAAGCGAGTAGCGCATCGTAACATAGGTCGATCTCTCGGCCAGGTCTGGACGGTGCGCCCCAAGGCTCTGGCCTACCAGCGCCGTCGTCGCCACGCTCAGCCCAAAGCCGACGTTGAAGGTGAGGCTCTGGATCGCCAGCGTGACGCCATGCGCCGCCAGCGCCGTCGTGCCGAGAGTCGCGATAATGCGCGTATACGTCATGAAGGCAATGTTGAACTGTATCTGCTCCAGGCCGGCGGGCACGCCTACGTTTAGCACACGTCCCGCTTCCACCCGATCAAATCTCAGCGCCTCCCAGGGATACCAGTGGATGATCCTGGTGCCCGAAGCAAGTACGGTAAGGACGAGGCTGCCGCCGATGATCGCGGCGCCGCTGAATCCCGCTCCCGATCCCAGCACATCGAGCCGAGGGAACGGCCCCCGGCCATTGATCAGCGTATAGGCGATCACGATATTAGTCGCATTGACTAAGACGCCTATGGCCATAGGCGTCCGCGTATCGCCTGCCCCCTGAAGAGAGGCGCTTCCTGCATACGTGAGTGACCAGAAGGGCATACCCACTGCCGCCGCCTTCAGGTAAACCGTGCCCTGGTGGCGCGCTTCCGGCTCGGCGCCAAGCAGCTTCAACCAGGAGTTCCCCAGAAACCACATCACCACCCCAACAAGCACGCCCCATGCCAATGCCATCATGATCGCGTTGCGAAGCGTTCGGGACGCCAGCTCCGGCCGGTTCGCCCCGACATTCCGCGCGATAACAGCGGTTGAACCGACCGCCAGCGCCATCATGCCCGCCTGCGAGAACCAGAAGATCTGGCCGGCCAGACGAACACCGGCGAGGGAATCTTCGCCCAGGTGCCCCACCAACGCCGTGTCGACGAGCTGCACCATCGAGAAGCTGACTTGCTGCACCACGACAGGCCAGGCCAGCCGGATGACCGAACGGATGAGGTGCTCTTCGTCGATCGTTCCGGGCGGCGCCGCAATCGTCTCGGCGGCTTCGGCGGACATGCTCAGGCTGGAGCCTGGAACGGGGACATACGCGTCCCATTATGGCAAACAGGTCTCAGCTATCGATACCGGCACGCGCGCGCACTTCACGACGTTCGTACGTAAAACGCAACGCTTGGACACCCAGGATGCATCCTTTATCATGAACCCAATTCAGGAGGAGTACTTGCGGTTCGTCAAAACGCTCGAGGAAATCCGGCGTATCCAGAAGACGTTCTCGCGTTGCCACTTCCTCGGAACGCAGAACCTCACCGTGGTCTTCGAGACGACGCCCGAGACCGTTCGCCAGCTACTTCCTCCACCTTTGGAACCGACGCCCGAGCCTCTCGGGAGCGCCTGGGTCGCGCAGATCGGCAACTCGAACTGCGTCGGGCCGTTCCTCGGCGCCGCTCTCTACATCAAGGCCCGCTACAAAGACATCATTGGCAACTATTGCGTCACGATGCCCGTCTCGACATCGGAGGCTGTTGTCTTCGGTCGAGAACTGTATGGTGAGCCCAAAAAGTTAGCGAAGATAATCTTCGAACAACAGGATGAGCACGTTTGGGGTTACGCCGAGCGTAACGAAATCCGGCTGATAAGCCTGCGCGGCCGCATGACAGGGGCCGCCGCCACCGGCCGGCGTGAAAGCTCCACTTTCCACTTCAAATTCACTCCTCGCGTCGACGGCGTGGGCTTCGACTCGCCTCCTCGGCTTATTCACGTGACTTCAGACACGAACACTAGGGTCGGTAGACGCGGACGGGGCGAGTTGGTCTTCCGCGATTCTCCGCATGACCCGGTCGCCGACATACCGGTTCGTCAGGTCATCGAAGCCGTCTACACCGAAGGCGACGTGTACACCAGCGCCCAAGTGTTATGCGAAGTGGACCCAGAACAGTTCCTCCCCTACGCCTTCAGCAAGATGGACGCAGTCGACGTCGTGGCGGAAGGCACACTTCTGCACGCTCAGGCCGCCCGCAAGACCCGTCAGGGCAAGGGCCAATGGCGCACCGCCTCCTAGCCGGCTTCTTCCCGGGCCATAACCGCCAGTGACTGCGGGACCGAAACCGGAATTCATCGACCTCCCGAAGTCTCGCGTCCCCGTAATGTCGCGGGTTGACGTGCTCGTCGTCGGCGGCGGCTCTGCTGGGCTGTCCGCCGCGGTCGCCGCCGCCCGCAACGGCGCTGAGGTCCTCCTTATCGAGCGCTTCAGCTACATCGGCGGCCTCGCCACGGGTGGACTCATCATCCTGCTCCTGACCATGGATGACGGCGCCGGGCATCAAGCAGTCGGTGGCATATGTCAGGAGATCGTCGATCGCATGGACGCTCGCAACGCCGTGTATTACCCGCCGCGCAACCAATGGAACGACCTAGATCCAAAACTCGTCGAACACTATGCCCAATGGGGTCTCGTCTGGGGCAGTCCTTCGCCCCAAGGACACCGCGTTCGCTACTCCGTCGCCTTCGATGCCCACGAGTTCGTCTACGCGGCCGATCACATGCTCAAGGATGCCGGCGTTCGCGTTCTCTACCAGACATGGGCCTGCGAGCCCGTCGTAGAGAACGGGACGATCAAAGCCATCGTCATCCAGAACAAAGCCGGAAGGCAAGCAATCGCGGCCAAAGTTGTCATTGATGCCACCGGCGACGGCGATATCTTCGCAGCCGCCGACGAGCCGTACGAACTCGAGCGCGTGCACCCCTGGCTCTGGTTCGAAATGTCCAACGTCGACCCGGCCGCCGTTCCCGGCCGCGGCCTCTTCTTCCACACGCCGGGCGGAGGTCGGGTACTGGTCCCCTGGGGCGGCGAAGCACGAGGCAATCGCAAGATTGACGCGACAGATCCCGCCGAAGTCTCAAACGCGTTTACCGATTGCCGCGACATGGTAATAAACGAGGCGGCCCGCCTGCGCAGCTCTGTACCCGGGTTTGAGAACGCTACCGTCTCGCTAATGGCTGATCAGCTCGGGATCACGGAGTCCAGGCGCCTTCAAGGAGACTACGTGATGATACGCGAAGATCTAGACCGGCAATTCGACGACGTCATCGCCCGCACCGGACACTGGACCAAGTACGACTGCGTGTATAACATCCCTTACCGGAGCCTGCTGCCGCGTTCGCTTGACAATCTCCTCGTCGCCGGCCGCTGCATCTCCGTCGATCACCGCGTCCACCACGCAACGAAGGAGATCCCGCCCTGCATGGCTACGGGCGAGGCCGCCGGCACCGCTGCGGCACTCGCGGTCAAGTCAGGCCTGAACGTTAAACAGCTTGATGTACCGGTCCTACAGAGGCAGCTGCGTGCTCAAGGCGCAATTCTGGACTAGCCGCGAGGCGGCCCACTGCTGGCGGACAGCTGCGAGCTTATTGCTGACGGCTATCTAATGCGTGTGCTTTGATTCAACCTCGCGCAGCCGCCGCACGAGCACATGCACGATCCCGACCGCGATCTCCGGGTGGTTCTTCATTTCGGCGGTGAAGTCCCACCGCGTCATCGCCAGGCATTCGGTATCATCCATAGCGCGCACGGTCGCGTTTCGCGGAAAGCCCTCGAACAGCGCCATCTCGCCGAAGAAGTCCCCGGGGCCGAGCGTTGCCAGCTGCTGGGGGTTGCTACCGTCCACGTCCTGAACAACCTCGACCTTGCCACTGTTGATGACAAAGAACCCCGCCGCCTGATCGCCCTCCTTGATGATCACTTCACCCGCCCTGATCTGTCGCGGGACCATCAGCTTGCCCACGCGCTCAAGGTCACGGCGCCCAAGCTCAGAAAATATCTCCACGTTTTTCAGCATCTCTTCGCGACCCATGCTCGCTCCTCCGACTGGAGTGACTGTTCGTCGTGTTTCTAGGATGCGCCATACATATCAGACTAGTGTGAGAGCGTCAATAACCACTTCCCTCTGATGGCTCATCGCGGGGCCGGTGCCCTTTCAAACAGGACTTGTTTGAGGCACCCTAGACAGGAACCCAAGAAGCACCCGATTGAACTCGCCCGGCGTCTCCATTTGCGGCCCGTGTCCCGCGCCCGGGATGATGACGAGCTCGCTCCCCGCGATCGCCTCGTGCATCTCTTGCGAAGGCTCCAGGAACGGCTCGTCGTGCTCGCCACAGATGATGAGCGTTGGGACTGTGATGGCAGCCAGATCGCTCAATAGCGATCGCCGCGAGGACATCCCGTTGGCGCATGCGATATAGGCCTCACGTGATGTCATCAGGAACTGCTGCCGCCAGACGTCAATGTACTCCCGGTTGGCCGTGAACGCCTCAGGAATCGGCGTGACCTTCAGCTGCTCCTCGAAGACCGCCTCCATCCCCTCGTTCTTCGCAATCTCCACGAGCTTCTGCCGCTGCTTCCGGCGCTCCTCATAGAGCAGGCCTTTGGGCACCTCCGCCGCCGTATCGACGAGCACAAGCGCCCGCACGGCTTCCGGATGCCCGAGCACGAGCAGCTGCGAGACCATTCCGCCCATCGAGTGGCCGACAAGCACACATTCGCTGACTTGCAAGCTTTTCAGCAGCTCGTAGACGTCGGTCGCCATCATCTCGAGCGCGTATGCGTCCTCGCTCACGGGCTTCGCGGACAGTCCGTGCCCGCGCAGGTCGACCGAGATCACCCGAAAGTGCTCCGCCAGCGCCGGCGCGGTCAGCGCCCAGTTCCGGGAGTTCCCTGTATACCCGTGAATGAGGACTATGGGAAACCCCTCGCCCACGTCTCGATAGTGGATGTCGACTCCGTTTGCGTTCACCATTGGCATCTAGCAACCTCCTTGCTGCGCGGTGAGTATACAGCCAAGCCGCGGGCGATGTAACCGCCGGCTTCTGTTTGGTTGAGACGCGTCATTCGCGGTGCGGTTTTGGTCGCTTTCCAAAAAAGTTTGCTTTTAAGGAATTTTTCGTTCGTGGAAGCGCGCGAAACTTTTGGTCGTTTTCTGCTTGATCGTTCCGGGGGTTGAATGCGAGTGCCGGCTCCCCATGGTGGCGATCGTCGGTCGTTCTACTCACTGCGAGATAGGCCTCCGCTTACAGAGTAGACGTCAAG
>Ga0209803_1001344_pt1 | contig 16187 bp, 16 predicted proteins | sample GraSoiAngelo_138_FD_185895 | JGI IMG/M metagenome (GOLD analysis project Ga0209803, IMG submission 185895) | Grasslands soil microbial communities from the Angelo Coastal Reserve, California, USA - 14_0929_09_40cm (SPAdes) (version 2) | ecosystem: Environmental > Terrestrial > Soil > Grasslands ...
ACGCGCTCACGTAGAGATCCGCGAGCGCGAAGGGGAACGCCGGGCCGAAGCGATCGAGCGGACGGGGAAGCGGAAGACTCTCGAGCGGGACCATGGACCGAACACGCTCGAGCTGGCTCAAGGCAGTGTGAAGAGTACGGCCCTCCGTTGGTCGACGATAGCCGCGACGGTCTTGCCGTCATGCGACATCGCAACGTCGCTGATCGCTCCGCCGGCGCCGAGCTCGTCGACCGCGCCGTCGCCTGGGGCGAACGCGAGGAGACGATCGGTGCCGTCGAGCACGATCGGGCGCCGCGCCGCGATCAGGCGGCGGCCATCGATGAGCGGGGCCTTCCATTTGATCGCACCGTCAGCGCCGATCGCGAGAAGCGATGACTGGTCCAGGACGTAGAGAGTCCCGTCCGCGGCGAACGCGATGTCGCGCGCCGGTGGCGCGACCTGCGCGAGCGTCTTCGGATCGGCGATCGCGAACCGGAAAGTGCCTCGATCGGTGATCGCCGCCCCGAATCTCGCGGCCCGGTCGATCGCGAGCGCCTTTCCGCTGCCGGAAAGTCGCGCGACCGGGCGGGTATCCGCGTCGCGACCGGGCCGGAAGACCTCAACGTCATATCCGCCGCCGCTCGTCGTCCCGACGTAAACGTCACCGGCGTCCGACGCCGCGATCTGCGCACCCGCAGCGGGCGTGAGGATCGGGAAGGGATCGCCGATCGGGTTCCCATCGGGAGCGCGCCCGCCGATGAGCCCCGGGCCGCCTCCCGGAAGACCCGTGCTGCCGGTGGACGCCGCGACGAACGCACGCGTCGTAGGGGCGAAGAGGATCTGCGTCGCCGCGCCGGTGAAGCGCATTCCGGAGCCGACCAGCTGACCCGAGGGCACCGCCAGAAAGGTGACGACCTGCCCGCCGACCGCGAAGAAGCGCGCATCGTCGGAGAAGGAGAGGACGCTCATTCCGGCGAAGGACCGGGGCAGCGCGCGGAGGGTCCCATCGGGCGCGAAGAGGGCGGCGTAGCCATCGTCGCCGCCTGTGACAAGCCAGCCGCCGTCGTCCGAGACCGCAACTTTCCGCGACGCGCCGTGCGTGTCCTGCACCCGCGAGGGCTCGCGCCAGAGCTCGGCGTCGGGCACTGGCCCGCTGCGCATGAATGAGTAGGACTGGTCGTCGGTGACGATCGCCGTGAGACCTTGCGTGCCGAGAGTGGCTGCGAAACCGTCCGCAGAGGGCCGGTCCGGGTACGGGCCGAGACGAACGACGAACGGCGCCTGCTGCGTCACCGTCGCATTCAGTGGCGAGCCCATCGCGCGCACCGCCTGCTGCGCCTCGGCCACACTTCCGAAGGGCCCGGCCGTGATCGTCGCTCGCGGCTCGGCCTTCGCCGTCACGACGAACGAGCTGCCCCGGCCGAGCGTCGCCTGGATGGCGTCGTCCTTCGGAAGCAGAGCCGCGAGGTCGCGGACGCGCTGCCACCCCGCCGTGACGTCGGTGAGCACGCGGGCAAACGCCGCCGGATCCCCGCCGTCGCCGTACGACTGGCTGTCCTTCCCGAGATCGGTGAGGCCGTCAGCGAGCGGGACAAGTTTGTCGCGGATCGGACCCGTGCGGTCGAGCGTCGCGCTCAATACCGCGGAGCTGAACGTGCTGATCTGCTTCGCGGCGTCGATCGCCACCAGCCCGTATCGGGCCGGCGCGACCGTGCGGGTCTTCGCCCCGGAAAGCGCGCCGGCGAGGCCGTAGTCGTAGGCCGAGTACTGGAGCAAGATCGCCGCGGCGTCGCGCGAGAGCTTTGGGCCGGCCTCCGAGTCGCGGGAGCTTGTCGGCTTCGGTTGCGCAGGCTCGGTGCAAGCAGAAACGAGTGCGAGGGCGATGACGACCCCAACGGCGCGGCGGAAGGCGCCGCTCACTCTTCGGCTTCGTCCTCCGTGTCGTCCTCTTCCTCGGTGTCGACCGGGAGCGGCTCCTCGGCGGCCTCGGTCTCCTCGATCGCTTCTTCGGGCGAAGGCGTCTCCTCCTCGACCTCTTCCCCCTCTTCCTCGAGGTCCTCTTCGCCGGCGCCGTAGCGGAAGAACGTGCCGCGGACGTACGCGCGCTCCTTCGTCTCAGCCGGGCGGTGATGGCCAGGGAACGAGATCCGGCTCGCGTTCTCGGGGCTCTGCGATATCTCGCGGATCGCGATGCGGGGGTTCTGCGGATCGGTGCTCACGATCGCCGCGACGTACTGGTTGCCAGTCCGGAGGAGATCGATGAGCCGCCGCCCGACCTTGGGCTCGAGGAACCCGACGAGCTCGCCGTCGCGCGCATGGAGCGCGAGCAGGCCTTCCTGCTCGCGGAGCTCGCACTCCGCGCCGGGGCTGTATTTCGCGAGGACGTGCTGCGGGGCGGGGTTGATCACGCGGAGGATCCCGGTCTTGCCCATGTCCTCGATGAAGAGGCGCGGCTGGGTCCTCGTGCTGGTGACGTTCGGCTTCGCGCGATGCTCGATGAGCGCGATGACGCGCGTCTGGTTCCGAATGGCGATCGAGTTGTACGGCTCGGATTTCAGGACCTCGGTGAACGCCGCCTTGGCCTCCTCGAGCTTGCCGAGCTCGATGTACGCCCGGCCCAATCGGTTACGGGCCTCGACGTCATCGGCTGAGGTCTCAAGGATCTTCTGATTGAGCTCGAGCGCGCGAGGCCAGTCGGCATCCAGCGCCGCCGCGGTGGCCTGATCGCTGAGAGCGCGCGCACGAACGCTGCTTTCACTCGGCGGTGCCACGGATCTTCCTCCAACGCATGAGGGTACGCCCGAAGAGGGCGGGTCTGGGATATACGAAGTGTAGCGGTTACGCTTGCGCCGAGTGCCGTACCTGTCGGAAATCCAGAACCGCAGGGTGATCGAGCCGAACGGCAATGTGGTGGGAAGGCTCACGGACGTCGCGGTGGTCCCGCAGGGGCAGTTTCCCGCCGCGCAGTGGGCGATCCTCGCGACGCCGGGCGGTGAGAAGGTGGTGCGCTGGGCCGATCTCGCGCAGGAGATCGGGCACCTGCGTCTCCGCAGCCGGCTCGAGGCGACGCCGCCGGCGCAGCTACCGCCAGACGCGCTGCGCCTCGCACGGGACCTCTTGGACAAGCAGATCGTGGACACCCACGGCGCCAAGGTGGTCCGGGTGAACGACCTCCAGCTCTCCGAAGTCGACGGCCAGCTGCGGCTCGTCGGCGCCGACGTCGGCCTTCGGGGGCTGCTGCGGCGGGTCGGTGCCGAGGGGGTCGCGGAGCGGATCGCGGGCGTCGCCGGGCGCCGGCTGCCACGCGGGATCATTCCATGGCACCTCGTCGAGCCGCTCCAGGCGAAGGAGCCTGAAGCGCCAAAGACGGCGGCCGTCCGGCTCACAATCCCGCATCAGAAGCTCGCGCTCCTGCATCCGGCGGACATCGCCGACGTCGTCGAGGAGATGACCGCCGACGAGCGCGTCGCGGTGTTCCAGCAGCTCGACCTCGAGACCGCGGCGGACGCGCTCCAGGAGGTCGAGCCCGAGATGCAGGCCGCGATCGTCAGCGATCTGCCCGAGGAGCGCGCCGCGGACATCCTCGAAGAGATGGATCCGGACGAAGCCGCCGACCTGCTCCAGGACCTGCCAGAGGACCGCCGCGAAGAGCTCGTCGACCTCATGGAGAAGGAAGAGGCCAGCGACGTCGAGGAGCTCCTCACCTATCCCGAGGACTCGGCCGGCGGGATCATGACCACCGACTTCGTCGCGCTTCCGGGCGAGCAGACGGCAGCCCAGTCCATCGACCAGCTTCGCGAGAAGAAGCCCGACCCCGAGCTCACCTATTACCTCTACGTCGTAGATGCACAGGGGAAGCTCGAGGGAGTGCTCTCGCTGCGCGACCTCGTCGTCGCCCCGCCCGAGACGAAGGTCACCGCGATCATGGATCCGCGCGTCCTCAAGATCCCCGCCGAGACGCCCAAGGAAGAGGTCGCGTCCCTCATTGCCAAGTACGACCTGCTCGCGCTACCGGTCATCGACGCGCGGGGCAGGCTTCTCGGCACGGTGACCGTCGATGACGTGGTCGAGCTCATCCTCCCGCGCGGCTGGAAGAAGAGGTCCCTTAGGTCGATCGCACGGTGATCAGGACCGCCTCAGCGGTCCGCCGCCGCGCACGTGTTCGCCGCGCCTCGATCCTCGCGTTCCTCGCGGTCATGGGGCCCGGCATCATCACCGGCTTCGCCGGCAACGACGCGGGCGGCGTCACGACCTACACCGCGGTGGGCGCGCATTACGGCTTCGCGCTGCTGTGGCTCCTGCTCCTCTCGACCGCGGGCCTCCTGGTCATCCAGGAGATGTGCGCGCGCATGGGTGCGGTCACAGGAAAGGGACTGTCCGACCTCATTCGTGAGCGGTTCGGGGTGCGCTGGACGATCGTCGCGATGATCGCGCTGCTCATCGCGAATGGATCCAATGTCGCCGCGGAGTTTGCCGGGGTCGCCGCGAGCCTCGAGCTGCTCGGAGTGGAGCGGATCGTCTCGGTGCCCGCCGCCGCGCTCGTGATCTGGGCGCTCATCGTCTTCTTCAGCTACCGCGTCGTGGAGCGCGCCCTGTTCGTTCTCGTGCTCGCGTTCGTCGCCTACCCGATCAGCGCGGTGATCGTCCATCCGGACTGGGACAGCGTCGTGCGCGGTCTCGCGATCCCGACCCTCTCGACGCAGCAGGCAGCGCTCATCGCCGCGCTCGCTCTCGTCGGCACCACGATCACGCCCTACATGCAGTTCTACATACAGGCGTCGATCGTGGACAAAGGGATCGACCGCGAGCAGTACCGCTTCGCACGCGTCGACGTCTATCTCGGCGCGATCCTCACCGGCTTGAACGGCTTCTTCATCATCGTCGCCGCGGGGGCCGTGCTCTTCCCGGCGCACGTGATCGTCGGCTCGGCATCCGACGCTGCGCAGGCGCTTGGCCCGCTCGCGGGCGAACAGGCCAAGCTGCTCTTCGGTGTCGGTCTCCTCGGTGCCTCGCTTCTCGCCGCGCTGGTGATGCCACTCTCGACGAGCTACGCGATCTGTGAAGCCTTCGGCTGGGAGTCCGGGATCAGCCGGAACTTCCGGGAGGCTCCGGTGTTCATGGGCCTCTTCACGTTCCTCATCGCGATCGGCGCGCTCGTGGTTCTCTCGCCGAACGTGCCGCTGATCCCGCTCATCCTCGTTTCCCAGAACGTGAACGGGCTGCTGCTGCCGATCGTCCTCATCTTCATCCTGCTGCTCGCCGGCGATCGCACCGTGATGGGCGATCAGGCGAACGGCCGCGTCTCGCAGGTGGTGGGGATCGGAACGGCCCTCATGGCGTCGGCGCTCTCGATTGGGCTCGTCGCGGTGACGGTGTTCGGTCTCTAGCCGCCTGCGAGCTTGCTGTAGGCGAGACCCAGAACCGCGGCGAACATGCCGATCGTGGCGATCCAGCCGAGGACCGTGAGCACCGGGCCGATCGGCTGATCGCCCATGACCTTGGGGTTTCGCGCAGCGAGCATGAGCAGCACGAGGATCGGCGGGGCGACGACCCCGTTGAGGGCCGCGGAGTAGAAGAGGGCGCTGATCGGATTGATGCCGGTGAAGTCGATGGCGACGCCGATCGCCGTCGCGAGCGCGATCACCCCATAGAACGGCTTCGCGCGGCTCCAATGGGTCTTGAGGCCGTAGCGCCAACCGAAGGCCTCCGCGATCGCATAGGCGGCGGACCCCGAGAGGATCGGCACGGCGAGAATGCCCGCGCCGATCAGCCCTACCGCGAAGAGGATGCCGGCGAGGTCTCCCGCGAGTGGCCGCAGTGCCTCGGCCGCATCGGCCGCGCTCTTGATGTCGGTCTTGCCAGCTTTGAAGAGCGTGAGCGCGCTGGCGAGGATGATGAAGTACATCACCAGGTTCGAGAACGCCATGCCCACGTTCACGTCGATCGCCGAGTACCGAATCTCGGCGGGGCTCGCGCCCATCCGCGATGCGCGCGTCTTCCGGCCCATCTCGACCTCTTCCTCGACTTCCTCGCTCGATTGCCAGAAGAAGAGGTAGGGCGAAATCGTCGTACCGAAGATCGCGACGAGGCTGATCACGTACGTCGACTCGACGCTGAAAGTCGGGATGATCGTCGCCTTGAGCGTCTCGCCGAGATCAGGGTGCACGAGGAACGCGTCGACCACGTAGGCGAGTAGTGCGAGCGTCAGCCACTTGAAGGTGTTCGCGATCAGTCGATAGCTCCCGAAGATCTGGAACGCGAGGATCCCCGCCGCGACCGGGACGACCAGCCACAGCGCCTGAATGCCGGTGACCGAGTGCACCGCGTCTGCGATCGCACCGAGATCCGCGCCGACGTTGATCGTGTTGGCGACGAAGAGGAGCAGAACCGAGCCGTAAAGCACCGACCGTGGGTAGTGGTCGCGCAGCACTCCCGCGAGGCCGTGACCCGAGACCATGCCAACGCGCGCGCAGATGTTCTGAACCGCCGACATGAGCGGAAAGGTGAGAAGGGCGGTCCAGAGTGTTTGCAGACCGAGCGTCGCCCCGGCGACCGCGTAAGTGCCGATCCCGCTGGGATCGTCATCCGACGCGCCGGTGATGAAACCGGGGCCGAGGATCTTCCCCGCCTTCTTGAGCGGATTGCGCTCGCGCTCGATCTCGGCGGCGGTGCCGGTGGTGGCGCCGGCCGGCCGAGAATGCGGGATCGCGCGTTTGCGTCGCTCGGTCGCCGCCACGATCACCCTTTCCACACGCTCCCGAAGCAGGTTCCGTGCCCCTGACGCGTATCAGGCGCGGAGCGAGCGCTCTCGCGAGGACGTCGCGTACGACCATCGGGGGAGGCGTCTCCCCCGTCGGCGGGTCGGCGCGATCGCGCGATCGCGGAATCCTCTTGGCCATGGCAATTGCGCGCGACGTCGCGATCCCCGTCGTCGATCCGTACGGCAGTGTCTTCCGGCTGCTGCGCTCGGTGGAGCTGCCCTTCTCGCTCTTTCGCGTGGAGGATCCTTCGGAAATCGAGGCCGATGCGCCGTTCGCCATCCTGAGCTCGTACGGCAAGGCGGACGCAGCCGCCGTTGGGGAGTTGGCCGGACGCGTGCCTACGGTCGTATACGCGGTGCAGGTTCGCGCGGGCGAGCCTGCGCCGCTTATGCGTGCCCTCGCCTACGTGAGCGACCGCATGCCTGGTGCCCTGATCCGCGACGTGATCGTGTCCGCAGTAGCGCGCGTCGCCCCCTAGCGCCGCCCGATCGTCAGAGCCTTCCTGATAGACCAGAGAAGCTCCACCTAACGCGGCTCCGGCAGGACGCCGCCGTGCGCGTCGAGCCAGCGGTCCGGATTCTCTTGGAAGATCCGCTTGCAGCGCTCCTTGTCGAACGCGTATTGCTGCGCCTCGTAGCGCACGACGATGGGATGCTCGCCGAACGCATCGCCGCAGACGACGCAGCGCGTCGCGGAGTCGCCGGGCTGGGCGGTCATGGCGGCTCGAGCTCGATGAGCGGCTGATGCGCCCGCACGAGCTGTCCGCTGTCTGCGAAGATCCGCCGAACTCGCCCGCTCGCGGTCGAGCGGATCTCGTTGAACAGCTTCATCGCCTCGATGAGGCCGATGACCTCGCCCACGCCTACCTCTGAACCCACTTGAACGTACGGCTGGGCTTGGGGCGAGGGCGACCGGTAGAACACGCCGGTGAGCGGCGCGCTCACCGTCGGCAGCTCCGCTCCCGTCGCGGGGCCGTTCACTTCTGCGCCGGCAGGGATCGCGCCTCCCGCCACGCGTGCCGGAACGGGACCGCCATCCTTGGCCACGCGCACCCGCACGCCGCCGCGCTTCACCTCGAGCTCACGCACCTCGTCGCGCGCGAGCCTTTCGAGCAGCTCGCTGACGAGCGCTTTGGCATCCGCGCGCACCTTGCGCGGATCCGCCATCAGGCGGCCTCGCGCGCGAGGACGAGCGCGACGTTGTGCCCGCCGAACCCCATGGAGTTGGAGAGCGAGACCGCGACCTGTGCCTTGCGCGAGCGATTAGGGATGTAGTCGAGATCGCACTCGGGGTCGCGGACCTCCTGATTGATCGTCGGCGGGAGGACGCCCTCGCGCATCGCGAGGAGGCAGATCGCCGCTTCAATGGCGCCGGCCGCGCCGAGCGTGTGTCCGGTCATCGACTTCGTCGACGAGATCGCGAGCCTCGGCGCGTGATCGCCGAAGACCGCCTTGAGCGCCGCGGTCTCGGCACCGTCATTCGCCTGGGTCGAGGTGCCGTGCGCGTTCACGTAGCCGATCCGTTGTGCTGGGACGCGCGCGTCCTCGATCGCCATGCGCATCGCGCGCACCGCGCCCTCGCCGCCCGGTGGCGGTGCCGTCACGTGATGCGCGTCGGAGGACTGCCCGTACCCGATGACTTCACCAAGGACTTTGGCGCCCCTGGCTCGTGCGAAGTCGAGCGCCTCGAGCACCAGGCAACCGGCACCCTCGCTGAAAACGAAACCGTCGCGCTCTTTGTCGAACGGGCGCGACGCCTTCTCGGGTGCGTCGTTGCGCGTCGAAAGCGCCCGGGCTTGATTGAACGCGCCGATCGCGACTTTGATGAGCCCGGACTCCGATCCCCCGGCGAGCATCACGTCCGCCTCGCCGCGGCGGATCATCTCGGTCGCCTCGCCGATCGCGTGCGCACTCGACGCGCACGCCGAGACGTGCGCCATGTTCGGCCCCTTGGCGCCGTACTTCATCGCGATCTCGCCGGCTGCCATGTCGATGATCATCATCGGAATGAGGAACGGCGAGACCTTTCGTGGATCCTCGTCGTGCTTCAGGATGTTGTCGACGAGGGTCTCGACGCCGCCGATCCCCGAGCCGAACGCTGCACCCACACGGGACGCGAGGTCAGGTGTTATCTCGAGGCATGCCCCCTTGAGCGCCTGCCCGGCGGCGGCGACCGCGAACTGCACGAACCGGTCGGCGCGGCGCACTTCCTTCCGATCCATGTAGTCGAGCGCGTCGAAGTCGCGGACCTCGCCCGCGATCGTGGTCTCGAGACCGCTCGGATCGAACCGGGTGATGGGTCCGATCCCGCTCCGTCCCGCGACGAGGGCGTCCCAGGTCTTCTGCACCGTCGCCCCGAGCGGAGTGATGAGCCCGATCCCCGTCACGACGACGCGACGGCGCTCGCCGTTGCGCATCGATCGAGTCTATTTCGGGTCGCTGCTGGGCGGTCTTTAGAGAGATTGCAGCGCGGCGATCTGCGCCGTTTCGAGCATGGCCGCGCCACCGAGAAGGGCGAACGACAGCCCCACCAGGGCAAACTCGACGCGGGTGAGCCGGATGTCGCGCAGGCGGCGTATCCGGATGAGATGACGATCCGTTATGCGCTGCTGACGCCACAGCGATGCGTTCGCGAGGACCGTCGCGAGGACGAGGTAGGCGACGAGCTCGGGAAGGCCGGCGTGCGACACGATGACGCGGAGATCCAGGGGCGGCACGCGCGCCCCCGGGACGAAGAGCGCGAACGAGTTCGTCCCGAGCGCGACGCCGAAGCGCACGAGCCACGTCCATGGCGCGACGTAGGCGAGCGAGATCGGGCCGACGCTATAGAGGCTCGCGATCCCGATGACGCCGAAACCAAAGCCCACGTTCCACATGAAGAGCGTCGCCGCGACGTTCAGGGCGTGATCCTTCGCATCGAGCATCGGCGCGAGACCGAGCGTGAATCTCGTCGCGCCCTCAGGCAGGACGGCGTAGGCGACCGTCCATGCGAGCGCGAATCCCAACGCGCCGACGGCCACGGCCGTCGTGAGGCGCACGATCGGACTGCGGTGGGTCAGCGCACGGGTGAGGAGTGACCAAGCCATCGAGCGGTGAAAACGCTAGCGACGCAGACACCGTACGACCATAGTCCGCTCGGAGAAACACCCAGACAACCGCCAGTCTGTCGGCTAAATGGAGCCGCGAGTCGGCGCGAGCGCGCCGTGGAAGCGGCGATACATCCGATCGAAGTTCTTGCGGCTGCGCCGCAGGCGCTCGTCTTCGGAAAGTGATTCCCAAATGGTGTGCGGGTGCCGACGCACGCAATCGACACCGGTCGCGACCGCACCGTATCCCCGTTCGCGGACCGCGAACGACACGGCGATGTCCAGGTTCCGGTAGAAGCGGTAGCGGGGATCGAAGCCGACCTCGACCAGTACGTCGCGTCGAGCCGCGACGCAGTACCCCTGGATCGCGTCAGCCTCCCCGCTCGTCACCTCGTCGAAGTGCTTGAGATCGTCCGTGCGCAGGCCGAACGGTCCCGCGAGGCCTACCGGCGAGTCCGCAAGCGCCTCGGCCAGCACCGTGAAGAGATCGTCGACGAGCTCGATCGACGCATCGAGCTGGAGCAGATGGCGGCCACGCGACACGCGGAGAAGCGCGTTCCGCGATGCCCCCTCGCCGAAGTCACGATCGGCGAAGTGCGCGACGATGCGTCGGTCGCCCGCGGCGAGGTAGGCGAGCCGATCCTGGGCCGCGGGCATGGACCCGGCGTCGAGAACGAGCAGCTCGGCGTCGCGGGGAAGAAAGCGCACCGTCGCGCTCACGCAGCGCTCGAGCGCGTCGGCATCGTCGCGCGTAACCAGCGCCACCGACCACGATCGAGCCGTAGGCTCGTGGCGGCGGTCAGGAAGCTCCTTCGCAGACGAGATCGTGCGTCGATCGCGTGCACCGGTTCGCCGATCGGCTCGCGAGACGATCGTCTGATCGTCCCGATGATCTTCGACACGGTAGCCATCGAAGGATGCGCGAACGAGGTCCGCCCGCGGCCAGTCCCGCGACGCGCGCGCCGCGCGGTGCTCATCGACCGATGCAAGCACCTCGCGCGGGGCCTTTGTGTGCTCGCTCGCCACCCCTGCGAGGTCGAGCCCGAAAACGGCATCGGCCTCGAGCGTGACCTCGAGCTTGGTCCGTTCCGGCGTCGTCGGATCGGTCGCGCAGCGCTGCACGACCGCAATGGCCTCGGGCAGGTTGAGGTCGTCGGCGAGCGCCTCGCGGATCTCCGCGATCCAGCGCTCGCGCCGCATGCGATCAGCCTTCTCGTCGGTCAGTTGCGCCCAGCGCCGTACGCGCTGCCGAAGATGGTCGAGGGCTTCGGCGGATTGACGCAGCGCGCCGAGGGAGAAGTCCATGCGCGACCGGTAATGCGTGAGGAGGCATTCGTAGCGGAAGGCGAGCGGATCGACACCCAGCTCGCTCATCTCGTCGAGCGTCAAGGTGTTCCGGGCGGACTTGGCCATCTTGATCCCGTCGGCGAGCAGGTGCTGTCCGTGCACCCAGTGGCGCACCGAGGGATGGCCGAAGGCGCCCTCGCTCTGAGCGATCTCGTCCTCGTGGTGCGGAAAGATGTTGTCGACCCCGCCGGTGTGAAGGTCGAATCGCTCGCCGAGGTAACGGGTGCTCATCGCCGAACATTCGACGTGCCAGCCAGGGAACCCGGTTCCCCACGGTGAATCCCACGTCAGGGTGCGGCCGGGCTCCGCTTTCTTCCAGAGCGCGAAGTCGGCGGGATGCCGCTTCGCGGGATCGAGCTCGGCGCGAACGCCCTGGCGCAGCGCCTCGCCGATATTTCCCGAGAGCTTTCCGTACGTGGGAAAGCGCTTCACCGCGAAGAACAGCGTCCCATCCACCTCGTACGCGAGTCCACGCTCGAGAAGCCGCTCGACGATGGCGATCATCTCCGGTACGTGGTCGCTCGCGCGCGGAAAGTGCGCGGCCGGGAGGATGCCCAGGTGGCGCTCGTCCTGGTGAAACCGTGCCTCGTAGAACTCAGCGATCTCCTCGGGCGTCTTGCCCTCGGCGAGTGCGGCCGCGATCACCTTGTCCTCGCCACGATCGACCGCTTCCTGCCGCATGTGTCCGACGTCGGTGATGTTCTTCACCGCCGTCACCTCGTTGCCGAAGAAGGTGAGCGTGCGCCGCAGCCAGTCCGCGAGGAGATACGAGCGCAGGTTGCCCAGATGCACAGGGCGGTAGACGGTCGGCCCGCACGTATACATCCGAACCTCGCGAGGGCGCTCCGTCGTGAACGGGACGACCCGGCGCGCGAGGGTGTCGTAGATCCGAAGCTGCACCGGCTCCCCTGTGAGACAAGGGTACGGCTCAGCTGCGGTCCGAGGTCGCGCTTCTCCACGGCGCGGCCCGTTGGCCGAGCGCGCGCTCGATGAATCCGACCGCGTGCTCGAGCGCGCGTTGATCCTCGGGGTCGCATCGCGCGAGCAGGTGCCGGATGGCCTCGACCCGCATCGCTCGTCCGCGCGCGAGCGCACGACGTCCTTTTGCGGTTGCGTGCACGCGGACCACGCGCCCGTCAGCAGGATCTGGCAGTTTGCGCGCGACGCCGGCCCGCTTCATCTCGGACACGAGGCGGCTCATCGTCGGAGCACGGACCTGCTCGGCGGCGGCAAGATCGCCCAGCGTTTTTGGGCCGCTCATGAGGACCGATAGCGCGGAGAGCTGCGCGGCCGACACGCCCGTCCGGGGGTCCGTGCGGCGCGCGCGGCGGAGGAGGTGGATCGCGGCCGAGTGCAGCCGGTCGGCGAGCTCCCAATCCGTCGTCCTTGCGGCCGGGGTCATGTCGTGATATTAGTTAGCAAGGCTAACTAACTCAAGACGGGGGAGGCAGCCAATGGCGGAGCTGTTCGAGGCGATCAAGAGCGGGGACGGCGCCACGGTGGACCGGCTGCTCGAACGGGACCGGGCTCTTGTCGATGCGCGGGACGAGACCGGGCTCTCGCCGGTCCTGGTCGCGCTCTATCGAGGGAAGGGCGAGATCGCGGCCAGTATCCTGCGACGCCGGCCGATCCTGAACGTGTTCGAGGCGAGCGCGACAGGCGACCTCAAGCGCGTACGCGAGCTCGTCGAATCGGACCGCTCGCTCGCGAACGCGATTTCGCCCGATGGGTTCTCACCGCTTGGGCTGGCGGCGTTCTTCAAACGGCGCGAGCTGGTGCGCTATCTGCTCGCCCGCGGCGCGGACGTCGCCCCAGCGTCGCGGCAAGGTGGTTTCACCGCGCTGCATTCGGCTGTCGCCACCGATACGGGGGCATGCGACGGCGAGATCGTGCTGATGCTGCTGGAGCGCGGCGCGGATCCGAACGCTCGGAGCCAGTCAGGAGGGACACCGCTCCACACCGCCGCATTCACGGGCGACCACGAGGTCGCGGGGCGCCTGCTCGCGCGAGGCGCTGATCCAGCAATCGCGAACCGCGACGGCAAGACCGCGCTCGACATCGCGCGAGAGCGTAGGCACACCGAGGTCGCGAGGTTGCTCGAGGAGCGCGCGCGCCCGGACTAGAGGATCGTCTGGCCGAGCGCCGAGGCGACGAGCTCCACCGCGAGCGCGGCTGTCCGGTTGCCCTGGTCGAGGATCGGATTTACTTCCGCGATCTCGAGCGATCGCAGCTTTCCTGACGCCGCGAGCATCTCCATCGCCAGCTGCGCTTCGCGATAGGTCAGGCCGCCCCTTACCGGCGTGCCCACGCCGGGGGCTTCATCGGGATCGATCGCGTCCATGTCGAGCGAAAGGTGTATGCCTTCGCCCCTGCTCGCGACCGCGATCGCCTTCTCCATGGCTGCGCTCATGCCCATTCGGTCGATGTCGGCCATCGTGATCGCGGTGACGCCGGCGGCCCTGATGTTCTCCTTCTCACCCTCGTCGATGTCGCGGATCGCCATGAGTGCGCTGTTCCGTCCGTCGACCGATCCACGGAGCGGCTTCGGGAAAGGCTCGTCGGCGAGGCCGAGCGCGACGGCGAACGGCATCCCGTGGACGTTGCCCGATGGAGAGGTCCGCGGGGTGTTGATGTCGCCGTGCGCGTCCATCCAGATCACGCCGGGCCGCCGTCCGCTGCGCGCGATCCCCGCGAGAGTTCCGATGGACATCGAATGGTCGCCTCCGATGACGACCGGAAAGGCACCCTTGCCGGCGACTTGGGCGACACGATCGGCGAGCTCCGTCGCGACCCGGACGATCTCGGTCACGTGGTGCGCACGATTGCCCCCGCTCGGAAGGTCGCGCTCGTCCATCGGTCGGTACTTCTGCTCGGCGCGCCCCTCGTCGCGATCCGCGACGCGGACGTTGCCGCCCTCGTGGACGCGGTAGCCGAGATCGACGAGACGATCGCGAAGGCCGGCATAGCGGATCGCGGAGGGTCCCATGTCTACACCACGCCGGTTTCCACCGAGGTCCATCGGGACGCCGATGATCGCGACGTCCTTCACTGGGCTTTCGACTTCGGTTGAAAGATCGCGAGGATCACGCCTTCTGCGGCGAGCTCGTCGCCGACCATCGTGCGGACGTTCACGCGCGCGAATCCGCGACGCATCCGCTCGACCTTCGCTTCAAAACGCGCGGTGTCGCCCGGCTTCACCATGCGCTTGAAGCGCATGTTCTCGATCCCCGCGAATAGACCGAGACCCTCGCGGTAGTCGGCGTGCGCCATCGCCGCCACCGTTGCGGCTTGCGCCATCGACTCAACGAGGATCACCCCCGGTACGATCGGATTGCCCGGAAAGTGCCCCGCCTGGTACCACTCGGTGCCCGTGAAGGTGTGCTCGGCCACCGCGCGCACGCCCGGGTCCAGCTCTGTAACACGATCGATAAGAAGGAACGGCTCGCGGTGTGGGATAAGGGCTTTGATGCCCGCCATATCGAGCTCTGGCACGGCCGGAGCATATCTAGCCGCCCGGCGATCCCCCGGCCGACGGCGGCCGGCCACGAAACTCTTCTCCATGTATGGCGTTAGGACAGGTGGGAGGGCCACCCCATGACCGAGACCTTTCGCGCTAGCCGGACCGCGGCGCTCGCGCTCCTCGCGCTCGCGCTCCTCGCGGGAGCGGTCGCCGCGAATGCAGCCGTTCGTGTGAGTCCCTTCACTCCACCGATGGGCGGGACCGCCGATCCGGCGACGAACACGAACACGACGCCGGCGCAGATGCCGAACGAGATCGACTCCCCGGCCATCGCTCCGGCGATGGTGCCCGACACGATGCGCGCCGCGCCCCCGGCGACCGCCGACGGCAGCGCGAATCAAACGTCGACGGCGAGCGATTCCACCACGCCTTCGACGGGCACCTCATCGAGTGATTCCGCTCCGGCGGGCGGACAAGGCATGGCACCATCGCGCTGGTCGGAGCCCGTCACCGGCTATCCGCCCGGGTACGTGGCGCCGGCGCAGCTCGCGCCGACACAGCTTTCGCCGAAGATCCCGCGCCCTGGCAGCAGTCAGTAGCTAGCTCGTGAATTGAAGGGCCGCCCGGTTCGGGCGGCCCTTCGTATGCGCGTCAGTCGCGAGCGAGCTACTTCTTACCGATGGTCCCCGGACCCGCCTTGCCGACCCCGTTCGGCAAGGACACCTTGTCCGAGAAGATGTCCTCGTCGTTGGTCACGCCGTTGGCGGGCGCGTAAGGATCGAAGTTGCGCGTGTCGGACCAGATGGGATGCGCTTCCTCAGAACGGTTGATCGTGAGGCCGCTGTAGTCGCCATTGAATCCGGCCTGCGCCCCGTTCGGCGGCGGGAAGGCCGGCGAGAGAACGGTGAAGTCGTAGGGTGTCGCTCCGCCGGTTCCGCCGGCGAGCACGTAATCCGAGTTCCGAGCCTGGACTCCGGGCTGCCCCGGAGCGAAGCCGCCCGTCGGCGTCGTGTTCTCGTTCGGAACGCGCTCAGTCCGGTAGTAGCTCACGCCGATCCGATCACCCTTGCTCGGGCTCTGATCGACGGCCGCGAAGTAGTGGTCGAGACCCGTGTCCGGATTGACCGTGCCCTTTTCGGTCCAAGTGAGGCCGCCGTCGGTCGAGATCGAGATCTGGATGTCGTACTCACCGTTTCGGTAGTCCTGCCAGACCGCCTGAAGGTGATTGTTCTGCGTGTTGTCCTTGGTGATGCGTGGGAAGTCATTCGTACGGATGAAAGCGCCGGGGATGCACTCCTCGGGACCTCGCCCGAAGTTGCACAGTGGCTCCCCGGCGATGATGTCGTCGCCGACCTTCGCCGGTGTCGCGCAGTTCAGGTGAGCGGTTCCCGCGGAGGAGCTGCCCGTCGGCTTGCAGTGGACGCCGAGCTGCTGCCCGTTGGGGTTCCCTGCGGGGGTGTTCCCGTTGTTGAAGATGGCCTCGAGATCGCCGCTCGGCAGGGCGACCGAGTACGAGCCCTGATCGAAGTTGCACTTGTGCTCGCTCAGGTTGGGA
>Ga0209803_1001354_pt1 | contig 16142 bp, 9 predicted proteins | sample GraSoiAngelo_138_FD_185895 | JGI IMG/M metagenome (GOLD analysis project Ga0209803, IMG submission 185895) | Grasslands soil microbial communities from the Angelo Coastal Reserve, California, USA - 14_0929_09_40cm (SPAdes) (version 2) | ecosystem: Environmental > Terrestrial > Soil > Grasslands ...
GCAGCGGCTGCGGCCATTGTGTGGGCGTGTTGGTCAGGAACCACTCCGCCCATCCCCGCGCGGCCGGATGGCCCGCGTGCGCAAACGCCTCGTACACTTGAACCAGGGCGTTGGCCACGAGTTCACTGTCAGCGGTGGGGTATCCGGTGAAGATCCCCGCGGTCGACCCCTGTTGCACCGCATCAAACGCCCAATGCCAGGGCGGCACATCCACAAAAGCCGACGGACCCTGCGCCCAGGCCGCGCTGCCGGCCAGGACCACCAGCGCCAACCCTATCGCACACCACCGCATGGATCTCGCCTCCTCATCTTCTAATATACTCCTGCCCGAGAGAACCGGACCTAGGCGAACCTGGGAGCAGCGAACATTATCCCCGGGCCCCGGCCCGTGGATCGAGCGCGTCGCGCAGACCGTCGCCGACCAGGTTGAACGCCATGACCACGAGAAAGATGGCCAGACCGGGAAACGTGGCGATGAACCAGTAGGACAGCAGGTAGGTTTGCCCCTCGCCGAGCATCGTTCCCCACTCCGGGGTGGGCGGCCGGACACCCAACCCGAGGAACCCCAGGCCGGCGGCGGTCAGGATCGCCGCCCCCAGTTGCAGCGTCGACTGCACGATCAGCGGCGTCAGGCAGTTGGGGAGCACATGGCGCAGGATGATGGCCCTGTCGCCCGCCCCCAGGGCTCGTGCGGCCTCGATGTACGTCTGCTCGCGGATCACCAGCGTCGCCCCCCGGACCAGCCGGACGTACACCGGTATCGCGGCCACCGCTACCGACACGACCACATTGGTCACACCCACGCCCAGCACCGCGATCAGGGTGAGCGCCAGCAGGAATCCTGGAAAGGCCAGCAACAGGTCCACCCCGCGCTGGACGAGGAGATCTACCGTGCCCCCAGCGTAGCCGGAAATCACCCCCACGGGGATCCCCGCGGCCAGCGCCAGCAGCACCGCCAGGGCTCCGATGAGAAAGGAAATCCGGCCGCCGTAGATCACGCGCGTCAGCAGGTCGCGGCCCAGTTGGTCGGTCCCCAGCGGGTGCGCCGGCGACGGGGACTGCAGGACCGCCGCGAAATCAACGGCATCGGGATCGCCCATGAGCAGCGGCGCGGCCAGAGAGGAGGCCAGCAGCATGCCCAGGACGACCAGGCCGGCTGCGGCGGTCCGCCGCCGCCGCAGGCGATCCCAGGCCGATCTCCCGGCGGAGGGAATCGTGGATCTGACCCCTTTATCCGTATCGGATGCGCGGGTCGACGGCGACATACAGCAGGTCGGTGACCAGGTTGACCACCACAAACATCGCGGCAAAGACGATCACAATGCCCTGGATGACCGGATAGTCCCGGGCGGTGATGGCTGAGACGAGCAGCCGTCCCAGTCCCGGCCAGGCGAACGTCGTCTCGGTCAACACCGCGCCGCCCAACAGCGTGCCAAACTGCAGGCCGACCACCGTGACGACCGGAATCAACGCGTTGCGCAGGGCGTGGCGGATGATCACCGCCCCCTCGCCGATCCCCTTCGCCCGCGCGGTGCGCACGAAGTCCAGATTCAACGTCTCCAGCAGGCTCCCGCGGGTCATGCGGGCGACGATGGCCGTGGAGAACGCCGCCAGGGTCACCGCCGGCAGGATGAGGTGGGCCGGTGTGCCGCTCCCGCCGGCCGGCACCCAGTGCAGGTGCACGGCGAAGAGCAGCATGAGCATGATCCCCAGCCAGAACACCGGGACCGATACGCCGCCCAGGGCAGCCATCATCACCGCGTAGTCTACGGCGGTATTGTGATACGCGGCGGCCAGCACGCCGGCGCTGAGACCGGCCGCCACCGCGAGGGCCGTACTGGTGACCGCCAGCGTCAGGGTGGCCCGCATCCGGATGCCGATCTCCTCGATCACCGGGGTGCGGGTCACCGCCGAAAGTCCAAAGTTGCCGGCCAGCACGCTGGCCAGGAATCGCGCGTACTGCTCGGGCATCGGACGATCCAGGCCCAACTCCACCCGCAACCGCTGCACCTCATCGTCAGACGCCAGCAGGCCCGCGATGAGGCGGGCAGGATCGCCGGGAATCAGGCGCACCAGCAGGAAGACGGCCAGGGTGACCCCCAGCAGCGTCGGCAGCGCGTAGAGAAGCCGCCGCACCACATAACGGCCCAGAGGAGCGCGCATCAGAGGAGATTGCTTCGCGGAGTCCCGTGCTCCGCGCGGGGCTCCGCTCGCAATGACTCGCCGCCAGTTAGTCCATGCACGTGCCTGACGTCATGACCAGGCGGCGAGTCACTTCCACGTCGCGTAGATCGCGTCCCACTTCTCGATGGGCGTAATGGATACACCGACCAGGCTCTTTACCGTGGCCACGTACCAGTTCTGCGCCCAGAGGAAGATCCATGGAGCGTCGGTCCAGATTCGCTGCTGGGCCTGGCGATAGAGGGTCTTCCGCTTCTCGACGTCCACCGTCGTGCGGGCTTCATCCAGCCAGGAATCCACCTCCGCGTTCGTGTAGAACGCGGGCGCCAGCCCGCGCGGCGGGTGCTGGGATGAGTGAAACTGGCCGAACAGCACGCCGTCGCAATCCAACACCACCCACGCCCACCCCAGCACGAACATCTGCAGGCGGGTGCGCTCAGGCGGCGCGGTGATCTCGGCGACGTAGCTGGGCCACTCCATCGTGCTGACCGACGCGCGGATGCCCACGTTACGCAGCTGGGCGGCGACAGCCTGCGCGACCTGGAAGTCCTGGATGTAGCGGCCGGTCGGGGTGAAAAAGGTGACCTCGAAGCCGCTGGGATACCCGGCTTCGGCCAGCAACTGCTTGGCTTTGATCGGGTTAAACGGCCACCCGCCGGCCTGCACCGGGCCGTACCCGAACATCCCCGCCGGACACGGCGAGTCCACCACCGTGCCCAGGTCGAACAGGACGCTGCTGAGGATGGCTCCTTTGTTGACCGCATAATTGAAGGCCTGCCGGACGCGCGCATCGCGGAGCGGACCCCATTGAGTATTCAGCCCGATGAAGATGACGCGGTCGGTGGGGGCCTGCACCAGCGTGACATTCGGATTCTCCCGCAGCCGGCGGACATCGGGCGCCGGGGGGAGCATCGCCATGTGCACGTCGCCGGCCAGCAACATCGTTTCCCGCGTCCCAGCATCGGGCACAACGCGGAACATCACCTCGTCAAACGCCGGAGCCTTCCCCCAATACCCGGGGTTGCGGGTCACTAGAATGGACGTGCCGCGGACCCACTCCTTGAACTGGTACGGACCGGTTCCGGCTGCCGTGGCGTCGCGAACGAGATTCGCCGGACCGATTTTCGCCGCGGCGGCCGGCGAGATAATGGCGGTGGTGGTGTAGGTTAGGTTGCTGAGCAGCATCGGACTGGGCCTGCTCAACACGAAGCGCACCGTCAACGCATCGAGCACCTGCACCTCTTTGATGGCATCGACCAGGAACCGCAACGGCACTCGCGTTTTGGGATCCAGCAGCCGTTCGAACGTGAACTTCACGGCGTCGGCGTCAAACGAGGTGCCGTCCTGAAACGTCACGCCCCTCCTGAGCCGGAACGTATACATCAGACCGTCCCGACTGACCGTCCAGCTCGTGGCCAGCTGAGGCGCGACCGTGCCCCCCGCGTAGTCGGGGCGCAGCAGTGTTTCGTAGATGTAATCCACCATGTTGGCCACGGTTGTCGTCGTCTGACCGGCGGGATCCAACGTATCGGCATCAATCCCCACGGCGATGTGCAGCGTCTTGGGGGGAGGCTGCGCCTGCACCGCCGCTCCGGGGACCGCGACTAGCACAGATGCGGCCAGCAGCACCCATGCAGAAATCCGTCCCATGGCTTTCCCTCCCCGTGCAGTCGGACCCGGTGTGAGTTGTCGGTCCTTCGTGGGAACGTACGGGCTCTTCATACGGGATGCCCGGCACCCGTCCCTGCCGCCGACACGAAACGGCCACAGCGCACGGGCTCCCCCCGGAGCGGGAACGATGGGGTTGGGGGCCCCCTCAGATGGCTGGGCGCTGCCGCGCCCTCACGACCGGAACTGCTGCAGCGCCTCGTCCAGCGTCCGGCAGAGGGGAACGGTCTTGTCCACCTGTGTCAGCAACAGGACGCGACGAATCACCGAGCGCTCCGGCAGGACCAGGGCCATCTGTTGCTGGCTGGTCCGCAGGCGTTCGGCCAACTCCAGAATGAGGTGGACACCGCGGCTGTCCAGGTACGTCGTCTGCGACAGATCGAGAATCAGGCCGGGCGCGGTGTTGGGGACGACCGAGATGAGCTGAGCCCGGCAATCCGCCACATTGGCCAGGTCGATCTCGCCCTCCGGTGCCGCGACCGGCACCCCGTTCCGTTCGATCACCTTGACCATTGCCGTCACCGTCATGTCGTCACCTGCCTTCGTGTTCGTTGCATGTGGACCGTGGTGCCGTCGGGCCGTGGCGTCACCGTCACATGGCGCATCAGTTCCTCGATCAGCCGCAAACCGCGGCCGCGGTTCATCCCGCGTGGCGGGCGCCAACGTCCCCAGTCGCGCACGGTCATTTCCACCTCATGCTCGGTCATGTGGCCACGAACTTCGACGTCGCCATCTGCGGCTCCATAGGCGTGCTCGATCACGTTGCTGCACGCTTCGCAGCAGGCCACCAGGATCTCATAGGCATCCTCGTCGTTCGTCTGCGCCGCCTCCATCCACCGGCGCAACGTATGCCGCAGCATCGGCAGCGACGAGGGCACCGCCGGGAGCCGGACATGGAACCGGGTCGGGTCGGGGATTTCCGCACGCAGGGCCAGGAGCGCGATGTCGTCCCCGCCGGGACGACCGCGGGTCACCTCGCCCAGCACGCGGTCCACCAGCTCGTCCAGATCCTCATTGGGATCTGCGGCGGCGGCGCGATGCAGGCGCGCCAGACCATCGTCGATCGACGCGCCGCGCACCTCGATCAGTCCGTCAGTGTAGAGGAGGAGTGTACTGCCGGGCCATAGCTGCGCTGATTGCTCATGGTACGACGGCATCCGCAGCGCCCCCAGCGGCGGCGCCCCACCCTCCAGGTACGCCGCGCGGCCGTCAGGGGCCACGGCCAGCGGCGGGGGGTGGCCGGCGTTGGTGAAACGCACCGTCTGGGTGGCCGGATCGAAGATGAGGTAGACCAGCGTCGCCATCTCCCCTGGCTCGATCAACATGGCCAGCCGCTGCACCACCTCGGCAGGGCTGTATCCTTCCACCGCGTACGCCCGTAGGGCGCTGCGGAGCTCGGCCATCAAGGCGGCCACGCGCACCCCCCGCCCGGCGACGTCACCCATGACCAGCCCGACCGTGCCACGCGGCAGCACGAAGAGATCGTACCAGTCGCCGCCCACCGCCTCCGGGCTCGCCGCCAGATACCGGGCGGCGGAGGCGAGGCCGGGAATCGGCGGAAGGCGTTGCGGCAGCAGGCTGCGCTGCAGCGTTTCGGCGATGCGCCGCTCCTGCTCGTACAACCGGGCGTTATCGATCGCCAGCGCCGCCCGGCGCGCCAGTTCCTCCACCAGGGCCAGGTCGTCGCGCGTGTACTGGCGGTTGGACTCGGCGGTGAGAAACGCGATGACACCCAGCGTGCGGCCGCGCGCCACGAGCGGGACAATGATCAGCGAGACCGAGCCCAGCGTGCGAGCCACACTGAGCTCCTCGGTGTGGGGCCCCAATCCGCGGGCCCATTCCTCAGAAATCTCCGGCACGAGTAACGCCTGGCCGGTCCGCAGCACCGTGGCCGTGGGCTCGGAGACGACCGCGTTGAATGGATACCGCTCCAACAGCTTGCGCAGCCGCTGTTCTTTAGCAGGATCCGAATGCACAACTTCCACGCGGCGCACCTGACCGTCGGATTCGGCCAGGAAGGTCATACACATGTCGGCGAGCCGCGGGACCGCCAGCCGCGCGATGCTCTTCAGCGTGGCCTCAGAATCCAGCGAGGCGGTGAGGATGCGGCTGGCATCGGCCAGGAACTGCAGTTCGCGGGTGCGCTCCTGGATGGTCCGTTCCAGATCGCTGGCGTGCCGCTCCAGCGTGTGCTGCTGGTCATCCAGCTGGCGCTTGTACTGCCTGGCCTGCATGGCCCGGATGAGCGAGGCCACAAAGTACTCGCGGTCAATGGGCTTCTGGATGAAGTCGTAGGCGCCGCCGCGCAACGCCTGCACGGCCAGATCGTGCTCGCCGTGCCCGGTGATCAGCAGCGTCGGCGTGTCCGGCCGCAAGGCCTTGATCTGCGCCAGCAGGGCCAAGCCGTCGGTCCCGGGCATCTTGATGTCCGTGACGATAGCCTCGTAGTCGACCTCTGTGATGCGCTGCAGCGCCCGCTCCGCGGAGTCGCAGGTCTCCACGTTCACCTCCTCCATCCGCAGCCGCAACGCCTCCGGCAGCGCCTGCAGCAGCACGGGGTCGTCGTCGACCAGGAGGATCAGTTTTGTGGAGACCCGTTCAGGAGCCACGATCATTGCCGCGCCAATGGCAACTGAATCATGAATGTGGCGCCCTCGCCTGGAGGGCTGCTCGCCTCGATGGTGCCTTGATGATCTTTGATGATCCCGTAGGCGATGGAGAGGCCCAACCCCGTCCCGTGCCCGACTTCCTTGGTCGTGAAGAACGGGTCGAAGATCCGCTGCTCCAACCCCTTCGGGATCCCCGGGCCGGTGTCGGAGAACGTGAGGTCCACGCGCTCCTGGCTGACCGCGCTGCGGATGCGGAGCACCTTGACGGGCGCGCTGGCCAGCGCATCCCGGGCGTTGGCGAGCACGTTCATGAACACCTGCTCGAGCTGGATGGGGCTGCCCGTGACCACGGGATTGGCAGTACTCAGGTCGAGGTCAATGGTAATATCCCGCAGCCGCAGCTGCTCGCGGAGGAGATCCAGCGCACGCAGCACAACCTCGTTGATCGCCACCTCTTCGTACCCGACCGGAGCGAGGCGGCCGAAGGTACGCAGGTGCGAGATGATCTCCGTGGCCTTGCGTACTTGTTGCACCGCGGCATGGAGGTCGGCCAGCACGCGCCCCTTGTCCAGCCGGCCCAGTTCCACGAGGTCGATGATGTTCCCCAGGAAGAGCCCGATGTTGTTCAGCGGGTTGTTCAGCTCGTGGGCAATGCCGGTGGTCAGTTCGCCGAGCGTGGCCAGCTTGCCGGCCTGGACCAGTTGCTCCTGTTTGTCACGCAGCTCCTGCTCGCGCCGGGCGATTTCCTCCGTGGTCTTGCGCAGATCGTCCATGATGTGGATCAACGCCTTGCGCGCGTGCTCCAGCCGGAGATTGGACTGGTGCTGGTCCTGCAGGATGTGCAGCATCGCGCGGCGGTGGTCCTCGCGCAGCCGCAGCCGCTGGTCCAGGGTCTGCACCAGCCGGCGCAGCCGATCGACCTCGAGCCGTAGCTCGGCGTCGCGCGGTTCAGCGGGGCCGGTCGCCGCCGCCCGGACAGACGGGGCCACCTGCGCGGTGGACATCAGGACGCGCCTCGCTCGGTTCGCAGGCGCGCGACGTCCGCCCGCACCTGCTCCAGCTCCTTCTCCAGCGCGATCATCTTCAGCTCACGGCCGACCACGACTTCCTCGAACTTTTCCAGCTCCAGGACCTTCTCTTGCAGCTCGGTGCGCGACTTCACCAGATCGCGCACCACCTGCTCGTACTCGCGCATATCCCGCAGGATGCCGATCGCGCCGATCACGCGGCCATCCAGGTCGCGTAGGTTGCTGGCGTTGAGGGTCGTGGGAATGACCTCGCCGCTGGCGCTGCGGGGGTTCAGGCGGACGTTGCGCGTGACCCCACGCTCCACGACCTCCCGCAGGGCGGCGACAAACTCCTGCGTCTCCTGAGGGGAGATAAACCGCGACAGCGACTGCTCGATCAGTTCATCCGGCCGGAACCCCAGCAGCTCGGAGCAAGCGTCGTTGACCTGGAGGATCTTGCCTTCCAGGTCGGAGACGAACACCGGGTCTGGGGCGTTTTTGATCAGGCTCTCTGCGTAGGCGCGCGCCTTGTCCAGCTCGCGCATGTCCCGCAGGATGCCGATCGCGCCGATCACGTTCCCATCACCGTCCCGCAGCGCGGACGCGTTCAGCGTCGTGGGGATGACCTCGCCCATCGCGCTGCGTGGGCTAAGCACGACGTTGCGTGTGACGCCACGCTCCACCACCTCTCGCAACGCCGCCAGGAACTCTTGCGTCTCATGAGCCGAGATGAAACGCGACAGCGACTGCTCAATGAGTTCGGCCGGCCGGAACCCCAGCAGTTCATACACCGCATCGTTGGCCTGCAGAATCTTCCCTTCGAGATCGGCGACGAACACCGGATCCGGGGCGTTGCGGATGATGATGTTTGCGTCTAGTTGCGCGTGCGACCTGATCCCATCCCTCTCTGCATCTGTCATCGTCTCCGGCACGCCGACAGACGTGCCGGCCTTGTCGATGACACCCTTACGTCTGGCCATCGCGGGATCCCCCTTTTCCCATCGCCGGAAGAGAATCCGGCGTCAGACCGGCGCCAAGATCAATAAATTTTTCCCCCCAGACACTGGGGGTTAACCCTCCAAGCGGACATGAAAAAGCCCTGGCGGGACGTCTTCCTAACTCGCGGCCATTGAACTGCTGTTTGTAGGTAATTCGAGGGATGTAAGAGAGGGAAAGACCCGATACGATTGGTCACGAGCCGCCTTTGAGACGACTCAAAAGGCTTGCGGAACGACCCCATCCGATAAAGGCAAACCCGTCGTGAGGCGGGGACGCAAAGCCGCGGGTCAGGTGGGAAACCTGACAGCCGGGCTGCCGAAGAAGGGGAAGTTCGGACTTGGCGGTCTTCCGCACCGAGGAGACCGCCATGTTTTGTGTTCGAGCATCTGGTATTCGCCGGTGCGTGCCTGCCGTGCTGATTCTGGTGATGGCTGCGGCGACGGTGTCTATCCCCGCGCCCGCCGTCGTCCGGGCCGCCACCCTCCCCGAACTCCCCCGCGTGTACCTCGACACCACTGTGATCCCGCCCACCGGACGCATTCTCACCGTCCCCGCCGGCGGTGATGTGCAGGGTGCGCTGAATGCAGCCCAATCGGGCGATGTCGTCGAACTGCAGGCCGGCGCGGCATTCCTCGGATCCTTCTCGCTGCCCCGCCGCACCGGGTGGGTGACCGTGCGCTCCTCAGCGTGGGCCAGCCTCCCCCCGCCCGGGACCCGCGCCACCCCTGCTCACGCGCCCCTCATGGCCAAGCTCGACGGCGGGGGAAGTGTCGTCCTGCAGGGTGGGTCGCATGTCCGCCTGATTGGCCTGGAGCTCACCAGCGCCACCACCGGCAGCATCGTGGAGCTGGGAGGCGCGGACAACATCGTCGTGGATCGATCCTGGATTCACGGCACTCCCACGGGCGACGTCCGGCATGGGATCCAGGCGAACGGCAGCAGGATTGCGGTTGTGGATTCTGCCATCACCGACATCCATCACCGCAGCGCCGACGCGCAGGCCATCGACGCCTACGATGGGTGGGGACCCTTCAAAATCGTGAATAACTACCTCCAGGCCTCCGGGGAGAACGTCCTCTTCGGCGGCTGGGATCCCAGCACGTCGGGGCTGGTGGCCTCCGACATCGAGGTCAGGGGCAACTACTTCACCAAGCCCCTGTCCTGGAAGGCCGACGATCCCTCCTATGCGGGCACCCGCTGGGTGGTCAAAAACCTCTTCGAGCTCAAGAACGCGCAGCGCGTCGTGATCGATGGCAACATCTTTGAGTACAACTGGACTCAGGCGGATCAGGGCGGCTTCGCGATCCTCTTCACCCCCCGCAATCAGACCGGAGCCGCCCCCTGGTCCACAGTGCAGGACGTCACCTTCATCCACAACATCGTGCGGCACTCCACCGCCGGCGTCCAACTCATGGGCTGGGACAACCTCTACCCCAGCCAGCAACTCCAACGTGTCCTTATCCAGCACAATCTCTTTCTCAACATCGGCGAGTTCCCCGATTCGGTGTATGGGGTCTACACGGGTATGCTCTTTAACGTCTGGGATGGACCCGCCGACCTGACCATCGACCATAACACGACCTTCCAGACTGCGCTTCCTCTCTACGCCATGACCCATATCGCCAGTTATTGGCCGGGCACTGGATTCCGGTATACCAACAGCATCACCAACAGCGCCGCCGGCAACTGGACCACGTGGTTGAATACCTACTTCCCCGGCGCGGTCTTTACCAACGATGCGATGATCGGGGGTACGGCGGGGAGCTACCCGGCAGGCAACTTTTTCCCGGCCTCGCTCGATTCGGTCGGCTTCGCCAACCTCGCCGGGGGGGACTACCACCTCGCCCCCACGAGCCCCTACAAGAACGCCGCTACCGACGGCAAAGATCCCGGCGCCGATATCGATGCCTTGACGGCGGCCACGGCCAGCGCCCTCAGCGGGGGTGGAACCGGGGGCGGCCCTGCTCCCTCCCCAGTCTCAGTCTCCCCAAGTAACGTCGCTTTCGGTCTAGTGACGGTAGGCACGACCAGCCCGGCGGCGGATATTCAGGCTTTCAATCCCAGCGCGGCCGGGGTGACGCTCAGCAGCGTCGCCATTACCGGCCCGTTCGTGATCACCCAGAACCATTGCCTGGCGACGAACACCTGGAACGGCGTCATCCCTCCAGGCACACACTGCGACATGTTCGTGGTCTTTGCCCCGGCGGTGGGCGGCGCGGCGACCGGCAGGCTGAACATCAGCGTGGCGGGCAGCGTGTATCCGGTGATGCTGTCCGGCACAGGCGCGGCTGCGGCGGACACCACGCCGCCGTCAATCCCATCCGGCCTGACCGCCACCGTCATCAGTTCCTCGCAGATCACCCTGGCCTGGTCGCCGTCGACCGACAATGTGGCGGTCTCCGGGTACAACGTCTTCAGAAATGGCACCCTCATCGGGATCGTCAGAAGCACGACTGGCTATCAGGATGCGGGACTGTCGCCAGCGACGACCTATGGCTACGTGGTGGCAGCGTTTGATGCGGCCGGCAATACATCGGCACCGTCGTCGCCGGCATCGGCCACCACCACGCCGGCGGGGAGTCGGTCGCCCTATGGAGGGGCGCCCTGGGCCATACCTGGGGTGGTCCAGGCCGAGAACTTCGACGTCGGAGGGGAGGGTGTCGCGTACCATGACACCACGCCGGGTAACCAGGGCGGGCAATACCGCATGGATGTCGACGTCGATATCATTGCCGACAACGGCCGCTACGTTATCAATAACTTCCAGACTGGGGAATGGCTGGAGTATACAATCAACGTCACGGCGACGGGAGTATATCGGATCGAGGTGCTGGTCAGCAGCCAGTTCAGTGCAAGCCGGTTTCGCATGGCGCTCGACGGACAGAACGTGACTGGCTCGCTATCTGTTCCGAATACGGGGAGTTGGCACACCTTCCAATGGGTGGGGGCGAGCGGGGTGGGGCTGACGATGGGTCTGCACGTCCTGCGGGTCTATGCGGACCAGCAGTACTTCAACCTCGATGCCATCCGCATCAGAAAATGACACCGCAGAAAAACCGGCGCTGACGAGGGAGGGTTATCCCCCAGGCAGCATACCAAACGCGTGTGCGGTTCGTAAGCATCCGCGTCGCTAATTTGAGCGAGATAAGTGAGAAGATCGCCCGCATAGCGAACAACCGCTTCCCTTGACGTAAGGTGAGCCCCGTGGTCCAATATAGGAGAAACCCTTAAATATCGGCTGGAATTCACCTTACTTGAATCGTGAAGTTTCAGTTAGCATACCGCGGATAGACCCCGTCCGATAAAGGCACCCCGCCTGTGAAGGCGGTCCGCAAAGCCACGGGTCAGGTGATGAACCTGACAGCCGGGCTGCCGAAGAAGGGGATATTCGGAGCTGGCGGTCTTCCGCACCGGGGAGACCGCCATGTTTGTTGCTGGCCAAGCCATACGCGTCCGCACGCTACCCGCGCTGTTGATCGTCGCGGTCGCGATGCTTTCGCGGCCCGCTCTCCTGCCCGCGGCGAACGCTTCCGTGCTTCCGGAGCGTCCACGCGTCATTCTCGATACGACCTACGTCCCCCCGACGGGCCGGACGCTGGCGGTGCCTGCCGGCGGCGATCTCCAGGCGGCCCTGAATGCCGCCGTCGGAGGGGATGTCATCACCCTGCAGGCCGGGGCGACGTTCTCGGGCCCGTTCACGCTCCCCAACAAGAGCGGCACCGGGTGGATCATCGTGCGCACCAGTGCCGCGGATAGCACCCTCCCGCCGCCGGGGACCCGCATTACCGGCGCCTATGCGGGGCCGGCGCTGCCCAAGATCGTCGTCGGGGCCGGCGTCGGCGGCGCGCTGCGGACCACCTCGGGCGCGCATCACTTCCGGTTCATCGGCATCGAGTTCGCTCCCACCCCGGGCGCTTTTGTCTATAGTCTGATCGAACTCGGGGCCGGCGAAACCTCTGCCGCGGCCCTCCCCCACGATCTGATCTTCGACCGCTGTTTCATCCACGGGGATCCCACCGTCGGCGGCCGCCGCGGCATCGCCATGAACTCCGCGGCCACCGCCGTGATCGATTCCGCGCTCTGGGGCTTCACGGAAGTCGGCGCCGACGCCCAGGCCATCGCCAGCTGGAGCGGCACCGGCCCCTTCAAAATCGTCAACAACTACCTGGAAGCGTCGGGCGAGAACGTGATGTTTGGCGGTGACGGCCCCTCCATCCTCAACCTCGTCCCCGCCGACATCGAGGTCCGCGGCAACTACTTCTTCAAACCCCTGACCTGGAAAGTCGGCGACCCCTCCTACGCTGGGGTCGCCTGGACCGTCAAGAACCTCTTCGAACTCAAAAACGCCCAGCGGGTCCTGCTGGACGGCAACATCTTTGAGCACAACTGGGTCGGCGCCGATCAGCATGGCGCCGCTGTCTTGTTCACCGTGCGCAACCAGACCGGGTCCTCCCCGTGGGCCATTGTCGCCGACGTCACCTTCACCCACAATATCGTCCGCCATGCCACCGGGGGCATCGAAATCCTGGGTCGGGACTATCTGTTCCTCAGCCAGCAAGCCCAGCGCCTGCTCATCCAGAACAACCTCTTCGACGACATCGGCGGTGCCCAGTGGGCCGGCGCCGACCGCACCGGGCGCCTCTTCCAGTTGAGCAACGGCGCCGCCGACGTCATCATCGACCATAACACCGCATTTCAAACTGAGAACCCGCTGGTCGCGTCAGAAACCACCGCCACCATCCAGCCGGATACCGGGTTTTCTTTCACCAACACCATCACCCCCAACGGCCCGGCTGGGGTCACCGGCCCCGGAACCTGGGGCAACGCTATCCTCACCCTCAACCTGTACGCCCCTGGCGCCGTCTTTGTCCGCAACGCCCCGGCCGGGGGGGCCGCGGCCACCTATCCGTCCGATAACTTCTTCCCCGCCTCCCTTGATCTGGTCGGGTTTCTCAACCTGGCCGGCGGCGACTACCACCTCGCCCCCTCCAGCCCCTACAAAAACACCGCCACCGACGGCCGGGACCTCGGCGCCGATATCGACGCCCTGACCGCGGCCACGGCCAGCGCCCTCAGCGGCGTCTCGAGTGCGACGCCCTCCCTTGCTGTCACCCCCCAGATCACCACCGACTTTGGATCCGTCTCAGTCGGCGCCTCGGCCGATCGCTCCTTCACCGTGACCAACACCGGCGGCGCCGCCCTCACCGGCACCGTCGCGAGCGCCACTCCCTTCAGCATCGTCTCCGGCGGCGCGTTCACCCTCTCCCCCGGGACCAGCCAAACTGTCGTCGCCCGCTTCAGTCCTCCCGCCGCCGGCAGTTTCGCCAACACCGTCCTCTTCAACTCCAACGCCAGTACCGCTGCGCGTTCCGTCACCGGCTCCGGCGCCGCCGCCGCCGATACCACCCCGCCGGTCATCTCCTCGGTCACGGTCTCTTCCCTGACCTCAACCACTGCCACCATCACCTGGACCACCAATGAGCCGGCCGACGCGCAGGCCGAGTACGGCCTCACCACCGCGTACGGTTCCAGCACGCCGCGCGATGCCACGCTGGTCACTACGCACGCGGCCAGCCTCAGCGGTCTGACGGCTGGGACGCTCTACCATTACCGGGTAATGTCCAGGGACGCCGCGGGCAATCTGGCTGCGACATCCGACTTGACTGTCACGACTCCATCCACCGGCGATGTCACGCCCCCTCTCGTCGGGCTGACCACACCGGCATCCGGGGCGACCGTTTCGGGTACCGTCCCCATCTCCGCCAACGCCTCTGACAATACCGGCGTCGTCGGAGTGCAGTTCATGCTGGATGGTGTTCCCCTTGCGGCCGAGGTTACCGCCGTCCCGTATGCCGTCTCCTGGAACACAACGACCGCCACCAGTGGCAGCCACACCCTCACGGCAGTCGCACGCGATGGCGCAGGCAACCGGACTACCTCCGCTGCCGTCAGCGTCACCATCAGCAACGCCGCTCCCGACACCACACCGCCGGTCATCTCCTCCGTGACGGCGGGGTCGATCACCTCGTCCGGCGCCACCATCATCTGGACGACAGACGAGGCGGCCGACTCGGTCGTCGAGTATGGTCGGACGGTAAGCTACGGGAGCGCAACGCCGCTCGATGCGAACAGGGTCACCATGCACACCGTGACACTGAACGGTCTCGCTGCTGGCGCACTCCACCACTACCGCGTCAAGTCTTCGGATGCGGCGGGGAATCAGACCCAATCCGCCGACTTCACCTTCACGACCCTCACGACTGCAGCGGTGCCCACCGACCCGTCCCCGCCCCAAGATCCGGGGACTCCGCCACCCACAACCGCGACCTCGACCCAAGGAGGCTCGGGAACTGCTTCAGGTGGTGGAGGGTCCTCGGGCGGCGGCTCCGGATTTGAGTCAGGCGGAGGATTTTCCCCTCCGAGCCAGAGTTCAGGAAGTGCTCCAGGTGGGACAGCTCCCGCCGAGGGCGCCGGCGTGGCCTCGGGAGGCCCAGTCGCCCCGGGTCCTGGCCCCGCAAGCACCTGGACCGCAGCAGTCCCGGCCCAGAGGCAGAGTGTCGTCTGGAGCAGCCTTGTGAATGTGACATCCAACGGCAGCTCGCTGCGAAAGATCTCCGGCTGCGACGGATGCGCCGACGCCGGTGCTGTCTCGCAGCAGCAGATCATCTCCGGTGATGGGTACCTCGAGTTCACTGCCTCCGAGACGAGCAGCGTGCGACTGATCGGCTGGCGCAGTGGACGCCCTGGTGCGAACCGGAACGAGATCCAGTTTGCCATCCGCCTACGGTCCGGTGGCGTCGCTCAGGTTCGAGAACTCGGGCTGACCCGTACCACTACCACCTATGTGCGCGGCGACGTCTTCCGCATTGCCGTGGTGGCGGGGACCGTCCGCTACTATAAGAACGGACGCCTGCTCTACATCAGCGGGCTCGCCCCCGCCTACCCGCTTACCGTCGGGACTGCGCTGATAAGCCGCGGCGCTACTGTGACCAACGTGATCATTTCAGGAAGGTTCTCCAAAGGAACCGCGATGCCCCTGGACAGCGTGGGCTCTGCGGTGAGTTGGAGTGACAACAGATTCGACGGATTCGAGGGAGTACAGAGAGCCGTGTAGAGATTCAGAAAGGTATACGTCGCGGAGACCCCTTTCCGACAAGGGCAAACCCGCCGTGAGGCGGGGACGCAAAGCCACGGGTCAGGTGATGAACCTGACAGCCGGGCTGCCGAAGAAGGGGATATTCGGAACTGGCGGTCTTCCGCACCGGGGAGATCGCCATGTTTCGAGTTCGGGGATATTTGAACCGCGCAGTCCTGGCCGTGCTGGTGCTTTCTCTCGCGGCCACGCTTGCTGGTCCCATGCCCACCACCGCACGGGCCGCTGCCCTTCCGGAGCGTCCACGCGTCATCCTCGATACGACCTACGTCCCCCCGACGGGCCGGACGCTGGCGGTGCCTGCCGGCGGCGATCTCCAGGCGGCCCTGAACGCCGCCGTCGGAGGGGATGTCATCACCCTGCAGGCCGGGGCGACGTTCTCGGGCCCGTTCACGCTTCCCAACAAGAGCGGCACCGGGTGGATCATCGTGCGCACCAGTGCCGCGGATAGCACCCTCCCGCCGCCGGGGACCCGCATTACCGGCGCCTATGCGGGGCCGGCGCTGCCCAAGATCGTCGTCGGGG
>Ga0209803_1001362_pt1 | contig 16087 bp, 13 predicted proteins | sample GraSoiAngelo_138_FD_185895 | JGI IMG/M metagenome (GOLD analysis project Ga0209803, IMG submission 185895) | Grasslands soil microbial communities from the Angelo Coastal Reserve, California, USA - 14_0929_09_40cm (SPAdes) (version 2) | ecosystem: Environmental > Terrestrial > Soil > Grasslands ...
GAACAGGGCCTCGAGGAGCAGGCCGCGGTGCGGGTCGATCTCGTGGTCGCGGGTGTCGAGCACGATCCCGACGCGTGCGACCTTGTCCGTGAACGGCACCGTCGCCGGATCGACGACGCCGGATGCGAGATCGCGCCGGAAGATGTTGTCGCCGGGAAGCGCCCGGAAGTCGGTCCGCACGACCGCGGCGCCCGCGAGCAGGCGCACGGGGCCCACGATGCGCCGCTGGATCGTGAGGCGCGCCCCCGTGCGCGTGCGGCTCACCTGGTAGAAATGGCTCCCCCCTGCCGCGCTGTCGGCGAAGTAGCGCGTGTCGTTGCCCAGGCCGTAGAAGCCCAGGCGATTGTCGCGCGCGGCCGTGAGCGTCAGGCCGGCGCGCCATCCCTCCCACCAGGCGGGGGCTTCCGCGTCGGCGACCAGGGCCCAGCTGCCCCGCGTGCTCGCCGAGGCGTGGAAGTTGAGCGCGGCGAGATTCGGCTCGGGCCGCTCGACGAATCCCACGGGGCTGTAGCGGCCGTAGTGGAACGCGGCCCAGAGACCGTCGATCGTGCTGTAGTAGGCGTAGGGATAGAGATTCTGGCGCCAGAAGCGCTGCGCCGCGAGCGGACCCGCGGCGCCCGCCAGCAGCGCCAGGCCGACGAGCGGCGCGCGCGCGACGCTAGCGCGACGCCGCGCGCTCGTAGAGATAGGCCGTGTCCATCAGCTTCGCCGCGGTGCCGTCATGCACGGCGAAGCGCCCGGGGACGAACGACGCGGCGCCGAACTCGCCCCGCTTGTTCACCGCGTAAAACTTGAGGTCGAACCTGGGTCGGCCGCGCTCATCCAGCAGCCGGGGCTCCGTCAGCTTCGCCACCCGCTTCAGCGTCTCGAGGCAGGCGTCCGTGGGCTTCATGCCGCGCCGCATGTGCTCCACCGTGAGGAACCCGCCGCACACCTTGATGTTCGACTCGCCCCGACCGGTCGAGCCCGCGGCGCCGATCTCGTTGTCCGTGTACTCGCCGGCGCCGATGATGGGGCTGTCCCCCACGCGGCCCGGGATCTTGAACGCGAGCCCGCTCGTGGTCGTCACGGACGAGATGTCGCCCTGCGGCGTCACCGCGTCGCAGTTGATCGTCCCCGTCGGACGCACGCTCATGTGCTCCCCCTCTGGAACATCGAGGTAGTCGTCGTCCGGATTGAGGTTGGCGCGCCAGCGCAGCCACACCTCGCGTGCGTGCTCGGTCAGCAGGTCTTCCTCCTTGAATCCGTACTGCAGGGCGAAGCGCTTCGCTCCTTCGCCCACCAGGAAGATATGGTTCGTGTACTTGAGCACGAGCTTCGCCACCTCCGAGGGTGTCTTGATACCCTCGAGCGCGCCCACGGCCCCGGCGCGCTTCGTCGGGCCGTGCATGCAGGAGGCGTCGAGCTGCACCACCCCGTCCGCGTTGGGGAGGCCGCCGTAGCCCACCGAATCGTCGTTGGGGTCGAGCTCCTGGATCTTCACCCCCTCGATGACCGCATCGAGGCTGTCCGCGCCCTGCATCAGGAGGTCAAAGGCCCGCTGCACGGCGCGCAGCCCGTTCGCGCTCGAGACGACCACGGGCTTCGCTGCCCAGCGACTGGGGGGCGGGGGCGGGGGCGGGGGCGGGAGCGGGCGCGGGCGCATCGGGTGTGGGATGTCCCGGGCGGCGGCGGCGGCGATGCCGACCGCGGTCGATGCCAGGAACTCTCGGCGCGACTGGATTCCGAGCATCTGTGACCTCGACTGAGGAGAGAGGTGGTACGTTTTAGCCGCCGCGGTGGCGGCTGTCAACTTGCTCCGGCCCCGGCGGCATTCTACGTTCCCGCCGTGGACGAGTACGAGCCGCCGAGCCCGCGAGCCGTGGTCCGAGGGATCCTCGGCGTGGCGATGGTCGGCGCCGCGCTGGCCGTCGTGGTGAGCTTCTTCGCCACCGGCGCGGTGGCCTGGAAGGCTGTGGCCCTGCTCGCCGCCCTCTGGGGCGCGTGGGGGTTTTTGGGCGGCCTCTTCGACCTCATCGTCGCTCCGTTGGGCCGCTTTCTCGGGAACGCGCTCGGCGGCGGGGAGCCCCCGCCGCCGAGCGACACCGGGCTCGCGCAGGAGACGGCGATGCTGGAGCGCCTGCTCGCGGGGGGCGGCCTGGAGCGGCACCGCGAGATCCTCGTCGGCGTACGCCTGGCGGAGATTTATCGCCTGCACCAGCGGGACGCCGCGAAGGCCGAAGCGCTGATCGCGCGGCTCGAGGGCAAGTATCCCGCTGCCCCGGAGCTCAAGTATGCCCGGCTCCGTTGAGCTCTCGCTCGTGATCCCCGTCTACAACGAGCGCGACAACCTGGCCCCACTCCTCGAAGAGATCGCGGTGGCGTTGCGAGGCGCGTCCTACGAAGTGGTCGCGGTGGATGACGGCTCGACCGACGGCTCGCTTCCCGAGCTCAAGCGCCTGCGGGCCGCGCATCCCGAGCTGCGCGTCGTCGCGTTCGAGCGGAACGCGGGACAGACGGCGGCCTTCGCTGCGGGCTTTCGCGCGGCGCGCGGAGCCGTCCTCGTCACCCTCGACGCGGACCTCCAGAACGACCCCGCGGACATCCCGGCGCTCGTGGCCGCGCTCGGGGACGGCGGCGCCAGCGCGGTCGCGGGCTACCGCGTCGAGCGGCGCGACACGGCGTGGAAGCGGTTGCAGAGCCGGATCGCGAACGGCGTGCGCAACTGGCTGAACGGCGAGAGCATCCGTGACACGGGCTGCTCCCTCAAGGCGTTCCGCGCCGACGCCGTGCGTGGGCTGCCCCTCTTAACGGCATGCACCGCTTCCTGCCCACGCTCGTCAGGATGCACGGCGGGAGGGTGGCCGAGCTGCCGGTCCGCCACCGCCCCCGGCGCTCCGGCCGCACCAAGTACGGGATGTGGAACCGCGCCTGGCGCGCGCTCGTGGACGCGTTCGCCGTCCGCTGGATGCAGCGCCGCGCGCTCAAGTACCGCGTGACCGAGGAATGGCCCTGATGCCCCCCCCCCGCAAGCCGCGTCTCGATCCGTCGATCTTCAACCTCCCCGTCGAGAAGATGAAGGCGGGCTACTACTCGGATAAATACTTCGTCCGGGCGCGCGACCTCCTGCTCAAGGACAAGCACCGCCCCTGCGTGACGATGCAGGTCTTCGGCAAGGCGCACGCCTACCTCGGCGGCAGCGACGAGGCGATCGCGATCCTGAAGCTGTGCAGTGAGAGGTGGGAGGAGCTGCAGGTCTCCGCCCTGTACGATGGGGATGAGATCGCGCCCTGGGAGACCGTGCTCCTCATCGAAGGGCCGTACGACGCGTTCGCGAACCTCGAGACGCTCTACCTCGGCGTGCTGGCGCGCCGCACCAAGGTCGGTACCAACACCCACCGCGTGGTGGAAGCGGCGAAGCCGAAGCAGGTGATGTTCTTTCCCGCCCGCCACGACCACTGGCTGGTGCAGACCGGAGACGGCTACGCCGCGCACATCGCCGGCGCCATCGGCGTCTCGACCGACGCCCAGGCCTCCTGGTGGGGCTCGGAGGGAATCGGCACCGTGCCCCACGCCCTCATCGCGGCCTACCGGGGCGACACGGTGCTCGCCTCGCAGAAGTTCGCCGAGCACATGCCCGACAGCATGCGCCTGATCACGCTCGTCGATTTCGAGAACGACTGCGTCGGCACCTCTCTCAAGGTGGCGCGCGCCCTCGGCCAGCGCCTGTACGGCGTGCGGATCGACACCTCCGAGACGCTTGTGGACAGGTCGGTGATCCCGCAGATGGGGACGTTCAAGCCGACCGGCGTCAACCCGCGGCTCGTCTGGAACGTGCGCGAGGCGCTCGACCGCGAAGGCTTCAAGCACGTGAAAATCGTCGTGTCGGGCGGCTTCAACGTCGAGAAGATCCGCCAGTTCGAAGAGCAGGAGGTGCCCGTGGACATGTACGGCGTGGGATCGAGCCTGTTCCAGGGCCGCTTCGACTTCACCGCCGACGTGGTGCGCGTGGAAGGCAAGCCGTGCGGCAAGGTGGGGCGGGCGTACCGGCCCAACCCGCGGCTCGAACGGGTGGAGTGACCGCTTAGCCCTTGCAGGGGCGGCCCTTGCATTCCCACCGGGGCTGCATATTTTTCCGGTGCAATGAATAATAATGCAAAAGTGCCCGTGGGCGTGCTCGGGGCCTCCGGCTACGTCGGCCAGGAGCTGCTGCGGCTGCTGGCGCGGCATCCGGGGACTGCGGTCGCCTTCGCCACGGCGGACACGGCCGCGGGCGAGTGGGTGGAGGGCCATCAGCTGCTCCAGGCCGACGACGCGCCGCTCGAGCGCGCCGCCATCGTGCTCTCGGCCCTGCCCCACGGCGTCTCGGCCCGCTACGTGAACGAGGCGCGCGCGGCCGGGAAGCGCGCCGTCGACCTCTCCGCCGACTTCCGGCTGTCGGCCGAAGCGGTGTACGGGCTGACCGAGTTCTCGCGGCCGCGGCTGGCTCAGGCCGAGCTCGTCGCCAATCCGGGCTGCTACCCGACCGCCGCGCTCATCGCGTTGATCCCGCTGGCGCAGCGCGGGCTCATCGACCCGTCGCGCGAAGTCGTGATCGACGCGGCGTCGGGCGTCACCGGCGCGGGCCGCCATCCCCAGCGCGAGCTGCTGTTCGGAGAAGTGGCGGAGGACTACCGCGCCTACGCCGTGGGCAACACGCATCGCCATCTCCCCGAACTGCGGGCGGCGCTGGAGCGTGAGAGCGGGTTCGCCGGCGACCTGGTGTTCACGCCCCACCTGCTGCCGGTCAAGCGGGGGATCCTCGAGACGATCCACGTCCCGCTCACCGGGGCGCTCGACCAGGGCGCGGCGGAGGGGATCTACGAGGCGGCCTATCGCGGAGAGCCCTGCGTTCAGGTGGTGCGCGGCGCCTTGCCCTCCCTCAAAGACGTGGTGTACCGGAATCGCGTGGCGCTGGGCGTCGCCCCCGTCGAGCACGTGCGTCGGCCGCGCCTCACGGTGATCGCGGCGATCGACAACCTGGTGAAGGGAGCGGCGGGGCAGGCCGTGCAGAACCTCAACGTCATGCTCGGGCTCCCCGAGACCCTGGGGCTCGTATGCTGAACGACGCAGTGAGGGAAGCTCGGCGGCCCGTGATTCCCAGGCTGAAGCCTGGGCTCGGCAATGCGCTGTCCTTAAGGACAGTGTTGTGCCGAGCCCACCCTTCAGGGTGGGAATCATGCTGAGAGTCCGTGTGGTCAAATTGGGCGGAAACGAGCTCGACCGGCCCGAGTGGCTCGCGGCCTGCGCGGACGCCCTCAAGCCGCTCGAGCCCCTCGTCGTGGTGCACGGCGGCGGCCAGGCGGTGAGCGCGCTGTCGCGGCGCCTCGGCCTGCCGGTCGAGAAGCGCGACGGCCTGCGCGTGACGCCTCCCGGGGTCGCGGAGGTCGTCGAGATGGTGCTCGCCGGCCCCGCCAATCGCGCCGTCGTGGCGGCGCTGCGGGCCGTGGGGCTCGACGCGATCGGCTTATCCGGCGTGGATGGTGGGCTGCTCACGGCGGAGCCGTCGCCTGCTGGCCTTGGCCACGTCGGCGAGATCACGGCCGTCCGGGCGTCGCTGCTCGAGAGCCTGCTGCTGGCAGGGCTCACGCCGGTCGTGGCCCCCGTGGCCCCCGCGGCGCCCGCGGCCGGAGTCAACGGCGTGCCGCTCAACGTGAACGCCGATCACGCCGCCGCCGCCATCGCCGCCGCGCTGCGCGCGAAGGAACTGCTGTACGTCTCCGACGTTCCCGGAGTCGTCATCGACGGCGTCGCACAGGACTCCGTCGCCGCGTCCGACATTCCCGCGCTGATCGAGCTGGGCGTCGCGACCGACGGGATGGCGGCGAAGCTACGGGCCGGTGCGGCCGCCCTGCAGACCGGAGCGCAGGCCGTCCGCATCGGCGACCTCCATCTGCTCGGCCACCCGACCGCCGGTACGCGCGTCCTCGCCGCGACCCCGCAACCAGCATGACCGTTACCTCCACGGCCCCGGAGGCGTTGCTCGGCGTGTATGCCCGAGTCGGCCCGCTGCTCGTCGCCGGCGAGGGCTCGGAGGTCATCGCCGAGGACGGCACCCGCTACCTCGACTTCGTCGCGGGGATCGCCGTGAACGCCCTGGGCTACAACCATCCGGTGTTCCGTGGGGCGGTGACCCGCGCGCTCGAGAGCGGTCTGGTGCACGTGTCCAACCTGTACCGCACGGAGCCGGGCGAGCGGCTCGCGGCGGAGCTGATCGCCCACTCGTTCGCCGATCGCGTGTTCTTCTGCAACTCGGGGGCGGAAGCGAACGAGGCCGCGTTCAAGTTCGCCCGCAAGTGGTCACGCAAGACCGAGATCGTGGCGTTCACCGGCGCGTTCCACGGGCGGCTGTTCGCCTCGCTCGCGGCCACTGACCGGCCCGACTACCGCAAGCCGTTCGAGCCGCTCGTCCCCGGCGTGCACATCGTGCCGCTCGAGGATTGGGCCGTCGCCGATCGCATGATCTCGGCCAACCGCACGGCGGCCGTCATCGTGGAGCCGGTGCAGGGCGAGGGAGGCGTGCGGCCGCTGGATCCCGAATGGCTCGGCTTCCTGCGCGAGCTGTGCGACGCGCGCGGGGCGGCCCTCGTGTTCGACGAAGTGCAGTGTGGCCTGGGACGCACCGGCACGCTGTTCGCGTACGAGCAGACGGGGGTGGTGCCGGATGTAGTGACGCTCGCCAAGGCGCTGGGCGGCGGGCTCCCGATGGGGGCCGTGCTCCTCACCGAGGCGGTCGCCGCCGCGCTGAAGCCGGGGGACCACGCCACGACCTTCGGCGGCGGGCCGCTCGTCGCCACGGTGGCGCTCGACGTCCTGCGCACCATCGCCGAGCCCGGGTTCCTCGCCGCGGTGCGGGAAAAGGGCGCGGCGCTGGGCGCGGCGCTCTCCCGGCTCGCTGCCGCCTCGCCGAAGGTCGTCGCCGTGCGCGGGCGGGGCCTCATGTGGGGGATCGAGCTCGTGGAGCCGGCGGCCCCCTACGTGACGGCGGCGCGCGAGCGCGGCCTGCTCGTCTGCACGGCGGGCGCCCAGGTCATTCGCGTGGTGCCGCCCCTCGTGGTGACGCGCGAGGAGCTCGAGCGGGCGGTGGCCATCCTGGGCGAGGTGCTGGCGTGAAAGCGCTGCCCATAGTGGGGGAGTGGGGAGTGGGGAGTGGTCCGCCGCGGTCCGCGCCCGAGCTCCGGGTTGCACCGGACGGTACCACTCCCCACTCCCCACGCCTCGCAACGCTGGTGAGGGCGGCGCTGCTCGCGGACGTCCCCGGGCTCGAGGCGCTCCAGGCCCCTTACGTGGCTACCGGCGATCTCCTGCCGCGCAGCAACTACGACCTGTGCCGCCACATCAAGGAATGGGTGGTCGTTGCGGAGCCGGCCGACGGCGCGATCGTCGGGTGTGGCGCGCTGAAGATTTATTCCGGCGAGCTCGCCGAGGTTGCCGGGCTCGCCGTGCGCCGGGACCGGCAGGGCGTGGGACTCGGTCGCGCGCTCTTGGAGGCGCTGCTGACCCAGGCGCGGGACCACGGGCTCGCTCGGGTATTCGCGCTCACGCGCAAACCGGAGTTCTTCCTGCGCTTGGGGTTCGTGCCTGCCGAGAAGGAGCAGTTTCCCGAGAAGGTATGGGCCGATTGCGCCAGATGTCCGAGGCAGAACTGCTGTGACGAGATAGCGGTAGCCCTAAGGTTGTAGACGCACAGACGTCGAGGTAGACGCCTCATATCCACTTAGCGTCTCGGCATCTCGGCGTCTCCCTGTTGACACTCCCCCGTTGCCCCCGGAAATTCCCGGAGCTTCCCCTCGTTCTAGGATGGTAGTATGGCCCGGGTCATCTTCTGGGATGTCGACACCCAATACGACTTCATGAAGGCGGACGGCAAGCTGTACGTACCGGACGCCGAGCACGTGATCGCGAATCTGCGGCGGCTCAGCGACTTCGCCCACGGCCACGGCATCCGCGTGATCGCGAGCGCGGACGACCACGTGATGGGGCACCCGGAGATCTCGGAGCATCCCGACTGGCAGAGCACGTTTCCCCCGCACTGCCTGCGGGGGACGCCCGGGCAGAAGAAGATTCCCGAGACCGCGCTGCGCGATCCGCTCGTCATCGAGCCCGCGAGGACGGATTCCAAGGCGCTCGGCGAGCGCGTGCGCGCCCACCGGGGCGACATCCTGTTCCACAAGCACCGCTTCGACGTGTTCACGAACGAGAACGTCATGACCGTGCTCGACGTGATCGACCCCGACGACATCGTGCTGTACGGCGTGGCGACCGACGTATGCGACAAGGCGGCGGTCGAGGGGCTGCTGGAGCGCCGGCCGCACACGCGCTTGTTCGTCGTCACGGACGCCGTGAAGGGGATCGACAAGGACGTCTCCGAGCAGCTGCTGAAGGAGTGGGGCGAGGAGGGGGTGCGCCTCGTGAAGACGAAGGAGGTCGTGGAGGAGGGGCTCGTCGAGGAGCTCGCGCGCGCGACCGCATGACCACGCCCGCGTTCGGGCGTTTTTTTCTCCCCGGTCCGACCGACGTCCACCCCGAAGTGCTCGCCGCGATGCAGCGGCCGATGATCGGGCACCGATCGAGCGCGATGGCCGCGCTGCTCCAGGGCGTCGCCCCGCGACTCGCCGCCCTGTGTCGCACGTCCCGCCCGGTCCTCGTGGGCACCACCTCGGCCACGGGCTTCATGGAGCTCGCGGTGCGGAACGGCATCCGCCGCCGCGCCCTCTCGCTCGTGAACGGCGCCTTTAGCGAGCGCTTCGCCAACCTGGTGCGCGCCGCCGGAAAGGAGTGCGTCCGGCTCGACGTCCCGCTGGGCTGCGCCGTGGAGCCCGACAGGCTGCGCGACGCGCTGCGCCGTACGCCGGTCGACGCCGTCACCGTCGTCCACTCCGAGACCTCCACCGGCGTGCTGCAAGACGTGCCCGCGCTCGCGGCCGTGGCGCGCGAGTTCGACGATGTCCTCGTGCTCGTCGACGCAGTGACGTCGCTCGCCGGCTCGCCGGTGGAGCCCGATGCCTGGGGTCTCGACTTCACGTTCACGGGCTCGCAGAAGGCGCTCGCCCTTCCGCCCGGGCTGGCGCTCGGCGTCGCGTCGCCGCGGATGCTCGAGCGCGCGAAGACCTTGCCCGATCGCGGACTCTACTTCGACCTGGTCGCCTTCGAGGAGGCGACCAGGAGATTCCAGCCGACCAACACGCCGGCGATCTCGCTGCTCTACGCGCTGGAGACCCAGCTCGGGCGCGTCGAGCGGGAGGGCGGGATCGAGGCACGCTGGCGACGCCACGATACGATGCGCCAGCGGGTGGAGGCGTGGAGCGAGGAGCGCGGCCTCGCCTTGCTCCCGGCCGAGGGCCGGCGCAGTTGGACCGTCTCCTGCCTCAAGCTGCGAGAGGGGCAGAGCGCCAAGGCGGTGGTGTCCGGGCTGCAGGAGGAAGGGTGGACGATCGGCTCCGGCTACGGCGCCCTCAAGGACTCGACCATCCGGATCGGCCACATGGGCGATCACACGCTGGGCGCCCTCGAGGAGCTGCTGGCCTTGCTCGGCGGCTTGCTGTCGTGACGTACCGCGTCGTGCTGGCCGATCGCGTGGCCGAGTCGGGGGTGCGGCTGCTCGCCGAGACGCCGGAGATCGAGGTCGTGAGCCTGGCGGGCAAGCCGCGCGACGAGCTCGAGCGGGCGCTGGCTGGGGCGCATGCGCTCGTCGTGCGGAGCGAGACCCACGTGACCGCGGATCTGTTGGCCCGCGCGCCGCGCCTCCAGGTGGTCGCGCGCGCGGGGACCGGGGTGGACACGATCGACGTCCACGCCGCCACCCGGCGCGGCATCGCGGTGATGAACGCGCCGGGTGCGAACACGGTGAGCGCGGCCGAGCATGCGATGGGGCTGCTGCTCGCGTTGGTGCGCCACATCCCCTGGGCGGCCGAGGCGATGCGGCGCGGCGAGTGGGACCGCAAGCGGTTCGAGGGGACGGAGCTCCGCGGCAAGACGATCGGCGTCGTCGGGCTGGGCCGGATCGGCGGGCACGTCGCGCAGGTCGCCCGCGCGTTCGGCATGCAGGTGATCGCGCACGACCCTTACTTGCCGCGCGAACGCGCCGCCGAGCTGCAGGTGAAGCTGCTCCCCCTGGAACAACTGCTGCGCCAGGCCGATGTGGTGACGCTCCACGTGGCCCACACCGAGCAGACTCACCATCTCATCAACGCCGAGCGCCTCAACCTGATGAAGCGGACCGCCGTGCTCATCAATACGGCCCGCGGGGAGCTTGTGGACGAGGCCGCGCTGGCGGAGGCGATCGTGCAGCAGCGCATCGCGGGCGCGGCGGTCGACGTGTTCGCGCGGGAGCCGCTCCCGGCCGACTCCCCGCTCCGCAAGCTCGACCGCGTGATCCTCACCCCCCATCTCGCGGCGTCCACCGCCGAAGCGCAGGAGCGGGTGAGCCTCGAGATCCTCACCGCCGTGCGTGACGCGCTGCTGACGGGCGACCTCTCCTTCGCGATCAATGTCCCCGGGATCTCGGGCGATCTGCTGCGCCGGCTCGGGCCGCTGCTCGACCTGGCGCGGCGCCTCGGGCGCCTGGGGCTCGCGCTCGTCGAGGGGCCGGTGCGCGCGATCGAGGTGGCCTACGGGGGCAAGGACGAGGCCGCGCCGCGGCCCGTGCTGGTGGCGGCGGTCGAGGGCCTCCTCTCGGCCATGGGCGTGGAGCCGGTGAGCCTCGTCAACGCGCTGCTCATCGCCGAGGAGCGCGGCATTCAGCACGCCCGCAAGACGGGCGCTCCGGAGCCGGGGTTCGAAACGACCGTGGGGGTGATGCTCGAGACCGCTGGGGGTCGGACGCGGGTGCTGGGGGCGCTGGTGGGCAACAGCCACGGCCGCGTCATCGGCATCGACGACTATCACGTGGACGTCGCGCCCGAGGGGTGGATGCTCGTGATCAAGAACCGCGACGTCCCCGGCGTGATCGGCCACGTGGGGACGCTGCTGTCGCGGGCGGGGATCAACATCGGCAGCTACCACCAGGCGCGCCGCGCGCCGCCGGGGGGTGAGGCGATCGCGGCCGTGAGCGTGGATCAGGCGCTGACCAACGGGGTGCTCGAGGAGCTGCAGCGGGTACCGGACGTGCTGCAGGTGAGGCTGGCGTATTTGGGAGACTAATCCGCGGCCTGCTCGGTCCGCCGCTCTTCGTCCTTCAATAGCCGGAATGTCTTCACCGCCCCGGTGAGCTTGTCGGCCGCCTCCGCGAGCTGGTTCGCGGACGAGGCGATCTCCTCGGTGGACGCGGTCTGCTCCTCGCTCGACGCGGCGATCTGCTCGGCCGCCGCGAGCAGCGTCTCGGTGCCCTGCGCCACCGTGCCGAGGCGCGCGCTGATCTCCTCCACCAGCGCCCGCACCTCTTCCGCCGACTTCGCGATCTCGCGACTCCAGTGATCGTTCGCTTCCGCCTCCGTGGCCACCGTGGCGAGCCCCTGGGCCGCCGACTGGGCCGCGTCGCGGGCCGCGGTGCCACCACGGGCGAGGGCGAGCAGCCGGTCGCGCGTCGCCTGCACGCGCGTCACCACGCCGCGCACCGTGTCCGCCGTGTTGCCCGCCGCCGCCGCGGCGACCGAAGCCAGTTTCCGCACCTCGTCCGCCACCACCGCGAAGCCACGCCCCTGCGGCCCGGCGCGCGCCGCCTCGATCGCCGCGTTCAGCGCCAGCATGTTGGTCTGCGTCGCGACGGCCTTCGCCTGCGCCACGAACTTCTGGATCTCCGCGGAGGCCTGCGCCAGCGCGACCGCTTCCTGCGCGCCCGTCTCGACCTCCAGGGCGAGCTTGGAGAGCTGCGCCGTGCTCTCGTCGAGCGTCTCCTTATGGCGGCGCGCCAGCGTGGCCAGGCTGCTGTTGCGGCGCACCGAGTCCTCCGCTCCGGCGGCGAGGATCGTCACGATCTGGAGGATGCGCCCGGCGTCGTCCGCCGCGGCGCGGACGAGCTGCGCCTGCTCCGCCGCGCGCTTCGTGAGGTCCTGGCACGTCGCGGCCATCTCCTCCGTCGAGGCGCTCATCTGCTCGGTGGACGCGGAGATCTGCGCTGCCATCGCCGCCGCTTCGTCCGCCGCGGTGCGGATCGCGCCGACCAACCGGCGCAACGCCACGACCATGGAGTGGACCGACGACAGGAGGTCGCCCATTGCCGCGGTCTCGGTGTGCTGGGTCACGACCGTGACCGAGAGGTCGCCGCCCGCGACGCGGCTCGCGATGAGACCCGCGGCCCTGACGGGCTCGGCCAGACGGCGGTCGACCCACCCGCCCAATCCCCACAACGCGGCCGCGAGCGCGAGTGCGCCCGCGGCGCTGACCCAGCCCGGCGGGCCCCCGACGATCCACGCGCCGGCGTAGCCCAGCACGGCGGCGGCGAGGCCGGCCAGGAGGAAACTCCATCGCAGTTCGAGGGACCGAGTGGCCATGAGCGGAGCGGACGCGCTAAGCTAGGGCGGGTTTCACGGCGGGGCAAGTCCGCTTAATTTCAGGCACTTATGAAGAGCGCCCCGACGTACGAGCCCGCGACGGTGGAAGCAAAGTGGCAGCGCTTGTGGGAAGAGCGCCACGTCAACGAGCCCGACGTCGACCGGCCGCGGCGGCCGTTCTACAACCTCATGATGTTCCCCTACCCGTCCGCCGAAGGCCTGCACGTCGGCAACATGTTCGCGTTCACCGGCGCCGACATCTACGGGCGCTTCAAGCGGCTCGCGGGTTACGACGTGTTCGAGCCGATCGGGTTCGACGCCTTCGGCATCCATTCCGAGAACTACGCGCTCTCCATCGGCGCCCATCCGGCGAAGCTGATTCCCCAGAACATCACGACCTTCCGCCGGCAGCTGCGGCGCTTCGGGGGCATGTTCGACTGGCGTCACGAGCTCTCGACCACGGATCCCCGGTACTACAAGTGGACGCAGTGGCTCTTCCTGCAGTTCTTCAAGGCGGGCCTGGCGTTCCGCAAGCGGGCCGCGGTCAACTGGTGTCCGGCGTGCAAGACGGTGCTGGCGAACGAGCAGGTCATCAACGGCTACTGCGAACGGCACCCCGATGTCCGGGTCGAGCAACGGTTTCTCGAGCAGTGGTTCTTCGCCATCACCCGGTACGCCGAGCGGCTGCTGCGAAACCTGGACGCGCTCGACTGGTCCGAGAGCACCGCCGCCATGCAGCGCAACTGGATCGGCCGGAGCGAGGGCGCGGAGCTCGTCTTCGAGACCCCGGGCGGGGAGGCGATCACCGCCTTCACGACGCGGCCCGACACCGTGTTCGGTGCCACCTACATGGTGCTCGCTCCCGAGCACCCGCTCGTGGACGCGCTCACGGCGGACGAGCAGCGGCCGGTCGTCAACGCCTACCGGCGCGCGGTGCAGGCGAAGGACATCGTGTCCCGGAAGGTGGGCGAGAAGACGAAGACCGGCGTGTTCCTCGGCTCGTACGCCCGCAACCCCGCCACCGGTGAAGCGATCCCCATCTGGATCGCCGACTACGTGCTGATGGAGTACGGCACCGGCGCCATCATGGCCGTCCCGTCGCACGACGAGCGCGACTTCGAGTTCGCGCAGCAGTTCAAGCTCCCGATCGTCCAGGTGGTGCGACTCGAGGGCCAGGCCCTCCCCATCGTGTCGGAGGAGGGAGTGTTGATGAACTCGGGGCAGTTCAACGGGCTCAGCTGCCGCGACGGCGCCCAGCGCATCGTCCAGTGGCTCGCGGCGAAGGGGCTCGGCAGGGCGCAGGTCCAGTACCGCCTGCACGACTGGTGCATCTCCCGCCAGCGCTACTGGGGCCCGCCGATCCCCATCATCCATTGCGACCGCTGCGGCCCGGTGGGAGTGCCTGAGAAGGACCTCCCCGTCGAGCTCCCGTTCATCGAAGACTTCCGCCCCGACGACACCGGGGTGAGCCCGCTGGCGCGCCACCGGGAGTGGTACTTCGTGAAGTGCCCGCAGTGCGGCGCCCTGGGGCGCCGCGAGACAGACGTGTCGGACACGTTTCTCGATTCCGCATGGTACTTCCTGCGCTATCCGTCCACCGAGTTCGACGACCGGCCGTGGGACCCGCAGCGTACGAAGACGTGGCTGCCCGTGACCAGCTACATCGGTGGCAACGAGCACGCCGTGCTCCACCTCCTCTACTCCCGCTTCGTGACGATGGCCCTGCGGGAGCTCGGGCACCTGCACTTCGAGGAGCCGTTCCCGAAGCTGCGGGCCCACGGCCTGATCATCAAGGACGGCGCCAAGATGTCCAAGTCGCGCGGCAACGTGGTGATCCCCGATGCCTACATCCAGAAGTGGGGCGCCGACACCGTCCGCATGTACCTCATGTTCCTCGGCCCGTTCCAGGAAGGGGGGGACTTCCGGGACGAGGGGATCACCGGCATCCGCCGCTTCCTCGACAAGGTGTGGGCGCTTGCCCACGAGGCGGCGGTCGCCAAGGCGCGGCCGCTCCCGCCGGCCGTCGAGCGGAAGCTGCACCAGACCATCAAGAAGGTCACGGCAGACACGGAGAGCTTGAACTACAACACCGCGATCGCCGCGATGATGGAGTACGTGAATGAAGTGCGGAGTGCCGAGTGTGGAGTGCGGAGTGCGATGGAGCCGTTGTTGGTCCTCTTGGCGCCCTACGCGCCGCATCTCGCCGAGGAGCTCTGGTCCGCGTTGGGCCACGACGCGACGATCTTCACGGCGCCATGGCCGGGCTACGACGACCGCATCGCGGCGGGCGGCGACGTGGAGATCGCGGTGCAGGTGAACGGCAAGCTCCGGGGTCTGATCAACGTGCCGCGCGGCACGAGCCAGGACGACGTCGTCAAGCGCGCGCTCGCGGACGCGGGCATCCGCAAGTTCGTGGACGGGAAGCCGATCCGGAAGACGGTCTACGTGCAGGATCGGTTGCTGAACCTCGTCGTCTGAACTCCGCTCCCGTCTTAGAAGATTCGCGCGACGAGGTCTCCGACGAAGTACCCGACGGCTGCGACGCCCAGCCCCACGACAAACATGTCGATCCCGCTGCGGATCACGCCGCGACCGGTGAAGAAGCTGCGCGCGGCCCCGACCACGAAGTGCGAGAGCATCGCGACGCTAAACGCGGTCCACGCAGCCGTGCGTCCGCTGAGCGCCAAAAAGGGCGCTACGGGAATGAATGCTCCGACGGCCGTGGCCGCTCCGGTGAGCCAACCTTCCTTGAACGGAGTGGCGTGGGCTTCGCCAATCTTCAGCTCCTCGCGTACCTGCTCCTCGAGCGCGCGCTGCGAGTCGCGCATCACGTCGGCCGCCATCTGCCGCGCGATACCGGCCTCGACCCCCTTGGTCTGGTACACGAGGGCCAGCTCTTCCTCCTCCACTTCCGGCATCAGCCGGATCTCCTCCTTCTCCATCGCGATCTCGTGCGCGTACACCTCCTGCTCGCTCTTCGCGGCGAGGTAGCCCGAGGCCCCCATGGAGAGCGCGTCCGCGATCATGCCGGCGAGGCCCGAGACCAGCACGATGTGCGGCGCCACTGCCGCGCCGAGCACGCCGGCCACCAGCCCGAAGTTGGCCGTGAGGCCGTCGTTGAAGCCGTACACCACGTTGCGCAGGAAGCCCCCCGAGCCGGTCCGGTGCCAGGGCTCGCTCGCCCGGCCGGCGAGCTTCGCCAGCGTCTCGGCGTGCGCGGCGGATTCCTTGGCGAGGGTGAGCGACACGCTGCGGGCGTCGTCGGTACTCGCCTGCCGGTGCAGGTCCATGTAGCCCTTCACCTCACGCCCCTCCTCCCGCAGCAGCAGGGGCAGCAGGTAGCGGGGGCCGAAGCGGCGCCCGAGCCACGCCATGAAGCGCGCGTTGAGCGAGGGCTGGGCGGCGTCGGACGGCACGGGGTGCCCGTGCTCGCCCAGCAGCTTGGCCCACATCTCGGTGTGGCGACGCTCGATGGCCTGGAGCTTCAGGAACACGTCGTGATTGGCCTGCCGCCGCTCCACACCCGCGAGCACGCCGTAGAGGTAGGCGGCGTCGGATTCGTCCCGCCAGTGATGCAGCCAGGCGTGGAGCGTTTTCTTGTCGAGCGTCGTCATGGGCGGGAAAGATATCGGGTGGCG
>Ga0209803_1001365_pt1 | contig 16059 bp, 9 predicted proteins | sample GraSoiAngelo_138_FD_185895 | JGI IMG/M metagenome (GOLD analysis project Ga0209803, IMG submission 185895) | Grasslands soil microbial communities from the Angelo Coastal Reserve, California, USA - 14_0929_09_40cm (SPAdes) (version 2) | ecosystem: Environmental > Terrestrial > Soil > Grasslands ...
AACCGTCGCGTGTCCAACAGTGGCCCTCGCCGCGGTACGCTTGCGTTCAACCGCACGGTGCGCCGAAGCTTAAGCACCAGCTTGAGGAAAGCCGGCGCGCCCACTACTTGAGCCGTTTGGGGGCTGCGGCTCCGCCGGACGCGGACTCGGCCGGGCATGGCGACCGACGCCGCGCCCCGGCGTGATGCGTCGGCGCCACAGTCTCTTTCGTCGAGGGATCTACGGGGGGAAGCTCCCGAGGCAGGACTCGAACCTGCGACCCGCCGGTTAACAGCCGGCTGCTCTACCAGCTGAGCTACTCGGGAAGAGAAACGTCAGACATCAGACGTCAGCGTCGGGCGAAATATCAGGCTTCCGGGACCGGACTTCAACTGGGTCCGTCGCCCCCGACGTCTTCCACGGCAGGTCCGCAAGCGCCATTCCTCCCACGATCAGCGCCCCGCCCGCCCATTGCGTGAGCGAGAGTCGCTCTCCCACGACGAGCCACGAGGCCGCCGCCGCAAACAACGGTTCGAAGCAGAAAATCAACGCCGCGCGCGCCGTCGACATGTGACGCTGCGCTGCCGCCTGCAGCACGAACGACAGCGTGCTGGCGAAGACAACCGTCCAGGCGAGCGCCGCAGCGAAGGTGGGCGTCCAGTCGATCCGCGGCCGCTCGAACAGCGCCGCAGCGACCGCCGCGACGAGGGCCGTGCCCGCGATCTGCATCCACACGAGCCGGCGCGCGTCGCTGTGACGGGACAGCTCGCTGACGACCACGATCTGCCCGCCGAAGCAGAGGGCGCAGATGAGGGTGAGGAGGTCGCCGCGGTTCAGCCCGCCCGCGTCCGGGGCGGTGAGGAAGTACATGCCGACGCCGGCCAAGGCGAGCGCGGCGGCGGCGAGCCAGCCGGGGCGCTGGCCCAGCACGACGAAGCCGATCAGGGGGGCGAGCACCGATGAAATGGCCACGATGAACGCCGAGCGGGCCGGGGTCGTGACGAGGAGCCCGAAGGTCACCGACACGAACCCGACGGCGACGAGCGCGCCCAGCAGCAGGCCGCCCGCGAGCTCCCGGCCGCGGGGCAGGGGGGTGAAGCGGGTCCCCGGCGCGAGCAGCAGCGCGGCGATCCCGAAGCGGACGGCGAGGAACGCGAGCGGCGTCGCGTAGGCGAGCCCGCTCTTCACCGCCACGAAGCTCGTGCCCCACATGGCGGTGGCGAGGAGCAGCGTGAGATCGGCGCGGCGGGGGGTCACCCGTCCAGCACCTCGCGCACCTTGCGCGCCAGCCCGTCGGGCGTGAACGGCTTCTGGATGAACGCGGTGCCCGGGTCGAGCACGCCGTGCTGCGCCACCGCCTCGTCCGCATACCCGGACATGTACAGCACGCGCATCTCCGGCCGCTGCTCGGCGAGGCGATGCACCAGCTCGCGGCCGCTCATCTCCGGCATCACGACGTCCGTCAGCAAGAGATCGATGGGGCCCGCGTGCTGCCCGGCCAGGCGCAATGCGTCCGGGCCGCCGCTGGCGACGAGCACGGCGTAGCCGGCGTGCTCCAGGATCTTGCGGGCGAGCAGGCGTACCAGCTGCTCGTCCTCGGCGACCAGCAGGGTCTCACGTCCGCCGGCGGGGGCGACCAGGGCGCGCGCGGGGCCGCTGCGCTCCGGCGCCTCCGCCACTCGCGGCAGGTAGACGTGAAACGCACTGCCGCGGCCCGGTGCGGTGTCCACGGCGATGTGGCCGCCGCTCTGCCGCACGATGCCGTACACCGTGGCGAGGCCGAGCCCCGTGCCCTTGCCGCGCGGCTTGGTGGTGAAGAACGGCTCGAACAGGTGCGCCCGCGTGTCCGCGTCCATCCCCACCCCGGTGTCCGTCACGGCAAGCGACACGTACGGCCCGGGCGGCGCCTCGGGGACGGGCGAGGCGTCGCCGCCCGAGAGCGCGGCGTTGGCCGTCCCGATCGTGAGGCGCCCGCCCTGAGGCATCGCGTCGCGGGCGTTCACCGCGAGGTTCACGAGCACCTGCTCGAGCTGGCCCGCGTCGGCCCGCACGGCGCCCAGCGCGGGCTCCGCGGCCAGCACGAGCTCGATGTCCTCGCCGATGAGCCGCCGCAGCATCTTGGCGACGTCGCTCACCAGGTGATTGAGGTCGAGCACCGTCGGCTGCAGCACCTGGCGTGCGCTGAAGGCGAGCAGCCGGCGGATCAGGTCCTTGGCGCGCGTGGCCGCGTCGCGGATGATCTCGAGCTCTTCGCGCAGCGGCCCGGCCGGCGGAACGTCGAGCAGGCCCAGCTCCACGGCGCCGAGGATCGCCGTCAGCACGTTGTTGAAGTCGTGCGCGATCCCGCCCGCGAGCCGGCCGACGGCATCCATCTTCTGCGCCCGGAGCAGCTGCTGCTCCAGGCGCCGGCGCTCGCGCCGCACGCCGGCGTCCGCGACCGCCCGGGCGACGGCGGGCCCGAGCCGCTGTAGCCGGTCCTTCATGATGTAATCCGTGGCCCCGGCCCGCATCGCCGCCACGGCGGTGTCCTCGCCCACGCTCCCCGACACCACGATGAACGGGGCGTCGCTGCCGTGGTCCTGGAGCACCGCCAGCGCGGCGGGGGCGTCGAATCCCGGCATCGTGTAGTCGCTCAGGACGACGTCCCAGGGCTGCCGCACGAGCGTCGCGCGCATCGCGTCGGCACTCTCCACGCGCTCGTGGCTCGGCTCGAACCCGGCCTGCCGCAGCGCGCGCACCATCAGCTCCGCGTCGCTGGGGGCGTCCTCTACGATGAGCACCCGCAGCGGGGTGCGGGGCGGGGAGGTCATGACAGTGCGGCCAGGTAGCGGCCGGTGGCGGAGTCGGCGGTCCGGGCGACCTGCTCCGGCGTGCCCTCGGCCACGATGCGGCCGCCGTCCGCCCCCGCACCGGGCCCGAGGTCGATGACCCAGTCGGCGCGCTTGATCACGTCGAGATGATGCTCGATCACGAGCACCGTGTGGCCCGCATCCACCAGCCGGTCGAGCACCTTGCAGAGCGTGCGCACGTCGTCGAGGTGCAGGCCGGTGGTAGGCTCGTCCAGAATGTAGAGCTTGCGGTTGCCGCGCCCGCGGCCGGCGCGTGCGCCTGCCAGCGCCAGCTCGCGCGCGATCTTGAGCCGCTGCGCCTCGCCGCCCGACAGCGTGGTCGCGGGCTGGCCGAGCCGCAGATAGCCGAGCCCCACTTGCTGCAGCTGCCACAGGGCGCGCGCGAGACCCGGCTGGCGGTGGAAACGCTGGAGCGCGTGGTCCACGGTCCAGTCGAGCACGTCGTGGATCGAGCTGCCGTCGAGCTTCACCGCGAGCACCTCCGGCTTGAAGCGCTTCCCCTGGCACACGTCGCACGGGACGAACACGTTGGCGAGAAACACCATCTCGATCAGCACGTGCCCGGCGCCCTCGCACGCCTCGCAGCGCCCGCCCGCGACGTTGAAGGAGAACGTGCTCGCGCTGTAGCGCCGCTCGCGCGCCAGCGGCACCGCCGCAAACAGGCCGCGTAGCTCGTCGAACGCCTTCACGTAGGTGATGGGATTGGACCGCGGGGTGCGCCCGATGGGCGACTGATCCACCAGCACGACGTCCGCGAGCGCCTCCCACCCCTCGAGCGAGCGCACCTCCCCCACGGGCTCACCCAGGTGCTGCTTCGCGCTGTGGGCTCCCCGCAGCCGCGCCTCGAGCTGACGGTACAGAACGTCGTGCACCAGCGTGGACTTCCCCGAGCCCGACACCCCCGTCACCGCGGTGAGCGTCCCGAGCGGCACGCGCACGTCCACGTCCCGCAGGTTGTGCAGGCGCGCGCCCTTCACGCCGAGCCAGCGGGCCGCCGGGCGCCGCGCCGACGGCACGCCGATGCGCTTCTCCCCCGAGAGGTACTGTCCCGTGAGGGTCCCGGCCTCCCGCACGCCGGCGGCTGGGCCCTGATAGACGACGCTCCCGCCGGCCTCGCCGCTGCCGGGGCCGAGCTCCACCATCCAGTCGGCGCAGCGCATCGCCGCCGCGTCGTGCTCGACTACGACCACCGTGTTGCCGACGTCGGCGAGCCGCCGCAGGAGCCCGAGCAAGCGGTCGATGTCCGCCGGGTGCAGCCCGATGGACGGCTCGTCCAGCACATACAGGGTGTCCACGAGGTGCGATCCCAGGGCGTTGGACAGCGCGATGCGCTGCGCCTCGCCCCCGGAGAGGGTGCGGGTAAGGCGGTCGAGCGTCAGATATCCCAGCCCGACGTCGTTGACGAAGGCGACGCGCGCCGCGAGCTCCGCGAGGATGTGCACCGCCACCGCGCTCTGGAAGGCCGGCAGCGTCAGAGCCGCGATCCAGTCCGCGAGCTCGCGCGCCGTGAGGGCCGCTGCCTGCGCGATGCTGTTGCCGCCCACCCGCACCGCCAGGGCCTCCGGCTTGAGTCGAGCGCCGCCGCAGGCGGGGCAGGTCTTGGCGAGCTGGTACTGGCGTAGGAACACGCGGATGTACTGCTTGTAGCGCTTCGCCTCGAGCCGCTCGAGAAACGGGAACATGCCGAGGTAGCGCCCGGTGGCGCCGTGCAGCAGCAGGCGGCGGTCGCGCTCCGGTAGGTCGCGCCACGGGGTATCGGTGGCGATCCCCTTGGCCCGCGCAATCTCGCGCAGCAGTCGGCGCCGCCCCTCGTAGCGCGGCTTGGTCCAGGGGTCGAGCGCGCCCTGGGCCAGGGTGCGGCGCGCATCGGGCACGATCAGCGACTCATCGTACTCGAGCACCGCGCCGAAGCCGTTGCACGCGGGGCAGGCGCCGCGCGGGTTATTGAAGGAGAAGAAGCTGGGAGCGAGCGCCGGGGCGGGCGTCCCGCAGGAGGAGCAGGTCGGATGCTCGGAGAAGCGGCGCCGGTCGCCGTTGTCGAGCGTCACGGCGACGCCCTCGCCTTCGCTGAAGGCCGTCGCGACCGCATCCGTCAGCCGCCCCCGGCTCGCGGCCGACGCCGCGACGCGATCCACCACCACCAGCACCTCCGCTCCCTCCCGCACCCGCCGCTCGGCCTCGGGCGCGTCGAGCCGCACCAGTGCTCCGTCCACCTGGGCCCGCACGAACCCGGCGGCGCGCAGCTGCGCCGCCAGCTCGACGTCCGGGCGATGGGCGCTGGGCGGCAGGGGAAAGGCGACGAGCAAGTCGGAACGCGGAACGCGGAAGTCGGAACGTGGTGCGGGAGGCTGTTCCGCGTTCCGCGTTCCGCGTTCCGCGATGAGCGCGTCCACCACTTCCTGCACCGTGTCGGCCTTGACCTCCCGCCCGCACTTCACGCAGTAGGGCGTTCCCACGCGGGCCCACAAGAGGCGCAGGAAGTCGTAGATCTCGGTCGCCGTGCCCACCGTGGAGCGGCTCGTCGTGGTCGGGTTCTTCTGCTCGATGGCCACGGCGGGCGAGATGCCGTCGATGCTGTCCACCAGGGGCTTCGGCATCCGCTCGAGGAACTGCTTGGCGTAGGTGGAGAGCGACTCGATGTAGCGCCGTTGTCCCTCGGCATACAGCGTGTCGAACGCGAGAGAGCTCTTTCCCGAGCCGGAGGGGCCGGTGATCACGGTCAGCGCGCGCCGCGGCAGCTCGACCGTAATCCCCTTCAGATTGTGCTGCCGCGCGTTGCGGATGATGACCTGGTGGGGGAACGCTGACATAACCCTCTAACATACAAAGCGAGAGAAGGGAGAGGGGAGAGGTACCTGGCGGCGCAGTGCGACCTTGCGGACCGCCACGAACCGGTCCCCGCTCCCCTCTCCCCCGCCCGGCAGGCGGGACGTAGTTTCGGGGGTCCATGCCCCTCGCCCTGACGCCGCGTCTGCTCCGCCGCGGGCTCGAACTGTTCGCCGTCATCTCGCTCATCGGGGTCCTCCTCGTCCTGGTGTTCTTCGGCGAGAACCTGCAGGGGTTCCTCTCCGGTCTCGCGAACCTGCGTTGGGGATGGATGCTCCTCGGCCTCGGACTCGCCTCCATGGACTGGATCGGCGGCGGCACCCGGCTCTGGGTCGTGGCCCGGCACGTGCATCCCGGCGTGCGGCTCCGCGACATGGTGATCGCGGGCGGGATGAGCGCGTGGGCGGCCTATCTCACGCCGTTCCAGACCGGCGCGGGTCCCACGATGATGTGGGTGATGCGCCGGGCGGGCGTCCGGCTCCCCGAGGCGATGACGTCCACGTTCATGACGTTCGTTGCAACCGTCATCTTTTTCGCCGTGGCGGGCCCCCTCGCCATCTACCTCGGCGCCGGCAAGTCGCTCGCGGAGCACAACGTGGTGCTGGGGATCACCTACTACGGGCTGTTCCGCGCCAGCCTCCGGATCTTCGGCGTCATCGGCGTCGTCATGCTCGTCACCATGATCCGCCCCACCTGGGCACGCGACGCCGTCCACTGGCTGGCCACGCGGCTCGAGCGCCGCAGCCACCGGGTGGCCGTGCGGATCGAGCAGCTGCGAGAGGGGATCGACCGCGCCCATGAGTGCCTCGTGCTCTTCGGCAACCCTCGGGGCTGGCTGGCGCTCTTCTGGGCCGTGCTGCTGTCGGCGCCCTCGCATGCCAACAAGCTCCTCGCCGGCTATGTCGCCCTGCGCGCGCTCGGGATCGTGCCCAATTTCGTCGACATTCTATTGCTCCAGACCTTCATCACGTTCCTGCTGTACTTCGCGCCGACTCCGGGATCATCGGGGCTCGCTGAGCTGCTCTCGGCCGCCGTAATGAAGATCTACGTGCAGGCCCCCTCGCTCCCCACGTACATCCTCATCTGGCGGTTCATCAACAGCTACGCGACCGTGATCGTCGGGTCCCTGGTGTTCTGGCGGTGGCTGCGACGCGGGCTCATCGGGCGCGAAGAAGCGGTGCTGGCGGACGAGCCGGCATGACGGGGCGTAACCCGTGTTTCCTTGCGCGGTTACGCGGCCGGCCGTAACTTCCGGCTCGGTTTCGCGGCGAAAGGCTGGCAGCGATGGCGCTGTTGGAGCTCGGTCAGAGGAAGTACTCCATCCCGGTGGGCGAAGTCGTGCTGGGGAGCGACGCCGGCTGCGCCATCTCCCTCACGGGCGCGGGCGTGCTGCCCCGACACGCCCTGCTGCTGAGCCAGGCGGACGGCCAGGTCGTGATCCGGAAGGCCGCCCCCGCTGCCGAAGTCACGATCAACGGGGTGCGGCTCGGGTCCGAGCCCACCCCGCTGCTGCACGGCGACAAGGTCGAGGTTGGTGACCACGAGCTGACCTTCGTGGACGAGCGCCGCAGTGGCAGCACGCAGTACGTGCAGGCGCTGCCGCAGGCGATGGCGCAGGGCAAGGGAGGGGGCGCGGCCGCGAAGCCGGGCGCCACGGGAAACACGGGCGGCCGGATCGTGAGCCTCACCGACGGGCGCGAGTACGTGATCGCGGGCCCGTCGCTCGTGTTCGGCCGCGAGGCGGGGTGCGACGTCGTGGTTTCGGGCAAGGACGTGTCGCGGCGGCACGCCGAGATCGTGCAGACGCCGAGGGGCTACCTGCTCGTCGACTCCAGCACCAACGGCACGTTCGTGAACGAGACGCGCGTGGAAGGGCAGCGCATCCTGCAGCGGGCCGACGTGATCCGGATCGGGGACGAGCAGTTCCGCTTCTACGCCGACGTGGTGCCGGCCCCTCCCGCCCCCTCGGCCCCTGCGGGCCCTCCACCGGGGCCGGCCGTTAGCGCGCCCCAGGCCGCGCCCCAGGCTCCACCGGGCGCGAGCGAGCGGCTCAGGGATACCATGCACGGGCTCGAGCCGGTGCCGCGGCCGTCGCAGGCGGGCTCGCTCGCGAGCTTCCTCGTGAAGAGCGGCACCCTGAAGGGCCAGCGCCTCCAGGTCCGGACGCCCGTGGCGAACGTGGGGCGCGCCGACTACAACGATCTCGTCCTGGCCGACGGCTCCGTCTCCACTTCCCACGCGAAGCTGCAGCGTCGCGAGGGCGTCTGGGTGCTCGTGGACCTCGACTCCACGAATGGCACCTTCGTGGACGGCGAGCGGGTGCACGGCGAGAGTCCGCTCGCGCCCGGTGCCGCGGTGCGCTTCGGCGACGTGCAGCTCGTGTTCGAGCCGACGGACGATGCTGTGGCAGTCGCGAAGGGCGGCGGCACCCAGGTCCTCAGGACGCCTCACTCGGTGCCGCCCGCTGCCAAGCCGACCCCCTCCAAGCCGGTCCCGTCCAAGCCCCCGCCCGCGGCGAAGGCTGCCCCCGCTGCCCCCGCTGTGCCCGCTGCCCCCGCCCGCCCCGCTCCTGCGCGGCCCGGGGGGAAGCCGGGAGGCAAGCGGCCGCAAACCGCGCCGCCACCCGAGAAAAAGGGTAAGGGGTGCGGGGCGGGGGCGGTGATATTGCTGTTGGGCGGGGCGGGGGTAGCGGGGCTCATCCACTGGCTCGTAGCGTAACGATCAGCGTGCACATAACCTGCGCCGGCCGTACCGATGTCGGGGTGATCCGCTCCGGGAATGAGGATAACTACCTCATGGTCCCCGACCGCGGGATCTTCATCGTCGCGGACGGCATGGGCGGGCACGCGGCGGGCGAAGTGGCGAGCGAGATGGCGGTGCGCTACATCGCGCGCGAGCTCGGATCAATCCGCGGACTCGGCGACGACCAGGTGGCCGACCGGATGCGCGCGGCGATCCGGGCCGCCAACGGCGCCATCTTCCAGCGCACCCTCACCGAGCACGACAAGCGCGGCATGGGCACCACTGTGACGGCGCTGGGGCTCTACGAGACGCACTTTCTGATCGGACAGGTGGGCGACAGCCGGGCCTATCTGCTGCGAGAAGGGAAGCTCATCCAGCTCACGAAAGACCACTCCTACGTGCAGGAGCAGGTGGACGCCGGCTACCTCACGCCGGAGCAGGCGCGCACGCACCCCTACAGCAACGTGATCACGCGCTGCGTGGGCGCGAACAGCGACGTGATGCCCGACGTCTACCTCGGGACCGTGAAGCCAAAGGACCTGTACCTGCTCGCCTCGGACGGACTGACCGGGATGTTGGAGGACCCTCAACTGGGGGAGCTGCTGGCCCGCGACCGCATGCCGCAGGAGCACGTGGACGAGCTGATCGGCGAGGCGAACCGGCACGGTGGGCTCGACAACATCACGGCGATCGTGGTGCGGATCGATTCGGTGGACATCCCGCTCGGCGACACCCAGCAGATCACGCAGCCGGGAGCGCGGCGCAGGTGAACCTGGCCCGGGGCTTCAGCCCTGGGACAGCAACCCGCGCCCCGTCTCCACCCGCCTCGCCACCTCCTCACGCGGCAGCATCACGAGCTCGACGATCCGCTTGGGCTCGAGCGCAACGCGCTCCAGCACGAACACGCGCAGTCTCCGCGCCGCGCGGTAGAGCTCGGGCGCCACGCGCGGCAGGCCGGTGAGGCGCTCGACGGTGCCGTTCCGTTTCACGAGGGGGAGATCGACGTCGAGCATCCCCTCCTTCGCGGGGAAGTCGAGGAACAGCCCGCCCGGCTGCGCGCCCAGCTCGGCCGCGAGCCGGTCCTCGACCCGCTCCACCAGGTCTGGGTCCGTGGCGGGCCAGGACGGGGTGGCGATGGGGAGCTCGGTCGCGGGCACGTCCAGGGCGCGCTTGGCGAGCTGCCGCTCCCGCAGGCGCCGCGCCAGCCCGTGGACGTCCGCCTGCAGGAGCTCGTGGATCAGGGCGTCGTCGGTCGCGAGGGCGATCGCTTCGGCCCGCAGCCCGCCCGCGATCGCCTGCCGCACCAGCCGCTTGAACATCGCCGTGGCGCTGCGCACCGCGTGGTGCCAGTAGACGGTGCGGTACATCTGATACTTGGCGAACAGCAGCGATTCCAGCGGCGCGAGTCCCTTCTCCGTGAGCGCGAGCGTCGCGCCGCCGCCCGGGCCGGGCGCTAGGGTAAGCGAGGTGAGCAACCGGTCCACGTCGATCACGCCGTAGGGGACGCCGCACATCCACGCGTCGCGCGACAGGTAGTCGAGCTTGTCCACGTCCAGCGACCCCGACACCAGTCCCGCGAGCGGCGCGCGGCTCCGGCCCTGGATCAAGGGCAGCAGCGTCTCGCACGGAGCCCCGATTTGTGCCAGCCGTGTGGCGAGGTCACCGCCCGCGAGGTGACGCTCGGCCAGGGCTTCGTGATGCGGCAGCCCGGCCTCCTCGAGCGCATGCGAGAAGGGGTAGTGCCCGATGTCGTGCAGCAACGCCGCCAGCCGGACGGCGAGGGCGTCGCCCCCGTCGAGCCGGGTGCCGGTCGTCTCCTCGAGCTGAGCGAGCGCGCGCCTGGCCAGATGGTAGGCACCCAGCGCGTGCTCGAAGCGACTGTGGGTTGCGCCGGGGTAGACGAGAAACGCATGCCCCAGCTGGCGTACGTAGCGAAGGCGCTGCACCGCGGGGGTGTCCACCACGGCGAGCGCCTCGGGGTCCAGCCGGATGTTGTTCCAGAGCGGGTCGCGGACGACCTCGAACTGGGACGGTCTCACGCCCGCGGTCCGGCCTCCCGCACCGCGTGATGCACCTGGTCTTGGAACTGCTCGAAGTTTTCCCGGAACATGCGCGCCAGGCGCGTGGCCTGCGCGTCGTAGCCGGCGGGGTCGCTCCACGTACCGCGGGGCAACAGCATCTCTCCTGGGACCCCGGGCACCTGCAGCGGCACCTCGAGCCCGAACACGGGGTCGGGCGTCGTGGGGATGCGGTCGAGGGTCCCGGCGAGCGCCGCGCGCACCATCGCCCGGGTGTGGGCGAGCCGCATGCGCTGGCCCGCTCCGTACGGCCCGCCCGTCCACCCCGTGTTGACGAGCCAGCATTGCACGCCGTGCCGCGCGATTCGCTCGCCCAAGAGCGACGCGTACACGTTGGCGTTGAGGGGGAGAAACGGGGCCCCGAAGCACGTGGAGAACGTCGCCTTGGGCTCGGTGACGCCGCGCTCCGTCCCGGCCACCTTCGCCGTGTAGCCCGACAGGAAGTGGTACATGGCCTGCGCCGGTGCCAGCCGTGCGATCGGGGGCATGATGCCGTAGGCGTCGCAGGTGAGGAACACGATGTGCGCCGGGTGGCCCGCCACGCCGCCCGGGACGTGGTTGGGGATGAAGTGGATGGGGTAGGACGCGCGCGTGTTCTCGGTGATCTCCGCCGACTCGAGGTCGATCGCCCGGGTCGCCGGGTCCACCACGACGTTCTCGAGCACGGTGCCGAACATCCGCGTCGTGGCGTAGATCTCGGGCTCCCCCTCGCGCGACAGCCGGATCACCTTGGCGTAGCAGCCGCCCTCGAAGTTGAACACGCCGCTGTCGGACCACCCGTGCTCGTCGTCCCCGATGAGCGCGCGCTCCGGGTCGGCGGAGAGGGTGGTCTTGCCGGTGCCCGACAGCCCGAAGAACAGCGCGACGTCACCGGCCTCGCCGAGGTTGGCGGCGCAGTGCATCGGCAGCACGCCGCGCCGCGGGAGCAGATAGTTGAGGATCGTGAAGACCGACTTCTTCAATTCACCCGCGTACCGCGTGCCGCCGATCAGGATCGTCTGTTTCCCGAAGTTGACCACGATGAACGTGCCCGAGCGCGTGCCGTGCACCGCCGGGTCGGCGAGCAGCTCGGGGGCGTGCAGCACCAGCCAGGACGGGATGAAGGAGCCGAGGTCGGCCGGGGTGGGGCGCAGGAACATGTTGGAGACGAACAGCGCGTGCCAGGCGTTGGGGGTCACGAAGCGGATGGCGATGCGGTGGTTCGGGTCCGCCCCTGCGAACAGGTCGCGCACGAACAGCTCCTGGTCGTTCAGGTGGCGGGCGACGTCCGCGCGCAGCCGGTCGAACTGCGCCTCCTCGAAGGGCTGGTTCACCCGCCCCCACCAGATGTCGGCGTGCGACGATGCCTCGCGCACGACGAACTTGTCGTTCGGGCTCCGCCCCGTGTGCGGGCTGGTGACCGCGCAGAATGCCCCGCCCTCGGTGATCACGCCTTCGCCGCGCCGCACCGCGTGCTCGTAGAGGGCCGCGGGGGAGAGGTTCCAGTGAACGGCGTGCTGGGGCGCGAGTCCGGCGGCTTCCAGGGAAGCACCGGGTCCGCGGGGCGGCTCGGCCAGGGAATGCGGGGGGGGCGGGACGTGAATGCTCATCGGGCTCGGGGCGCGGCGGGGCTCAGGTCCGCGGGCGGCGGCCGTGCTCCAGCGCGTCCACCGCCGCGATCACGGCCATGTTGACGATGTCGTTCACCTCGGCGCCCCGCTGCAGGATGTGGACGGGCTGCGCCATCCCCACGAGGATCGGGCCGATCGCCTCGGCGCCCCCGATCCGGTTCAGCAGCTTGTAGGCGATATTCGCGGCGTCGAGGTCGGGGAAGATCAGCACGTTCGCCGCGCTCCGCAGCTTCGCGAACGGGTAGGCCTTGGTCAGGATCCGCTCCACCACGGCGGTGTCGGCCTGCATCTCGCCGTCCACCTGCAGCGCGGGCTCGCGCTCGTGCAGCAGCGCGACGGCGCGCCGCACCTTGTCGACGCTGGGATGCTTCACCGAGCCGAAGTTCGAGAACGAGAGCATCGCGACCCGCGGCTCGATCCCGAGCCGCCACACGAAGCTGGCCGTCGCCGAGGCGATCTCCGCGAGCGTCTCCGCGTCCGGATCGATGTTGACCGTGCAGTCCGCGAAGAAGTACGTCTGCTGCGGAAACACGAGCATGTAGATGCCGCTGACGTGGCGCCGGCCCGGCTCCGCGCCGATCACTTCGAGCGCGGGCCGGATCGCGTCGGGGTAGTACATGTCGACCCCCGCCACCACCGCGTCGGCCTGCCCGGCGCGCAGCATCATGAGGGCGTGGTGCATCGGGTCGAGCACCCGCGCGCGGGCCTCGCGCAGCGTGATCCCGCGGCGCCGCCGCAGCTCCCACAGGGCCTGGGCGAACGTCTCCTGGTGCGTGCTGGCGCGTGGGTTCGCGAGCGCGATGTCCTCGAGCGTCACGCCCGCGTCGTCCGCCTGGCGGCGGATCATGTCCGGATCGCCCAGCAGGATCGGCTCACCGATCCCGTCGTCCGCGAGCACGCGGGCGGCGCGCAGGATGCGGGCGTCTTCCCCTTCCGGGAAGACGATCCGCTGCGCCTGCTGCTGGGCGCGCGTCGAGAGCCCGCGCATCACCTCGCGGGCCTTCCCCAGGCGCGCGTCGAGCTGCGCGCGATACTCCTCGACGTCGATCACGCGGCCCGCCACGCCCGACCCGATCGCCGCCCACGCCACGGCCGGCGCGACCCACAAGAGCACGCGCGGGTCGAACGGCTTGGGGATGAGGTAGTCGGGACCGAAGCGCAGCCGCTCGAGGCCGTAGGCGCGCATCACGGATTCGGGCACCTCCTCCCGTGCGAGCGACGCCAGCGCGCGGGTCGCCGCCATCTCCATCTCCTCGTTGATCTGCTTTGCCCGCACGTCGAGCGCGCCCCGGAAGATGAACGGGAAGCCCAGCACGTTGTTCACCTGGTTGGGAAAGTCCGAGCGCCCCGTGGCGATGAGCGCGTCCGGCCGCGCGGCGCGCGCCTCGTCCGGCATGATCTCGGGCGTCGGGTTCGCGAGCGCAAGCACGATCGGCCGCTTGGCCATCGCCTTGAGCATCTCCCCGGAGACGATCCCGGCGACCGACAGGCCGACGAAGACGTCCGCGTCTTTCAGCGCCTCCGCCAGCGTCCGGGCCTTCGTGCGCTGCGCGAACCGGCTCTTGTACTGATCGAGATCAGCGCGCTCGCTGTGGATCACGCCCTGCTGGTCGCACATGAGGATCTGGTCGCGCTTCACACCGAGCCGCACGTAGTGCTCCGCCGTGGCGATCGCCGCCGCCCCGGCGCCCGCGAACACGACCTTGATCTGCCCGATGTCCTTCTTCAGGAGCTCGAGGGCGTTGAGCAGCGCGGCCCCGGAGATGATCGCCGTGCCGTGCTGGTCGTCGTGGAAGACGGGGATGGAGAGGGTGTTGCGCAGCGTCTCTTCGATGTAGAAGCAGTCGGGGGAGCGGATGTCCTCCAGATTGATGCCGCCGACGGTCGGCTCGAGCAGCTGACAGAAGCGGATCACGTCATCCGGCTGCTCCGAGCCGACCTCCAGGTCGAACACGTCGATGTCGGCGAACGCCTTGAACAGGATTCCCTTGCCCTCCATCACCGGCTTCCCGGCGAGTGGGCCGATGTTCCCGAGGCCGAGCACCGCGGTTCCGTTCGTGACCACCGCCACGAGATTGCCTTTGGCGGTGTAGCTGTAGACCTCATCGGGGCGCTCGGCGATCTCGCGGCAGGGCTCCGCCACGCCGGGCGTATAGGCGAGCGACAGGTCGCGCTGGTTCTTGAAGGGCTTGGTGGGCGAGACCTGGATCTTCCCAGGGCGACCCTGCGCGTGGTAGTCGAGGGCCTCCTGGCGACGGCTCGGCATCGAGGACACAAGTCCTTTTTTGTGAAGGAGTTATGCTATCGGCCGGCGCCGGAACTGTCAAGGCGACGCACCGGCCCGATAGCGCAACTCACATCCCTTCATGCCCCTACGTTGAGCCGCACCTGCACGCTGCGGGGCCGCCCCACCGACGCGCCGCTGAAGAACGCGCCTTTGAGCAGGTAATGGCTGTCCAGCACGTTCTCGACGTACACCTGCGGCCGCACGACCACGCCGCCGACGGCCGCCGTGTAGCCGGCGCTCGCATTGAGGACGAAGCTAGGATCGACCTTGATGGACTTGTTGAAGTCGAACAGTCCGGTGCCGTAGGTGGAGTCGGGATCGTTACCGTTGGTGAGGCCGCTCCCGTAAACGCCCGTCGCGGAGAGGTAGAGCCCCCGGCTCGAGTAGACCACGCTCGCGAGCCCGGAGACCCGCTGGTCGTGGTCGAGGTCGAACGACCCAGACGGCGGTTGATCCGGGAAGAACCCGCCGGTGATCTGGCCGAAGCCGTACGCGTGGTTCAAGGCGAGGTTCACGTAGCCGGACACGGGCCCGCGGGGGCGGATCTCCGCGACGGCCTCGATCCCGGTGATCCGCACCTGCTCGATGTTCACCGACGTGACGATGGCCGACCCCGGCACCGTATTGTCGTCGATCCCGGGGCAGCTGTGCTTGTGGTAGAACGAGAGCTTGGTGACCACACCGAACGGGAAGCGATGCACGTATCCCGCCTCGAAGAAGTGGTCGCGCTCCGGCAGCGTGGGCGCAGCGGCGACGCCGCCCTGGGCCGCGCTCGTGATGGCGCGCAGGTCCTCGACATTGGTCGGGATGAACAGCCGCCCGTAGTAGACCCAGAAGGTGTTCGCCGGATCGGGAAAGAAGCTGAGCTTGACCCGGGGACTGACCTGGTTCTGGTCGCCCGCGAACGGCGCGTGGTGATTGTCGAAGCGCACGCCGGTGCGGAGCTCCCACCGGTCGGAGGGCGCGATCGCCGTCTGAGCGTACACGGCGACGTCGCTGCCGTTCAGGTCGGAGTTGGAGGCCGGCCCGGGGTTGCCCGCGGCGTCGACCGTGCTGAAATCCTCGTGGCCGCGAGTGAGGGACGCGAGCGTCCCGGCCTTGAGCTCGAGGCCGTGATGCGGCCGCAGCGCGTAGTCGAACTTGAGGCCGACCGTATGAAAGTTGCGATCCTCGCGCACGTTGTAGGGCGTGGGGTCGGGGTAGAAGACGAAGGAGGGGTCGTCGCTCGTGCCCGGCGTGTAGTGCAGGCTGCCGTCCCGGAAGAACGCGCCTGCGAACCGCTCCGACGCGCCCTCGCGGTGGCGCCAGCCGAGATTGACGAACCCGTTCACGTCCTGCTGGTGGTCGTCGATGATGCCCTCGACCGAGTCGAAGGGCACGGCGAAGCGCGTCCGCGACCTATTCAGGTCCAGGTCCACGACGTCGCGGTCGGAGGGGACGTACTGCAGCTTCGCGAATCCGAAGACGTCGGTGCCGTCGTTGTGGAAGTTCTCCACCGCGTTGCTCGCGGGGTCGAGCACGACGGGCTCGCGCCGCATGTCGGTCGCCTGGCGGGCGCCGGAAAAGAAGAGTCCCCACTTCCCGGCGTTGGTGCTCATGTTCAGGGCCTGGCCGTTGGCGGAGAACGACCCGGCATAACTGGAGGCGTCCACGTGGAACCCACCGGCGGGGATACGCGTGGTGACGTC
>Ga0209803_1001368_pt1 | contig 16048 bp, 20 predicted proteins | sample GraSoiAngelo_138_FD_185895 | JGI IMG/M metagenome (GOLD analysis project Ga0209803, IMG submission 185895) | Grasslands soil microbial communities from the Angelo Coastal Reserve, California, USA - 14_0929_09_40cm (SPAdes) (version 2) | ecosystem: Environmental > Terrestrial > Soil > Grasslands ...
TCGGTCGAGTCGGGGTCCCAGGGCCGCCCTACGCGGTCGCCACGGCCCGTGCGACGACAGTGTGATGCGTGCCGAGCATCCGGGCAACCGCCCTCAGTGAGCGCCCTTCGGCGATGAGGGCTCGGGCGCGCTCGGCGTCGACGTGGTGCTTTCGCGGTCGCCCGAGGTGCCGCCCCTGGGCTCGGGCCCGCCTGACGCCGGCAATCACGCGCTCCCGGATCAGATCCCGCTCGAACTCGGCGATGGCGGCCAGGACGTGAAACAGAAGCCGGCCGGCCGGGGTCGTCGTATCAATCGCTTGGTCGAGCACGACGAGATCCACGCCTAGAGCTTCCAGCTCCTTCGCCAGCGTGACGAGGTGATGTGTGGAACGGGCGAGCCGGTCGAGCTTCGTACAGGCGACGACCTCGAGGCGGCGGGCCTTCGCGACGGGGGAGTCAAGCCACCTGGTGAGGACGCGAGCAGAACGGGTTCGCCTTGACGCTCTTCATGGCGGACGGCCGCCTACCATTTCACGCGCGATCTCCAGCAGAAGCTCGCGGTGGCGCTCGACGCCGAGGTCCGCGCCTCGGCGCCGCCGCCAGCCTGATGCCCGCACACCGCTTCTGATCGATGTCCGCGTGCGCTCGCGGCTCTCGCGCACCGCCGAGTCGGGCAACCCGACCGTCGTCACGGCTGAATCAGTATCCCGCCAGGAGCTACCTGATCACCGTCCCGGTTGGCGGGGAGGCGTAACCCGGCGGAACACCGGCGCTCGTGGTCGACCCTGTATCACCTCCGCGTAGCTGATCTTGGCCCGGTCGGCGTTCATCGAGCGGTAGTGAGGGTTCCCCACAGCGCAGGCCGAGAGAAAGGGATCAGTCTGAGGGTGGCTATCGCGGCGGCTTGCGCAGCTTGAGGAGGATCCACGCGATCCCCGAGAAGACGACGACGGCCGCACCCAGCCATGGCAGGTCGAACAGGAACATGATGGCGAACGTGACCGCCGCCATGATCGCTGCGATCAACGCGGCGTGCTGCATTCCTGCTATGCGCCGATGAGGGTCGCGGCCCCGGCGTCGAGGCCATCAGGCGACGGCTGCTTATCGTCGGTGGCCACCTCGGTCATCCAAGGTTCAGGACGTGAAGCAGCAGCGCCCACACCATGAAGATCAGCAAGCAGGCCAGGACGATCCAGACGACCACGCCGCGAGTTCGTGCCATCAGCGTCCCGCGTACCTGACTTGAGTAAGCCCCGCGGACCGGCGAGCAGCCATGGGGTGAATCCCGCAATCGCGGAGGGGAGATTCCTGCAGAAACGCCCTCTCGGCCGGGATCAGATCTGGATCAAGCCCTTCCGGGTGCGAAACGGTGTCAAGGTATCAGATAGGTGACGGTCGCCCTTCCCGTGTCGCCGCCTGGGCCGCCGCGAGCGCTGGACGGAGGTGCACCGGACGCACACCGGGCGGGCTGGCCCCTGGGCGCTTCGGTCGTCCCTCAACGAGTAGGGAAACGGGTGGGCCATGAGCGCGTGCTACGGCGGTGACTCCTCGGTGAGCGAATAGTCCCTCCCGGTGTTCAGTGCCCTCCATCTTGGACGGCCGGCCACGGCGCAGCGGACGCGCGGGATGCCGCGGGCACGTTCTAACCGACCGCCAGCGGACGGCATGGTGGCCTCAGCCGGCAGCCTCGATCCTACCGCCCAGCTCGCGCACGATCCGGGTGCGCGCGTGGTGTGCGAGCTCATGACCAATGCCGATGACGATCGCCACCGGCCAGTCGATCACGTCGACGGCGGCCATGAGGGCGAGCCCCACATACCAGGCGAACCGGCGAACTGCGTCCTGACCTCGTCCGCCATGCCGCGGCCGACCGTGCCGCGCCACCGATCGCCGGGCGCCTGGATGCAGGGCCGTCCTGCTCGCCTGGCGCACTCGTCGTGGTTGAGTTCTCACAACCGCCACATCTCAGTAGCGGGGGCAAGCGCCGTGCCGGTAGCCTGCGCGCGGGAACTTCCCTGGAGCTCGGCGACTGTCGGTAGAGTCTGTCACTACGGCAAGCGCGGACGGCCGGCGGATCGGCACCCGCTACGCCAGCCAGAACTCCTCCTTCACGGTGGCCGGATTGCCGGGGCGCTGAACACACGCCCGGACCTCATGCCCCTGCTTGTACGTGACAGGCCGAGACGCGACCTCCCACTCGTCGCCCGCCGCATCGGTGAAGCGATCGCCCTCGTGGAGCTGCGCGGGGAAGACCAGGACCACCTGACTTCCGGTCAGGTTGCCGGCGCGCCGGCATCAGTTCATCCGCCCGTCACGCCCGGATTTCTTCTGCTCCTCGATCGCAGGCTCCGCTACCGTGCCTTGCTTCTCTTCCCGCGTGCCGAGCCCGCACTGCTCGATCTTGTACTGGAGCGTCTTGGAGTCGATCTGAAGGAGGCGGGCCGCCTTCGCGCGGTTCCAGTGCACGCGGTCGAGGACCTCGTTGATGGCCACGCGTTCGGCATCCCGGGCGGCCCGACGCGCGATGTCCTTGAGACTGATCATCTGCTCGGGGTTGACGGTCGCCGTCACCGCCGAGGGGGTCACGGCTGGCCGCGAGCCGCCGCCGAGGCGGGCGGCGATCTCCTGGTGAACGGTCAGGGCGGTGCCGAGCACGACGATGCGCCTCGCGGCGTTCTCCAGCTCACGGACGTTGCCCGGCCAGTCATACTCGAGGAAGACGCGCATGGTGTCAGCCGGGACTTCGATTTTGCGAGCGTACTGGAAGGTGAACTTGGTGAGGAAATGACCGACGAGCACCGGGATCTCCTCGCGCCGCTCGCGCAGCGGGGGGATCCGGATCTCGAAGACGTTCAGGCGGTAGTACAAATCTTCCCGGAACTGATGGGCCTGCATCGCGGCCTTGAGGTCACGGTTGGTGGACGCGATGAGCCGCACGTCGGTGCGAATGATCTTCTCCCCACCGACGCGGGAGAATTCGCCGTCCTGCAGGACGTGCAGCAATTTGGCCTGGAGCCCCAACGGGATCTCGCCGATCTCGTCGAGGAGGAGCGTGCCCTGATCCACCGCCTCGAATTTGCCGGGCTTCTGCCGGTAGGCGTCGGTGAATGCGCCCTTCTCGTGACCGAACAGCTCGGACTCGAGCAGCTCGCCGGGAAGCGCCGCGCAATTCACCTTCAAGAACTGCCGATGGACGCGAGGCGACGCCAGGTGAATGGCCCGGGCCACGACTTCCTTGCCGACTCCGCTCTCACCCTGCAGCAATACGGTGATATCGAGAGCGGCCACCTTCGCGATCAGGTCCCGAATCGCCTGCATCTTGGCGCTGCTGCAGAGCCGCAGCTCCTCAGTCATGGACCATCCCCTCGGACCGATGGAGTGGCAATCGTGTGCACCCAGGTGCACGGAGAGTGGCCAGCACGCTGGCGATGACGGATCACCACGAACGGCTCGGCGGTCAGCGTGGTGGGCCATTCCAGGACCCCTTGAACGAGGCGCGGATCGCCAGGGGCGGCGTGGGCGAGGGAAGCGAGCGCGAACGTGAGGCTCAGGACGACGAACCACCGTCGCGTGGGAATCAGTGCCGCACCACCTCCGAGCATGATTCCCCAACGAAGAAGACACCGTCGCGTGAGTTCCATCGACCCCTCCCAGGCCGATCCGTCCTCGAGCTGGGAGCCCGATCTCCCTCGGTTGGCGCACGGAATATAGGAAGGACGGCTAAGAGGATCAATTGATCGTCCGTCATAGGCCTCCCTCCTACAGGGGCTTGCTGACGACGGCAGGCTCCTGGTCGAATTCGTCGACGCGACACCCAATAATCGCGGGCCGCCGACGATGACCGCGCTGACCGGGAATCGGGTGCCCGGTACCCTGCGCCATCTTCCGATGGTTACAGCCGGAGGAGTGGACGGACTTCCGCGTCCTGCACAGGGGCAATCCCTTCAAGAACGCGAAAACGATGATCGGTCGCGAGCCGGAGAAATGTTTGCATTCCATTGGCCCGTGAACGACTGGTACTCCGTCCCGGCGAACGACTATCTGGACAAGCGCCGTCTTGAGTACGCCCGCGAGGAAGCCCGCGGGGCCATCGTTTATCGTCGTGAGTCAGGACAGTCCGGCGGACGAGTCTACTTCTCTCCTGACTGCTCACTCACCATCCTTGCGGTTTTCTAAACGAAGATCACGGCGAATAGGGAGTCGGGGCGCCGTTTTGCGAGGCGGGGCACAGTCTTCATCGCAATCGGCGCCATGGTCGCAGTGCTCAACGCCAGCGTGCTGGCCGTCACGTTTGACGCCCGCAGCCGGGGCGCTTGCACGTTCGGAGCCTGTCCCCCACCGCCGTCAGCACGTCCATCGCATTGATGACGTACCGATCGGATGGCCCCAGGGTCTCGACCCGTGGACTCAGAGGCCCGTGGAGGCCTTTGGCTCCGGGAAGTAACACTTGCGTGCGCTGAACTCGGTGCTCCCACGGCTGCTTCTGGCGCAGCGCCTTTAGGCCCCCTGGAGGTGAGCCTGGACGTCGCGCAGTTCGGCCCATTCTAGCGTCCCGCTGGCATGCAGGTTTGCTTCGGTGGCGCGTTCCGATACGGCCAAGGAGTCAATGCCATGGAAAGAATCTTTACAACATAGGGCGGCCGCGGAAGCACAACGTCGACCCGGGGAAGGCCCGCGCGCTCCTGGCCGAAGGGCTCTCATTGAGAGCTGTTGCCCGAACGCTCGGCACGCATCACACTGTCGTCGCACGGGCCGTGGGGACCGCGTAGGGCGGCCCTGGAGATTCCGAATCGATCGATCAGCCTGGCGAGGCCGGAAGCGTCCTCAAAGGAAGCTCGTGTGAACAAGGCGGTCCTGGCCGGAGAGTTGGCCACTCGTTTCAGGATGCCGCAGGACAAGGCGGCCACCGTCGTGCAGGCGGTCTTCGACGCCATGACGGCCGCGCTTGTTCGGGGCGACAAGATCGAGGTTCGCGGCTTCGGTAGCTTCCACGTCCGTCGGCGGAGGGCCAGGGTTGGATACAACCCGAAAACTCGAACGCCTGTCGACATCCCCGCAAAACGTGTCGTGTACTTCCGAGCAGCGAGAGAGATGCGACGCCTGCTTGCTGCTGGACCTACGGCCGCGGACTAATCGAACGCCCGCCCCTGGCACAAATCCTTTTGTCGACCCGTCTCAGAAGTCTCGGTCGAATCAGGAGGGCAGTGGACGCCAGCAGGGCCGGCACTCTCGCGGCACAGCTGGCGCGCAAGAGCAGCGTCACGCAGGGCTATATCGCCAAGCTGGAGCTCGGGATGAAGAAGAATCCGTCCCTGCCGACGATCAAGAAGCTAGCCCGCGCCCTCGGCGTGCCGGTAACGGAGCTGCTGGAGTAGGGAGGAGACTTTTATGGCAACGGAGGAAGCCCGGCACGTCGCTCGTGACATCGTCGTCGCGTGGCTACAGAGGACTGAAGTTAAAGAAGGCGCCGAGGCGGGAAAGTTCCTGGGGAAGGTCTATCAAGACGTCGTGCACGCCGTGGAAGAAACGACGAAGAGCCAGTTCAAGTAGGAGAAACAAGACGCCCGGGCGCGGCTGACACCGCCCCGGGCTGTGGCCCATGCACCCCTGCCCCCTGTGAAGGGAGGAGACGATGAGCAAGACGAGAGTAGCACCAGCCCGCCCCACCACGAAAGCACTCACGCTGGCCGACGTGACGATCACCTGGAAGGACGACACCGGGCTCGCGCGGACGCTCCACGGCCAGGACGTCGCCGCGCTGATCCGGCGCCGGCTCTTCTTCGCCCAGGACGCGGGGGAGACGCCGCTCTGGCAGTGTCGGTGCGCGGCCTGTCGGCCCTCATGTTCCCCGAGGCCGGCATCAGCATCTACGAGGAAGACGGACGCGCCCTCGTGGCCGATCTGCTCGCGGACGCCGCTGCCGGTGTGGCGGCGGAGGCAATGGATCTGCGGAAGCTCGCGGCCGCCTTCACGATCAGCCGGAAGGGACGGCGGTCGTGAGCGCGCTCGTCGAGCTCCACAAGGAGGCTGGCGCCCTGGCCCGGCCGCGCCTCACGTTGGAGCGGCGCACGCACGGCTTCCTTGCGTGGGCCGAGGCGCACAACTGGCCGGACACGTCGATCGAGTCGTACCGGGGTCGATATCACTCCCGCTCGGCGGCCTCGACATCAGCACAACGAACGACGTGAGTAGGATCAGCGAGTTACACGCCAGGTAGTTGGGGGCCAGCCCCTCCCGTTGGGGCCACCACGAACTTGCAGAAATTAACCCCGCGATAAGGCCGCTCGCTTCTTCTGAGGCGCAGCCGACTCCAAAGATCGGACTTCTTTCGATAGGAATGGACCCCGTCAAACCTAATCCCGTCCGGATCCAACTCCTGAAGCAGCTGGGAAAACTCGGCTACGTCCAAGGACGGAATGTCGCCTTTGAGCGGCGGTTCGCCGGCGGACGACCCGAACTTCTAGCGGAGTTCGTCGCAGATCTTGCGGCGCGCCGGGTTGACGCGGTCGTCGCGACGAGCGTGATGAGAGTATCGCCGCAAAGCGGGGCCTGCGGAGGCGCCAAGCCCGGCGATCTTCCGATCGAACAGCCGACGAAGTTCGAGCCCATCATCAACTTCGAGACCGCGAAAGCCTTGGGCCTTACGATCCCGCCGTCGCTGCTGCTGCGAGCGGACCAGGTGATTGAATGATCTGACATACAATTTGGCCGCGATGCCGTCTGCGGCCAGCGGTGACCGGAAATCGATGCGCTGGGTGACGTTCGATTGCTTCGGCACGCTCGTCGACTGGAACTCGGGCTTCGCGGCGATCCTCAGGCCGCTGGTCGGCGACAGGACGCCGCGGGTGATGGATACGTACCACCAGTTCGAGCGGCTCCTCGAGCAGGAAACCCCGCATCGGCTGTACAAGGACGTTCTCGCGACCGGCCTGCGGCGCGCGGCGGAGGACGTCGGGATCCCGCTCTCCGAAAGCCAGGCCCGCACGCTGCCGCAGCGATGGGGAACGATGTCGGTTTTCGGGGACGTCGAGCCGATGCTGGCGGCGCTACGTGCTGACGGCCATCGGCTCGCCATTCTCACGAACTGCGATGAGGACCTGTTCGGCGAGACACAGCGCTCCTTCCGGGCGCCGTTCGACCTCGTGGTGACGGCGGAGCGCGTGCGAGACTACAAGCCGTCGCCGACCCATTTCCACCACTTCCGGCGCGCGTCCGGCGCCAGGCTCGGCGAGTGGGTCCACGTCGCCAACAGTTGGTTCCACGACATCACGCCCGCGCGCGAACTCGGCATCCCGCGCGTCTGGCTCGACCGTGACGACACCGGCCAGGATCCCGCGGACGCGTGCGCGCGCGTTCGCTCGGCCGCCGACGTCCCGGACGCCGTCCGGCGCTTGTTCCGGCCATGAGGCGCGCGATGGTGCTCGCGGCCGCCTTCTCGAAGCCGGGAATGTCAGAGGAGTGGTGTTCACACCGAAGGAGCGACCGATGAAATGTCGCCGAGCAACATCGACGTGGTTGCGAGCGCTCGCCCTTGGCGTCCTCACCCTCGTCGTCGCCAAGGCGGAGGCTCAGGGGCCGATCAAGATCGGGATGATCGCGCCGCTCAGCGGACCGTTCGCGCAGATCGGCAAGGACATGGTGACGGGGACCGAGCTCTACCTCGACGAGGTGGGCCGGCAGGCGGCGGGGCGCAAGATCGAGCTACTCGTCGAGGACGACGAGGGGAACCCCGCGGTCGGGGTGACCAAGGTGAGGAAGCTCGTCGAGGGCGACAAGGTACACCTCGTCACGGGCGGGCTGCTGGCGTCGACCGGGTACGCGATCCAGCCGTACGTGGACGCGCAGAGGATCCCCACGACCTACCCGGTGATGGCCGGCGACGACATGACCCAGCGCAAGCCAGCCAAGTGGGTGGTGCGGACCGGGTTCTCGTCGAGCCAGTCGCATCATCCGTTCGGCGAGTGGGCGGCCACGCAGCTCAAGTACAAGCGGGTCGCGGCGGTCGCGGCGGACTACGCGTTCGGCTGGGAGAGCCTCGGCGGCTTCCAGAAGACGTTCGAGGACGCGGGCGGCCAGATCGTCCAGAAGCTCTGGGTGCCGCTGAACACGACCGACTTCGCTCCGTTCATCGCCCAGATCCGCCGCGACGCGGACGCGGTGTGGGTGCTCTTCACCGGACGGACGGCGATCCAGTTCGTCAAGCAGTACCAGGAGGCGGGGCTCAAGGCGCGGATCCCGCTGATCGGCGGCGGGAGCACGGTCGACGAGGCGATCCTGCCGAGCATGGGCGACGAGGCGCTCGGGTTCCTCAGCCCGCTGCACTACAGCGCCGCCCTCGACACGCCGGCCAACAAGCGGTTCATCGCGGCGTTCGAGCGGAAGGCCACCCGCGTGGCCTCGCCCAACGGCGAGACGTGCTACACGAACGCGCGCTGGATCGTGGAGGCGATCAAGGCTATCGGCGGCAAGGTCGAGGATCGTGAGGCGTTCCTCGGCGCGCTGCGCAACGTCAAGCTCGGGGAGACCCCGCGCGGCCCGGTGACCGTCGACCGCTTCGGCAACACCGTGCAGAACATCTACATGCGGAAGGTCGAGCGGGTGGGCGGCAAGCTCCAGAACACGGTGGTCCACACCTTCCCGGCGGTGAGCCAGTTCTGGAAGTACAACCCCGAGGAGTTCCTGAACCAGCCCGTCTACTCGCGCGAGTTTCCGCCTTGCAAGCACTGCTGAGGATCGCATGAGGTTGCCGCGCGAGCGCTTCGATTTCTCGCCGATCGCCACGCGTCCGCGCTGGAAGCTGCCGCGGGGCGCGCGCGTCGCGGTGTGGATCCTGATGTCGGTCGAGGAATGGGACATCGAGCGCCCGATGCCGCGCACGCTGAACACCGGGCCGCAGGGCGTGGCGGCGATCCCGGACGTGCCGAACTGGGCGTGGCACGAGTACGGCATGCGTGTGGGGTTCTGGCGGCTGCTCGACTCATTGACCAAGCGACGGCTGCGCGCGACAGCCGCGGTCAACGCGAATGTCTGCCGCACCTACGAGCCGGTGGCCCGCGCGATGGTCGAAGCCGGCTGGGAGCTCGCGGGCCACGGCGTCATCCAGGCGTCGATGCACGCGGTGCCCGACCAGCGCGGCGCGATCCGGACGACGATGCAGATGCTGCGCGACTTCACCGGCAAGAAGCCCAAGGGCTGGCTCGGGCCTGGCCTCGCCGAAACGTGGGAGACGCCCGATCTCCTGGCCGAGGAAGGGTTCGAGTACGTCGCCGACTGGGTGTGCGATGACCAGCCGTTCGCGCTCAAGACCCGCGCGGGCCGGCTCGTGTCGGTCCCCTACACGACCGAGCTCGGCGATCTGCCGATGATCGTGGTCCAGCACCGGTCGACGCGCGAGTGGATCGACGGCCTGCGCGCCCAGTTCGATCGCCTGTGGGCCGAGGGTGCGCGCCAGCCGCGCGTGCTCGGTATCGGCCTTCACCCCTACATCGCCGGGACCGCGCAGCGCATCGGCCCGCTCGAGGCGCTACTCGAATACATGCGCAGGAAAAAGGGCGTCTGGTTCGCTACCGGCGAAGAGATCTACGACTGGTGGAGCCGGGCGTCTTGATCTCGCGAGCGAGCGTCGCACGCGCAACTTCCTCGCCGTCCTTGAAGACGGATCGGCGTGGGGGCTGCGTGCGCAGGGCCTCATGGATCGACGGGGCGTCGATCACGACGAGGTCGGCGTGCCGGCCCGGGGCGATGCCGTAATCGTCGAGACGCGCGGCGCGCGCGGCGTTGGTCGTGACCATGTCGAACACCTGCTCGAGCTCGTGCGGCAGCGTGAGCTGGGCAGTGTGCGCCATCATCAGAGCGACCTCGAGCTGGTCCGGCTTGCCGAACGGATAGTACGGGTCGTTGACGTCGTCCTGGGAGGAGACGACGTTCACGCCGCGCGCCAGCATCTCCTTGACCCGCGCGATCCCGCGCCGGCGCGGCTCGCGGTCGATGCGTCCCGAGCACACGAGGTTGATGTGCGCATTGACCGAGATCGTGACGCCAGCCGTCGCCACCATGTCGATGACCTTGGCGGCGTAGACGTCGTTGTAGGCCGCCATCGCCCCGCAATGGCTCGCCGTGACTCGGCCCTGGAAGCCGTCGCGCATGGTCTTCCAGGCGAGGTACTCGAGGCTCCGCGAGTTCGGGTCGTCCGTGTCGTCGACGAGCATATGAATGTCGAGGTCGTGACGCCGAGCCAGCGTGAAGCAGATGTCGATGTGCTCCCGGGCATCGGCATCGGTGTACTCGTACCAGGGCAGCCCTCCCACGACGTCGCAGCCCTGCTTGATGGCTTCGTCGAGCAGTTCGGCCGTGCCGGGATCGCGCAGGATTCCCTCCTGGGGAAAGGCCACGACCTGGATCTGGCAGAGACCGCGGAAGCGCTCGCGGGCGAGGAGCAGGCCCTGAGCGGCGCGCAGGCCGCCGATCGTGCCCACGTCGGCGAAGAGCCGGAAGAACGTGGTTCCGTTCTGGACACCCGCCTCGAGGACCCGGCCGGCGCGCCGCGCCACCTCCTCGGGGTCGTACTCGCGCTTGAAGTCGTTGGTGATCTCGATCGCTTCGGGGAGCGTTCCCGACACGTTCGGACGCATTCGCTCGCCGAGCAAGGCCTTGTCGGCGTGGAGATGGAGATTCACGAAGCCGGGCGACACGAGACAGCCAGCGGCGTCGATCTCCCTGGCTGCCGTGGCGGCCGAGCGCGGTCCCACAGCCTCGATCCGATCCCCGGTCAGCGCGATGTCGACGATCTCCGTCGAACCACGAACGCGAGCGTTCCGGATGACCACGTCCACGGCGACGGCTAGGCTCGCTCGAGGATGTGGAGTCCGCGCGTACGGTCGACGAGGTAGATCAGGCCGCGGGCGTCGAAGCAGACGTCGTTGGACTGGACGCGTTCGGCTCCCGCGGGGACGTCGGGCACGAACGACGCGACTTCGCGCGGGGCATGCGGGTTCTTGATGTCCACGATCCTGAGACCGTACGAGAACCACGCCACCGGGATCTCCGTTCCCCGGATCTCCTCCGCCGGCTGGTGGCATCCCGTGTACTCGGGTTGCGGGGAACCGTCGACGTCGTCCACCTGAAAGCTGGCGAAGGGCACCGGGCGCGACTCATCCGTGATGTCGACGAGCCAGAGGAACGAAGGGGGCGCCGGCCCGAGTCGCCTCACGTCCTCGTCGGCGACCAGGAGCACGCGGCGGCCGAGCAGCGAAAACGGTATCGGCAGCGCCGTGTGGGTCGGCGACGAGAACGGCGGGCTCCAGTCGAGACCCGACACGAGCCGGGGCTTGGCCATCTGCTCGATGTCGAGGATCACGAACCCTCCGTGCCAATAGCTCACGTAGAGACGATTGCCGAGGCGCATCGGATGGTGGCAACGATGGTCCACGCCCTTCCACGCAGGGACCTCCCCTCCCGCCGCCCACTGGCCAGGCATCCACCAGCGCCCGACCTCCTCCGGCCGCGCGGGATCCTGGACGTCGAGGATCATGACGATGTTGCCGCGGTAGCCGTCGATCTCCGGCGACCCGTAGGCGTAGCGGCCGTCGAAGGTGAAGCGATGCATGCCGCGCGCGGCCCACGTGGTGATCTTCCTCGGGGCGCTCGGGCGCGAGACGTCATAGATGTCGTAGCCCCCCGGGAAATCCGGCGGTGGCGGCCCTGGTGGGTACACCTCCCGGTTCACGAGCATCACGTCGTTCTCGACTCGCACCTTGTGAGAGTGCATGCCGTCGGGAATCGTGATCTCGGCGAGCTTGCGCGGCCGCGCCGGATCGCTCACGTCCACGATCGTCGTCCCGTGCGGCGCGGCGATGTGGGCGATGTACGCGACGTGACCCCGAACGACGACCTGACCACCGCCCGCACAGTCGAAGTAGCCGACCTGCTCGATGCCGTTGGCGTCGCTCACTCGTCGTCTCCTGAGGCCGAGGATGGACGGCCTCATCGGCCGCGCGCCCAGTAGTGGTATCACGACTGCCCAGCTCGCGGAAGCCGCGCCGGCGCATTTGATTTGCCGTACTCGGCGTAGCGAGAATCGGGAGCTCGACCTCTACACGCCGAAGAGCGCGAGAAAAGCGAGCTCGAGAGAGCCTTATACCGATTTCGCGCTCGATCGCCTCGCGCGCGACGAACATGGTCCCGGCGCGACGGGAAACGGCGAACACGGCCGCCAGCTCAACTGGATGTCCGATCGAAGAGAACAGCTTCGCCCTGAGCAGGCTGTAGAGCAGCGCGATCATGCAACCGCACAGCGGGATCAAAACAAGTAGATGAAGGGCCTTAAAAATTGTCCTGGAACCAGGTGCGCACCCCCGATGACTTGTTCGCTTCCCCCCAGCCCTTGCAGACCCCTCGAAGGGAAGCAGGGGAGACTCACCCGACATCGAACCCCGTTCGTCCCCTCTCCTCAGCGCACGAGTACACGCCGACAGTATCGAAGTGCTCGTCGCATCATCTTACTGACTCGTGGAGCGTTCCAGTCAACGAGGAGGCGCTACGCGGGAGGCGGACTGATGCAGTGAAACGAGTCCCATGACTTGACCGTGTTGGTTTCAGCGAGCGGGCTCACGTCCACCCATCACTCGGGTCGCGTGCCGCTCCATGGGTGCCATCCTATCAGCGGTCTGGGCGCGTCGCAGCCGATGTGAATGTAACGCATATAGCACATGTAGATACATTGACCGTGAATCCGATACCCTGTAGCCCGCATCTGAAAGCGCAAGGAATTCTTGATCCCGAGGCGCGTCGGGCCGGATGACGCTGGGCGCCGGGCGGCAACAGGAGCTCGTCGTGCGTCGCTCGGCGGAACGAGAACAACCAGGGAGACGTAGAGACATGGGAAAGCTCGACAGCAAAATCGCGCTCGTGACGGGCGGCAGTAGCGGGATTGGGCTAGCGACGGCGAAGCAGTTCGTCGGCGAGGGCGCGTACGTGTTCATCACTGGACGGCGTGATCCAGAGCTGGCGGCGGCAGTCAAGGAGATCGGTAACAACGTCACCGGTGTGCGGGGCGACGTTTCGAACCTCGGCGATCTCGATCGCCTCTTCGCCCAGATTCAGCGGGAGAAGGGGCGGCTCGACCTCCTGTTCGCGAATGCGGGCGTCGCGAGATACGCGCCCCTCGGCAAGATCACCGAAGAGCTCTACGACTCGATCTTCGACATCAACGTGAAGGGGCTGCTCTTCACCGTGCAGAAGGCGCTTCCGCTGATGCCGGACGGCGCGTCGATCATCCTCAACGCGTCGATCGTCGGCAGCAAGGGATTCTCGGCCAATAGCGTGTACAGCGCCACGAAGGCCGCCGTTCGCTCGTTCGCGCGGACGTGGACGACCGAACTGAAGGATCGCCGCATCCGGGTGAATGCGGTGAGCCCTGGCCCCATCGATACGCCGGGACTCAACGAGCTGCTCGCCTCCTCTGAGACAGGCCAGCAGCGCGCGAAGATGATCGCCGCTACAGTGCCACTCGGCCGCCTCGGCCGAGCCGACGAGATTGCAAAGGCCGTGGCGTTCCTCGCCTCAGACGACAGCGGCTACGTCACGGGAATCGAGTTGTTCGTGGATGGCGGGGTCGCACAAGTGTAGAAGGAGACGACAGCATGCCCGTCGCTAAAATCCATGTCCTCGAAGGACGCTACGATGACGCTCGCCTCGGAAGGGTCTCGAACGCGGTTCAACAAGGCCTGATCAGCGCCTTGGGAGTACCGCTGGACGATTTCTTTCAGATCATCCATGTCTTGCCTTCGACGCAGTTTCGTCACACGGGCTCGTTCCTCGGACTCGAGTATTCGGATGACCTCATTCTGCTGGAGATCACGTTCATCGCAGGCCGTCCGAAGGAGAAGCGGCTGGGCCTGTTGAAGGCCTTGAACGACGCCGTGGTGACGGCCGCGAAGATCTCCCCAGACGATCTCGTGATCACGCTCTACGAGACGCCGGGCGAGAATATTTCGTTCGGCCGCGGTCTCGCTCAACGCGTCGACATCTCGGACAAGGAGAAGGTGGCGACATGACAACATCGCGTGGGCGAGAGATCGTTCTCGCGGCTCGACCGAAGGGCAAGCCCGAGTTGACCGACTTCCGCCTGGAGGAGACGGCCATCCCGACACCGGCAGCCGGGCAGCTTCTGCTCGGGGTGCAATACCTCTCCCTCGACCCGTACATGCGCGGCCGTATGAGCGACGGTAAGTCGTATGCCAAGCCACTCGAGATCGGCGAGGTGATGACCGGGGAAACCGTGGCGCATGTGCTCGTCTCGAACAATTCCGCGTATGTCAAAGGTGACGTCGTCCTGGCGCGAACAGGATGGCGGACGCACGCGCTCTCGGACGGCACGGGCCTTCGCAAGCTCGATCCGGCCGCTGCACCGGTCACGACCAGTCTCGGCGTGCTCGGAATGCCGGGGTTCACCGCGTACGGCGGCCTGCGCGTGATCGGCAAGCCGCAGCCCGAAGAAACCGCGGTCGTCGCCGCGGCCAGCGGTCCGGTCGGGTCACTCGTCGGACAGCTCGCACAGCTCGCCGGCGCGAGAGCGGTCGGCATCGCCGGCGGCCCGCAGAAATGCGCCTTCGTGAAGAACGAGCTTGGGTTCGACGCCGCAGTTGATCATCGGGCGGCGGATTTTCCGGCGCGACTGGCGGCGACCTGTCCAGACGGCATCGATATCTACTTCGAGAACGTCGGCGGAGCCATCTGGGAAACCGTCCTGCCTTTGCTCAACGATTTTGCGCGCGTTCCTGTCTCTGGGCTCATTGCGCAGTACAACGGCGTACCAGAAGGCGACGGCATCGACCGACTACCCGCCACCATGCGGCAGATTCTCTCGAAGAGGCTGACCGTACGTGGCTTCATCAACTACGACTTTGCCGCCGAACACTATTCCGACTTCCTGCGCGAGGTTGGTGCAGGCATCGCCGCGGGTCGCATTCGCTACCGCGAGGACATCGTCGACGGTCTCGAAAACGCGCCAGGCGCTTTCATCGGAATGCTGGAGGGACGCAACTTCGGCAAGCTGATCGTTCGAGTGGCCGCCTAGATCCTGAGGTGCTCGCGCGACCGGCTGCAGGCGCGCCTGGGCACCGAGGGAAAGCGGTGAGGAGAGTCGCATGACTGAACTGCACGCGGTGCTCGACGCCCTCGCACCCTTCGGAGTTGCGCATCTAGACGGTGACGCCGGAGAAGATCTGGGCGGCGATTCAGGCGGTGCCGAGGTCCCGGCCATAAGAGCGCTTGGCTGCCCTAGCGCACCAAGATCCACGTCGCCATTGACAGTATCGGCGGCCGCCTGGTTGATGACGTCGCCGATCTCCTGGCAAACGGGACCGGTACTGTCGTCAACGGGTCGCTCGGCGGAGAGACGAGCGACATCCGTCTGTTTCCACCCCGATCGCTGACGCTCAAAGGCGTGGCGATGAGCAGTTGGCTGCGACAACCACCCCACCAGCGCAGAGCCGATGTCGCTCTCGCGCTGCAGCTCGCGCAAAAGCCAGCGCTGTTCGAAGTCGCCGAACGCTCCGTGCCGTCACGGATCGCGGAGGCGCTCGCGCATGTCGGTCGAGCCGGACGGGCTGGCGTCGTCCTCATCGATTTCTCAAACGATCGGAGGGGAGCATGAAATTTGGAACGATCGGCGCCGGCGCTGTCGCGCTCGCATTCGGGCGAGAGGCGCTGGCGAGGGGCCATGAAGTGGTCTTGAGCAGCCGGCGTGGTCCAGATACACTCGTCGACAAAGTCGCCGAGCTTGGTCGTGGTGCGTCCGCGGCCTCGGTCGAGGAAGCCGCGAGCCTCGACTACGTGTTGCTCGCGGTGCCTTGGCGAAACGTCGAGTCAGCGTTGAAGAGTCTACCCGCATGGAACGGCCGGGTGCTCATCGATGCGACGAATCCCTTCGTCGAGACGACTCCGAAGCTCGTCCTCGCCGATCTCGGCGGCAAGGGCGCGAGCGAGGTCGTGGCGGCCCTGGCGCCAGGTGCCCGCATCGTCAAGGCGTTCAATTCGATCGTCACCGCCCGCTTCAATGAAGGGCC
>Ga0209803_1001371_pt1 | contig 16036 bp, 14 predicted proteins | sample GraSoiAngelo_138_FD_185895 | JGI IMG/M metagenome (GOLD analysis project Ga0209803, IMG submission 185895) | Grasslands soil microbial communities from the Angelo Coastal Reserve, California, USA - 14_0929_09_40cm (SPAdes) (version 2) | ecosystem: Environmental > Terrestrial > Soil > Grasslands ...
CGTCGGCCGGCGCTTTCCACTCCCCCTGCGCCCAGACGCCGGAAACGACTCCGATCGCGAGCGCGGCGGCGGCGACGATCGATGACTTGCGGAACGGCCTCATGGGATCTCCTCTCGCGAAGAAAACGATCGTGAACGGCGTCACGATATCACGCGCGGCCGAGGGCCGCCAGCATGTCCTTCACTCGAGTGAACTTCACGCGGGGCTTCCCGGTTTCCCTCCCGCGCCGAGTCTCGATCTCGTCGAGCCGCAGCCAGTCCCGGTACGAAAGATACTGGGGCTGCCGCTCGCGGATCAGCCGCTCGACGGCTGCCGGCGACGGATCGGCCGGCCTCAGGTGGATGTCGCGCGCCAGATCTTCGATCATGCCGGCCACCGTCTCCGCCGCGTCGGGCTTGTTGGTCCCGATGACGCCGGTCGGCCCGCGCTTGATCCAGCCGGCCGTGTACTGCCCGACGAGCGGGTGCTTCGTCTGCGGGTCGAGCACGCGGCCCTTCGCGTTGAGGATGACGCCCCAGTCATCGTTGAAGGGCACGCCGGGCACCGGCACGCCGCGATAGCCGACGGACCGGAACACCAGGCCGACCGGCAGGTCCTCGACCTGGTCCGTCGCCTTCGGCTGCAGCGTGCCGGTGGCCGTCGCGTAGAGGCGATTCTTCACCAGCCGCATGCCGCCCACCGCGCCCGTGCCGTCGTCACGCAGCTCGACGGGCGAGACGAGGAAGCGCATGACGAGCCGCCGGGGCTTGCCCGTCGGCGTGCGCCGCGCGTACTCCTTGATGATCTCGATCTTCTTCTGCGTCGCACGGTCCGGCGCGCGCTCGAGCGCCTGCCGGGTCAGCTCGTCCGGCTCCACCTCCTCGGGCTGGGCGCTGACGTCGGCGCCGGCGAGCTCGCCCAGCTCGCGCACCTCGGGGTTGGTGAACGCGGCCTGCGCCGGACCGCGGCGGCCGAGCACGTACACCTCGCGGATGCGGCTCGCGCTCAGCGCCTCGAGCGCGTAGTCGGCGATGTCGGTCGCCGCCAGCTCCTCGGGCGTGCGCGAGAGGATCCGCGCGACGTCGGCCGCAACGTTGCCGACGCCGACGACGGCCGCGCGCTCCTGCGAGAGATCGAACGTGAGGTCGCGATAGTCGGGATGGCCGTTGTACCAGGCGACGAACTCGGTGGCGGCGTGGCTGCGCTGGAGATCCTCGCCGGGGATCCCCATGCGCCGATCGGTCTGCGCGCCCGTCGTGTAGAGGACCATGTGGTAATGGGCGCGGAGGTCGTCCACGCTCAGGTGGCGTCCGAGCTCCACGCCGCCGAAAAATCGAAAGGCCGGATTGGCCGCGACCTTGTCGAACGCCGCGGTCACCGCCTTGATCTTCTGGTGATCCGGGGCGACGCCGGCGCGCACGAGCCCGTAGGGCGTCGGCACCCGGTCGTACATGTCCACCTCGACCACGAGACCCGGCGTGCGGAACAGCTGGTCCGTGGCGTAGAACCCGGCGGGACCGGCCCCGACGATCGCGACGCGCAGCGGCTGCGCCTCGGTGCCGGGTCGCGTCATCTGGCCGTGGGCCTGCCGTGCTCTTCGGTCAGCTCCATCTGGAGGTTCTCGACCTCGCCGCGGTAGAGATCGCGCTGAGCCTTGACGACGTCGCCGATCGAGATGATGCCGACCAGCCGCCGCTGGTCGACCACCGGCAGGTGGCGGATGCGCTTGTCGGTCATGGTGCGGCCGACGGACTCCAGGTCGTCCTGCGGCAGGCCGAGGATCACGTCCCTGGTCATGAGCGCGCTCACCGTCTTGGTGAACACCGCCTCGTCGCGCACGGCGGCGCGCACGACGTCGCGCTCGGAGAGGATGCCGATCGGCCGGCTCTCCGGGTCCACGACGACGAGGGCGCCGATGTTGTGCTCGGCGAGCAGGGCGAGCGCCTGGCGGATCGTCTGCTCCGGCTGCACGGTAACGACCTTGGGCCCCTTCTTGGCGAGGAGGCTCGCGATGGTCATGGGACTCTCCTTCCGCCTGCGCCCCCCGGCGTCGGCGGCTCCGATCTTACAGCCGGCGCAGGCTCGCCGCCGCGCAGAGCGCGGCCAGCACGCCGTAGGCGCCGGCCAGCGGCAGGGCCTGGGCGCGCGGCGCGCCCTCGGCCCACGGCCAGAAGAGCGCGCCGCCCGGCAGCGGCGAGTGCACGAGGCCGACGAGCGTGGCGAGGCTGGCGACGGCCAGCACGGCGGCGGTGACGAGGAAGCGCCGGTCGATCATCGTCACCACCGCCCAACCCCAGAGCACGGCGGTGAGGATGAAGCCGTTGCCGAGGACGAGCAGCGTGCGGTAGGTCAGCGCGGCGTCGCCGCGGAGGTCGGCCGGCGACTTGCCGAGGGCGGCGAGCACGCCGCCGAGCTGGATCAGCACGACGGCCGCCGCCACCGGCACGAACGTGATGGCCACGGCCGGGCCGTGGCGCGGCGGCGAGGCGAGGAATGCCTGGGCGGTGATCGCCAGGCCGATGAAGACGAGAATCGGCGCCACCGCGGCCTCCGGCAGCAGCGTGACGAGAATCGAGAGCACGCCGACCATCGCGCCGACGCCGATGACGAGCCCGGTGGCGAGCGTGTAGCCGGCGCGCGCCCCCATCGCCTTGTACGCGGGGTGGCCGATGTAGGGCGTGTTCTGCACGACGCCGCCGCACAGCCCGGCCACGAGCGTGGCGACGGCTTCGGTCAAGAGGATGTCGCGCGCGCGGTACTCGTCGCCGGCGGCGGCCGCCGACTCGGTGTTGTCGATGCCGCCGATGATCGTCACCAGCGCGAACGGCAGCGCGACCGAGAGGTATGGCAGCGCGGCGTCCAGCGCGTCGAGCCAGGCGAGCGTCGGCCACGGCAGCGCCATCACCGGCGTGCCCACGGTGAACGCGTGATCGACGCGGCCCGTGAGCCAGACGCCGCCCCAGTGCACCACGGTGCCGGCGAGCACCGCCGCGAAGGCGCCGGGCAGGCCGAGCGGCATGCGAACACCGCCGACGAGCGCCAGCAACAGCACGCCGAGCGCGACCAACCCCACCAGCGGATCGCGCAGCAGCTTGAGCGTGGGCAGGAACGCGATCAACAAGATGGCGACGCCCGCGATGGAGCCGAGCAGGGCCGCGCGCGGCACCACGCGTCGGGTCCAGTCGCCGGCGAAGGCGAGCGCCGTCTTGACGAGGCCGATGGCCAGCGTCGCGACCATGCCGACCTTCCACGCGAGCATCGCGTCGCCCGTCGCGACTTTCACCGGCCCCAGCACGCCGAAGACCATCGCGAAGAGCGTCGGCGTGTCGATGCCGAAGGGCATCGCGGTGACGTCGGCGCGGCCGCTGCGGCGCATGAGTCGCAGCGCGAGCCACGTGTAGGCGAGATCGCCCACGAGGACGCCGAGGGCGGTGCCGGGCACCATGCGCCCGAGCACGAGGTCGGCGGGAAAGCCGAAGACCCCGATCAGGAGCGAGGACAGGATGACGAGGTTCGTGACGTTGTCGAGGGCGAGGCCGAGGAAGCCGTTGACGTCGCCGGCCGCCACCCAGCGCGATGCGCGGGACTCAGCGGGCGCGGACGTTGGCGGTGGTGCTGCCGGCGAGGAGCGTCCTCGCCTCTTGGCGGACGCGCTCGGCGAGCGCGGCGCACCACGCCAGCTCGCCGCGATGCTGCGCGACCTCATGGTAATCGAACTCCATCAGGCCGGTCGAGTGCTCGCCCAGCCGCAGCCAGGCGCCGTACGAGCGGCCCTCGCGCTCGTCGTCGTCGTCCAGCACCGCCTCGACGCGCGGGTTCTCACGCTTGGCGTGCGAGTTGAGGAACATGCGGAGCCAGCGCTTGACGTCGTCGTAGGAGCCGCCCGAAAACATGCGCGGATTGTAGCAGGGTTCGACCGCGTGACTGCCGCCGCGCGGGGAGCGGCGTCGCTCCCCGCGACGTTGACGGACTACCGTCTCGGGCGAATCCGGCGGCGGCTGCGCTGCTGGCGGGCGCTGCGCGCCCGCCGGAGCAGCAACCGGATCAGCATTCGTTGAACCCGCACGACAGGCACTTCTTGCAGCCTTCCTCGTACACGAAGGTCGCCTGGCCGCACTCCTTGCAGAGGTCGCCGATGCGCCGGCGCTCGTCGGCCTTCGTCGATGGCGGACCGGCCACCTTGACCTGGCCGATGTGCTCGGCCAGCGTGCGGCCGAGCGCGTCGGGCAGCGACAGCACCTTGCCGGCGCCGAAGCCCATCGGCTGGGCGCCGCCGATGCGCGAGAGCTGGCTGATGACCTCTTCGAGCCGGCGCTGAGGCGTGAGCGGTGAAGGTAGCCTCAACGTGAGCGAAATCAGCCGTCCGAGCGCCTCGGCCACGGCCATGGTGTCGGAGCCGCCCTTGCCCACCTGAACGAAGACCTCGAAGGGCTCGCCGTCCTCGGTCTCGTTGACCGTGATGAAGGCGGTGCCGATCGGCGTCTCCTTGCGGTAGGTCTTGCCCGCCAGGCTGTGCGGCCGCGGCCGGATGACCTGCTGCCCCGCCGTCGGCAGCTGGGCCGGCGACTTGTCCTTCTTGCCGAGGCCGACGTTGAGCACCTGCTCGCCCTTGCAACCGTCGCGGAACACGGTGATGCCGAGGCAGCCGAGCTCCCACGCGAGCCGGTACGCGGAGGCGACGTCCTCCTCGCTGGCGTCGTTGGGCAGGTTGATCGTCTTCGACACGCCGTTGTCGGTGTAGCGCTGGAAGGCCGCCTGGTGCCGGACGTGCCACTCGAACGGGATGTCGTGGGAGGTCTTGAAGACGTTGGCGGCGTTCTCGGGCAGGCCCGGGATACCGTGCAGCGATCCGCGCCGGGCGATCTCCTCTTTCAGCGCGTCGGAGTAGAAGCCGCGCGCCTTGGCGATGGCCTCGAACGTCTCGTTGACGAAGGTGAGCACGCGCTCGCCGTCGGGCTGCTTCACGCGGTGCTGGAAGGCCAGCGCGAAGATCGGCTCGATGCCCGACGAGCACCCGGCGATCATCGAGATCGTGCCGGTCGGCGCGATCGTGGTGACCGTCGAGTTGCGCATGGGCCGGACGTCCTTGTAGATCGACTTCGACCAGTTCGGGAACGGCCCGCGCTCCTCGGCCAGCTTGGCGCACTGGTCGTGCCCCTTGTCCTTCACGAACGACATGAGCCGCTCGGCGAGGTCGATCGCCTCCTGGCTGTCGTACGGGATGCCCATCATGAACAGGAGATCCGCCCAGCCCATGATGCCGAGGCCGATGCGCCGGTTGGACTTGACCGTCGCGTCGATCTCGGGCAGCGGGTACGGGTTCATCTCGATGACGTCGTCGAGGAAGCGCACGGCGAGCCGCACCACCCGCTCCATCTCGTCCCAATCGATCGACAGCTCACTGTCGTCGCCCGGGCGCGCGAACTTGGAGACGTTCAGCGAGCCAAGGTTGCAGGCTTCGTTCGGCAAAAGCGGTTGTTCACCACACGGGTTTGTCGCCTCGACCTGACCGAGATCGGGCGTCGGGTTGGCAGGGCTCGCATTGATCCGGTCGATGAACACCATGCCCGGATCGCCGGTTCGCCACGCCGCGCTCACCATGCGGTCGAAGACTTCTCTGGCGGAGAGCCGCCCCACCACCTTCCTGGTGTGCGGGTTGACGAGGTCGTACTCCTCGCCGCGGGAGAGCGCTTCCATGAACGTGTCGGTGGCGGCCACGGAGATGTTGAAGTTCGTGATCCCGCCGTCGAGCTTGCAGTCGATGAACTCGAGGATGTCGGGATGATCGACCTTCAGGATCCCCATGTTCGCGCCGCGCCGCGTGCCGCCCTGCTTGACCGCTTCCGTCGCGCCGTTGAAGACGCGCAGGAAGGACACCGGGCCGGAGGCCCGGCCGCCCGTCGACGACACGATGTCGTCCTTGGGGCGCAGCCGCGAGAACGCGAAGCCCGTGCCGCCGCCCGACTTGTGGATGATGGCGGCCGCCTTGACGGAGTCGAAGATCTCCTCCATCGAGTCGCCGACAGGCAGGACGTAGCAGGCCGAGTACTGCAGCCCGTTGCCCTTGCCCGCGTTCATCAGGGTCGGTGAGTTCGGGATGAAGTAGCCGTCCACCATCATGTCGTAGAAGGCCTCGGCGACCTCCCGAACCGCCGCCTGGCTACGGCCGTATCGGCCCTCGCCCGCGGCAATCGAGACCGCGACCCGCCAGCACATTTCCTCCGGCGTCTCGATCACCTCTCCGTCCTTGCGGAGCAGGTAACGTTCCCGCAGGACGCGCAGGGCGGGCTCGGTCCACGTGCCGACCTTGGCGGGACGGGTCTCCGACAGCATGGGGGGTACCTCCTATATCTTGTGGTGAGGGGCAATGTACCACGCAGCATGTCGCGCTCGTCAAGGAAAAACGTGTCCACCGCCCGTCCCCGGCGCGCCCCCCTCTTATCCACCGCTCGTCCACCGTGCGTGGACGCGCCGTTTGGCGTCGTGCGACGCCGACCTGCGTGGGAGTCGAGGGGGTGCGTGATATCCTCGCCGTGGTTCGCGGTCCTGACAGGTCGTTAGATGGGCGACGTTCTGGCCCGGGGAGATCGAGTGCGATGAGGATGGGCGTTCGGAGGTTGCTGCTGGCAGGCGCACTCCTGGTTGTCGCGACGACGAACGTTGCGGCGCAGGCTCCCACCGCGCCGCCACCCACGCAGACGCCGCCGGCCACGCAGACCGCGCCGCCCGTCGTTCCGCCGGTGACGAGCCCGCAGTCACAGGTCTTCGGCAGGGTGCTCTCGGTCGAGGACGCGGTAGCCATCGCGCTCGACACCCAGCCCAACATCAAGGCGCGGATCAGCGACTACATCGCCGCGGCGTTCCGCGTCGACCAGGCGCTGGCGCCGCTGCTGCCGCAGATCACCGGCTCCTGGACGGCCGCCCGCGACCAGAACGTCTCCGGCTCCGGGCAGGGCACGACGGGCACTCAGCCGGTGAGAACGGTGGTGACCTGGACGACGAGCACGGTCGCGCGCGTGTCGCTGTCGCAGATCCTCTTCGACTTCGGGAAGAACTTCGCGTCGACCGAGGCCGCGCGCAAGCTCGCCGACGTCGCCCTCGAGGACACCGAGCTGCAGCGCCAGCTCGTGACGCAGACGGTGAAGGAGTCGTACACCAACATCAACTTCGCCGTGCGCCTCATCCAGGTGAACCAGCAGGCCGTCGAACGCGCCGAGCTGAACCTCCGGTCGGCGCGCGGCTTCTTCGAGGTGGGCACGCGGCCGAAGTCGGACGTCGCCCGCGCCGAGGTCGACGTCGCCAACGCCAAGGTCGACCTGATCCGCGCGCGTAACGCGGAGCGGCTCGCCCGCGTCGCGTTGGCGACGGCCATGGGGCTCCCGGCCACCACGCCGCTGCAGATCCAGGACAACCTCCTCTACCAGCCCGTCACCCTCGACCGCGCTCGGCTCGCCGAGGACGCGCTCCGCCAGCGCCCCGAGTACCGCCAGGCGCGGCTCAACGCCGAGGCCAACGACGCGCGGCTGCGCCGGTCCTTCCGCGACTTCTTCCCGGACATCACCGGCGGCGGATTCTACGGCGCCCAACGGGCGGACATGAACGAGATCTGGGAGTTGAACCTCTCGCTGAACTGGACGCTGTACGACGGCGGCAACCGCATCGCGCGGTACCGCGAGGCGCGCGCGAACCTCGACGCCGCCGTGGCCCGCGTGAAGGCCAGTGAGCTCGACATCTCCCGCGAGGTCGAGCAGTCGATCAACAACGTCATCGAGGCCGACGAGCGCATCCAGGCCGCGCAGGTCGCCGTCGTCTCCGCCCAGGAGAACTTCCGCCTCGCCCAGGGCCGGTTCGACGCGGGCGTCGGCACGATCCTCGAGCTCACCGACGCCCAGCTCGCCCTGACCCAGGCCCAGAACACCGAGGCCCAGGCCCTGGCCGACTACCGAATCGCGCTCGCCCGGCTGGACCGCGCCGTCGGCCGCCGGTAATCTCCAAATATCCGGAGGTTCCCGACCGTCCAAAAGACGATGAAACGCCTCGTCTCCATCGTCGTCGTCGCTCTGCTCCTCGGGGCGGGGGTCTGGGGCTACCTGTACGCTCAGGGACGGAACAGCTCGCCGAAGTATCGCCTCGTCCAGGTCGAGCAGGGCCCCCTCACCGCCGCCGTCTCCGCCACCGGCAACCTCAACGCCGTCATCATCGTCCAGGTCGGTAGCCAGGTCTCGGGCCAGATCAAGGAGCTCCTGGTCGATTTCAACTCGGTGGTCAAGAAGGGCCAGACCATCGCCCGGATCGATCCCCAGATCTTCGAGGCCCAGGTCAACCAGGCCAAGGCCGACGTCGAGACCGCCAAGGCCGCCGTCCTCAACCAGGCCGCCAGCGTGGAGAAGGCCCGTGCCGACGTGGAGAACGCGCGCGCGGCCCTGGCCCAGGGCAAGGCGCAGACGGCCAAGGCCGACGCGGCGCAGGCCGACAGCAAACGCATCTTCGATCGCAACGCGGAGCTCTTCAATCGGCAGCTCATCGCCCAGGCGGACCGCGACACCGCGCAGGCCAACTACGAGCAGGCGGTCGCGCAGTCGGAGTCGTCGCGCGCCAGCGAAAAGGCGCTCGCGGCCAACATCGATTCCAGCCTGGCCCAGCTCCGCGTGCAGGAGGCCGCGCTGAAGTCGGCGCACGCCCAGGTCGACCAGAAGACGGCGGCGCTCGCGCAGGCCCAGACGAACCTCGACTACACGACGATCCGCGCGCCGGTGGACGGCATCGTGGTCTCGCGCGCCGTCGACGTTGGCCAGACGGTGGCGGCCAGCCTCCAGGCGCCGACGCTCTTCACGATCGCGCAGGACCTGACCAAGATGCAGGTCGAGACGAGCGTGGACGAGGCCGACATCGGGCGCGTCAAGCTCGAGGACCGCGCCACCTTCACGGTCGACGCGTTCTCCGGCCAGACGTTCTCGGGCATCGTCACGCAGATCCGCAAGGCCGCGCAGATCGTGCAGAACGTCGTGACCTACACCGTCGTGATCTCGGTCGACAATCCCGGCGGCCGCCTGCTGCCCGGGATGACCGCCAACGTGAAGCTCGTCTATGCCGAGAAGCCGAGCGTGCTCAAGGTGCCGAACGCGGCGCTCCGCTTCCGCCCCGCCGGCGCGGACGCCGGACCCGTCGGGTCCACGCGCGGCCAGGGCGGCGCGCCGAGCGCCGGGCCGCCCGCCGCCGGTCAACCGCCGCGCGGCGACGTCGCGGGCGGGGGCCGGTCGCCGGGCGAGATGCGCGAGCGGCTGGTGACGGGCCTCGGGCTCAGCGCCGAGCAGCAGAAGAGGCTCGACCCGATCCTGGCCGACACGCGGCAGCAGATGATGGCGCTGCGCGGTCTCCCGGAGGGTGAGCGCCAGGCGCGCGCCGCGACGATTCGCGAGGCCACGCGCGCCAAGATCCGCGAGATCCTGCCGCCCGAGCAGCGCGCGAAGTACGAGGAGCTCGCGGGACGCGAGGGGCGCAGCGCGGGCGCCGCGCCGGCGTTCGGCGGTGGCGGCAACGCCGGGCGCGTGTGGATCCTCGACACGGACGGCAAACCGAAGGCGGTAGCCCTCACGCTCGGCCTCAGCGACGGCACGGCCACGGAGGTGCTGCGCGGCGATCTCAAGGAAGGCCAGGAGGTCATCACCGGCCTCGCGGCCGCCGGCCAGCAGAATCGCCCAGGGACGTCCGGCAGCACCCCCGGCGGACCGCGCCTGAGGCTCTGAGCGCCGTGGCGATCATCGCGACCGAGGAGCTCGGCAAGGACTATCACCTCGGCCCGCACACGGTGCACGCGTTGCGCGGCATCTCGGTGTCGATCGAGCCCGGTGAGTTCGTGGCCGTCATGGGCCCGTCGGGCTCGGGCAAGTCCACCTTCATGAACCTGCTCGGCTGCCTCGACCGCCCGTCGGCGGGGCGCTACTGGCTCGACGGCCAGGACGTGGCGCGGCTGTCGCGCGACCAGCTGGCCACCGTGCGCAACGCGAAGATCGGCTTCGTCTTCCAGATGTTCAACCTGCTGCCCCGCACGAGCGCGCTCGAGAACGTCGAGCTGCCGCTTCTCTACGGCGGGATCTCGTCGCGCGAGCGTCGGCAGCGCGGGCGGGCTCGGCTGCAGGCGGTGGGCCTCGCCGACCGCGAGCACCACCATCCGAGCCAGCTCTCGGGCGGTCAGCAGCAGCGCGTGGCCATCGCGCGCGCGCTCGTCAACGATCCGGCCGTCATCCTCGCCGACGAGCCCACGGGCAATCTCGACACGCGCACGAGCGTGGAGATCCTCGCGCTGCTCCAGCGGCTCAACCGTCAGGGCCTCACGATCGTGCTCGTCACCCACGAGCCGGACATCGCCAACTACGCCAGCCGGCGCCTCGTCTTCCGCGACGGGCGGCTGCGCACCGACGATCACGCGGAGCCGCTCGACGCCGTCGAGGCGCTCAAGAGCCTGCCCGAAGAAGACGAGGCGGTGGCTTGATGCTGCTCCAGGCGCTGCGAATCGCGCTGCGCTCGCTGAAGGTGAACAAGCTGCGCACGGCGCTGACGATGCTCGGCATCATGATCGGCGTCGCCGCCGTCATCGCCATGGTCTCGGTGGGCGCCGGCGCCCAGGCCCGCGTCGCCGAGCAGATCCAGAGCCTCGGCTCGAACCTGATCATCGTGCTCTCGGGCAGCAGCAACGCCGCGGGCGTTCGGCTCGGCCAGGGCAGCCAGACGACCATCACCGAGGACGACGCGTCCGCCATCGCGCGCGAGGTCCCGCTCGTGCAGGTGGCCGCGCCCTCATCGCGCGGCAACGCGCAGGTCGTCTACGGCAACCTCAACTGGTCGACCGGCATCCAGGGCGTGACGGCGGATTACTTCGAGGCGCGCGACTGGCCCGTCGAGGTCGGCCGGCCGGTGCTCCAGGAGGACGTGGACGGCGCGACCAAGGTCGCGCTGCTCGGGCAGACGACGGCGCTGAACCTCTTCGGCGACGCGGATCCCATCGGCCAGATCATCCGCATCAAGAAGGTCCCCTTCACCGTGGTCGGCCTGCTCAGCCGCAAGGGCCAGAGCTCGTGGGGGCAGGACCAGGACGACGTGATCCTCATTCCGCTCTCGACGGCCAAGAAGAAGGTGCTCGGCGTCAGCCAGGCCAACGCGCGCTCGGTCGGCTCGATCTCGATCAAGATCCGTCCCGACGAAGACATGGCCGAGGCCGAGACGCAGATCCGCGCCCTCCTGCGCCAGCGGCACCGGCTGCAGCCCTACCAGGACGACGACTTCTGGCTGCGCAACCTGTCCGAGGTGCTCCAGACGCAGGAGGAGTCGTCGAAGGTGATGACATACCTGTTGGCGGCGATCGCGTCCGTGTCGCTGCTGGTCGGCGGCATCGGCATCATGAACATCATGCTGGTGTCGGTGACCGAGCGGACGCGCGAGATCGGCCTGCGCATGGCCGTGGGCGCCCGCTCCCGCGATATCCTCACCCAGTTCCTCGTGGAGGCCGTCACGCTGTCGCTGATCGGCGGCGTCATCGGCATCGCCCTCGGCATCGGCGGCAGCAACGCCATCAGCGCGCTGGCGGAGTGGCGCACGGTGCTGGCGCCGTCCGCGATCGTTCTCGCCTTCGGCTTCGCCGCCGCCATCGGGATCTTCTTCGGCTTCTACCCGGCGCGCAAAGCCTCGCGGCTCGATCCGATCGAAGCGCTTCGCTACGAGTAGCGCCGCGCCCCGCGCCTCGCAGTCGCGCCCCGCCACCCCGACCCCGCCGTCTCACGATCACGGAACGTGCGGCGGCTACTCCAGGGTCGCTGGCCTCGGCGGAGATAGTTCAAGTGATTCTTGAGGGGGGGCGTCTGCTATCTTTGAGCGCGATGCCGCGTCGACGCAACGTCGCGCCGCGCCCCGCTCGCCGCACGCGCCGGCCCTCGACGCCGACGGCGAGCGAAGCGCGACGGCTCCTGGCGCTGGCACGCGAGCTCGGCGGGCTCGGCCGCGACGCGCTGCCGCGCGCGCTGCGCGCGCTGGCCGCCGCCTACGCCCCCGACGCGCCGCTGTCGCGCGCCGTCGCGCACGCGTTCCTGGCGACGCGCGGCGACAAGACCGGCGCGCTCGCCCTGGCGTGGGCGCGCGAGCAGGTGCGGCTGGCGCTGCAAGAGCTCGTCGAAGCCACGCCGCCCTCGGCGCGCGGCGGCGTGGCGACACCGGCGGAGACGCTCGCGTGGCTCCTGCTCGCCGCCGCCGAGGCGCTCGCGCTGGAGCCGCCCTCCGCGATCGCCGATCGCCTGAAGGCCTTGACCGTGCTCACCGGACGCGAGGTTGCGCCGTGAGCGCGGGGAGCACGCGCATGGCGAACTGCTCGAGCATCGCCGTGGCCGGAAAGTCGGCGAAGCCCACCATGAGGTCCGTCGCGCCCGCCTCGCCGTAAGCGCGCGCCCGCGCGAGAACGGCGTCGGCATTACCGACGAGCGCCCCGTCGAGCAGCGGGTGATCGCGAGCGATGTTCCGCCGCTCGCGGAACCGCTCGACGGCGGCCGCGGCCTCCTCCGCTGACTCGGCGAAGGCCGCGTCCACCTCGACGGAGCGGCGCACGGCGCCGCGGGCCCGGCCCGCCGGCGCGAGCCCCGCGTCGAGCCGTGAGGTCGCCGCGGCGAAGGCGGCGGGCGCGAGGAACGACGCCTCCCAGCCGTCGGCGCAGCGTGCGGCGAGCGCGATCGCGCGCGGTCCCATCGCCGCCACCCACACGGGCGGGCCGGGGCGCTGAACCGGCGGCGGCTCGATCCGAGCGTCGCGAAGCCCGAGCGCCCGCGACGTCACCGACGCACCCGCCCACAGGCGCCGGATCGCATCGATCGTGGCCTCGAGCCTCGCGAGCCGCTCGCGCGCCGGCGGGTACGCGATGCCGTGTCGCTCCCATGACGCGGCGACGTCGGGCGCCTCGGCGCCCACGGCGAAGCGCAGGTCGAGACGGCCCTGCGAGAGATGATCGATCGCCACCGCGCGCTTGGCGAGCCACGAGGGATGGTGGGCGGCCGCGTCGAAGGCATAGGTCACGGCGGGACCGATGCGACAGCGGCGTGTCTCCAGCGCCAGCGCGGCGAGCAGCGTCCAGCCGTCGTGCGTCCAGCCCCAGAGGCCGTCGCCGTAGGTCACGCGCGCGTAGCCGAGCGCGTCGGCAGCGGCCCAGTAGCGCCGCAGCGCCGCGACGTCGGTGCCCCACGTCTGCACGCCGATCGCGATCACGCGGCGAGGATCGTGGACGCTGGCGGCGGCTGTCAACGTGCTAGAGTTCGGCCGATGCCCGCGCGCCTCGTCGCCGTCGCCGCCGTGATCCTCGCCGTCGCCACCGCCGCCGTCGCGCAGACGCCCGTGGAGACGGCGCACACGCTGGTCGCCCGCTACCACGAAGACCCGGCGGCGATCGACCGCGCGCGGGGCCTGCTGGAGGTGGCGCTCGCGAAGGACCGCCAGGTCGAGACAATGATCATGCTGTCGTACGTGTACTTCCTCTGGGGCGATACTCGCGCGAAGACCGACGACGAGAAGCTCGCGGCATACGACCAGGGCCGCCAGCTCGGCGAGCGCGCGGTGGAGCTGGCGCCGAAGAACGCCGAGGCCCACGTGTGGTACGCGATCAACACAGCCCGCTACGGCCAGACGAAGGGCATCATGCGCTCGCTCTTCCTGCTGCCCACCGTCCAGCGCGAGATCGACACGATCCTCTCCCTCGAGCCCAAGAACATCCGCGCCCACTCGCTGGCCGGCAACGTCTACATGGAGGTGCCGCGGATCGCCGGCGGCGACCGCGCCCGCGCCGAGGATTACTTCAAGAAGGGCCTGGCCATCGACCCGCGCTTCACGGTGCTGCGCGTCGACCTCGCCCGGCTCTACATCTCCACCGGGCGCTACCCGGAGGCGCGGCAGGAATTGACGCGCGTGCTCCAGGAGCGCGCCCCCAGGATCGTCGCGGATTGGACCGTCAAGGACGCCCCACGCGCCCGCACGCTGCTCGAGTCCATCAAGGACAAGCGGTAGACATCGCGGGCGTCATCCGCCGGCTGCGGCGGACGAAGCCGCGCTGGAACCGCACCGCGCTGGCGCTGATCGCCGAGCAGCAGCGCGACCCCTTCCGCGTGCTCGTGGCCTGCATCCTGTCGCTGCGCACGCAGGACACGACGACCGGCCCCGCCGCCGCGCGGCTCTTCGCGGTCGCCGACACGCCCGCCGCCATGCTGCGCCTGCCCGCGAGGCAGATCGAGACGCTGATCTATCCGGTCGGCTTCTATCGCACGAAGGCACGCGTGATCCTCGGGCTGTGCCGCGATCTGCTGGAGCGCTTCGGCGGGCGCGTGCCGGACGACATCGACGCCCTGCTCACCCTCAAGGGTGTCGGCCGCAAGACGGCCAACCTCGTGGTGACGATGGGCTTCAACAAGCCCGGCATCTGCGTGGACACGCACGTGCACCGGATCAGCAACCGGCTCGGCTACGTTCGCACGCGCCACCCGGAGCAGACCGAGATGGCGCTGCGCGGGCGGCTGCCGCGGCGGTTCTGGATCGGTTACAACGACCTGCTGGTGGCCTTCGGCCAGAACGTCTGCACGCCCCTCTCGCCGCGCTGCTCGACGTGCCCGGTCAGCGCCCTCTGCCGCCGCGTCGGCGTCACGACCTCTCGTTGATGGGGGCCCCGAGATGGCGCCCCAGATCGTTCAAGCGAGAGGGCTACGCCCCCTGGGACTCCCCGGCCAACGCTCGGGGCGGCCCGGCGAAGCCGGGCCACCCCTCGATCGCGCGCACATTTAGCCGCGTCGCAGCCGGCGCAGCGTCGCGAGGTTCTTCAGATCGGCGCTCGGCTCGGGCTCCTTGGGCGTCTCCAACACTTTGGGGATGCGCGCGAAGCGCGGGTCGTTCAGCAGCAGCCGGAACGGACGCAGCCCGAGCCGGCCGCGCCCGATGTGCTCGTGGCGGTCGAGGCCGGAGCCGAGCGGGGCGCTGGCGTCGTTCAGGTGGAACGCGAGCACGCGGCCGAGGCCGACCGTGCGCGCGCAGCGCTCGATGGCCGCTGAGTAGCCCACGGGCGTGCGGATGTCGTAGCCGGCCACGAAGAGATGGCAGGTGTCCAGGCACACGCCGACCCGCTCGGAGCGGCGCACGCGCCCGATGATGCCCGCCAGGTCCTCGAACGTCCCGCCGAGCGCGTGGCCCGCGCCGGCCGTGTTCTCGAGCGCCACCCGCACCCGTGCGCGAGGCGTGAGTGCGAGCGCCTCGTCCACCGCCCGCGCCACCGCGTCGAGGCCGGCTTCCCGCCCGGCGCCCATGTGCGAGCCCGGGTGCACGACGAGGCACCCGAGGCCGAGCGCCTCCGCGCGCTGCAGCTCGTCCGTGAACGTGTCGACGGCCTGCCGCCAGGCCGCGGGCACCGGCGTGGCGAGGTTGACGAGATAGCTGCCGTGGGCGAACGCGTGCCGGATGCCGGCGCGCCGCCGGGCGACGCGGAACGCGCGGGCGGCGGCGGGGTCGAGCGGCGGCGCCGCCCACTGGCGCTGGTTCTTGAGGAAGATCTGGATGGCGCCGCAGCCGAGCTCGCGGCCCCGCGCCGGCGCCAGGGCCAGTCCGCCCGCGACCGACACGTGCGCGCCCAGCTCGTCGGCAGCCCGGGTCACCGGCCGCGCCAGTCGTGTCTCGGCGTGAAGCCATCCCCGAGCTTCGACCCGTCACCCCCCAGAGCGAGATTCCGCGGGTACGTCCGCTTGGCAGAGGTGGCCTCTCGGACATCGATGTCAACGCTGACGATCGGCGCCTCCGCGGTCGTCTCGGCGAGGATGTCGCCTTCGGGGGAGACGATCCAGCTCTGTCCCACGAAGTCATCTCGCGCGTAGGAACGGCGATTGGCCGAGGCGACGAAGCAACCCGACACGATGGCCATGAGTGACGCCGCGAGCCGCCAGCGGCGGTGTCCACCGGTGGCTCGCGGGGCGGCGATGATGTGCGCGTCGGCACGCCCGATCCTCCACGAGAGGTCGGTGAACAGCATCTCGGTGCACAGCTGGAAACCCA
>Ga0209803_1001380_pt1 | contig 15990 bp, 16 predicted proteins | sample GraSoiAngelo_138_FD_185895 | JGI IMG/M metagenome (GOLD analysis project Ga0209803, IMG submission 185895) | Grasslands soil microbial communities from the Angelo Coastal Reserve, California, USA - 14_0929_09_40cm (SPAdes) (version 2) | ecosystem: Environmental > Terrestrial > Soil > Grasslands ...
GAAACTGGGCAGCGGTTCCGCGCTCGCGCCCGGCGGTTCCCTGTTGACCCCCTGCGGCGGGTCGTGGCACCACCGTTGCTCATCGATTTCTTCGACCTCGGGGGGGACTATGGAAAGGAGGCAGCGATCCTTCGGCGCCGGGTATTGGTGTGTCCGCTCGTCGCTCGCGCTCGCGGCCGTGCTCGCGCTCGCCTCGCTGGCGCGCGCGGAGGAGGCTGCGAAGGTCGATTCGGGCGACAACGCGTGGATGCTCACCTCGTCGGCGCTCGTCCTCATGATGACGGCGCCCGGGCTCGCGCTCTTCTACGGCGGGCTGGTCCGCAGCAAGAACGTCCTCAGCATGCTGATGCAGAGCTTCATCATGGTTGCCCTGATCAGCATCCAGTGGGTGCTCTGGGGCTACAGCCTCGCCTTCGGGCCCGATCACGGGCACGTGATGGGCGGGCTCGAATGGCTCGGGCTGCGCGGCGTCGGCTTCGCGCCGAACGCGGACTACGCACCCACCATCCCGCACCAGACCTTCATGATCTACCAGTGCATGTTCGCGATCATCACGCCGGCCCTCATCACCGGGGCGTTCGCGGAGCGCATGAAGTTCAGCGCCTTCTTCCTCTTCTCGCTCCTGTGGGCGACGCTCGTCTACGATCCGTTGGCCCACATGGTGTGGGGGACGGGCGGGCTGCTCGGCAAGGTCATCGGCGCCCTCGACTTCGCGGGCGGCACCGTGGTGCACATCAGCTCGGGGACCTCGGCGCTGGTGTGCGCGGTCGTGCTCGGCAAGCGCCTCGGCTACGGCTCCGAGCCCATGCCGCCGCACAACATGCCCTTCGTGCTGACGGGCGCCGCGCTCCTCTGGGTCGGCTGGTTCGGCTTCAACGCCGGGAGCGCGCTCGCCGCCAACGCGCTCGCCACCAGCGCCTTCGTCGCCACCAACACCGCCACCGCGGCGGCGGCGCTGTCGTGGATGTTCGCCGAGTGGCTCGGGCGCGGGAAGCCGACCATACTCGGGGCGGCGAGCGGCGCGGTCGCCGGGCTGGTGGCGATCACGCCTGCCTCGGGCTTCGTCGCCCCCCTACCGGCGCTCGCGATCGGCGCGGTCGCGGGCGTGCTCTGCTATGGCGCGTGCAATCTCAAGACCGTGCTCGGCTGGTACGACGACGCGCTCGACGTGGTGGGGGTGCACGGCGTGGGCGGGACCTGGGGCGCGCTCGCGACCGGGCTGTGGGCCTCGGCGCAGGTGAACCCCGCGGCTTTCAAGGGCGCCGGCGGCTCCGCGGTCTCCGAGGGGCTCCTCATCTCCGGCCAGTGGGGCCTCCTCGGCTCTCAGGTGATCGCCGTGCTCGTCACCTACCTCCTGGCGGTGGCGGGCTCGCTCCTCTGCCTCGCCATCACCGGGGTGGTGGCCGGCGGCCTCCGGGTGAGCGAGGACGACGAGTTCGCCGGGCTCGACCTCTCGCAGCACAGCGAGAGCGCGTACATGTTCGCCAGCAGCAGCGGCTACGGCGGCCACTCGGCCCTCGGGGCACGACCGGCCGAGCAACGCAGCGCGAGGGACTGACCGCGATGGCGTGCACTCGTCTTTGCAAGCGGCGAGCGCTTACAGTAAACGGGGGGCCCGCGCAGCGGCGGTCCCACTGAAGGGAATCACCCATGAAGAAGGTCGAGGCGATCATCAAGCCGTTCAAGCTCGACGAGGTGAAGGAGAGCCTCTCCGCGATCGGGGTGCAGGGCATCACCGTGAGCGAGGTGAAGGGCTTCGGCCGGCAGAAGGGACACACCGAGCTCTACCGGGGCGCGGAGTACGTGGTCGACTTCCTCCCCAAGGTGAAGCTCGAGATCATCGTGCGCGAGGAGCAGGTCGCGGACGTGGTGGAGACGATCGAGAAGGCGGCCAAGACCGGCCGCATCGGCGACGGGAAGATCTTCGTGTTGCCGATCGACGAGGTCGTGCGCATCCGCACCGGCGAGCGCGGCGGCGACGCGATTTAAACGCAGAGCTCGTGAGGAGGGGCTCGGTATGGCGATTCAGACAGCGAAGGACGTGCTCAAGTTCGCGAAGGACAACAAGATCGAGGCCGCGGACCTGAAGTTCCTCGACCTGCTGGGACTCTGGCAGCACTTCACGGTTCCGCCCAGTGAGCTGACCGAGGAAGTGTTCGAGGAAGGACTCGGCTTCGACGGCTCGTCGATCCGCGGCTGGCAGCCGATCCACGCCTCGGACATGCTCGTGGTGCCGGATCCGACGACCGCGGTCATGGATCCGTTCACGGCGCTCCCAACCCTGAGCCTCATCTGCAACATCGTCGATCCGCTCACCAAGGAGGACTACTCGCGCGACCCGCGCAACATCGCGCGCAAGGCCGAGGCGTACTTGAAGTCGACCGGGATCGGCGACACCGCCTACTTCGGGCCCGAACCCGAGTTCTTCGTCTTCGACGAGGTGCGCTACGAGCAGAACCAACACACCGGCTTCTACCTGATCGACTCGGCCGAGGGGCAGTGGAACACGGCACGCGAGGTCGACGCAGTGAACGACCGCAGTGGCCGCCTGATCGAGAGCAAGAACCTGGGCTACAAGCCGCGTTACAAGGAGGGCTACTTTCCCGTCCAGCCCACCGACTCGCAGCAGGACATCCGCACCGAGATGGTCCGCGAAATGGAGAAGGTCGGCTACCGCGTGGAGAAGCACCACCACGAGGTGGCGACCGCCGGGCAGGCCGAGATCGACCTGCGCTTCCTGTCGCTGGTCAAGATGGGCGACGCGCTCATGTGGTACAAGCACATCGTCAAGAACGTGGCCCGCCGCTACGGCAAGACGGCGACCTTCATGCCGAAGCCGATCTTTGGCGACAACGGCAGCGGCATGCACACCCACCAGTCGATCTGGAAGGGCGAGAAGCCGCTCTTCGCGGGCGACCGCTACGGGGGCATGAGCGAGCTCGGCATGCACTACATCGGCGGCATCCTGAAGCACGCCCCCGCGCTCGCCGCCTTCACCTGCCCGACCACCAACTCCTACCACCGCCTGGTGCCCGGCTTCGAGGCGCCGATCAACCTGGCGTACTCGAGCCGCAACCGCTCGGCCGCGGTCCGCATCCCGATGTACTCGCCGTCACCCAAGGCGAAGCGCATCGAGGTGCGCTTCCCCGACCCGGCCTGCAACGGCTACATCGCCTTCTCGGCCATGCTCATGGCCGGACTCGACGGCGTCGAGCGGCGACTCAACCCGGGCGACCCGCTCGACAAGGACATCTACGCGCTCACGCCCGAGGAGCTGAGGGACGTCCCCAAGATGCCCGGCTCGCTCGACGAGGCGCTCGAGAACTTGAAGCGCGACCACGACTTCCTGCTCAAGGGCGACGTCTTCACCGAGGACGTCATCGAGACCTGGATCGAGTGGAAGATGGCGAACGAGGTGAGCGCCCTCCGGCTGCGACCGCATCCCTACGAGTTCGCGCTCTACTTCGACGCCTGAGCGGCGCGCGCCTCGGTGCCCGGGAGAACAGACGGCGGAGCGGGCTCGCGAGAGCCCCTCCGCCGTTCTCGTTCTCAGCCGGACGCTCGAGCGATCAGCTCGGGTTCTTCGCCGGCGCCTTCTTGCCGCCGCTCTTCGCCGGCGCCGCCGTACAGCGCTTCACGGTGGCTGCCGAAACCTTCATCTCCTTCTCGACGTCCTCAGCGGTCTTGCCGGCCGCCATCGCTTCCTTGATCTTCGCGCACGACACCGCAGCGTGATGCGCTCCCTTGCGCGCCGCCAGCGCCGGGGACCCGACGAGGACAGCAGCCGCCAGCAGAGAAACCAGCGCTAGCCCAGTTCGCTTCACCGCAGTTCACCCCCCTTCTGGCCGGGCCGTCTATCACGGGTCCCGAATCGCTTCCAGAGAGCCGGCTCGCGGTTTGGCCGCCGGGCGGGCCTGTGCGATATACGGCGCGCCGCACGGCCGGTCCGCGACATGAAGGGAACTCTCGCTCTGCTCGCCAAGTTCGGCGTCACGCTCGCGATCTTCGTCGGCATCTTCCTCGAGTTCGGGGGCGGGTATCGGGCCGTCCGGACTGCCCGCCTGGGCGAGCCCGGAGCGTTCGCGGCCGCCAACCCGGCCTTCCCGAGCCTGCTCGGCCGGCTGCGGGGGCGGCTGCGGGGCACGTCGCTCCCGCCCCCGCGCCTGCCGGTGTCGATCGAGAAGGTGTGCCTGGCGGCGGTGGAGGGCGCCGTGTTCGTCGAGCTGGAGGACGGCAGCGTCCGCCGCTTCAAGCCCCTCCGGCACTGCAGCGAGGGCGGGCTCACCACGGTGTACGCTCGTACGCCGGGGGGCTCGTTCGTTCAGGTGCCGCTCGCCGAGGCGCCGCCCGAGGCCTACTTCCGCATCCAGGGCTTCCAGCTCGTGCCCGCGGAGATGTCGGAGCTGTGGGCGGAGATCCGTGGCCTCACCTGGCGCGTCTTCCTGCCCTGGTTCCTGGCCGCGATGGCAATCAAGCTGGTCGGCATCTTCGCCAACGTGTGGCGCTGGCAGATCCTGCTGCGAGGCCAGGGGATCGACCTCGGCTTCGGCTACCTCGCGAACACGTACTTCATCGGCCGCTACTTCGGCATCGTCACGCCGAGCACGATGGGCCTCGACGCCTGGCGCCTGTACGACACCATCCGCTTGACGCGCCGGCCGGTCGAGTGCACGACCGTCCTCGGCGTCGAGCGGGTGCTCGGAGGGGTCGGCATCCTCACCGTTATCCTTCTCCTCCTGCCGTTCGCGAGGGACATCACCCAGAAGCAGTCGTTCGGCGAGTTGGTGGCGGCCATGTGGCTGCCGCTCGCCGCGGCCACGCTCTTCGGCGTCCTCATCCTCATTCAGCCCGGCTGGTTCCGCGGGTTGCTTCGCCTGCTGCCCGGCGGGCGCGCCCGCCGCTTCGCCGCGAGCGTGATCGACTCGGCCAGCGCGTACTCCGGCCGGCGCCGCTCCTTGCTGCTCGCCCTCCTGCTCGCCGTGGTGGGTCAGATCACCACCACCCTCATGTACTTCGCCAACGCCATGTCGCTCGCGACCCAGAACGTGCGCGTGAGCGAGGTACTCTTCGCCGCGGCGGTGATGACCTTCGGGACCTTCATCGCGCCCTCGGCCTCGGGCGAGGGCGTACGCGAGCTCGTCTTCGTCTGGCTGCTCGGCACGAAGGCCGGCGCCGCGAAGGCGTTCCTGATCGGCAACCTCGGCTTCTGGATCGAGAAGATCCCGCTCTCGGTGCCGGGCGGACTGCTCCTCCTCCTGCGCCGCGACCCGTCGCTGCAGGCCCTCTCACGCGAGGACCTGGAGCGCGTGCGCCGCGAGGCCGAAGCCGTGTAGGCTAGCTAAGCTAGGGACGCGGCCCGGCGGCGGGCGGGGGCGCCGCCGCGCACCCCGCGGCCGCCTTGACTCCGCCGCGGCCCGCTTCATGATCGACGGCGATGCGCCGGCTTTCGCTCGCGCTCGGTCTGGCCGTGCTGCTCGGCATCTACCTCGTGGCCGCGCGCGCGCGGCACGACGGCGGCGGCAGCCCGTACGTGACCATGCCGGTCGAACGGGGGCCGATCACGGCGCGCGTGACCGCGACCGGGAGCGTGAACCCCGTCAAGACCGTGCAGGTCGGCACCTACGTCTCCGGCCCGATCCAGGTGATCTCCGTCGATTTCAACAGCCCGGTCCAGCGCGGCCAGCTCCTCGCCAAGATCGACCCGCGCCCCTTCCAGGTGAAGGTCGACGGCGCGGCGGCCGATCTGGCCAACGCACGCGCCAGGCTCGACAAGGACCGGGCGGACCTGGCGCTCAAGGAGGTGACGCTCAAGCGCACGCGCGCGCTGCGCACGGAGGGCATCGTCTCCGAGAGCGACCTCGACCTCGCCACCAGCCAGGAGCGTCAGGCACACGCCCAGATCGAGCTCGACCAGGCGGAGATCCGCACCGCGGACGCGAAGCTGCGCGAGGCCGAGGTGAACCTCGCCTACACCGACATCACCTCGCCGGTCGACGGCGTGGTGGTCGCGCGCAACGTCGACGTGGGGCAGACGGTGGCCGCGACCTTCCAGACCCCGACCCTCTTCCTGGTCGCCGAGGACTTGACCAAGATGCAGGTGAGCGCGAGCGTGAGCGAGTCGGACATCGGGCCGGTGGCGGCGGGGCAGGAGGTGTCGTTCTCGGTCGACGCCTACCCGGCGGCGACCTTCGCGGGACGTGTCGAGCAGGTCCGCAACGCGCCGCTCACGGTGCAGAACGTCGTGACCTACGACGTGGTGGTGAGCGTCGACAATCGGGACCTCCTCTTGAAGCCCGGCATGACGGCGAACGTGACCATCGCAACCGCGACGCGCCCCGACGCGCTGCGGGTGAGCACCAGCGCGCTCCGCTTCCGGCCCCCGGCCGACGGCGACGGCGGGGCGGCCGCCGCGCAGGCGCCGGCGGAGCCGTCGGACAGGCACGGCGCGCGCGTCTGGGTGCTCGACGAGAGCGGACACCCGCGCGCGGTCGGGGTACGCACCGGCATCGCCGACGATCGTTTCACCGAGATCATCGACGGGCTCGACGCGGGCGAGCCGGTGATCGTGGCGCTGCGGCGCGAGGAGACAGAGACGCCTGCCGCGGGGCGCGCGCCCAGCTTCGCGCCCGCCCGCCGCAGCCCGCACTGACGTGATCGAGACGCACGCGCTCACCAAGGTCTACGCGCTCGACCACGGCGAGGTCGTGGTCGAGGCGCTGCGCGGCATCACGCTCACCGTGCGCGCCGGCGAGCTGGTCGCCATCGTGGGCGCCTCGGGCTCCGGGAAGTCGACGCTGCTCAACATCCTGGGCTGCCTCGACCGCCCGTCGAGCGGCGAGTACCGGCTCGACGGACGGGACGTGAGCCGGCTCACCGCCGATCAGCGTGCGGTGCTCCGCAACGTGTGCATCGGCTTCGTCTTCCAGAGCTTCAACCTGCTGCCGCGCACCAGCGCGCGCGAGAACGTCGAGCTGCCGCTCGTCTACGGCGATGCCCCGCCCGCCGAGCACCGCCAGCGTGCGGAGGACGCGCTCGGCGCGGTCGGTCTCGCCGACGCCGCCGACCGTCTGCCGAGCCAGCTCTCCGGCGGGCAGCAGCAGCGGGTCGCGATCGCGCGCGCACTGGTGAGCCGCCCGCGCCTGATCCTCGCCGACGAGCCCACGGGGAACCTCGACACCGCGACCTCGCGCGACATCATGGACCTCCTGCGCGCCTTGAACCGCACGCACGGGCTCACGCTCGTCGTCGTCACGCACGAACCCGACATCGCGGCGCTCACCGATCGCGTCGTCATGATGCGCGACGGTCGCGTGGTGGCGGACGGGCCGCCGGGCCACGTCCTCGGGCGCGCGGTGGAGCCGGCGGTATGAAGCTCGTCCGCATGACGCTCCTCACCGCGTGGCGGGCGCTCCGGCGGAACCTGACGCGCTCGCTGCTCACCATGCTCGGGGTGGTGATCGGCGTCGCCGCGGTGATCGCGATGGTGAGCGTCGGGCAGGGCGCCGATGCGTCGGTGCAGGCCCAGATCGCGAGCCTCGGCACCAACATCGTGATGGTGATCCCGGGGGCCACCACCGCGGGCGGCGTACGCTCCGGCTGGGGCGGCGCCAGCACGCTCACGGTCGGGGACGCGAAGGCGATCGAGAAGGAGTGCCCCTCGGTGGCGGCGGTCACCTACGTGAAGCGCGAGATCGCGCAGGTCACCTACGGCCACGAGAACTGGGCGACCGCCATCCAAGGCAGCCCGCCCTCCTACTCCGCCGTGCGCGACTGGCCCGTGGCGCGCGGGCGCTTCTTCACCCAGTCGGAGGAGGACAGCGCCGCCAAGGTCGCGGTCTTGGGGCAGACGTTGGTCGACAAGCTCTTCGTCCCGGGCGAGGATCCGCTCGGCGCCGCCATCCGCGTCCGCGCCGTGCCCTTCCGCGTGGTCGGCGTGCTCGCACCGAAGGGGCAGACGACCTGGGGGCAGGATCAGGACGACGTCGTGATCGTCCCGTTCAGCACGGCGGAGCGCCGCGTGCTCGGCACGGCGTTTCTCGGCACGGTGAACATGATTCTCGTCTCGTCCCCGAGCTCCGCCGACGCCGTCCAGGCGGAGGGGGACATCGCGCGCCTCCTGCGCGTGCGCCACCGCACCCCGGCCGGCGAGGAGGACGACTTCACGGTGCGCAGCATGCGCGAGCTGTTCGCCGCCTCGCTGATGGCGAGCCAGGTGATGACCCGCCTGCTCGCCGCGATCGCCTCGATCTCGCTCCTCGTGGGCGGCATCGGGATCATGAACATCCTGCTCGTCTCCGTCACCGAGCGGACGCGCGAGATCGGCGTGCGGCTCGCCGTCGGCGCCAAGGCGAGGCACATCCTGCTCCAGTTCCTGGTCGAGGCGATCGTGCTCAGCACCGCGGGCGGGATCCTCGGCACCCTCCTCGGCATCGGCGCCGCGGTGCTGATCGGGCGGCTCGCCGCCTGGCCGATCCTCGTCTCCCCGCCGGCGGTCGCCATTGCCCTTGTCTTTTCAGGGGTTGTCGGCCTCGCCTTCGGGGTCTACCCGGCCCGGCGGGCCGCCCGGCTCGACCCCATCGTCGCCCTGCGTCACGAGTGAGCGGGGACGAGCGTGGAAACGGATCCCTTGCAACGGCGAGCCGCGCCCGTATAGATAGGGTGCAGCCGAAGGAAGGTTGAGATGCTGCGCATGTCGTCGAGTCATCTGTTCCAGATGAGCCACTGCCAAGTGGCGAACGACGCCGTGTGCGGTACCGGCCGGGGCGCGCAGACTACGAAGCGCACCCCGATTTGGGCCGGTGGCCTTTCGGCGGCTGGAGGTAAGCTCCCAGCGTAGACCGTAAACCCCTCCAACCGAAAGAAAGGCCACCGGCCCCGCAGGGTCCGGTGGCTTTTTTTTTGGTCGGAGCGAACCGAGAGGAGAGCGAATATGAGCACGATCAGTGTCCCGGCCTTCACGCGGAAGCTCCGAGAAGTCGTGGCCGACGAGCCCAAGGCCTTCGCCTACGACCTCGGTCTCAGCCTCTCGGCCGTGTACAACTACCTGAACGGCCGGGTGCCCGCGACCGAGGTGCTGTTCCGGATCGCGCGCTACACCGGGCGCCCGATGGAGTGGTTCCTGGTCGACGAGCAGGCCGAGGCGGCGGTGACGGCGGGCTCGGGTGAGATCGCCGTGCCGGCGAGCTACGCTGCGAGCGGCCGCGGCGGCGAAGGCACGTGAACCGGGGGCGCGTCCGGGAGGTCGCGTCGCGCTGTGACCTCCCGGGCGCGCCGGCGCCCTTTCGGCTGTTGATGGTCGGTTGCACGGCGGTATGATCCGTCGTGATGCGGCGCCGGCTCGTTCCCTTCCTGGCGCTCGTACTGCTCGCCGCGCCGGCGTGGCCGGCGGGCAAGGCGACCAGGTTGCACGCGTACGACCTCATCGCGGGCGGCGAGCAGGACTACACGGTGGCGCCGGGCGACAACCTGTGGGCGATCACCGGCCGCTTCACCATGAATCGGGGGCTCCTCCAGTCCTGGAACGAGCTGCCCGCCCCGGACGCGCTCCGCCCGGGCATGCATCTCAAGGTCTCCGACCGCCACATCGTGCCGCGCCGCGGGTCCGACGGCATCGTGATCGACATCGCGGTGCGCACCCTGTACTGGTTCCAGAAGGGCAGGCTGCGCGCCCGCTTCCCGATCGGGGTGGGCCGCACCGACTGGGCCACACCCCCCGGGCACTACCGCATCGTCGGACGGCGGCAGGATCCGGTCTGGCACGTCCCGCCGTCGATCCAGGCGGAGATGCGGGCGCAGGGCGAGCAGGTCGTACGCGAGGTCCCGCCCGGCCCCGACAACCCGCTCGGCAAGTACTGGATCCAGCTCTCCGCCCCGGGCTACGGCCTCCACGGGACGAACGCCCCCGCCAGCATCGGCAAGTACGCGAGCCACGGCTGCATGCGCCTGCTTCCCGAGCACGTCGAGCTCCTTTACCGCGAGGCGCGCGATGGCACGCCGGTCGACATCGTCTACGAGCCGGTCAAGCTCGCGCGCGATGCGAGCGGCCGGGTCTGGCTCGAGGTGCATCGCGATGTGCTCGGCGCCAAGCAGAGCGAGCTGCCTGCCGTGCTCGACTTCATCCAGGCGGCGGGCCTGACCGAGGCCGTGGACGCGACGCGTGTGGTCGAAGCCGTCGCGCACGCCTGGGGCACGCCGGAGGACGTGTCGCTGCCTCCGCCAGCGCCGGCCGGGGCGGCGGCGCCCGCTGCGGCCATCGTGCCGGCCGCGGACGCTAGGACGCTCCCGGCAGCAGCACCGTGAACGTCGAGCCGACGCCGGGTGTGCTGTCGACCCGGATGTCTCCCCCGTGCGCCTCGACGATCGTCTTCGCGATGAAGAGACCGAGGCCGGTCCCCTCCGTGCGCTTCACCTCGCGCACGCGGCGGTACTTCTCGAAGAGGCGGGGGATCTCGTCGGCCGGGATGCCGCGCCCGGTATCGCGGAAGGCGACGGTGACGAGCCCGTTCTCGCGTGCGGTGCTGACGGTGACCCGGCCGCCGGTCTCCGTGTACTTGATGGCGTTGCCGAGCAGATTGGCCACCACGCGCTGGAGCTGCGGCTCGTCGGCCACCAGCGGCGGGAGCGGCCCGGTCTCGAGCGCGAGCCCGACGCCCTTGCGGCGGGCGGTCGAGCTGTAGTGCTCGACGGCGTGGGCGAGCATGGCGGCCAGGTCGAAGGGCCGGCGATCGAGCGTCATGCGGCCCGCCTCGATGCGCGAGAGATCCAGGAAGTTGCACACCAGCGCGTGGATGGTCTCGCCGCTCTCGCGGATACGAGTCAGGATGTCGGGTGGAATCTGGTCGGGCGGAGGTTCCGGGTCGGTCAACATCTCCGTGTAGCCGAGGATCACGGTGAGCGGCACCTTGATGTCGTGCGTGATCATGGAGAGGAAGTCCGCGCGCAGCTGCTCGAGGGCGTGCTTCTCGCTCACGTCGCGGAAGATGCCGACCGCGGTGCGGGCGTGGCCGAGCAGCCCGCCGGGCGCCGGCTCCGGGCATCGGATCGGGGTGAGCGTGACGTCCCACACGCGCTCGGGCGCCTCGACGGCGCGCGTGCTCAGCTCGCCGCTCCAGCGCCCGCGCGCGCCGATCGCCGCCAACACGTCGCCTAGGTCCACCTGGGAACCGTGCATGGAGACGAAGTCGCCGAGGTGGCGACCGACGATCGCCGACTCCGGCTGTCTCCACGCCTGCGCGAGGGCACGGTTCACGAATGCGATGCGGCCGACCGGGTCGAGGATCACGACGCCGTCGGTCGTGCCGCGCAGCGCGATGGCCAGCGCCTCCACCTCCTCGCGGTAGCGGTTGCGGTCGCGTACGAGCTGCAGGCGCTCGAGGGTGCGGGCGACGACGTGGGAGAGGTGGATCAGGTGGCTTCCGTCCGCGCGCGCGACGACGTAGTCCCACGCGCCGCGCTGCATGGCATCGATCGCCACCGCGACGTCGTCGACGCCGGTCACGATCACCGCGGGTGTGTCGGGGTGGTCCGCGGTGATGCGCGCGAGCAGATCGCGCCCGTCCATGTCGGGGAGGGCGAGCGCGAGCAGCACGACGAAGTCGCCGCCGCGCCGGAGGACGGCCAGGGCGTCGGCGCCGGTGGCCGCCTCGATCACCGCCCGGCCCGTCCGCGCGAGCGCGCGCACGGCGGCGCACCGCTTCTCCGAGTCGTCCTCCACGAGAAGTATTTGGACGCCCTCGGACATGCGTGGCCGCCAGGCAAAGCAAGTCGTATGCCGGCTCGCGTAGGGGGGATCCAGACCCGCGCTGAAGATCCGCCGAGACGTTCTGCCGCCAATTATGGTGGTGACCGCCACCGATTTGACGCGGCTGGGCTGCCCGTGGGGTTTCCGTTAGTATCGCGCGTCGCCCAATGTCGGTTCGCTTTTGCGCCCAGTGCGGTACGAAGGCCGTCGCCGGCGCCAAGTTCTGTACGGAGTGCGGCGCGCCGTTCGCCGGCCATGCCTCGGCCTCCGCCGCGAGCCGCTGGCAGCTCACCACTGCGGGCTCGGCGGTGCTCACGCTGTTCCTGGCGGCGGGCCTCACCGTCTGGACCCTGATCCTCTCGCCCGCCGGTTCGCGTCCGGGTCCGGGCGCGGGGGCCGCACGGCCCGGCGCCGCGCCGGCGGGGGCACCTTCCTCGGGCGGCGAGGCCAAGGTCAGGATGCCGCTGCCCGCCGAGGCGGTGTCCTTCATTGCCGACCTCGCGGCCAAGGCGAAGGCGGACGACGTCGAGACCTGGCTCAAGCTGGCTCAGGTCGAGGCGCGCGCCGCCCAGCTCGACTCCGCCTACCAGGCCGACGCGATGGCCGCCTTCCAGCACGTCCTCGACCGCGATGCGGAGAATGCCGACGCCCTCCGCGGCCTCGCCAACCTCCACTACGACCGCGACGATCACGCCAAGGCGATCCCGCTCTTCGAGCGCTACCTGACGCTCCGCCCCGACGACCCGAGCGCACGCACCGATCTCGCCACCATGTACCTCTACGGCGGCGACGCGGCGCGCGCCGTCGCGACCTACAAGGAGGTCATCAAACGGAACCCGTCGTTCCTCCAGGCGCACTACAACCTGGGGGTCGCCTACCACGGGCAGGGCGACGACCGCGCCGCTCTCGGCGAGCTCGAGATCGCGCGCAGGCTCACGAGCGAGGACGGCGTCCGCAAGCAGATCGACGACATGATCGCCGGCCTGCGCGGCGAGGGGCCCGCTCCCGACGGGGCCGCGGCGGCCCCGCCCGCGGACGGCGGGGGTGCGCGCACCCCCTTCCAGGCGGCGGTCGAGCGGGCTTTCCGCACGCACCCGATCATGGGCCCGCGCATCGTGCGCTTCGAGTGGACGACCCCCGGGGCCGGCCGCGTGCTGGTGCAGAACTTCCCCATGGAGGGTATGCCCCCGGCGGTGCGCGAAAAGTTCACCGGCCGCCTCGCGGACGAGCTGCGCAGCGCCGCCGGGGCCCACCCGGTCGACGGGGCCGTCCGGGTCGAGATCGCCGACCTCGCCACCGGGACCGTCATGGTCACCGTCGCCCCTTGATGCCGGGCGGCCGGCCCGGCGCGCTCCGTTGCCTGGGCATCTCTTCCGGAGCTACACTGACCTTCGGGGTGGCCGTGAGGACGAAGGCAAGCACACGAGGTTGCCCATGCCGCAGTCACGCCCGAAGCGCGTCAGGTTCTTCGCCGCCGCGATACTCCTCCTGGCGGTCGGATCCGGCGCCGCCGAGCCGCTGTTCACGCTGAGCGAGGACGGGAAGACCTTCCTCTACCGGGCCCGGCCAGGCGACCACCCGGGGGTCGTCGCCGAGATGTTCGGCATCCCCTCGCGTGACGTGCCCGCCTTCCTCGCCGCCAACGGGATCAGCGACGCCACCAAGGTGGGCGCCGGCTTCGTCTACCGCATCCCGAACGCGGCGGCGCGCGCGCTGGCCGAACGGACCGCAGCCCTCGAGGGGGAGAACACACGCTTGAAGCGCACCGCGGGGGAGGAGGCGGCGAAGGCCGAGCACCTCGCGCGGGCCGCCGAGGAGGCGCGCGCGGAGAAGGCGCGTGCCGAGTCCAGGGCGACCCAGCTCGCGCGCCTCGAGCGCCTGTGGCCATGGGCGAAGGCGACTCTCACCCTCCTCCTCGCCGCCGCAGCCGGCGCCCTCTACACCGCCGTGGCCGCCCTGCGCCGGCGCGCCGAGGCCGAGCGCTACACGCGCAGCCTGGCCAACGAGCTCGAGGAGAAGCGCAAGGCCGCCCTCGCCGAGCGCCAGGAGAGCGCGCGCCACATCCTCGACCTGGAGCAACGCATCCGCACCCTGGAGGCCAAGCTCGGCCCGCGCGCCGTCCTCGGCGGCCGGGGTAGTAGCTAGAGCGAGGCGCGCAAGCGCGAGCGGGGGCCCCGCCGCCGCGCCCCCCGCAGGTTCCGCACGCGCCCGCGGCCGCGGGGGCCGCCGCTCGCGCGCCCCGACGCCCGACCGAAGCTCCTACCCCGCCCAGCCCCACTTCTCCTTGTTCGCCTGTACCTGCTCCACCGTCGGGTGCTCGACCTTGTTGTGCTGGGCGACCTTGAAATCGCCCATGTTCTCCATGATCTTGTAGTTGAGCGGCGTGTCGTCCTTGAACACCTCGGGCACCGCCACCTCTTCGAAGATCGCGTTCCACGGGCACTCGGGCTCACAGGCGCCGCAGTCGATGCACTCGTCGGGGTGGATGTAGAGCTGATTCGGCCACGCGTCGCGGTCGGAGCCGGTGTACTCGTAGATGCAGTCGACGGGGCACACGGCAACGCAGCCGGTGTCCAGGCAATCGCGGCAGAGGCGCGTGATGATGTAGGCCATGCCTTCTCCTCGCCGCCGAAGCGGCGCGACGTTGTTCCTAGCGCCCACCCCTCGCCTTTGCAACTACGGTCGGGGCTTCATGGTTTTCCTTGACAAGCGCCTCGCCATCGGGCACAGAGCACGCGTCCGGCAACGCTCGAGAGCCCACGCGAAGCTGCGGTCGGGGAGGCGGGGGATGATCAGCTTGCGGATGGTGGGGACCGAAGTTTCGGCACTGGGCGCCGCGGCGCTCTCGATGCCGCTCCGCTTCGTCGTCGAGCGCGATCGTTTCGATCCGAGCTCGCCGTACCCGACGCCGGTCGTGCTGGTGCACGGGCTGTTCGGCGACCCGACGAACTTCCTCCTCCTGCGCCGCTACCTCGCGACGCGCGGCATGCGCAACTTCGCCGCCTTCTCGTATCCACCGCGCCTGGACTACCAGCGCCTCGCCCCCCGGCTGGGCGACCTGATCGACGCCGTCTGCCTGGCGACCGGCGCCCCGGAGGTCGACCTGGTCGGCCACAGCTGGGGCGGGCTCATCGCCCGCTACCTGGTCGAGATGCCGCGCGCGAGCCGCGTGCGCCGCCTGGTGACGCTCGGGGCGCCCTACTTCGCGAGCCCGCTGCCGCCCGAGGAGCTCGCCATCTTCGCCGCGGCCGACCCTTTCATCCCGCCGCCGCACCCGATCTACGGCCCGCACAGCGGCCCACGACAGCGCGGCGGACGGGTGGTGGTCGTCCCCGAGTGCGGGCACTGGGGGCTCCTCATCCACCCCGCCGTGCTGCGCGAGGCCGCGGGGTTCCTCGCCTTCCCGGGGGCCACGCCGCAGCTCGCCGAGCAACCCCTGGCGCTCGACGCCGCTTCCTAGCCGGGCCACCGCCAGTTCGTGTTTGACGCACCCCGCCCGGCGGGAATATGCCTTTGGCCCAGAGTCCATGTCGGTCTCGTTCCCATCGCTCGCGTTCTTCCAGGCCCTCCAGCGGGAGATGCGCGCCGAGCGCGAGCGCTTCTCGCGCCTCGGCTTCTTCGACACCACCTTCGGCGTCCGCGTCCTAGCGGACGGCGACGGCGCACCGGCCGAATTCGCCCTCGCCTTCGAGGTGTTCGACTGCGTGCGCATCAGCGAGGGCCTCGTGAACGTCGAGACCGACTTCGTCGTCGAGGGCCGCTTCGGCGCCTGGCGCGAGATGCTCGACGCCATCCACGAGCTCGGCGCCGCCGACACCGCGCACAGCCTGAACACTCTCACCCACTTCGGGGAGGCGCTCCAGGTGCGCTACGACGACCCCGACGGCCACGACAAGATGTACCGTTTCGCGGAGAGCATCCAGGAGTTCCTCGACCTCTCCGCGCGCGTCGACTTCGTCTACCCCGACGGCTCGCGCCCGCCCGCACGGCGCGAGGCGCTACGGAGGAGCGGCACATGAGCTATCTCAGCACGACCGACTTCGCCGAGGACCGCGCCTTCGTCGATCGCTTCCGGCGCACCATGAAGGGAGACCTCGAGCTCTCCTGGATGGACGTGCCGCGCGAGCGGGTACGCTGCCGGCCGCAGAACGAGCGCCGCGGGCTCACCTTTCGCGACCTCGACGTGGGCGCCTACGGCTTCACCGAGATGCCCGAGCTGATCCGCCAGAACCGGAGCTTCGCCCCGCGCG
>Ga0209803_1001381_pt1 | contig 15976 bp, 14 predicted proteins | sample GraSoiAngelo_138_FD_185895 | JGI IMG/M metagenome (GOLD analysis project Ga0209803, IMG submission 185895) | Grasslands soil microbial communities from the Angelo Coastal Reserve, California, USA - 14_0929_09_40cm (SPAdes) (version 2) | ecosystem: Environmental > Terrestrial > Soil > Grasslands ...
ATGTCCCGCTCGCGCTTGAACTCCTCGGGCGCCATAAACTCGATCCGCGTCATTTCGTTCGTATTGGGGATTGGCTTTTCAAACTGAAAGTTCCGAGCGCCTTCCACTACCGTGTAGCCAAGTTCGTCCAACTTGGCTCCAACCGACACGCTCTCACCTTTCAACTTCACCACATCGAGGACAAAGTCGATGTCCTTTGTCGCCCGAGCACGCTCCAGCATGAACTTCATCGCCTGAGCGCCGGCAACGACAAACTCATCCGCTGCTGGACCCAACGCATTGAGCAATTCCAAAACGTAGGTGCGTTGCGGCTCGGGAATCATGCGGCACTCCAGCGTCGCTGGATACTGCTGTTCAGCAGAACCTCGGCTTGCTTCAAGTCTCGCCCTCCACGGGCGTACAGGTCGAGGTATGCTTGCACGTCCGACACGACGCCGACGCCGGCAGCAGAACCCCTCGGCTGACCTCCACCAAAACCCATCCAGAAAGCGCAATTTGTTCAAGCTACAAATGGCATACGGCCCATCCGCCTGCGGCGGGCGTCAGCCCGCCGCAGGCGGCAGACTTGCGAGCTTTTGCAACTGTGGCGAGCGGCGATATAGTTCGGTGTCTGGGCGTACGCGTGACAGAGGTACCGCTTGCAGCAGACCGTGAGACGCTGGACGCAGCTCTCCAGCGTCCGCGACTGTGCTTTATGGCCAGGAGGTGAGTCTTGAGCGACGATGTGCAGGACAAAAAAAAGGATCTTCTGCAATTGCTGCCAGTGGCAGACAAATCACATCTTAAGGGGCAGACACTCTGTTTTTCGACGCATGGACAGTGGCATTCCCGTAGAACCCGCAGCCGTTACGGACACGTCAGAAGATATCTGCGAGGTACAGCATTCGATCTGGAGTTGCGCCGGCTGTGAGAATGTCACTTTCGAGTACGAAATGCTGTTCCGTGACACCGAAGGTGATGGAGGGTGGAAATCCCACCACAGCCGACATTTCTCTGCACTCTCCAGAACCCAGGCCAAGGACTTCAGAATGCTAGGGCCGGAACTGAGCCGGCTGTATGGCGAGCTCCTGACGTGCTCCGACCATGACTGCTTGCTCTTATGCACAATCGCTCTTCGCGGACTGATCGAAGGGGTGTGTCGCGACAAGGGAGTGACTGGCAGAGACTTGAAGGACAGGATATCCGGCCTCATCAGATTTCTACCGAGCCCAAACCTGATTGAAGCACTGCACGGCCTGCGGCTCGCCGGGAATGACGCCGTTCACGAATTTCAGGCATTTACGCGAGATGAAGTGGACTCTGCCATCGAGGTGATGGAGGACTTGCTCAACTTCTTGTACGACTTGGACTACAAGGCGTCACAAATCCGGAAATCGTCAAAGATATCGACTCCCGATCCCACCTCGCATGCTTTCGGCGGCGAAACCGGCGGATCGCTGTCTGATTTTGACGTGGAGCGACCGAAGTGAAGCAACGTGAGAGAGGACTAATGCCTATAGTGCAGCGAGAGAAAAAGGTCGAGAAAATCGCGGAGGTCATATCCGACGGGAAGACCGCCAAGGGCTTTACGGATAAGTTCGGAGGCGGTCCAACGCTCTATTTCTACCGGAAGCTTCTGCACGCCCGGCACCACGCAAGGGATGTCATGGATTTCGTAAATGACCGGCGCAATCTCGAGCTGTGCTATTGCGTGCTCGGGCTCTGGGGAATGAACACGCGGGGTGCACGTCTAAAGGAATTCGATAACTTTTGCGATGCAGTCGAAAGGGCGCGCAGCTGCTTGATTGAAACGGAATCGGTTGAAAAAAGGCGGATTCATTGATCCGCAGAATTACCGGAGAAAGATGCGGAAGCTGGCGGAGGAGTGCGGGCTGCCGAAGCTGACCTTTCAGGTGATCCGGCGCACGATTGCCACGCTGGCGCAGAAGAAAGGGACGCCCAAGGACATCCAGGGACTCTTGCGGCACTCGCGGCTGGCGACTACCACCGACGTTTACATGCAGGAGATTCCCGAAAGCGTGAAGGCGACGGTGGAAGCGATCAGCAAAGAACTGCGATTGAAGTCAGAAAGCGAAGAACGTTTTTGAAATTTCCGGCCAAGCGCGAAAAGCATGCCCTGCTAAGTTGTTGAAGGATTGGTGGACCTGGTCGGGTTCGAACCGACGACCTCTTCCATGCCATGGAAGCGCGCTCCCAACTGCGCCACAGGCCCACTAGGAAAGAGCGGCGTACAATGCCGTAGATTGATTTTCCCGCACGGGCTTCCGATAGTCAAACCAGGGTCGGCGAATTTTACGAATCTGTGGAAAATTAGTATTCTGAAACGCTGGTAAGTGCATCACAGCACGCAAAAAATGAAGATTTCCCTGATAAGTAGCGTATCGCTCTTTCTCCTACTGACATCGTCGATTCTCACCGCTGCTCAAACGACGCCTCTGCAACCAGCTTCTGATCAGCAGCCTGTCTCCTACGCTTCAGTCACCCAGGTGAACAACATTCTCAATCAAGTCGAACAGACCGCCCAATCGGCGCAGGTCGACCTGGCGCGCTTGCGCATTGACAAGTGGAAGACTGACTCCAACAGCAAGCGGCAGGCGCAGTCGAATGTGGAGGCCTTGTCGCGGAATCTGAAGACGGCGCTGCCAGAGGTTATCACGCAGCTGCGGAATTCCCCGGAAGACCTCTCCGCAACATTCAAGCTATATCGCAATCTTGATGCGCTGTATGACGTGTTGGGATCCGTGGTGGAGTCGAGCGGAGCCTTTGGATCGCGGGATGAGTACAAGAGCCTGGCCGCCGACATGGACACCTTCGAGAAAGCGCGGCGCGACTTGGCCGAACGCACGGAGAAGCTAACGGTTGCCAAAGAAGCTGAGTTGTCGCGCTTGCGGGCTCAACTGAAGGCCGCTGAGGCGGCGGTGCCTCCCAAGAAGATTGTCGTGGATGACACGGAACCTCCTCCAAAGAAGCCCGTCAAGAAAAAGGCACCGCCCAAGACAAAGCCGCCAAATCAGCCGCCTCCGCAGGCGCCACAGGATCCGCAAAACCCCCAGTAGCGGTCGGCCAGCTATTTCAGCACTCTGAGCAGGCTGCTGTAATCATCCGTCCAAAATTGCTGACCGCCCGAAATGGCAGTACCCGCGCTGGTTATCTGCTCCTTGGCCCGAAATCCTTGTGGGCTTGCCAGCAGAATCCAGGTTGCATGATGAATCCCGCGATGGGCATCTGGCGGGTTGTCGAATAGATACGCTTTCTTGTTCAGCGTTGCGGCTGCGGCCTCGACGACCGGCTCCAGGTTCAGATACTTGTTGGAAATGTGAACTGCCAGTATGCCGTCTGCTTTGAGATGCCGGAAGTAGAGGGCAAAGGCTTCGCGAGTCAGCAGGTGCACAGGAATGGAATCACCCGAGAAAGCATCCACGGCAAGCACATCAAAGGCCTGCGGCAGTTCTCGTTCCAGGGACAAACGCGCGTCGCCGAGGATGACTCTGACCTGGGCAGCCGAATCTAGCAGAAAGCTGAACTCGCTGTCAGCAATCTGAAGTACCAACGGATTGATTTCGTAAAAGACATAGCTGTCGCCGCTGCGACCGTATGCGGCAATCGTGCCCGCGCCCAGACCAATGACCCCGACGCGCAGGGGACCTTTTCCCCCAGCCGCCTTCAAGGCTACTCCGACGCCCGAACCCGGACCGTAGTAAGAGGTCGGCTCATGTCGCCGCGCCGGCGCCAAAAATTGCATTCCATGGTCAATGGTGCCATTGAGCAACTCGCGGTAATGAAGGTCCTCCTCCGCAGGGGGTCCGTACTGGTCCTTCATCCTCACGATACCTGGCGCAATGAGATCGGCCACCCGCAAGACTCCATAGAAATTGCGCACCATCAGGTGAGTGTGTGCCCTCTGGGCTCGCGCCGTCACTGCAAGATTGGCTATCAGGGCCACTGTCAGGGTAACCAGCCCCAGCCAGGCCGGTTTCGATCGCGCGCCATAGAACACACTGTCGGGATCACGGTGAAGCACAATCAGGACGAGCACCGCGCATGCAGCCATCGAGATCGGCAGTTCGTACCAGCCCGAGAAAAGCCTAGGCGCCAGGAGAGCGACAAATAGTGCCCCGATCGCCCCTCCTACGGACACCATGAAGTAGAAAGAGGTCAGGTGTGCGGGATGCGGCTTGAGACGAGCCAGCTCTCCGTGGCACACCATGCAGCAGATGAACAGACCTAAGCAATAAAGAGGAAGCAAAACGTAGAGTGGAATGCTGCCGTAGCCGGGTGCGAGAGCATAGGCCATTCCTCCCAACGCGAGGCCAAGCAGCCTGAGCCAAAGGCCTCGTCGGTACCATGCCGTGCCTTCAAAGCACAGGATGAAACTGAGCAGATAGAGGCTCAGGGGAATCACCCACAGGAATGGGACTGCAGCGACGTTCTGCGAGATGTGATTCGTCACACCGAGCAACAATGCCGACGCGCAGGCTGCCAGCGCCACCCATAATGACTGTGTTTTCCAATCTGGACGAGGAGTCTGTTCATGAGATAGCTCGCCAGCCGATTCGCCACGCGCACGCAGCGCGAGGAACGCACACAGGAACGCCACACCGCCATAGACGATGGACCATCCGACGGCCTGATGCACGCGAGAAACGGTCGGCTCGACCAGCAAGGGATAGCTCAGTAGACCCAAGAGCGATCCGGCGTTCGAAAGCGCGTAGAAGCGATAAGGAGAGACACCGGGGCGTGTCCGCGTGTACCAAGCTTGCAACAGCGGACTGGTAGAAGACAAAAGCAAGTAGGGCAGGCCGACGGTTATGGTCAGGAGCAAGAGAACACGCAGCGCCGGGTCCTCGGCTCCTGTGGGCTTCCAGGATTCTCTCGGCAAGATGGGCAACGAAAACAGGCTCAGGGCAAGAAGAGTGACGTGGATTCGACTCTGCACATGCGGCTGGAACTTATGGGAAAGCCAGTGAGCGTATAGATAGCCGAGCAGCAGGGCGCTCTGAAAGAAAAGCAGGCAAACTGACCAAACCGCCGCGGCTCCTCCCATCCAGGGAAGAATGATCTTGGCAATGATGGGCTCCACCTGGAATAAGAGGAAGGCGCCGGAGAAGATCGTGATGCCGTAGAAGAGGTTCGATGAGAAGCGGGCCTCGGGACGAACTTGCGGCATTCCATTCGCCCTAGCGGAAAATGCTACGTTGGTTGCGTCTTCAGTACTCACACTTAATTGCGCTCATGGCCCGGTTATGAGTGTAATAGGAATTATCGCCAACGATGCCCGGGTTTTAGGCGAGACGAGAACATGCGTGGTTGACAGCAATCACGCCGAACGCCGCGACGGCATAAACCACCGAATTTGTAAGCAAGAAAACGGATTCCTGTATCCAACCGTGGGCGAACCATTCCCCCGCTATGATTCCCGGTGGCAATGCATATAGGAAAAACGGTTTGGGCATCATCGGCAAGTCTCTATAGGGGAACACGCGGATTACGAGCGTCGGGAGGAACGTCAGCACCAAGGTTGTGCTTAGACCCGAAAGCAAAGAAATACAAATACGGCGTTCCGTTTGATTCAGAGCGGCCCCGATCCTTGTGTAGTCGAGAATCGAGGGAATTTCAAGATTACTGTTGCTAACAGGCGTCACGAGTGAGGGGCAGGGAAACTTGGTTTGACTCGTTGTTGATGAGCCTAATCGGGATTATCGCCAAAGCTACTCTCACCACCACGGGACGTTTTGACGTCGAGGAATTCCAGTAAAAAGTTGAATGGGGTCACAGTCGTCGTCTACCGTAAACTCCTGACCGCCTTTCAGTCGACATGCTGGGAAGCAACCCGAGCGCCGACTCAGCGGCCTCGACCGATTGAGGGGGGATGCTCCGGCATCCCTTTTTAACTAATAAGGGAGGGTGGAGTCCCCTCATCGGGAACAGGCACCAAAGCGCTAAATCCTGGGGGTGCGTGGGCAAAGCCCCGCCGTCGGGCACCGCCCAGCACTCTCCTTCGACTACACAGTCGGAACACTCCATTTTTCGATTGCCGCGCAGCCAGACGGAACGAACGCGGCGCCACACCCAGCTTCGATCTTCTGAAGCGGGGCGCTCTTTCATAATGCATTGACCGTTGAAGGTCTCGGAAGCAAACGCCCGGACAGCGGTTTTAACATTGTGATCAGGTGTTGTTCCGGCTTACGAATTCAGGAAACACCTTCGAGGAAGCGCACCTCGCGCTCGACCGTACCTTCGAGGTGCTTCAAAGCGGACTGATATCGGGAACTCTCAGTAAACCTCGATTGCTTTCGCAGAACTGTCAAATTCGATCACGATGGATCGCTCTCTTATCCCGGCTTCGAACACCTTAACGGCTGTGCCGCGGGCAAGAAAACGTCCACCACCGGCTAGGACGGCAGCTTCGGCTGGTTTAGCATATTGAGCGACTGCGGCGGGATTTGAAACACTCCGATAGAACACAATCCAGTAGCCTTTGGCCATGATCTCTCCTTCGACGAGGCCCTGAGTCTACGCCCATTCTCGATTAACTGATGTAAACAGCGACCGCGCTTCAGAGACGGCACAAAGGTGGGCCAACCCTCCTAAGCCGCTGATTCTACACTTCTTATTCCGGGAACATACCTCGGGCGCGCGGGGTCTATGTAAGTAGCCGGTAGTCATGACATATTTTGTCGGCCCGATGGGCGCGCCGCAACATTCGAGAGAGTTTTTGCGCGGTGAAAATCCTATAATAGGGTAACGCCATGAAGATCATGGCGGGAGCAACCGCTTTGGGAGATCTCGCAAGCGCAATCGGAGTTCGCGCCCAGGAAGCCGCCGTTGTGGCGGAGTTAAAGGCAGGCTCGGAGGATGCCTACAACTGGCTGATCGGCGAATTTCACCAGCCGATCTACAGCCTGGTGTACCGCATTCTGGGTGATACGGCGGATGCCGCGGACACCACTCAGGAAGTGTTTTTGAAAGTCTTCCGTGGCATTGGGCACTTTCATGGCGAGTCCAGCTTGAAGACCTGGATTTACCGCATTGCGTTGCACGAGGCTTCCAATCGCCGCCGCTGGTGGTTCCGCCATAAGGTTCATGAATTGCCGATGGAGCCGCTGGAGACTGATGGCAGTCAGTTGACGAGGAGCGAGACTTTGGTGGATGACAGAGACTCGCCTTTCGACAGCGTTGCTCATAAAGAAGTGCGGGCCCGGGTAGAACAGGAACTGCGCAAGGTTCCAGAGCCGTATCGGACCACATTGGTCCTGCGCGATCTGGAAGAAATGTCGTACGAGGAGATTGCAGAAATCACAAATGCTTCTTTGGGTACTGTGAAATCACGGTTAACACGGGGGCGCGAGGCACTTAAACAGCGCTTGCTCCCCTACATTCGAGAGTGCGGCTCGGAACTGGGCTTACGCGCTCCGGAAGAAGCCCCGAAGACAAGACCAGGAAATCTTGCGATGGGGAGCCGGGAAATCGAGGTGACGTCATGACCTGTGCGGATGCCAAATCGCTGTTCTCGCCATATCTGGACGGCGCGGTCACGGGTAGCGAGATGCACGCTCTCGGTCGGCACCTCGAAGTTTGCCCGCCATGCCATCGCGAATACGAGGTTTTGTTGCAATCTCAGCGGATGCTGACCAGCCTCGGACGCAAGCGCGCACCCGCGGACCTGGCTCTCAAGCTGCGGGTTCTGATTTCTCAGGAAGCGGCTCAGGCCCGGCGCCCTCGCTTTGAGGGCTTCCGTATGCGGATTGAGAATGCGATCAACGCCTTCATGGTTCCGGTTACGGCAGGCCTGCTTGCAGCTGTCGTGATTTTCGGTGTGCTGATGGGATTCCTGGCAGTGCCGGACCAGGCGCTCGCCAACAGCAAAGACGTGCCCCTGATGCTTTATAGCGATCCCGAAATGTTGCCTCCCGAACTCCAGTCCTCTGCTTTCGCGATGACAGCCGGATCGGTGCACTCGGATTCGTTGGTCATCGAGGCGGTGGTCGGCTCGGACGGCCGGGTGCAAGATTACCGCATTCTCTCCGATCCCAAAGAGTCGGAAGAAATGCTGCCCCAGGTGAAGAACATGCTGATCCTGATGAAGTTCCGTCCGGCCATGTCGCTGGGGCGGAACACCACGGGGCGGGCCGTGCTGTCGTTCTCGAAGATTAGCGTGAAAGGGTAAAAGGGTAGTAAAAGGGTAAAAGATCAGTGGTCAGTGGATAGTGCTCAGTGGACAGCAAGGCGGAAGTGCTGACCACTAGCCACCGGCCACTGGCCCCCACTGGCCACTAACCGTTGACCCACTTTCCCGAACCTCTTAAACTTAGACAGTAGCTCCCATCCCACCCGGCCTTTCAGGAGGTTTTCCCTGGGTTTCTGGCTTCGAGGCGCGGTTTACGCGGCTTTGCTCGCGCTGATGGGCTCAGTGTGCCTGGCGGAGGATACACCCAGAGTCACACTCGAGACCAGTGAAACGCTGTTCGCGGTGCTGACGGCGATCAACACATGTGGCTACGACCAGGAACTTGGCGGCTCTGAAGCTATTCGCAGCCAGGTGCGTTCTGAGGTGGCCAGAGCTATCTCTAGTTCTGCAGAGCCTGCAGCGGCTAGCAGCGAATTGTGCCGCTTCTATCAGGAGCACTCGCAGCCGGACGCCTCGCGTGAATTGTCGCAATACATTTCCCTTGCGCTGGTTCTGGAGGGTCCGCCCAACTTCAATCCCAAGGCTAAGCAAGCCGAACTTCCGCCCGATGCGGTTCGCGTGCTCGGTATTGGCCCGCTGTTGAAGACGTTCTATGAAAAGACCAACCTGCACCAGATCTGGCTGGGTCATCGGAATCAGTATGAAGCACTGGTCGAGCGCTACCACCAGCCGCTTTCCAAGATGATGTTCAACACCGACATCTACTTGAAGCTGCCGACTTCCGGTTACTTGGGACGACAATTCATCGTGTACCTGGAAGCAATGGGCGCGCCCAGCCAGACCAACGCGCGCGTCTATGGTACCGATTATTTCGTGGTCATTTCCCCCATCGGCTCTTCTCTGAAGATGGAGCAGATCCGCCATACCTACCTGCATTATGTGCTGGATCCGTTGGCGATGAAGCGCCCCGAAGCCATGAAGCGGCTGGGACCGTTGCTCAACGCGGTCAGAATGGCGCCCATGGACGAGAGTTTCAAGAATGACATTTCCCTGCTGGTAACCGAGTCTCTGATTCGTGCCGTCGAAGCGCGAACCCTGGGATCGGGGAAGAGCTTTGAGGAGCGGCGCGAGGAAGCAGTTGAGAAATCGATGGAGCAGGGGTACATTCTGACTCGCTATTTCTACGACGCGCTGGCGAAATTTGAGAAGGGGCCGGTAGGGTTTCGCGATGCGTACGGCGAGATGCTGAACGCGATCGATGTGCGCGGAGAAGGCAAACGAGCGGGCAACATCGAGTTTGCGGGGCAAGCCTCTCCTGAGGTTTTGTACATACCGCGGCACGGTCCCGACCAGTTGTTGCTGACCGCTGAAAAACGGCTCTCGGCCGGCGACCCGGCGACTGCAGAGAAACTGGCGCAGCAAGCCCTCGACGAGCAACGCGAAGACCCGGGCAGGGCCCTATTCATTCTGGCGCAAGCCGCCACCATGAATCGTGATTTGCCCGGAGCTCGCGAGTACTTCCAGCGCGCGCTGGATGTCGCCAAAGAACCCAAGGTAGTAGCCTGGTCCCACATTTACCTGGGAAGAATTTTTGATTTACAGGAAGAACGCGATGCTGCCGTAGGTCACTATCGGGCCGCCCTGGCGGCGAGCAATTCTCTGCCGGAAGCCAAAGCCGCGGCCGAAAAGGGTCTGCAGCACGCCTACGAGCCGCCCGTAGCTCCGCAACCGGAATCGTCCGATAAGTGAGGCGGCAGGAATTTTGGTTGCGACGACAAGTCGCACTGAAAAGGAGAACTCATGAAGCGAGTAGCCATCACGGGCGCGATTCTGGCGGTCGCCTCTTTCACGTTCGCGCAGGCAGGTGCGACGCAGTCGCAGAATCCGCCCGCGGGACAGCAAAACACGGCGGCCAAACCCAACGCGCCCGCCCAGGAAACTCCGCCCAAGCACCCGCCACAAGCCAAGACCCAACCCGAATTTGACGCGTTCAAGGCCGCCAGCGCCAATACCGATCCCGCCGCGGTCGAGAAAGCTGCTGACGATTTCGCAGCCAAGTTCCCCGACAGCGAATTGCGCGTCATCCTGTACAAAACCGCGATGCGCGGTTATCAGAACGCGAACAATGCCGACAAGATGCTGGATATGGCGCGCAAGGCTCTGGCCCTTGATCCTGATGACCCGGAAGCTCTCGTCGATCAGGCTGAGGTGCTGACCGAGCGTACCCGGGACACCGATCTCGACAAGGACCAGCGCCTGGATGAAGCCAGGAAGGCGGCGGAGCGCGCCTTGCAGACCATCGACACTGACATCGTATTCCCGGCGGGAACTCCGCCCGACAAAGTCGACGCTTACAAAAATTTGCTGCGGTCCAGCATTTACTCGATTCTGGGGACCCTGGAGTTCAATAAGAACAACTTCATGGCGGCGGAGACCGACTTTCGCAAGTCCATTGACGCCTACCCGCAGCAACCTGATCCCGTCACGGTCCTGCGGCTATCGCTTGCCCTCGATCGGCAGAACAAGTATCCCGAGGCCTTGAACTACGCCAATAAGGCGGTAGAACTCACACAGGACGGTAGCGGCGCGCACACGCTGGCGATTCGCGAGCGGGATCGGCTGGTGCAATTGACGGGTGGCAAGCCTGCGCCCCCCCCGCCCACAGGAGCCGCGAATCCACCGCAGAGCACAACCACGCCGCACTGAGTGATGATGCAAGGAGAAAAGCGCCGCGTTTAACACATGAAGTCACGAGATATTAGCGCTCTGGAGGAAACTCTCGGCTACCGCTTTCGGCATCCTGAACTGATCCAGCAGGCGCTAACCCACAGTTCCCAGGCCCGGGAGATGGAAACTGCACATCCGGGGGTGGCGGCTCGTATGGGTGATAACGAGCAGCTGGAATTTCTCGGCGACGCAGTTCTGGCTCTGGTCACCAGCCAGGAGCTGTTTCAGCGCTTTCCGGGATTTCAAGAAGGGGAGCTCTCTAAATTACGCGCTCATCTGGTCAGCGAACGGCATCTGATCCGCGTCGCCCAGCAGCTGGAACTGGGACACTACATCCGCCTGGGGAGAGGCGAGGAAAAGAGCGGCGGCCGCAGCAAGACCGCTCTGCTGGTGGATGCCTTGGAGGCAATCCTGGCGGCTATGTACCTGGACGCTGGCCTGGAACTGACTCGCCAGTTGGTTCTGCGTTGGATCGTCACCCCGGAACTAGAACGCATGGACCTGGAAGGCAGTGCGGCGCTGCCCATTACCGATTTCAAATCGGCCCTGCAGGAAGCCCTGCAAGCAAAGGGCTGCCCGCAGCCTTCCTACCTCCTGGTGAAAGAGGAAGGCCCGGAACATAACAAGTTGTTTACGGTGGAAGTTCGCCTGCGCCCTCCCGGTTCCCAAAGCAAGGCGGAAGTGGTTGGGCGTGCAACCGGTTCCACCAAAAAGAGGGCTGAACAAGACGCCGCCCGGCAGGTCTTGGAACACCTGTCGACCGAAGCTGAGCCACCCAAAGTGGCATCTAAAGAGAAGTCTCGTGCCGGAAACTGAGCCCATCGTCGAAAATAACGAAGTCGCTCCCTCGGCTCCGGTCGTTCCACATAAGACAGAAGAGCCGGCGGCGGGATGGGTTGCGTCCGTGCAGTCGCTGCTGTCAACGGTGGTGATTGCCGTGTTCGTCATCACCTTTGCCGTCCAGGCCTTCCAAATTCCTTCCGAGTCAATGGAAAACACGCTGTTGATCGGCGACTACCTCTTGGTGAACAAGCTGCGCTACGGGGGAAGCGTTGGCAATTGGGTTATGCCCTACCAGCAAATCCGGCGCGGCGATGTTGTCGTTTTCCACTATCCGGTAAATCCAAGCCAACATTTTGTGAAACGCGTAGTGGGCGTCCCCGGGGATCACGTTCGCCTGATAAAACGCCAGGTATGGGTGAATGGGCTTCCGCTGAAGGAGCCTTACGTGCGCTACAGTTCCCCAATCCATGATGTCTACCGCGATGATTTTCCCCAAGTCGATTACATCGCGCCTGGCGAGGAGTCGCTCTGGTTCAAGCAACTGAAGCAAAGCGTACAGCACGGCGAACTAGTGGTTCCGCAGGGCAAGTATTTCGTTATGGGCGACAATCGCGATGAAAGCCTGGACAGCCGTTATTGGGGTTTTGTGCCACGGGAGAACATCATCGGAAGTCCTCTGCTGATTTACTGGTCGATCCGCGATCCGGACAATATGTATCCCGGAATGACTTCCCCGGGTGCTAAACTCTTTCGTTTCGCCTACATCGTCACCCACCTGTTTCAGATGACTCGCTGGGACCGTACGTTCCGGCTGGTCAATTAATTTCAAGGTCTGTGGAAAGAACACAAAGTGGCCAAGAAAGAAACGCAGAAGCCGGAAAAACAACGGGAAACGACTGTCGAATTCCTCGCCTCACTTGCTTCCGTGCTGGTCACGGGTCTGTTCATCATTACCTTTATCGTGCAGGCGTTTGAGATTCCCTCTCCTTCGATGGAAGACACGCTGCTGATCGGGGACCATGTCTTCGTGAATCGTATCCAGTTTTCGCCGAAAACCGAATGGACGAGACCGGTGATTCCATATCGCAATGTGCGGCGCGGAGATATTGTTGTGTTTCTTTCGCCGGCGGAAGCTGGGTTGTATGTGGTCAAACGGATCATTGGAATCCCCGGCGATCGCATTCACTTGCGCGATGGAATTGTCTACCGCGATGGTCAAAAGCTGGATGAACCTTACGTCCGGCATAAGATGGGCGACTACAATCCCTACCGCGACAATTTCCCGGCGGTTCCTCCCGAATATTCCAATGCCTCGCCCACCCCCGAGTGGCAGGTAGCCTTGCACCAATACATCCAGGGAGACGACATCGTGGTGCCGCCGGAAAGTTACTTTGCTATGGGCGACAACCGCGATGTCAGCTTTGACAGCCGGTTCTGGGGCTTCATTCCCAGCGAAAATGTGATCGGCCGACCCATGTTCATCTATTGGTCGTTCGAGACGCCGCCTGACCAGTACAAGCACACGGCAGCCAGCGAGCGCCTTGGCTTTCTTGCCCACGTGGTTCTTCACTTTTTCGACTTGACTCGCTGGCGGCGGACCCTCAGGGTAGTGCGGTGAAAGGTTCTCGATCCCAGCGCCGGCCGTTGCTCTTCTGCGCAATCATTCTCCTGGCATTGTTCATTTACCGTCCTGGGGCGAATGGCCTTCGGAAACGGATCGTGAACTCGGTGGGCATGGCGCTGGGTCGCAAAGTAGATGTGGATTGGGTGAAAGTTCGGATTCTGCCCCAACCCGGCTTTGACCTGGTGAACTTCGTAGTCCACGACGACCCGAGTTTTAGCGCGGAGCCCATGCTGCGCGCCCAGGAAGTCACTGCGGCTCTGCGCCTGCGTTCTTTGCTGCGTGGTCGTTTCGAAATCGGGCGCCTCAGCTTGAAGGAACCCAGCTTCAATCTCGTGCGCCGCGATGATGGACACTGGAACGTCGAGTCGCTGCTCGAGCGAGCAGCCCATACGCCGGTTGCACCGACCAGCCATACCAAACCCGAGGCGCGTCCCGTTTTTCCTTACATTGAGGCCGACGACGGCCGCATCAATTTCAAAGTCGGCCAGGAGAAAAAAGCTTACGCGCTGAGGGATGCCGATTTTGCGCTCTGGCTTGCGTCAGAGAATGAATGGGGAATGCGCCTCTTGGCCCAGCCTGTGCGCACGGATTTCAACCTTACGGATACCGGCACGCTGCGCGTGAGCGGTACCTGGCAGCGTTCGGACAGCCTGCGTGAGACACCGCTACAATTTATCCTGGAATGGAATCGTGCTCAACTCGGCCAGTTCACCAAGCTGCTCTATGGAGTGGACAAGGGCTGGCGGGGCGGCCTGACTCTTACTACGACATTTTCCGGCGTGCCCGCTGACCTGGATGTAAGCGCGCAGGCATCCGTCCAGGATTTTCGCCGTTACGACATTGTTTCCAGCGAGCCGCTACGGCTTGCCGCCCGTTGCACTGCACATTACAGCTCCCTGGACCACGTTCTGTCGCAAATCGTCTGCCGCTCTCCGGCAGGACCCGGCGTGCTGACGCTGGCTGGACGCGTTGCGGCTCCTACCGGGCCGCGCCGTTACGACGTGACCTTAGTTGCACAGGACCTCCCGGTGCAGGCGCTCGTTTCCTTGGCTCGACGGGCGAAGAAGGACTTGCCTGAGGATTTGGCGGCTAGAGGAACTGTCTTTGCCAATCTATCATTTCGTACGAAGCAAGCTCCCGGACCACCTGTCCTGGAGTGGAAGGGCAGCGGGGAAACCAGAGATCTTCGCCTGCGATCGGAAACCGCCAGGACCGAACTGGTCTTCGGCAGAATTCCCTTTTCGCTTGTGACCCAACCTGACCGGCAGGAACCCAACCAGATCAATAAAGCCGCCATGCGGAGCCCCAGGCAAGCACATCTCGACCTTGGGCCCTTCACAATTGGGCTGGGTAAATCATCTCCCGCCACCGTCCACGGGTGGATCGGCCGATCTGGATACAGCGTTTTCGTCGACGGTGACGCGCAAGTGCAGCGTCTGCTGCAAGTCGCGCAAACTCTGGGATTGCGAGCTGTTCGGTCGACCGCGGAAGGCTTAGCTAAACTGAATTTGCAGATTGCCGGCACCTGGAGCGGGTTCGCGGCGCCCAAAATCACAGGGACTGCCCAACTCCATTCTGTGCGCGCCGAACTCAACGGTCTCAATGGACCCATCGAGATCGATTCCGCGAGCCTGCTCCTCTCCGACTCCGCAGTACAAGTCCAAAAGCTCACCGCATCTGCGGCGGAAAGCCACTGGAGCGGCTCTCTCTCCTTACCTCGTCAGTGCGCTTCTTTGACCACCTGTCCGGTAACATTCGATCTCCGGGCTGACCATATTGTTGCCGGTCAACTCTGGGATTGGTTCAGTCCGAGTGCGCGCAAACGGCCCTGGTACCGTTTTCTTTCACCCGCTGCCCAGGAGGGTGCGTCTTTGCTGGGCATCCTGAATGCTCGGGGAAATCTTAGCGCCGATCGCATGGTGATGGCCGGCGTCACGGCCAATCATGTTTCAAGCACTGTGGACCTTCAGGACGGTGAGCTGCGGCTCTCCACTTTGCAGGCAGACTTGCTGGGCGGAAAACATCGGGGCGATTGGGGATTGAATCTCCACTCCAGTCCTCCCAGTTTTTCCGGGACTGGCGCCTTCGAACGAGTATCTCTGGAGCAAGTTGCCGAGGCCATGCATGACGGCTGGATCACGGGCCGGGCCAGCGCAACCTACCGGTTTGCGAGTTCGGGCTCGAACGCCAGTGAACTGCTCGAATCGGCTACGGGCACTCTGGAGTTCGATGCCCGCGAGGGGCAGTTTCCCCACATCATGCTCACGGCAGGTAATCCGCCGCTCTACGTCCGGCGCTTCAGCGGGCGTTTAAGGCTGCACAACGGATCATTCCTAGTCGAGCAAGGCAAATTAGAGACTCTTGCCGGCATCTATCAAGTTAGCGGCACGGCTTCTCTAGGCCACAAGCTGGACGTAGTGCTCGCTCGCAACGGTGCGCAGGGATTCAATGTGACTGGTACTCTCGCTGCGCCCCGCATTCTACCCGCCAGCACCCACGAGACACGGGCCGCGCTCAAACCATGAAGAGTCGCGTCGCGCTTCTGCTATCCACTTTTTTTATTCTCTGTGCCCTAATCGGAACCCTTCGAGCTTCCAACCCAAGGTCTGCTGCCGCCGACAGCATGGCACGCAAGCTTCAACACATTGAACAAAACGCAGCGGACGCGAAACCGGACACTACACCGACCGAATTTACCGAACAGGAAGTGAATG
>Ga0209803_1001399_pt1 | contig 15916 bp, 16 predicted proteins | sample GraSoiAngelo_138_FD_185895 | JGI IMG/M metagenome (GOLD analysis project Ga0209803, IMG submission 185895) | Grasslands soil microbial communities from the Angelo Coastal Reserve, California, USA - 14_0929_09_40cm (SPAdes) (version 2) | ecosystem: Environmental > Terrestrial > Soil > Grasslands ...
GCGGATTACTCGGATCAATGATGACATCGGTCGCTACGGAACCGGGCGCGACCTCCGAGGTCAGGTTTATCGGTGTCGAGCCAGTGTTTGTAAAAAGGCGATAAACGCCGCCCACCACATGGTTGCTGCCTGGGGCACTGCCGCGGACAGCAACATAGACAGTGTTGGAATCAGTTGGATTGATGACGAGCGCGCCGAAGATCGCGCCGGAAAAAGCGCCGCTGAGCAGATATTCCCAGTGGGCTCCCCCATCGATCGTCTTCAAGATGCCGCCATTCGGCCCGCTCGCCGCTGCGTAGAGGATGTCCGGATTACCTGGATACAGCGCGAGACTCTTGCCCCAGATGCATAGGCTGGGGAAATCATCGGTAAGAGGGATCCATGTCGGGCCGCCCGCATCGGTGGTTAGGTAGTTGGTGGTCTTCCAGACTCCGCCGCCTCCGAGAACGGGTCCGCCGCCCACATTGGTGCCGACGTACATTACATTGGCGTCCCTCGGGTCGCTCACAGCGACATCGATGCGGCCGGACAAAAGCGTGAAACCACCGTTAGCGGGAGCGTTAACGAGTCCCGCGGGGCCGAGGGGCGTCCAAATGGCTGAGCCCTTCCCGCTCCGTGCATCTGGAAAAGCTCCGACACCAACCAGCAACAGCATCAGCCCAGCAGCCGCCCCGCCCATATTCCCTTTTCCCATGTTAGGCGTAATTTCTAGCGCACTAACCAGTCAAGTCAAGCAATGCACTTTTGGCCAATGAATCTTGAGTAAATCGGGCTGGCGGGATTTGAACCCACGACCTCTTGAACCCCATTCAAGCGTTCTACCAAGCTGAACTACAGCCCGCGAGAACGAATACTGTTTGCCACTTCTGGCTCTGAGGCAAACATTTCGCGGGTTGGGATGAAAGCGATTATTCTGAAAGATGCATGTGTCCGTTCCATCGCAGTCGTAATTCTTCTCAATGCGATCAGCGATGTTCGCGCTCAATCGCGCGAGAGCATAAAGCTAAACAAAAATGTCTCCGCATTCGCCGCGGAACTTATTAAAGAAGGACATGTTATCACAGATGGTAAGGGTGCGTGGAGCAAACATCGGCCTTCAGCAGACGAAGAGAATGAGTTCATCCGTGTGCACGGATTCGGTGAATATGCAAAATGGCATCTCGGGATCGATGATCGCTACCCGGAGAATACGAAGAGCAGATACAAATTTCCGTACGGCGATTTCAAAAATGTTCATCGCTGCGGGTTGCTTGCGGCAAAAGCCAGAGCTCGCCAACATGGTTACACCGAAATCGAAAACGCGGCGGCGGAACTGGAACGTGGGCTGAAATCTGAGCCACAGATTAACACCGACGTTCACTGATTCAGAACGTTATCTGTGTTTGCTTGCTACGATCGGCGTTTGACACAAACGCCGTCACAACTCAATCGTTCCAGGACGTTAGGAACGCGTCGAGCAATTCTGGCAAGTCCTCGCTGTAGCCGCCCTCAAGGACCACTGCCACCGGATAGTCGATGTTGCTTAGCCACTCGCCAAATTTCGCAAAGTCTTCGCGCTCGAGAGTCAGTTGCAACAGCGGGTCCCGGACGTATGCGTCGAATCCTGCCGAAACAAGAAGCAAATCGGGTTTGAACGCGATCAGTTTCTCCAGCGTCGGCTTTGCAACCTCCACGTGCTGTTTCCGCGGCGTGAAAGGAGCGACAGGATAGTTATCGATGTTCGCGAACGATTTCGCGCCGGTTCCCGGATATGCGGGGAATTGATGAATCGAGGCAAACCGAATTCGGGGATTATGCATTACGATCGCTTCGGTTCCGTTGCCGTGATGTCCATCAAAGTCCCAGATGGCCACGCGATCAGCGCCGGTTTCCAATGCATCGAGCGCAGCAATGGCAACGTTACTAAAATAACAGAAGCCCATCGCTCGATCGGATGTGGCGTGATGCCCGGGCGGCCGCATCAGGCTAAACGCAGGCTCGCCGCGTAAAGCCGCGCGCGCTGCTTCAATCGCTGCGCCTGCCGAGTGACGCGCGTACATTCCAATGTTTGGATAAGACGGCGTATCGATATCGAAATCCGCCCGCGCACTGGTGACGCGTTCGATATGCTGACGCGAATGGGCGCGCAGCAATTCGTTGTCGGTAGCCGCCTCGGGCACGCGCCACTCCCAATCGGGATGACGTTGCTTGATTAATGGCGCGGTGCGCGCGATGCGCTCCGGCCGTTCCGGATGGCCGGGACTGGAATATTCCAGGCAGTGTGGATCGTAAAAAATCCTCATCTGTTAGCGCGCCGAACAATAGAATTCGTTTTTGAAAACCTGGTCTGGCAAAAGCTCAATCAGCGCGATAGGGCTGGCCATTCCGGTAGAATGACATTTCGCGCTGGATCCCTTCAGCAATTTCAGCGTTGCGTTGTTCTTGAGCCAACTCCAGCGCGCGCTGGGAAGTTTCAAGCGCTTTATCAAAGCTCTTCACGTTGGCATAAGCTGCGGCCAGAGTCCGCAAGACAAATGGGTTCCCGCCGCGCGTTAGATGAGCGGCCCTTTGGGCCAGTTCCACTGCTCTAGGACCTCCTCGGGTGGCGGCATCTGAGGAAGTGGCCAGTATCCATGCCAGATTCGTCAGCGCCTCAACATAATCGGGCTTCGCTTCAATTGCCTTTTCGTATTGGGCGATCGCTTCGCCGGTCTGGTGCTTGTCCAACAGAGCAATGGCCAGATTATAATGAGCCTTGCTGTGGTTGGGACGAATCTCCAGCGCTTTGGAAAACTCGGCCACAGCTTCGTCAAGCTGCCCTTTTGTCATTAGCACCATGCCGAGGACGACATGCGCTTCGGGGTCGTTAGGATCCAGAGTCAGACCGACACGGGCTTCGCCAATAGCTGGCTCGGCCCCGCCTTTGCGCAGCAACGCGTACGCCAGGTTGTAATGAGTTTGCGGATAATCGGATTTCAACTCCAACGATCTGTTGAAGTGTGCGATTGCGCCATCGACGTCCCCTGTTTCAAGCAGCTCGCTCGCGAGATTGTTTTCCGCCATCCAACAGCTGGGATTTCTCTGGATGGTGGTTCGCCACAGTGTCTTGATATCGGAATAACTCCCGCTTTGGCGCCAGGTCAATGTGCCAAGCACCGCGCAAATCAGAATGCCGAGCGTCCACTCGCCAAGTTCCAGCGAGTCGCTTAATTTTAGCAACCCAGCCGAAACCAAAGCAATTGGCCCCATGCTCGCGAGATACTGAAAATGGTCGCTTACAAATGAGTAGCGGAAGAAATAGACGCTGAAAAATCCGAGTACTGGAAGCAGCGAGACTACAAAGTATGCAGCGGCAAAGAATACTGCTCGACCCCATTTCGCGTGAACGAACCACAAGGCGGTCAAACCAACCAACGTTGCCAGCAATGGCAGCCAGGCTATGAGCTGCGACGAATGAATTGCCCACCGCGGATACATAAAGATCAGCGGATGCGGCCAGAGCAGTTTGCTCAGATAAAACCACGGCGCACGACCCGCTATGATGAAACGCTCCGGCCACGTCTGCGCCCAGTCCAGTCCTACGGCACCGGAATGAAATCGCTGTTCCCAAATCGTCCAAACGCTGGCAATCGCTGAGATTCCGACAAACGGAGCGAGGCTTACTATGTCGCGCCACTTCACTCGAGGATTTCGCCACCAGATACAAAGCGCAAGCACAGCCGGAAGCATGACAACGGACGGCTTACTCAAAGTCGCCAGTACGAAAAAGACCAGAGACAAGGCGAAGAGCTCCAGGGAGCGGCGCTCGCTTGACCGCTGCCGGGGCAGCTTCGAAATCGGTCCTGCTTTACTTCGTGATCCTTCCCACTTCAAAAAGCAAAGGATCGACAGCAAATAGAACAAGCACGATTGCGTGTTTTTGAGCTCGGTGACCCAAGCCACTGATTGGACCATCACCGGATGCAAGGCCCAAAGCGCTGCTCCCAGCCATGCTCCCGGAATTTCGAGCTCCTGCAAAATGCGCCAAAGTAAAACCGCCGAGCCAGCGTGCAGCAGCACGTTGAAAATATGGTATGGCCAGGGATTCAAACCGACCAACTTGTGCAGAACCCAAAAGGTCGTGAGCACGAGCGGGTAATAAAATGCCTGGGCGGTGCTCCACACGTCGCTTAGCCCAAGTGGCCCGATGACGCAAGGGTTTCGGGTTAGGTGCGCATCATCGTCCCAAATGAACCCAGCCTTCCAAACAGGGAGGTAAACGAGAATCGGTGCGATGGCGAGAGCGATCGCAAACAGCCAGAAGTGTTCACGTGCCGCAAAGAAGGGTTTAGCCACGCCAGCGCGTGGTGGGCTGGTCACTCGCCGACCCCGATTCGAGGATTTACGTTTCATCGCGCATTTGCGTCCCGGATAGAGCCTAATGTAAACATGAGCGATGTTGAACGGCCAGAAGATCGTCGTGGTAATGCCGGCCTATAACGCCGCGCGCACGTTGCGCCAGACTTACGACGAAGTCATGGCGCATGGCATTGTTGATCTCGTGATCGTGGTAGACGACGCGAGTCACGATGAAACGGTAGCGATTGCGCGCACGTTGCCGCAGGTGGAAGTAGAGGTGCATCCGGAGAATCGTGGTTACGGCGCGAACCAAAAGACTTGTTACCGGCTCGCATTAGCAGCAGGCGCAGACATCATTATCATGATTCATCCTGATTATCAGTACACGCCGCATTTGATTCCTGCGATGGCCGCTCTGGTTGCGAGCGGCCTTTATCCGTGCGCGCTCGCGTCGCGTATTTTGGGTGGAGGCGCTCTGCGCGGCGGCATGCCATGGTGGAAATACGTCTCAAACCGCTTCTTAACGCTTGCGGAGAATTTACTCCTCGGCGCGAAGCTTTCGGAGTATCACACTGGTTACCGCGCCTTTTCGCGTCAATTGTTGGAGCGGCTGCCGCTGGAGGCAAACTCCGATGATTTTGTTTTCGACAATCAGATCCTCGCGCAAATCATTGCCCTTGGCTGTGCGATTGGTGAGGTGACATGTCCAGCCCGGTACATGCCCGAAGCCTCATCGATCAATTTCCGCAGAAGCGTGCGTTACGGATTAGGCTGCCTGGCAACAGGCCTGCGTTTTCGCCTGGCCCGCTGGGGCCTGGCTAAGCCGATCGTTTAACTCGCTGCGCCAAAACAGCGGCAGGCGGCACCCAACGCGCGCGATCAGTATCACCTCACGACGTAATGGCCGTGGATCCAAACTCGCTGGTGGTGGCGCCACGCCCAATGTCCCGGCCTCCAAACATAGTACGCGTGGCCTGCGTAATAACCAGAGCCGTGAACGTAGTAAGGCCGGTCACCAACCGCGATCGAGACCGAGGCTGGGTAACCACCATAGTAGGGCCTGCCGTAATACGGTCCTCCATAATATGGTCCGTAGCCAGGGTAGGCGGCATAATTGCCCTCGCAGCCACCCACGCCAAGCGCCACGCAGAGTAGAACAAACAGCACAATGGAACACTTCACTTTCATTTTCATCATTTGCTATTCGTATCCAAGCGACGATTTACGCGCCCGCATTCGCAGGCAGGATGCATTTCGCGCCACTGCTGGTAGGGAACGCAACAGAGTAAGCCACCAAAATCGACGGGCGAATTAAAACAGACGAGGCCGGGTCCACTCTGTGCCGTTTGACCACTTGATGCGTTGGCCATTCTGCGTCACGCGGCCAGTGACTCCCCAAGCGGGGACAGCCAATTCGCCATTACCAGTGATGCGCCCGTTAGCCCGCAGCCCCAATTCCTGGACAATAGTAAAGTTCCGGCCGTCCCGCGCGACATCGATACTCGTCGGTTGACCATTACGAAACCAGCGTCCGCCAATGTTAACCGTTGGGATTGGACCGGGCATCGATGAGTCACGTCTCCATTCCGTGCCGTTTGTCCAAGTGATTCGTCGTCCGTCCTTACTGACCTTGCCCGTTATGCCTAATGAGGGAATCGCTAGGTTTCGAGGATCGGCCGCGTAGCCGTCGCTGCTTTTGCCGAATTCGTTCACAATTGTTATGCTTCGGCCATCCGGCGCTACGAGAATTCTTGTCGGTGCACCGTCGTGGTACCAACGACCATCGAGGCCGGCTGCAGAACCTCGGTCGGTGGCGCCGAGTGACAGATTAGTGGCGGAAAGGAACGCTGGCGGTGAGTTGACGCGTGTTTGCCCAGTCGACGTCGAAGCGTTGAACTGGCCAGCGCATCCAAGCGTTGCGGCGATCAAAAACACAGAGATCGCCGCTGCGCCTTTCGCTCTGCCGTGGTTTGTCGTTCTCTTCAGATATTTTTTCGTGGTAATGCTCATCATTTTCATACAGGCCGATCTTTATACCACACCCTGATCTAGCATTGCATCAGCTACTTTTACGAAACCGGCAATATTCGCACCCACCACGAGATTACCGGGTTGCCCGTACTCTTCCGCCGTTTCCCACGCATTCTTAAAAATCGTCGACATGATGTGGCGCAAACGCGAATCAACTTCTTCACGCGGCCACGGCAGACGCATCGAGTTTTGGCTCATCTCCAGGCCGGAGGTCGCCACACCGCCGGCGTTCGCCGCTTTGCCAGGACCGAAGAGAATTTTTTTCTCCAGGAAAAGATCAACAGCCGCTGGGACACTCGGCATGTTGGCCGCTTCTGACACCAGATAGCAACGGTTCTCGATCAGTTTTCTCCCGTCTTCAACAGAGATTTCATTCTGCGTGGCGCACGGAAACGCACAATCACACTTGATTCCCCACGGTCGCTGCCCGGCCACATATTTTGAGCCGCGGAATTTTTTTGCGTACTCGCCGATACGTCCGCGCCGGATGTTCTTGATGCTTTTTACCCAGGCAAGCTTTTCTTCATCAATGCCGTTCTTGTCGTAAATGAACCCACTGGAATCGGACATGGTGATCGGCTTTGCACCGCACCCGATTAATTTCTCCACGGTAAATTGCGCCGCGTTACCGGCTCCTGAGACTGTGCATACCTTGCCCTCAACAGTTTCGTTGCGCGTTTTGAGCATTTCCTGCGCAAAATAGACTGCACCATAGCCGGTGGCTTCCGGCCGGATAAGCGAGCCGCCCCAACTGAGCCCTTTTCCGGTTAGCACACCCGTAAATTCGTTTGCCACCCGTTTGTATTGGCCAAAGAGGTAGCCGATCTCGCGACCGCCTACGCCGATATCGCCTGCAGGTACATCGGTATGCGGACCTACGTGTCGGAAGAGTTCCGTCATGAACGATTGACAAAATCGCATGACCTCCCTGTCGGATTTGCCTTTTGGATCGAAATCCGAGCCGCCCTTGCCACCGCCCATCGGCAGACCTGTAAGCGAATTCTTAAAGACTTGTTCGAACGCGAGAAACTTGATGATGCTGGCACAGACAGTCGGATGAAAACGTAATCCACCTTTGTAAGGACCGAGGGCGCTGTTCATCTGCACGCGAAACCCGCGGTTCACCTGGATCTGTCCTTTGTCATCGATCCACGGGACGCGAAACTGAATCATTCGCTCCGGTTCAACGAGACGCTCCAGAATTCTGGCGTCCCGCAGCTTCTTGCTACGGTCGATGACTGGTCGGATAGACTCCAGCACCTCCGTGACCGCCTGAAGAAACTCAGGCTCGTTTGGGTTACGTTTTCCAACGATTTCGAGAACTTCTTGAATTAAAGCCATGGAATTTTGCGGCGTGCCTATTGGTCGCCGTTCGAAATAATAAACCTCGTGCGCGATGCTGGTATCGAACCAGCGACCCCTTGCGTGTGAAGCAAGTGCTCTACCACTGAGCTAATCGCGCGAGTTTTCAGAAGCCGACAAAATAGAGAGCGTGCCGGAGAGCGCAAGCCGCGCAAAGGGCGTGCGCTGTCGCAGCGCATTAGGCGGAGAGCATAATCGCTCACGCAACGTTCCACTGAGGACAGCGGACACTACGGCAACCTGCGTAACAAGAGGAGCGCTTGCCCTGCGTGGCGTCGCATTCTATTTAGAGATATGTCTGAACACAAAATCACTCTCACGTGGAAACGCGGCGATAAGCCGTTCGAGTATCAGAAATATTCGCGCGATCACACTTGGAAATTTGAAGGCGGACACGAGATGCAGGCGTCCGCTGCTCCAACGTATTTGGGTAATCCAAACCTTGTCGATCCGGAGGAGGCATTTGTGGCCTCTCTCTCAAGCTGTCACATGCTTACGTTTCTGGCGATCGCCTGCAAAAAGAAGTTCGTGCTCGATGAATATGTTGATGATGCCGTCGGCATCATGGAGAAAAACTCCGAAGGCCGATTAGCCATCACCCGGGTGACGTTGAGGCAGCGTCTCAAATTCTCCGGCGAGAAGCAACCAACGGCGCAGGAAATCGAGGAGATGAATCATGGCGCGCACGAGCAATGTTTCATTGCAAATTCGGTGAAAACCGAGGTCAAGGTCGAATCGCAAACTTAGCCACAGATTTTCACAGATTAACACAGATGGAGGGACGACCTGCGAGTCGTCCCGCTTCCATTGATTCCACAGGGACGCGACGGAGCGCTATTCGTCCAATTCTCTGGTTTGAATCTGTGGCAATCTGTGTTCATCTGTGGCGAAAATAATGAGCACATCGACGAACGCCGAGCGCATGGAAAAAATCGTGAGCTTATGCAAGCGGCGGGGGTTCATCTTTCAATCGAGCGAGATTTACGGCGGTCTGAACGGCCTTTGGGACTACGGCCCGCTCGGTGTCGAATTAAAGCGCAATCTGAAGAACTACTGGTGGCGCGTGACCGTGCATGAACGCGACGACGTGGTCGGCATGGACGGCGCGATCCTCACGCATCCCGAGGTTCTAAAGGCCTCCGGACACGTTGAAGGATTCTCCGATCCGATGATCGACTGCCGTACGTGCAAGGCGCACTTGCGCTTCGATCAGCTTATCGAGAAAAAAGGAGTGAAGCAGTGTCCAAATTGCGGTGGCAGGGATTTAACCGACGCCCGGCAGTTCAATCTCATGTTCGAGACGCATGTTGGGGCAGCCGCCGAAGAAAGCTCGATCGCATATCTGCGGCCGGAGACGGCTCAGTCGATTTTTGTCCAGTTCAAGAACAGCCTCGAGGTGTCGCGCAAGAAATTGCCTTTCGGTATCGCGCAAATCGGGAAAGCCTTTCGCAACGAAATCAATCCCCGCAATTTCACTTTCCGTTCCCGGGAGTTTGAGCAGATGGAACTGGAATATTTTTGCCGGCCAGAGCAGGGGACGGAGCTGCTCGAGTATTGGAAAGAGGAGCGGCTGAAATTCTATGAGAACATCGGCATCTCACGCGCGAACCTGCACGTGCGCAATGTGCCGGATGAGGAGCGCGCCTTTTATTCCAAAGGTACTTACGATATCGAGTACGATTTTCCGTTTGGCCGCCAAGAGCTCGAAGGCGTCGCGTATCGAACCGACTACGATTTGTCACAACATCAAAAGGCTAGCGGCAAATCGCTTGAGTATTTCGATGAAGAGACGAAGCAGCGCTTTATTCCGCACGTCGTTGAACCGAGTGCAGGCGTTGATCGAACAGTGCTGGCGATGATTTGTGAAGCTTATGCGGAAGACCAGGCCCCCAACGATAAAGGCGAAATGGAAACGCGGACGGTATTGCGGTTCCATCCACGGATGGCGCCGATCAAGTGCGCAATCTTTCCACTGCTTAAAAACAAGGAACCGCTGATCGCAAAAGCAAAAGAGGTTGTCGATCTTTTGCGGCCGCACATGTTTGTTTTCTACGACGAGAGTGGTGCGATTGGCCGTCGTTATCGTCGCCAGGACGAAATTGGTACGCCATTTTGCGTCACCGTGGACTTCGAAACGCTCGGCGAGAAAGATGAAAAACTGCGCGATACCGTGACGCTGCGAGAGCGCGATTCGATGAAACAGGAACGCATTGCAATTTCTGACTTGCTAGCCGCGCTTTCAGTGCGCATTGCATGAGGAATGAAAGTTGAAATCTTTACTCTCTGTGATGCGGCTACTGTGGATGCGGCAGGGAAGTTGAACATCCTTGGTTCGTTTGATCGTTTGAACGCCACAACGACGCCAGTCATACATCCTCAGTGCGCATTAGCGATTAAGCTACGTTTTCAGCGCGTGGAAGAGGGACAAAAGCGAATTCGCATTACCTTCATTGATCAAGATGGTGTTACGGTAATGCCAAACGTAGACGCTACTGTTGATGTAAGAATTGCAGGGAATGAACCGTCTGGCGCAGTCTCGGTAGTATTGAATATCCAACAGCTAAAACTGCCCAGGCTCGACGAGGAATATTCCATCGATCTAGCGGTTGATGATCGGCATGAAGCATCTGCTCCACTTTTTGTTAGGCGCCCTTAATCTTCGCACATATTAAGCCAGTCGTTTCCAAGCGTGAATGGAACTATCCGACTTTCGCGAATATTGCTTGAGCAAACCAGGGGCGGTTGAAGAAACACCGTTCGGTCCTGATACGCTTGTGTTTAAAGTCGGCGGGAAAATATTCGCATTGGCAGCGCTCGACGAAGTGCCAACGACCGTGAATTTAAAGTGCGAACCGGATCTGGCGCTTGACCTGCGCGATCGTTACCAGCAAGTGACGCCCGGTTATCACATGAACAAGAAGCATTGGAACACGGTGGAAATCGAAAGCGGGATTCCAATTACGGAGCTGCGTAAGATGATCGATCACTCTTACGAATTGGTTACGAAGAGCCTGCCGAAGGCTCGGCGCAAGAAATTAGAGAACTGATCGCACCTCTAAATCGCTGATCTCGAGTTGCAGCGCTTCCTTGGCCACGTCGAGGAAATTGTCGGGCCGGTCTTCCGTTTACCCGACATGCATGGACGATGCGCTTCGGACCATGAGCCATGGGTTTTGGTGGAAGGGTGGGGGACCGAATGTTTGCGGGTAAGTACGAAGGTTTAATTTCGGATATGCTGGTCTTGGATAAAGGCTTGACTGGACGTTATCTTCCGCTTGCTATTACTTTCATCCCTGAAGAAATATTTTCGACGTTTGAAGGGTTAGTTTCAGGGGTAGGGCGCTAACGTATGGTCATCGCTACACCGGAAACGCACCTTGCTTGCGCCGACAAAGCAAGCAGAGATAACTCTGGGAGGAAAAATGCCGAAAAAGCTACGGCTTGATCAGCTTCTCGTTGGCAAGGGCCTATTCTTGAGCCGCGAACAAGCACGGCGCGCGATAATGGCCGGCGACGTGATGATCGACGCCCGTATTGCGGCAAAGCCAGCAGAGCTTCTCGATGAACGAACGTCCGTCACAGTGCGGCCGACACGGAAATACGTCAGCCGAGGTGCGCTGAAGCTGGAGGGCGCGCTCGATCATTTTGAGGTGAACGTGCGCGGAAAGACGGCGCTGGATATTGGCGCCTCAACAGGCGGGTTTACCGATTGCATGTTACAACGCGGCGCAGCGAAAGTTTACGCCGTTGATGTCGGCCGCGGCCAATTGGATTGGAAGCTCCGGAATGATCCGCGCGTGACCGTTCTCGAAAAACTCAACGCGCGGTCTCTATCACGTGAGCACATTCAGGAACTTGTCGACGTTTGCGTGATCGATGTCTCGTTTATCTCGTTGACTTTGATCTTGCCGAATGCGTTTGAGTTGATAAGCCCGACTGGAGTCATCCTCGCCCTCATTAAACCGCAGTTCGAGCTACAACGCTCCGACGTCGGGAAAGGCGGAATCGTGCGCGATCAGGACTTGCACCTGAAGGCACAAGACAAGATTGTCGCATTTGTGAAGCAGTTTGGTCACGTGGTGACCGGGATTGTTCCGTCTGCTGTTAAAGGCGCGGACGGAAACCAGGAATTTTTTGCATGCATACAAAAACGATTGGCTTGATAGCACACACGGGGAAGCCAGGCGTTGCCGAGCTGATCAACGCGATTGCCCAGGAGTTCGGCCGCTTTTCAATCTCCATTCTTTTCGAAAAAGAAACGGCTCAAATTGCTGGAAAAAAATCGGGCCATTCGATCGCCGAATTGGGAGCTGCGACGGATTTGCTGGTCGTAGCTGGGGGCGACGGCAGCATTCTGCGCGTGGTCGGCCAACTCGGCGAGAACATCAAGCCGATCTTCGGGATCAACGTTGGCTCATTAGGCTTTCTGACAACCGCAAGTTCTTCGACTTATCGCGAAGCGGTGGAATGCATAGCGAGAGATCGGATTAATTTCAGTCAGCGAGCGCTGCTCGAGGCTCGAGTCACCCTGGGCGACAAAAGAACGAACAAAATGATCGCGCTCAACGATGCGGTGTTAAGCCGCGGTGAACTCTCACGGTTAGTCATGTTGTGCACACGCGTCAACGGCGAGCCGCTGACTGAGTTCAACGCCGACGGTTTGATTGTCGCGACCCCGACCGGTTCAACGGCTTACTCGTTGTCAGCTGGTGGACCGATTCTCGATCCTGAGTCCGGCGTGTTCGTGATCACGCCAATTTGTCCACACGTTCTCACGAATCGATCGATCATTGTAGCGGACGATTCGATAATCGATATTCAAGCAAGCGATCCCGATTATCCGGTGTTTCTCACGCTCGATGGCCGCAGGCCGATCCACGTGGAGCGAGAATCAATAGTCACGATTCGGAAAGCAAAGAGGACGCTCCCCCTGGCCTCGTTGCCGGAAGCCTCATTCTTCAGTGTCGTTCGGCAAAAGCTGAAGTGGAGCGGGAGCAACGTCTGAATCAAGCACGACAGTGCGTAGTGTTTGGTCAATTGTGAGTTAGTAGGTTCAGACCGGTGGAACGTTGAACGTCAGTTGAGACTGTAGGAGGCCCGCCTCTCCCCTCGAACCAAGGGGAGAGGATGAAGGTGAGGGTTCGGAATTCCAACTGCCAGCTCGCAAGAGTTTCGGAGCGAATTGCGCTGCATCGACCCTCACCCTCCCCCTCTCCCTGGCCAAGGAGAGGCGACCCATACGCGCGCGGGAAGAACACTACTGCAGAGCGCGACCTGAGCTGGATCTGCAATTCTTTTTCTTTGTGCGTTTATCCGAGACCTGATAATCAACATTGCCATGAATCTCTTGAGTTTGCCGGATGGCCGGATTGTAAACCTCGAACACCTCACATACGCCGAGCGAATGGGCGAGTACTTGGTCTTGCATTTCAGCGGCGGTGGCGGAAGCGACGGCGGTACCGGGTCGGTTGTGAGGCTGAAGCAGGGCGAAGGCGCCAGGCGGGTGTGGACATATCTTGCCGGAAAATGCAGTGGGAAAATCGAGCCGGCGCAATGAAATGATGGCGTGCATCTGCCAGGATGCACGATGACGCATCAACGCCCGCCGTCGGCAGTACTTATTCCAGAACGGGAGCAACCAAGTCCTTCTGTCTTGAGCTCAACGAATTTCATCTGCTTCTCGTCAATCTTCCACGCGCTCACCGCTGAAAGCATTTCAACACCGTTTTCGTTCTTCAGCACACCAATCGCAAAACCCGGGACATCGTGGCCATTTAATTGACACGAACCGATAAATTCGGGCGACTCGTTGGAATGTTTCGGAAATTTCAGCACATCGCGCGCGATGTTCTTATTATCTTCGAGGATGACGTACTCCTCTCCACAGATTCGCCAGGATATTACAGACAAACGGTCTGAGATTTCTGAAGCGCCCAGGTCTTTAAGCCCCAGATCCTTGTGCCTCGCTTCAATGGTAACGATCGTCTCATTTGACATGGTGCGACCAAGAAGAGCTTTTCGAACGTCAGATCCACAGCGAAGCGAATCAAAACCGTCCGCATTGCAAATGCTGGTCCCGCAAAAGAACGGAAGCACTAGCACAAAGATCGCGACAATTCCTTTGGTTTTCATGCAGAACGCTTTTACTGGCAGCCACTATTCAAGGCAAGAGTGAAACGGAGTGTTCAGCAATCCCTAGTACCAATCCAGCCCGGGATTTATGCCAGCCGCAAATGCGGACAATTTCAAGCGGCGTCACTTATCTGTTTTCGGCATTCTGGACAATTAGAAAGCGCCACGCTGCGCGAGTGTAGATAGGCAAAGCTTTTGGTCAATACCGAAGGGAAGCAAGGCCACCTTCCCTCTGGCCGAAAGGCCATCTACCCGTCGTGCCACACTTTGGGCGCGAATAGCAGTTCATGTGCTTGTCGTTTACCAAGCGCCCTTCATCGGCATCAATGAATTGAAACATTGTCTGGATCTCCGACCTGGAAGCCATGGCTTCTTTTTTTTTCTCGTTTTCTAGCGTCTCGGAGAGTTCGTCATTCCATCCCCGTTTTCGCATGAATTCATTCCACATATGAATCTCATCCTCGGACGGTCGGCGTCCCGTTCCGAAACACGATTCCAAAATCGCCTCGTCGCTGAGGCCGTAATTCAGGTAATCGACTACCAGCTCATATCTAACTCGGAGAAAGGTTACGCATTTTTTGTCGAAACCTTTTCCCAGGTTCACTTGATATTCGAGAGGCAATTCTCCTTTGGCATGGCTACGGATTTTGTCGAGCATTCGACCGAAATAAAACAAGTCGCCGACCTTGTCGTATGGACTACGAACACCCAACTCTCTCACACGGCAGCTCATTTCTGGTGGCCCTCGGGATTTATTGCAAGTTCTTAATAGTTATATGGACTGGGCGGTGTTTTGGTTATGCGAACCGGCCACACCGCCCGTAATCACTTCGACTTTCTGCCTTGGGAACTCCTGCTGAAGTGATTTGTCCGGCACCGTTCTTAGGACATTTGCCCTAGGAATGTCAAGACACAAATTTAACGCGCTTGGGGTGGCAGTCCGGCAATCAGACCCAGCACCTTCAGATTTCATATGACATATACTTTTTTACGGAAATTTTTAGGCACGATTTTGCCCCCGAATTGCAGTTGACGGCTCGCAGTGTTTGCCGGCAGACTGCCTCTAATGGAGGCAAAAATAGATTGCAGGTTGGCGTCTATTCGTTAGGTCTATGCGTCTCCACCATCCAAAATGAAAAACAACTATCTTCACGCAGGAAATACGACGAAGAAATCATCGGCGCGAGCGAGGCCCGTCTTTCGCGCCTTCGGCGTAGTTGCGGCAGTCACTCTGGCCGGTGTCGTTTTGCGTGTCGCTTTGGCGGCTGGCCCCGACCACCTGAGTGTCCGAAGCAGCAAATCGGAGATTGTTGCGGAGAATTCTGACGCTTCAAACAACGGCAAGAATCCAATAGCCGAGAAGTACAACACGCTGGTAATGCGCGTCTACTTCCGCGACCGCGCCGAGCGCGACCGGTTGGCGCAGGAACTCAGCGCCGAAGAAGTGCCCACAACCGCGGGGTATCTGACCGTAATCGGCGACCGCGACCTCTACTACAACCTGACGGCACGCGGCCTCCGTGTGGAGATAGATGAGAACAGCAGCCGCAACCTCAGCGATCCGCAAATCATGCGCGACACTTTCTACGGCGGCTACAAGACGGTGGAAGAGATATACACTTTCCTCGACCAGAAGGTGGCTCAGTTTCCCAATCTGGTCGAGAAGATCGACATCGGCGACTCCTGGTGCAAGATGAACCCAGGCTCGTGCGTCCTGCCCAGTCCCTGGAACGGCTACGACTTGTTTGTGCTACATATTACCAACCGCAGTATACCCGGCCCGAAACCGGTCTTCTGGGCGGACGGCGGCATACACGCCCGCGAGATCGCTACGCCCGAAGTCGTCATGCGCATGATTGACTACCTGCTCAATAACTACGATACCAATGCCGACGTTCACTGGCTCGTGGACCACCACGACATCTGGCTTATGCCCGAAGTCAACCCCGACGGCCACCACATCGTCGAGGCGGGAGGCGGCGGCAACAGTCCCTACTACTATCGCAAAAACGGCGACAACATCGGCGGCGGCGTGTGCTCCTGGCCTCCCACAGCATCTAACCACTTCGGTATA
>Ga0209803_1001406_pt1 | contig 15901 bp, 15 predicted proteins | sample GraSoiAngelo_138_FD_185895 | JGI IMG/M metagenome (GOLD analysis project Ga0209803, IMG submission 185895) | Grasslands soil microbial communities from the Angelo Coastal Reserve, California, USA - 14_0929_09_40cm (SPAdes) (version 2) | ecosystem: Environmental > Terrestrial > Soil > Grasslands ...
TCTTCCTTACGTGAAAGCGTCAGCGAGGCCGCCGAGTAGGCCTTGTAAAAGGCATTGTCGAGCGTGTGGATCGGCGCCCCGTTGCCGCGCAGCATGGCTTGGCGAACGCCGTCGAGATCGACGACGACCGCCGTCACCGTGTAACCCTTCTGCGCGCAGCTCGCGACCGCTTCGCCCACAAGCTCATTCGCAAGCGGCGCCGACAATTTCTGCATGTTGATCAGCCCTTGGGCCTGAGCTCCCGTCGGGGCAGTGCCTATGACGAACACAAGAGCAAGCACCACAGCTTGCAGTCCTATCGAAACCCGTGACATTGGTGACATTGGTTTCCTCCTTGTCGATATGTGCCGGTCTCCCGGCTACGATATATAAAAACCTCCCGCTACGGAAGTAACCTTAGAGCCTTCCTCTCGGTGGGCGTCGCAAGTCAGCTTCGGGTCGAAAGCGCACGTTGCCCGCTCTTGACGCCCAATGCAAAAGCTCAGCCGGCGCTCTTAGCAATCGGTCTGCAGCGGCGGCTTAGAAGCCGATAGTTTACGCTGCCACTGGCCGCCAAAGACGACTAACAGCACGCCAATAGTGATTGCAACATCAGCAGCGTTAAATATGCCTGTCCGCAGTGAACCGATACCCAGGTTGATGAAGTCAACCACGTAGCCGCCATAGAAGATCCGATCCAGTAGGTTACTGAGCCCACCGCCCAACACCAGTGAGAAGGCGAGCACGGTCACAGCGGGTAGGTTGGATGCGACCAAAAGGTAGCCGAGCACCCCGAGCAGAAATGTGGCAACTCCACCTGTAAATATCAGTCCCCTCCAGTTTTCCGAGAGTGATGCGCCGAGACTGAGAAACGCTCCTTTATTCTCTGTATATTGGAGTCGCACGGTATCCCCAACGAAGGATAACATCTGAGACTTTGGCAGGTGGGACTTGGCAATCGACTTCGTTGCCTGGTCACAGCCAACACACCAAACAACTGTCAGCAGGATCAGAAGAACTCTTTTCAATGTTGTCATCTCTCACCGGTGGGAAATTTGGCTTCTAAGGCGATGCGGCTAAGCCGTGGCACGAACGAATCGCGCCGACACCGTACGCGAGGCCTGGCCGCTTTCCGAAACCGACGGCAGAAACGGCCCGCTAGGGGCTACTCGGGATAGAAACCCGAACCAATCAACCCCGGAGTTTCGTCAATGCTAACCGCCTTTACGTAGCTCCATTTTCGCGACGGTTGGGTCTGACCGGGTTTGGGGAACATGTAGTCGACCCACCCCGACCCTTTGGGGGATTGAGCAGCTTTGACAAACTCGTCATGGTACAGCTTGCCGTTGGAATCTGTCTTGCCCTTTTGATTTTTCCCCTCGTTCTGTGGAAAAGCGGCGACGAGCAATACGTTGAGATTCATATCGTAGGCGAATAAATATGTCTCACCAAACCACCACTCGCTCCTCTCTTTTCTGAACTCGGCGAAGGCTGCCTTCCCTTTACTGTTGACTAGCGCAGCAGCCTTGTCGACCAGCGCTTCGATCTTTTTTACTTGCTCGGACGGTGGTGGAGATTGCTGCGAAAATGCCGGCGCAGCAGTCCCAAACAATCCAGCAAGCACGAAGAAACCAGTGAATAAAGCTTTTGCGTTCATAGTGCTTCCTCCTTCCGTTGGCGTATAGGAAATTCAACGCTTTTTTGCCGATGACCACCGTTGCTTCAGCCGGGGCATACCTCCTCTCCACTCCGGTGAAACTCGGGCCTAACGTATAGCGATTTATCCCCGCTTTCTTTGAGAGATAGAGCTTCGACGGAATCCCTCACGTGGCACCAAGGATAAAACGTGTTGGACTAAACCGCTGGGCCGAATTTACCGCTTGGCTATGGATATTGTAAAGCGGCGGGAGTGCTGGAAGCGAGGCGGTACGGAGGAGCCGTGGGAGCCTTAAGGTCAAAAACGCCGAGTCTCATCACCCTTAACAATCATCCTCAATGACAAAGCTCGGCAAGAGTACCATTCCGCGTCATCCTTTGTTCCGGCTAAATGATGAATCTGATTGACAAGGGCTAATGGCACCCTGGTTGCTCTCCTATCACGCCAGCTCCAAACTCAGAGGAGGGTTTGATGAAGAAGACACTTTTTCTCACTATCGCTTTTGTCCTCGGTTGGCTTACGCTGGCAATGGCCCAGGTATGGGTCAATCCGTACACGCGCAAGGACGGAACTCAGGTGCAAGGACACTATGGAAGCAACCCTGACGGCAATCCGTACAATAACTGGTCTTATCCGGGAAACGTGAACCCCCACACCGGCAAGCAAGCGACCGGCGATCCCAATCGTTACCTTGAGCAATATCAGAACAGAAATGGCTCGGGCTACGATCCACATTCCAACAATCCCACCACCTACAATCCGTACACTGCCTACCGGTGGTAATGCACATGCAGTCTCGTCAAGCACTCGTGGCAAAATTTGTTGAGAGAATTGCCGTCTTGGCTGTTACGCTCTTACTCTTGGCAGCCAGCTGGGCTCACCGGCAGCAAACTCCTGAACAATTCAGCAATGCGCCGGCACAAGTGGTCAATCGATGACGAAATATGCCGCGATGTGAATCTATCAGCGCACGGCGCCAATGCCGACGTGAACCAACAAGTTTAGTTCAATATCCCAGCCGAACACTGTGTTGGACCGTCTGAGATGAGGTGCGGATGTATCTCCTAACAGCCCTACGAAGTCTCTCCTGGAATTCCATTGATCTCACCAGGGAACTTACTATTTCGACAAAGGCAACTAAGAAAAACTTTATAAACCTGCAGTGGGTAGTCGCGCTGGGGACTTCTTATCTTTTATTTTCCGGCAGCAACCCGCTCGCAGAGAGCCCGTGGAAACTAATCATAATCGCACTATTACTGGCTTCAGTACTGGTGTTCTACAATCTCCCCCCTTCGGTCTTCAGCCAGACGATATTTACGTATGTTCTGACAATGACTGATACTCTCTTCGTTGTCGTTGGAATCGCTCTAAGTAAGGAGAGCCCATGGGACCTGTTTCTGATTTTGTTCTTCGGGCTGTTCATTGCAGCCATCGGGGAAAGCTTCATCAAGATTGTTTGCGGATGCCTATTGATGAGTTTTGTTTTCGTAGTTTTCGCTGCGTACCAAGCCGGGAGTCTTTCGATCTATGATTTTGAGCTCTTTCGAAAGATCCCGTTTATCATCGGCAACTTCCTGCTCTTGGGCTATTTGGCAGAACAGGTCAAGCAAGAGAAAGCGATATCAGAGCAAAGGCAGGGCATTTTATACGAAATTAACTTAGCTTTAACCTCTACTTTAGACCTTCGCGTCGTTTTGGATGTTCTTTTAGAGAAAATCAAAACCCTTTTACCCTATTCAGCTGCTACAATCACCCTATTAAACAAAGGAACCGGAATATTTGAGCCGATCGCTTGTTGGAATATTAGCGAGTCTAACTGGAAGTCGATCCCAAACATCGAAAGCGACCTCGAGGATGCCGCTGTAACAAATGCGCCTGTCGTGGTCCGAAAGGCTCAAGCAAATATCCCGTCGCCCATCTTTGAGTTTCTCCAAAAAGAGGGGCTAGTTTCTTATCTTCGCGTTCCGCTGGTCGTAAGAGAGGAGGCTTTGGGGAGTCTCACCTTTTTCACAAAAGAAGAACGTGAGTTCGACAAACAAGAAATCCAGTTTCTTTCTACGCTCGCAAGCCAGGCGGCTATAGCGACTTACAATTCTCAGCTTTATGAGTGCACGAAAAGGCAGGCGGCAGAGCTGGAACAGGCAAACAAGGAGAAGGATGAATCTCTAGGTGTCATATCCCATGAGCTGAAGACGCCGCTCAGTGTGGCACTGGGATGTGTTTCGTTGATCAAGGACGGAGTGCTAGGCGACATTAACCCTGAGCAAAAGAAAATCCTTGAGAAGGCGATAGGCTGCACCAATGATCAATTAGTCATGGTCAATAGCCTCTTGGATACAACCGCAATGGAGTCGGGGAGCATCAAGGTTGACAGACAGGAGATTAATTTGGACGCTTTTCTCGCTGAAATGAGGGATAGCCATGAGAACCCGCTTCGAAAGGAGTTGTCATTGATCTGGGATTATCCCCCGGATCTTCCGATCATAAGGACCGACAGTCACAAGCTAAAGCTCATTCTTCAGAATCTAATTAACAATGCCATAAAGTACACGCCTACAGGCTACATTAAGATCTCAGCCCACTACTTTGCTGAACAGAAGGAAGTTAAGTTTGCAGTCGCAGATACTGGGATTGGCATTCCTAAAGACTCCCTGACCATGATCTTTGATAGGTTTCGCCAGCTAGGCGGTTCAGAGGCGAAAAACTATGGCGGCATAGGGTTAGGACTTTATATAGTAAAACGGTACACCGAAGTAATCGGAGGACGAGTTGATGTAGAGAGTGAACTCGGCAAAGGATCAATCTTTGCAGTCACGCTGCCCTGTAAGAACTAGCGCAAACCTTATTCAGTAACCGGCCGAAATGAATTTAGGTTTGCTGCTCGCTCAAAGATTGCGCTACCTCTCGCGAGAGCAACTAAGATCGGATCAGCGAAACAAATCCGAGCATTGGGGTGTGACGCAACCCCAATGCTCAGGTTGTTTGAATTCCGGCTGCTGAATCAGTGGCCGCCAAGTGGAATTCTGGAGATGGTGAAAGTCTTAACATCGGCTTCGGGTTCTGAGTCAGTTCCGGTTAGGGCAAGAGCCAAGTTCGTGACAAAAAGACTTCCGTTGCTCAGGACAATGCTCGCAGGGAAGAGTAGGCCCTTGGCTGCCCCGTCAGGTCCGATGCCCTCGAAGGAGCCACGCCGTTCGACCACACGGCCATTGGCACCAAGAGCCACAATCTCGTCGGACTGATTTGCGGCCACCCACAAACGTCCGGACCCGTCGAAAAGAATTCCATCGGCGCCGTTGACGCTCTCGGCAAACGGACTCACCGCTTTGCTAGCGACATTGACCTTCAGGATCCGATCATCGGCGGTGTTGGCGACGAAAAGCGTCGCGCCGTCCGAGGAGAACGCAAGCCCGTTTGCGCCGAACCCAGGGAAGCCGTGCGGAGGGGGCGCCGGCTTGAGAAGCTCATCGTTCACGAAGATGCTGACGGACCCGCCGGGGAGATCGATCTTGAATACATTGCCCCCGAATGAATCGGAGACGTACAAGTCGCCCGCCGCGTCGAACGTGATCGCGTTGAGGCCGCAGCCGGCGGCCGCGCCGCCGCAGACGGAAAAAACCTTGGACGGTGTACTGGCGTGGGTAAACGGCGGCGAGAATTCGATCACGTTGCCTCCGCCAAAATTTGCCACGTAGAGATTGCCCGCTGCATCGAACGCCAATCCGAGAGGAACCGCCCCCAACAGAGGGATGGTGTCCAGCAGGCGCCCATTGTTGCCGAAGATGTGGATGACGTTGGTCGTGGAAAAGTCGAACGTCGCGACATAAATGTTCCCCTTCGCATCGGCGGCAATTCCCTCGGGGTGGCCGGGGCCCGGCGGCAGCGTGGCAAAGCGGACGACGCCACCTTCATCCGCGTGTGTCGCAAGGATACCGACGGACAGCAGCAACCCGGTCATGAGAAGTGCAAGAATTGTTTTACGCATATCGCCTCCTTGGTTTGTATTGATCCTTTTACGAAACGTTGTTCGCGCCTTTGAGTGATCGCGTACCAATGTGGTTTTAGAAAACGCCAGAGTTTGCCGAAAAGAACAGACCATCTTGGACCTTTTTTGTCGGCAGACAGTAGCTGACGGCGTGACCTTCTGTCAACAGGCTGAGGAGCGTGGGATTCGACATCTCGATTGTTCTATTTTCCACATCGAAACTGTCTTCAGATCCAGCCTCTCGATACTGGGAAAAGAATGCTGCGCGCTCAGAAATCCCACTCACTCGTCTTCGACTCTGACCACGCTTTTCCACCTCCCCTTCTTGTTAGAATTCTAGAAAGCACCCTGCCGAATTGTCTTGACGCCGAGCATCCTGAGAGTCAGAGCGCTTGCCGACCGGTTTGACCGCTTCGTATAGATAGCTCTGGTCAACGAATTTGCCGGAGTTGAAAACAGCTTCTCTTTTTTTGAAATCTCTCGCCTGCCTTGACTCAAGCGGGTTCCGCATCGGTCAATCGATAGACCAAAGTGGTATGGATATTTCCCAGACGTTGGAGTATTCAGGCTGCATTAGAGACCAAAACAAAAAACGTGATTGGTGAATCCAAGCGATTGAGAGGAGTCGAGTCATGAGTAGCGAGAGCACATTGAGTCGACGAGGGTTCCTGGGAGGACTGACAGCGCTGGGATCGATTAGCCTCGCAGCCTGCGCAACGAACTCAACGAAGGCATCGAGACTGCGCGCGGCAAGTCGTGCGACAGGTCAGCTCCCGCCGCGCGGCGAGTTCGTCGTGAGAAACGCTTACGTGCTGACCATGGATCCGAAATTGGGTGACATACCCCGCGGCGACGTCCACGTGCGCAACGGTATGCTCGTCGCCGTCGGTCCCAATCTTGCCGCGCCTGATGCGGAAGAAATCGACGGCAGCAACCGGATCGCCCTCCCGGGCTTCATCGATACCCATTTCCACCTCTGGGGCAGCTTCGCCCGCGGCATCGTGGCCGACGGCGATTTCGACTATTTCCCGGTCATGAGCCGCATCGGACCGGCGATGACGCCTGAAGACGCGTACAACAGTTCCAAGCTCGGAATCGCGGAGGCGCTGAACTCCGGTCTCACGACCATTCACGATTGGGCGCACAATATCATCACGGGCGCGTACGCGGACGCCGATTTGCGGGCGCTTCGCGATGTCGGTATCCGCGCCCGTTTTTCGTACGGCTATAGCCGCAACCTGCAGCTAAAGCCCGAGCAGACGGCCGATTTGGCCGATATCGCGCGAGTGAAACGCGAATGGTTCGGCTCATCCAACGATGGCCTTTTAACCATGGGCTTCGCGTCGCGCGGCCCAGGCGACACGCCGCCGCAGGTTTATCGCCGCGAATGGGAGAACGCTCGGAGCTTGGGCCTGCCCATTACGCAGCACGCCGGGCGCTCGCTCCAAGAGATCGCCAAGTTCCATAGAATAGAAATGCTGTACCGCGACCAGTTGCTCGGTCCCGACGTCCAACTCATTCACACCTACAACGCGTCAGCGCAGGAACGCCAGATGATTGCCGAAACCGGCACCCACGTGAGCATCGCGCCGTTCACGGCATCGCGCCTGGCATCGGGACTTCCCTATCTCGGCGATCTCCTCGCAAAAGGCGTACAATGCAGTTTTTCCGTCGACACGACGACCGTAGGCGGCAACGCCGATATGTTTGGCATCATGCGGCTCATGCTGCAGCTCAACCACCTGCGCTCAATGAACGTGCTCGAAGTACAGCCGCGGCGTATTTTGGAATTGGCCACCCTCGACGGCGCGAAGGATTTGGGCATCGCCGATCGCGTGGGCTCGCTCACGCCGGGGAAACGCGCAGATCTGATCCTGGTCCGAACCAACACCTTAAACACCGCGCCCTTCATCAATCCGGCAATCCTGCTGGTCCAGCAGGCGCAGCCGGCCAACGTCGACACCGTGGTGATCGACGGGCGCATTCTCAAGCACGAGGGGGACCTCACGGCACTTGACCCCGAAGAGGTGATTCGCAAGGCCGCCGAGTCATTTACCGCGGTACGCAAACGGGCCGGCGGTCCCTACTAAGTGGGTGAAGCACGTCCGTAATTAGGAGATTCGAAAGGATTCACTCCCATCCCTGAGCTGTGAAGCGACAAGTTACGCCCTGGCAAGTTCTGAAGCAGAGAGACTTCGGCCTTTTTTGGACGAGCCTGCTCTTCTCTGCGGTTGGGAGCCAGATCTCCACTGTAGCGGTTGCCTGGCAAGTCTACGAGATCACCAACTCGCCCTTTCAACTGGGTCTCACCGGCCTCTTTCGAGCTCTTCCGGTGATGATTCTTTCCATACCGGGCGGCGTTGTCGCCGACCGCATGGATCGCCGGCGGCTGCTGATCATCACCCAAGCTTTAGCGATGCTCCTATCGCTCGTTCTTGGTCTTTTAACGTCCACGGCACAAATACGCGTTTGGCATATTTACACCGTTACCTTTCTATCCGGCGCGGTCGACATTTTTGATGCTCCCGCCCGAACCGCGCTGATTCCTCTGTTAGTTCCCGCGGAACAACTAGCCTCCGCCTACGCCCTCAATATATCGTGGCGCCAAATCGCCACACTGGCGGGACCTTTCTTGGGCGGAATCGTCATAAGCGCGTTCGGCATCAGCACATCTTATTACGTCGATGCATTGAGTTTCCTGAGCGTGATCGTCTGCCTCTTCTTCATGCGCGCGCGGCCGAGCCCGCCAGCGGAAAAAAAGGAATCGCCGCTCCAGAGCGTGCGCGGTGGCTTTAATTTCATTCGCGAGAATGCCGCGATTTTGGGATTAATGAGCATGGACACTTGCGTGAACTTTTTCGGCGCCTATCGATCGATGATGCCGGCGTTTGCCCGGGATATTCTCGGCACGGGACCAGCGGGTCTAGGCGCCCTTCTCGGCGTCCCGGCATTCGGTGCTTTAGTCGGCTCGGGAGTTGTCATGGCCATGGGAAATCCAAAACAAAAGGGCAAACTCATCATCTGGGTCACCCTGCTTTACACCGTCGGCCTCGTCTGCTTTGCTCTGTCGCGTTCCCTGGCTCTCTCTCTTGTAATTGTTTTTTCTTTGGGACTCGTCGACGCTATCGGCGAGAGCTTGAGAGATGCTCTGGTTCAGCTCATGACACCGGACCGCATGCGAGGGCGGGTGAAGAGTTTCGACCAGGTCTTCATGTCTGCTGGCACATATATGGGTCACCTTCAGATGGGAACGGCGGCAACCTTCTTAGGGGTTCCCGGCGCCATGATCTTCGGTGGATGTCTTGGTTCGGCGGCAGTGCTTTTGGTCGCCAAATATGCGCGCAGTCTAAGAAGCATCGACGTCTGAGAAAAAGGCAGCGATAAAATTTGGCGCTGTTCGCCTTGACTTGCAGCACTCCTATCGACTAGCTTCCACGCACAGATTGGAGCCCACGCGAAGCTGATTCAACGGCAGCCGTCATGCAGCTATTTGACCGATGAGCGGGCATTTCGGAACGCGACTTTTTCTTTAGAGGGAGGGGCTGGCATGTCAGAAGGAAATCGAGCGCGATTGAGCTCTATTGTAGCAATCGTCGCGGTGATCGCCACGTTCGAAGTGAGGGTCTCCGCGCAGGATAATCCCTATCGCGTGGTTGAAGGCTGGGCGAAGCTCCCCGAGGGAAGGAGCTGGGGATCGACAGCCGCGGTGGACGTCGATTCGAACGATCACATATGGGTCGCGGAGCGGTGCGGCGCAAACAGCTGCGCCGGTTCGAACCTGTCGCCCATTCTCGAATTCGATCCATCGGGCAAGCTCTTGAGAAGCTTCGGCGCCGGCATGTTCGTGTTTCCCCACGGCATCTGCGTGGACAAGGAAGGAAACGTGTGGGTGACCGATGGCGACGGAAAAGACGGCAAAGGCCACCAGGTCTTCAAGTTCAGTCCGGATGGAAGAGTCCTGATGACGCTCGGCAAGCCAGGAGTCGCCGGCGACGGCCCTGACACTTTCAATCGGCCTTCGGATGTCATCGTCGCGCCGAATGGCGATATTTTCGTCGCCGACGGACATGGCGGAGATTCAAACGCGCGCATCGTGAAATTCTCAAAGGATGGAAAATTCATCAAGAGCTGGGGAAAGAAAGGGATTGCTCCCGGCGAGTTCGACACGCCGCACGGTTTGGCGTTCGATTCCAAGGGGCGGCTGTTCGTCGCTGACCGAAACAACAATCGCATCCAGATCTTCGATCAGGAGGGAAGCTTCATCGAGCAGTGGACGCAATTCAGCCGGCCGAGCGGGATTTTCATCGACGTCAAGGATAATATTTATGTCGCCGATTCCGAGTCGAATTCGGTCCGGCGACATCCGGGCTGGAAGAGAGGCATCAGAATCGGAAATATCAGTGATGGCTTTGTTACCGCGTTCATCCCCGATCCGGTCGAGACCGTCAAAGGAACCAGCGCGGCCGAGGGCGTGGCAGCGGATTCGAAGGGCAACATCTACGGCGCGGAAGTCGGCCCGAAGGCGTTGAAGAAATACATCAGAAAGTAGAGAGCGGGGTTTAAGCGTCCGCCCCTGGCCATCTCAAGCCCAGCCTCACATCTCCTATCGCTGCGTAAATTATCCTCCCAAGTCAATCCTGAGGCGGGCCGACGAGCGGACGAATACCGACGACGCTGAAAAAAAGTTCCTGGATGGAAACCTCGTGCGCAGGTCGAACCTCGCGAAAACTGCGCGAAAGCCATAGATACACGGAAAGTCGGCAGAAGCAGGAAATAGCAAAAAGACCGAGAAGTCGATAGCCAAAAAGCGGCGGCATTCGCGAGGCCAGAGAACCTCCGAGCGAAGAGCCCAGAAAAAGTGCTATGCCGTTGATGACATTGAAGTAAGCGATGCAGCGGACCCGCTTTTGCGGCGTGACAGCGTCGTAGATGAAATTACCGGTGCAGAGCGTGACGCCGCTCCAGGCAAAGCCGCTCCACATCTGCACCAGCATCAGATAGACGGGATGATGTGAGAAAAACCAAAGAATGGGAATCAGCGCGGCAAGAAAAGCGCTGAGGCGAAGCACTCTCACGTTGCCGACAAGATCGGCGTGTCTTCCCCAAAGCGGCAGGGCGACGAAGGAGGCGAGCGTGGCGCAGACCTGGAGAGCCATATAGGTCAGGTAGCTGAATTGAAGGTCGCGGAGCATAAAGACGACGAAAAAGGGAGCCGCTAAGTAAGAAGCGAAATTCAAACACGCGGCGAAGACCACGAATTTGAGAAAGTTGCTCTCTCTGAAGCGCGCTATAAACCTAAGAAAAGTAAAATCGCTGGCGGGGTCTCTTCGATGCGGGGGTTCGCCCATCTGATTGATGAAATGAGCCGACATATAGCGGGCCAGCGCCGCTAAACAAAAGAGAATGGAAAAACCCGTTCCGTATGAAAGTTCCTGAAACCCGTGCAGTAGGAGGCCCGACGAAATAACGCTGCCAACGGTAACGGCGCCCACAATCCTGTTGCGCCATCCAAAGTATCGGCCTCTCTTGCTCGCGGGAATGTAGTCGCTCATCAAGCTGCCCCAGGCCGGTCCCGCCAAGCCACCGCACACGGCGGCGAGAATTAAAAGAATGAGTAGTAGCTCCACGCGGTTCGACATCTCGAGCCATGGAAGAATGGCGACGCCAAGAATCAGCGATGCCTGAGAAAAGACCAAACGCACCAACAATTTGAGTCGGCCGCCGACCCAATAGATGACTCGTACGGCATGGAACTGCGACAGCGAGGATAAGAGATTTGGAAGAGCAGCGATCAAACCGACCTGCTGCACCGTGGCACCCAGAAAAAGCGCCAGAGGCGTCGCATAAAAATCGGTAACGCCAGCCATCATGGCGGCGAAAATACCGTCCTTGACCGACGACCGGAGACTGCGTCGCACATTGGTTTTTCTTCGGTGCATCGAGAAAAAAATTGTGAGGCATTGGCGCTGAAATTGCCAGTCTTGAGGCTCATTTTAACTTTAATTTTTTCTTGACTTTGAAGAATGGAGTTCGACTAGCTTCCATTCGTTGCCGGCGATTCCGGCATCCAAAAGCCTAAATGGAGCAAGGAGCGAAAAGAGAATAGGTGGACTTCAATCCACCTGAAGAGCTTCAGATTCTAAGGGACACGGTAAGTGGTGCTACCGGCCCTGCGATCGCACCATCTGGTGCCGTGCGAGGTCAACGTATTGCGGCGTTTCGCTATCCGACGAACGCTCCTCTTCAAAGTGCAATTCGCCGGGAAGCGAGATCTCAAGTTTTTTCGCCAGGCGAGTAAAATACGCTCTGCCGCTTTCATCCGGTTGTTTTCCCATCCCAAATAACGAGAGGGCGACTTCTTCGGCGATCTTCAAGTGTTGCGGCAAAATCGGATCTTGATTGAGCACGGTCTGGAAGTATGATTTCGCGAGCGTGAATTTAGCCTGTTCTTGATAATGCTTGGACATTCCGCGGTTCACGCCGAAGAAGACAATCGCGATAACCACACTGACTGCGAAGGCGACGCCGGCGGCGGACCAATAGTCCTCAAAGATCGGAAACGGCTCGCGGACAAAAAGTACGGCGAACATTTGGATAAGAAATGCGATCAAAACAAGCGCAGCGCCAGAAACGAAATCCGCTTTCTGTGACGCTAAATTTTGGATTTGCAGCAGATTAAAGTCGAGATGGGTTTGCGATATTTTGGCGATTAAATCGGGAGAGAGTCGCAAAATGCCCTTGAGCACGAACGTGACTCCCATCAAGCTCAAGATCGCCGATAAAATATTGACGAAACGATCGATCAACATCAATCTTAATTCCAGAGCAGAAAAACTTTTTAGCTGCTTTCCCGGTAGAGAAATCCATATCTACCCGGAAGACGAATCCATAACGCGATTTGCCGGAAGAAGTCAACAAAAAAAGGGAAAGAGGGATGCAAAGACTGATACACAACTCATGAGAGTTGATGTGAAGTCCAGGCCCAATTCTGCCGGCGGCTAAGTGGGTTCGGCTCGACAATGCCGCACCGTCCTCAGCGCGCTGCTGCAATTCTATGCGATGGTCTGCCGATATGAATATGGGCTCCCGTGGAGGCCCCGGCTGCGGCGTTCCTAAACGCGATAAATGGAATGCCGGAACGGCGCAAATGATCAATGAGCGCCTTCCCTTCCGGGCTGTCAGGATGAAGCGCGACGTCTATGGCGTCCCGATGATCGAATCTCATGCGGTCATGCGTCGCCGTCTGCCCTAAGGCACTCACGGGGAGGTTATGGCCGAAGGTTTTGTCGAAATATCTCTCGAGGCTGCTAGCGTCTTTCACGGACCAATGGGCACCACCGCTAAAGCGCGAGAGACTATTGGTTTCATTGAAACCATTAATGCCCAGGGTCGCATCATCTTTCATTTCGGTTTCCGCGATGGCAATTTCGTTTTCCGTCATCAAACGTCTAACCTCTTGAATGCGCATGAGCACGCCGACAAACGATCGCTCCGCTTCCTGCACTGCTGCTCGAGAAATTTCACCGTCCTGGTAAAGCCTGCGCCGCTTGATGACTTCCGCCCTGAGCTTTGACTGCGCCTGTTCGTAGCCCGCGAGTAATTTGTGATTGGTAGCCCACGAATCGGTCATCTTGTCGGCTGCATCCGCACCCATGAGACTTTTTCCCGGCGCAGCGTACGCCGGCTGCGTGCTCTGAGTTCCCCGGGCACGTATTGTGAGCGCAGCGATCCCAATGAAAAGCACGATCACAGACGCCAAAAGTTTTACACGAGATCTCATATCATCAGCCGGTCAACGAATATCGAAGCGTCGCGAATCTATCGGGTCGGGGAGAGCCTGTCAAGCAAAAACATCCGGGCCGGCGGATGGTTATGCGCGAATCGCGCATTTCAGGGAGTTCTGCGGAAATAAAGTGATTCCTTTGACGGGTCCTGTCTGACAACGCTGGGCGTCTCGACTCAATCGGCCGGATCAGTTCTTGATCGTACGCATCATGCTCGACCCAAATATTTCGTTGACATTATTTATCGGGCGGTGGAAGAATGCCGGACCTAAAAGGAGGGACTGCAATGTCTAAGCTTTTCGCCAGCCTGATGACCGCTCTGTTTTTCTTTGTTTTCAGCGATCTTCGCGCGCAGACCATCAAGATGACGGTGGGCCAGGCCGGAGTTAACCCTGGGACCAGTTTGTATTTCATTGCCCAAAAGGAAAATCTTTTCGCCAAGCATGGCCTCGAAGTTAAGATCGTCGACACGACGACGACCGCCGCGGTGCAGGCGATGCTCGGTGGGAGCATGCAGCTGACCCTAGGAGCGGGCCCCGCCTTCACCACCGCCACTTTAGAAGGATCTCCCCCATTCGTCGTGATTTCCTCCTGGGTAAACGTTTTCCCGTACATGGTTGTCGCTCGCAAGGAGATCGGTAAAATTCAAGATTTGAAAGGCAAAACGGGCCAAGTGGGAGCGACCTTTGGATCGGCGCCGGATGTCGCGTTACGGTTTGGTTTGTCGAAAATGGGACTAGATCCCGAAAAGGACGTGAGATTGATTCAAATGCCGCGGCCAGACTGGGCAAACGTTATCGCTCAAATTGAAAAAGGCGACGTGCAGTTTTCCGTGCTTCCGCCGCCGTACGATCGCATGGGTGAGAAGCGGGGATTTCACACGCTTTTTTCCCTGCCGGATTTGGGGATTCGTTGGCAGCAGAATGGAGAATGGGTGCTGAAATCGTACGTCGCAGGCAATCGGGAGGCGTTAGTGCGGTTCGAGAGAGCGTTGGCCGATGCGATGAAGGTTTACTTCAACCAAAAAGAGAAAACCATCACCTATCTCATGGAATTTCTCGGCAGCAATCGAGAGGACACCGAATACGCCTACCAGATTTTCGCCAAGTGGGCGGATCGGAATCCGAGACCGACAGCGGAATCCATAAAGAACACTCTCCTGGCAATCAAGAGTACGACGCCCAAGGCCGCTGCTGCGGATGCTGCTTCGTTTGTCGACCCAACTATCGTCGATCAATTGGTAAAGGAGGGTTATTTTAAATAGCTTGAAGAGAACGACGGCGAGTCCCGTAAGTTCGCAGCAAGTTTTCATCGCTCTTTGCAATCGCCAGCGGTGCGCACGCTTTCCACGTGCTGGTCACTGCGGATTGCATGCCTGCTGTTTTCAAAAGCCTAAGCCCACACCCAAAGAGACTCCCGGGCGGCCATCAAACTCCCGGCGCCTAAAGCGTTCTTGCTCGTCACGCCGGACTTTATCGACCTCGTCTTCCATCTTTCGTCCTATCCATTCCCCGCTCGCCACGAGCTTCGTCCAGTCGATGTCCTTGCCTGATATCATGGCTAGGTCGCTTTCAATTTCGTTGCGAATTTCACGGAGCGGATCCCAGAATGCCGTATAGGGTCTGCTGGCATTCATATAGTCCAGCCAATCGTGAAGCCCCTTCATTCCATTTTCGATCTCTTTGACTGCTCTTGAATGATCGCCGCTGCGCGCCAGAGTCAGACCCAGGTAAAGCCTTGCCAAATAATCGTCGCTGTAAACCGACAAAGCGCGTTCGAGTGATTGCCGCGCGTCCTGTAGGCGGCCGGTAGCGTACTGCGTCCGGCCGACATAGGTCCATATGCCCTCGCGAAACAATTCCTGTTGGAAGATGTAATTGGGGTTGCTCTGGGCCGCCTGCTGGAAATAACCTAGTGCTTGTTCAGGGTTATTGATGAGCAGCTCCCGTCGTCCCGATTGAACCTGTCCCGCTGTTTGGAATCCAGCACATGCCGATAGGAGGAAAAAGCAAGAGAGCCACCCAAGGCATTCTCCAGTTCTCATAACTCAACGCTAGGCGCACCGGGACCGGAAGTCAACCGGCGAACTTTTGAATGCGAGCAGTCCCTCCCGCTCATGAAACCATCCGAAACCACCGACGCGCTATTTCTACTCTTGCAGCAAATCCTTCCAGCGCTCCTTGCAAGCGACAGCGATGCGGAGTCGCTCCAAGTGCTGCTCCATTTGCTTGGCGCCCTGTTTCACCGGGTGCTGCGCAAAGAACTCTCTGACATCGGCTTCAAGCTGAGGAGTTACCAAACCGATGATTCCTTCGCACATGCGCGGGATCGAGTTATCGGGATATCGCTTTAGCATGTCGTCCCAATGCTGCTTCATGAACGACCAGGCTTTTTCTCTCGCGTCCCGGTTCAAAAGAATGCCGCGCATCAAATAGGGCGCATTTTGTGTGCGCACCTCGCCGCTTACAGTTAATTTTAAAGTTCGGTCGATAAGAT
>Ga0209803_1001410_pt1 | contig 15862 bp, 9 predicted proteins | sample GraSoiAngelo_138_FD_185895 | JGI IMG/M metagenome (GOLD analysis project Ga0209803, IMG submission 185895) | Grasslands soil microbial communities from the Angelo Coastal Reserve, California, USA - 14_0929_09_40cm (SPAdes) (version 2) | ecosystem: Environmental > Terrestrial > Soil > Grasslands ...
CGCGACGACCGCTACGTCGTGGCCGCCTCCGGCGGCAAGGCCAAGGTGGACGCGCTGCGCGGCGCGCTCGCCGGCCGCTTCCTGAACGTCCTCGTCACCGACGAGGACGCGGCCATCGCGCTGCTGCGCCGCTAGCGGGGAGGCTTGTCGCCGGCGGCGGTGGGCACGGAGGCTTCCTCGAAGACGCCCATCCGCCGGAACTTCTCGTAGCGCTCCGTGATCAGCGCCTCGCGCGGCTTGCCCTTCAGCTCGGCCAGCTGATCGCGCAGCGCCGCGCGCAGGCTCGCGGCGGCGCCCTCCCAGTCACGGTGGGCGCCGCCGACCGGCTCGGGGACGATGCCGTCGATCACGCCGAGGCGCAGCAGCTCGGGCGCCGTCGTGCGCATCGCCTCCGCCGCCTCCGGCGCTTTCCCCGCGTCGCCCCAGAGAATCGCCGCGCAGCCCTCGGGTGAGATCACCGAGTAGACGGCGTGCTCGAGCATCAGCACGCGGTTGCCCATGCCGATGGCCAGCGCGCCGCCGCTGCCCCCCTCGCCCGTCACCACGGCGATCATCGGCGTCGGCAGCGAGGCCATGCGCCGGAGGTTGCGCGCGATCGCCTCCGCCTGGCCGCGCTCCTCGGCCCCCAGCCCCGGATAGGCGCCGGGCGTGTCGATGAACGTGACGATCGGCTTGCCGAACTTCGCGGCCAGCTCCATGAGGCGTAGCGCCTTGCGGTAGCCCTCGGGGTGCGGCATGCCGAAGTTGCGCGCGATCTTCTCGCGGGTGTCGCGGCCCTTCTGATGGCCGATCACGACCAGCGACTGGCCCTCGAAGCGCGCCAGCCCCCCGACGATGGCCGGATCGTCACGGAAGAGCCGGTCGCCGTGCAGCTCGGTGAAGTCCTCGAGGAGCAGCTTGCACCAGTCGCGCGTGTGGGGACGCTTGGGATGCCGCGCCAGCTGCGTGCGCTGCCACGGGGTGAGGGCGGCGTAAGTGCGCTGGCGCTGGCGCTCGAGCCGGTCTTGCAGGCGCGCGACCTCGTCCGCGTGCGCCGGGTCGTCGGTGGCCTGCAGCGCCGCGATGCGGAGCTCCAGCTCGAGGAGCGGCTGCTCGAAATCCAGTCCGTCAGGCATAGTCGATCGTCAGCGCCGCCCTGCCCAGCAGCGCCTCGACCTCGCTCACCAGCGCGGGGCCGGCGTCCACCGCGAAGCCGCGCGAGCGGATCACGACCTCCTGGCCGGCCAGCACGACGTGGACGAACACGGGCACGCCGCCCGGGTGCGCCTCGCAGATCGCCCGCAGGGCGGCGAGCCGCGCCTCCGGATTGCCGTTGGCCACGACGCGGATGCGGCAGGCGCCGGCCTCGCCGCCCGCGGCGCGCGGCCGCGCGGCGCCGCCGAGCGCCTGCTCGAGCAGCCGCACGTCCTCCGCGAGGATCACCCGGCCCTTGTCGCCGTCGTCGACGCGCCCGCGGACGACGAGCGGCTCGCGCGAGCGCAGGAAGGGGGCGGCGGCCTTGAAGGGCTCCGGGAACACCGTCACCTCGACCGTGCCCGCCATGTCCTCGAGCGTGACGAAGGCCATACGGTTGCCGCTCTTGGTCGCCGTCTCCTTGAGCGCGGCCACGTGGCCGAGCAGCGTGACGCGCGCGCCGTGGCTGCGCGTCGCGAGATCGCCGGAGGTCGTCACGCCGAGCGACTCGATGACCGCGGCGTACTGCGCGAGGGGGTGGCCGGAGACGTAGAAGCCGAGGACCTCTTTCTCGTAGGCGAGGCGCTGGTCGTCGGGCCATTCGGGGACGACCTCCGCGGGCTCCCGGCGCGCCGGCGCGGCCGAGGGCGGGATGAGCGCGTCGAAGAACGAGGCCTGGCCCTCGCTGCGGTCACGCTGCACGCGCTGGCCGCTCTCCAGCGCGGCGTCGGTCTGCGCCAGCAGGTGGGCGCGCGTCAGGCCGAGCGAGTCGAAGGCGCCCGCCTTGACGAGCGACTCGATGACGCGGCGGTTGACGAGCCGGAGGTCCACGCGCGCGCAGAAGTCGTCGAGCGTCTTGAACGCGCCCTCGACGGCGCGCGTGGCGAGGATCGACTCCATGGCCGCCTCGCCGACGTTCTTGATGGCGGCCAGCCCGAAGCGGATCGTGTCGCCCGCGACGCTGAACTGCACGGCCGAGACGTTGACGTCCGGCGGCGAGACCGTGAGGCCCATCGCCCGGCACTCTTCGATGTACTTCACGATCTTGTCGGTGTCGCCCATTTCCGAGGTCAGCAACGCCGCCATGAACTCGACGGGGTAGTTGGCCTTGAAGTACGCCGTCTGGTACGCGACGAGCGCGTAGGCGCCGGCGTGCGAGTTGTGGACGGCGATGCCGTTGGCGATGAAGCTGTGCGCGCCCGGGACCTCGATGTCGTACGTCGGCTCGGTGCCCTCGGGCACGAACGAGACCGGCGCCGCCCAGAGCATCGGCGTCGCGGCGAGGCCGGCCGCGCGGGCGCCGCCGCTGCGGCGGGCGGCCACGCGCTCGAAGGCGGCCGCGACGGCGTCGAGGACGGCCACGCGGTCGTCCGGCGCGAGCTTCTCGGCGTTGACCCAGCCGCGATGCGTGAAGATCGGATGCTCCGGCGTGCAGCGGACGCTGAGACCGTTCGTGAGCGTGAGGCGGCCCACCCGACGCACGCCGCTCGGCGTCACGGCGCCGGCGCGGTGCGCGCCGTCCTTGGTCAGCACCAGATCGCCGTCGCGGACGGCCGTGATCGGCCGGCGGGTGCCGTCCGCCATCTCGATCCACGTGTCCGCGCTCAAGCATTTGTTGAAGCCATAGCCCGCGAACTTTTCCATCAGCTCCCAGACGTGCTCGGCCGTGCCCACGCTGGTGCCGCGGTCCACGCAGCCGGCGATGAACTTGTCGCGCTGCTTCGCCATGAGCACGCGGTCCTTCTTGCCCATGGCGCGACGGAGCGTGTCCGCCTCACCCATGGTGAAGCCCGCCATCTCGGAGGCGATCTGCATGATCTGCTCCTGGTACACCATGATCCCGTACGTCTCCCGCGTGAACTTTTCCATGGCGGGATGCTCGTAGGCGATCTTGGCCCGGCCGTGCTTGCGCGCGATGAAGTCCGGGATCAGGTCCATCGGCCCGGGCCGGTAGAGCGAGACCATCGCGATCACGTCTTCCAGACGCTCCGGCTTCAGGCCCCGCAGCGCCTCGCGCATTCCCGAGGACTCCAGCTGGAACACGCCGAACGTCTTGGCCTCCGTCAGGAGCGCGTAGGCTTTCGCGTCGTCCAGCGGCAGCGCGTCGAAGTCGATCGCGATCCCGCGCGACTCCTTGATGAGCTTGGCCGTGTTGGCGAGCACGGTCAGGGTGCGCAGACCGAGGAAGTCCATCTTGAGCAGGCCGAGCTTCTCGATCGGCCCCATGGCGTAGCCGGTGATCAGCTCCGGCCGCTTCGGGTCCTTGTAGAGCGGCACGTGCTCGTCGAGCGCCTCGTCCGAGATGACCACGGCCGAGGCGTGGACGGAGGCGTGCCGCGTACAGCCCTCGAGCGTCCGCGCGATGGCCCACAGCTCGGCCACACTCTCCTGCCCCTTCACCATGTCGGCCAGCGGCGGCGACTTCTGGTAGGCGTCGTCGAGCGTGATGTTCAGCGGGAAGTTCGGCACCAGCTTGGCGATCCGGTCCACCTCGGCGTAGGTCATGCCGAGCACGCGCCCGACGTCGCGGATGGCCGCCTTCGCGCCGAGCGTGCCGAACGTGATGATGTGGGCGACCCGGTCGCGGCCGTACTTGTCGGCGACGTAGCGGATGACCTCGTCGCGCCGGTCGTCGGCGAAATCGATATCCATGTCGGGCATGGAGACGCGCTCGGGGTTCAAGAATCGCTCGAAGAGCAGCCCGTACCGCATCGGATCGATGTTCGTGATGCCGAGGCAATAGGCGACCAGCGAGCCGGCCGACGAGCCGCGCCCCGGGCCGACCGCGATGCCGTGCTCGCGCGCGTAGTGGATGAAGTCCCAGACCACCAGGAAGTAACCGGCGAAGCCCATCTTCTCGATGACAGCCAGCTCGTGGCCCAGGCGCGCCTCGATCGCCTCCCCCGGGCTCGGGCCGTAGCGCCGACGCAGCCCCTCGCGCGCCAGGTGCTGGAGGTACGTCTCGAGCGTGTGGCCCTCGGGCACGACGTACTTCGGCAGGTGGAAGCGGCCGAAGTCGAGCGTGAGGTTGCAGCGCTCGGCCACCGCCAGCGTGTTGCGGCAGGCCTCCGGAATGTCGGCGAAGACGAGCGCCATCTCCTCCGCCGACTTGATGTAGAACTCCTCGGTCGAGAACTTCCAGCGGCCGGGGTCGGCCAGGGTGGAGCCCGTCTGGATGCAGAGCAGCGCCTCGTGGGCGCGCCCGTGCCCGGCCTCGAGGTAGTGCGAGTCGTTGGTGCCGACGACCGGCGCCCCGATGGCCCTGGCGATCTGGAGCGTCTCGGCCGTGACGCCCACCTGCTCCGGAATGCCGTGGGCCTGGACCTCCATATAATAGTGGTCGCGCCCGAAGACCTCCTGATACCACCCCGCCGTCTGGCGCGCCTTCGCGACATCGCCGGCCGAGAGCGCCCGGGAGACCTCGGAGTTCAGACAGCCCGAGAGCACGAGCAGGCCGTCGGCGTGCTGCGCCAGCAGCTCACGGTCCACGCGCGGCTTGTAGTAGAAGCCCTCGAGATAGGCCTTCGAGACGAGCCTGATGAGGTTCCTGTAGCCGGCGAGGTCGCGCACGAGCACCGTGAGATGGTTGGCGCCCTCGTAGCCGCCGTCCTGTGAACCCCGCTCGGTGTGCTTGCCGGGCGCCACGTAGAGCTCGCAGCCGAGGATCGGCTTGATGCCCGCCTTCTGAGCGGCCAGGTAGAAGTCGATCCCGCCGAAGAGGTTGCCGTGATCGGTGAGCGCGATGGCCGGGAACTTGAGCTCCTTGGCCTTCTTGACGAGCGGCTCGAGCTGGGCGGCCCCGTCGAGCAGGCTGTACTCGGAATGAACGTGCAGGTGGACGAACTCGGTGTGCTGCACGGCGGGAGGGCTACTCGAGCTCGATGGTGGCGGGGGGCTTGTTCGTGACGTCGTAGAGCACGGCGTCGACGCGCTCGAGGCCGCCGAGCGCGTGCGCCAGCTCCGCCACCAGCGGCGCCGGCAGTCGCGCGAAGTCCGCGGTCATGCCGTCGCGCGAGTTCACCGGCCGCAGGACGATCGTCTCGCGGCCCGGCCCCGAGCCCAGCGGCAGCATCGCCACCGGCATCTGCCAGATCGCGTCGTAGAGGCCGCGGGCGCGCACGAGGCGCGTGACAAGGTCGTCGGCGGCGCGCAACACGGCGATTCGCTGGGGCGTGAGGGCCGCTGGGTGAACGGCGAGGCGGCCGAAGGCGGCGTCGGCGCGCTGGAAGATCACCGCGGCGACACGGTTGATCGTCCGGTGCTCGTTCGTCACGCGGCGTGCGAACGCCCCGGCCGCCTCGGCCTCCCCGAGCCCGGCCACGGCCAGCAGCCGCGAGTAGCTGCGCTCGTCGCCCTGCACGCCGACCGTGCGGACCGGGACGATCCAGCCCTCGGCCCCCGCCGGCAGGGGGATCGTGGTCGGCTCGAGCGACTCCACCGGCGCACGCGCCTGGGCCCCCAGGCAGCGCACGGCGAGACCCGGGCCGGGGAACGGGTGGCGCCACACCACGTCGTGCGGCAGCCCCAGCTCCTCGCCGAGCACGCGCACCTCGTCCTTGTAGAAGTCGACGAGCGGCTCGATGACGCGGCCCGCGTCGATCAGCGCCTGGATGCGCTCGACACGGTTGTGGTGCGTCTTGATCTTCGCGGCGTGGCGCGCGCCACCCGACTCGATCGTGTCGGGATAGATGGTCCCCTGCCCGAGCAGCCACTCCTCCTCACGCAGGCCCAGCCGCGCGAACTCGTCCTCCTGCACGGCGACGAACGTCTCGCCGATGATGGCGCGCTTGTCCTCGGGATGGATGACGCCGCGCAGGCGGCCGAAGAAGTCGGCGCTGCGGTCGACGCGCCGGACCGTGCGGGCACCCAGCGCCGTCGTCAGATACTGCATGGCCTCGGCGTCGCCCTCGCGCATGAAGCCCGTGTCGACGTAGAGGCCGAGCACGCGCTCCGGGCCGAGCGCCCGCGCGCAGAGGGAGAACGCGACGGTGGAGTCCACGCCGCCGCTGATGAGGAAGAACACCTTGCGGTCGCCGGCGGCGCGCCGGATGTCGGCGACGACCTGGTCGACGCGGGCGCGCGGATCCCAGTCCTCGCGGCAGCCGCAGACGTCGAAGACGAAGGTGCGGTAGATCTCGGTGCCGTGCTCGGTGTGGACGACCTCGGGATGGAACTGCAGGCCGAACAGCCGGCGGCCGGCATGCTCCATCGCGGCCACCTTGCAGTCGTCCGTCTCGCCGGTGATGACGAAGCCCGGCGGCACGTCGACCACCGTGTCGCCGTGGCTCATCCAGACGGTGAACTGGCGCGCGGGCAGGCCGCGAAAGAGCCGGCCCTCGCCCGCGTGCAGCGAGGAGTGGCCATATTCCTTCGTCGTCCCCGGCTCGACGCGGCCCGCGAGATCGCGCGCGAGCAGCTGGTGGCCGTAGCAGATGCCGAGGATCGGCACGCCGAGCTCGTAGATCGCGCGATCCACCGACGGGCTCGTCGGCTCGGTGACGCTGGCCGGCCCCCCCGAGATGATGAGGCCGCGTGCGCCCCGGAAGTCGGTGGCGGGCCGGTGGACGTCGGCGACGACGGCGTGAACGCCCAGCTCGCGGATGCGGCGGGCGATGAGGTGGCAGTACTGCCCGCCGGCGTTGAGGACGACGATCTGGTTCACGGGCGGCGCGGCCCTAGCGTGGACGCCCCAGCTTCTGCGCCTGCTGGAAGACCTTGCCTTCGGTCTTGATGGTGGGCGCGATGATCAGCTCGGTCTGCTGCAGCTCGCGGATCGACTGGGCCCCCACCGAGCCCATGCAGGTGCGGATGGCCCCGACGAGGTTCAGCGTGCCGTCCTCCGTGAAGGCCGGCCCGAAGAGGATCTGCTCGAGCGAGCCCGCGATGCCGACGCGGATGCGCGTGCCGCGCGGCAGGTTCGCGTGCGGCGTTGCCATGCCCCAGTGATAGCCGCGCCCGGGCGCCTCGGTCGCGCGCGCGAAGGCCGAGCCGATCATCACGGCGTCGGCGCCGGAGGCGAAGGCCTTGCACACGTCGCCGCCCGTCGTCATGCCGCCGTCGGTGATGACCGGGATGTAGCGGCCCGTCCTCTTGTAATGGAAGTCCCGCGCGGCGGCGGCGTCGGCGGTGGCCGTCACCTGCGGCACGCCCACGCCGAGCACCTCGCGGCTCGTGCAGGCCGCGCCCGGGCCCACGCCGATCAGCAGCGCGTCGGCGCCGACCTCCATCAGCTCCAGGCACGCCTCATACGTGACGACGTTGCCGATGACGAGCGGGATGGCGAGCTGCTTCTTGAGCGTCTTGAGATTCACGGGCGTGTATTCGGTCGCGATGTGGCGCGCGGTGGTGACCGTGGACTGCACGACGAAGATGTCGGCGCCGGCTTCCTGCGCGATCTGGCCGAAGCGCTCGGCGCGCTGCGGGATCGACGAGACGACGGCGGGACCGCCGCCCTTCTTGATCTGGCGGATGCGCTGGTGGATCAGCTCTTCCTTGATGGGCTCGCTGTAGATCGACTGGATGATCTTGGTGGCTTCTTCCTGGCTGGCGGAGACGATCCGGTCGAGCACGTCGTCGGGGTTGGCGTAGCGCGAGAAGATGCCCTCGAGGTTCAGGACGGCGAGGCCGCCGTGGCGACCCATCTCGATGGCGAGCTTGGGGCCGACGACGCCGTCCATGGCGGCCGCGATGATGGGCAGGGCGTAGCGATGGCCACAGAGCTCCCAGGAGACGTCGACTTCGTTGGGGTTGACGGTCAGGCTGCCCGGGACGAGCGCGATATCGTCGAAGCCGTACGCAGCCCTGGCCTTGCGCCCCCGGCCGACCCACATCCCCATGTCGTTCCTCCCGGCTGGCCTGCGATCCCCGCCGGGCCCTATCCCCAAATATAGGGGATGCCCGGCCCGCCCATCACTAGATTTGGTGCAGTATACCGGCCACCCCGGCGGGTGTCAATGCAGCCGCGCCGCGTCACCGCCCCTGCGCGCGGGTCCATAAGAGCCGCAACCCCTCCAGGCCGAGGTCCTCGTTCACGGAGTCGATCGAGCGCGCGACGTGGCGATCAGCGCGGCGTGGCCGCCGGTGGCGATGCACTTCGGACGGCCCGCCATCTCGGCTTTCATGCGGTCGACGAGGCCGTCCACCAGCCCGGCGTAGCCATAGACCACGCCGGACTGGATGTTGGTCACGGTGTTGCGCCCGATGGCCTCCTTCGGGCGCACCAGCTCGACGCGGTACAGACGCGCGGCGCGGGCGATGAGCGCCTCGGTGGCGGTGAAGATGCCCGGCGCGATGGCGCCGCCGATGAACTCGCCCGCGGCGTTCACGCAGTCGAAGGTGGTCGCGGTGCCCAGATCGACCACGATGAGCGGCGGGCCATAGAGGGCGGCGGCCGCGACCGACTTCGTGATCCGGTCGGCGCCGACCTCGCGCGGGTTGTCGACGGCGAGCGGCATGGCGACGTTCACGCCGGGCTCCACCGAGTAGGGCGCGACGGCGAAGTACTTCTCGCACATCGACTCGAGCGTCTGCTGCACCGGGGGCACCACGTTGGAGAGCGCGACGCCGTCGATCTGCCGCGGCTCGATGCCGCGCGTGCGCAGCAGGGTCTCGATGAAGAGGCCGTACTCGTCGGCCGTCTGCTCCCGCCGGCTCGTGAGCCGCCACGACACCCGCAGACGGTCGCCCTCGTACACGCCGACCTTCGTGTTGGTGTTGCCGACCTCGAGCACGAGCAGCAACTCAGACGACTCCCAGCTCGCCGGCCACCACGCGATGCCGCCGCCCGCCGACCTCCAGCACGAGCGCGCCGTCGGCGTCGAGGTCCACGGCCACCCCGGTGACGCCGTCCACCGAGACGCGGCGACCGATCGTGTCCGCGAGCGCCAGCCAGCGCGCGCGCACCGGCGCGAGGCCGTCGCGCTCCAGCTGCGCGCGCCAGCCGTCGAAGGCCTCGAGCAGCGCCGCCAGCGCCGCGTCGCGCTCGACTATCTTGCCGGTCTCGAGCAGGACCGACGTCGCGCGTTCGGCGAGCCCCGCCGGAAACGCGCGCTGGCCCAGGTTGACCCCGATGCCGACGGCGATCACGCCCACCGCCCCGGCCGTGCCGGGGCCGCCGGCGGCCGGCATGCGGCTCTCGAGGAGGATGCCGGCGATCTTCCGGCCGCCGACGAGGACGTCGTTGGGCCACTTCAGCCGCGCGCCCAGCCCCGCCACGCACGCGAGGGCGTCGGCGACGGCGAGCGCGCTGACGAGCGAGTAGCCGCCCCAGCGCTCCGGCGTGGCCCGCGGGCGAACGAGGATCGAGGTCAGCAGACTCGTGCCCGCCGGCGCGTCCCACGCGCGCCCGCGCCGGCCGCGCCCGGCGGCCTGGTAGTCGGCGACCACGACCGTGCGGTCCGACGCTCCCTGCCCGGCGAGGTCGAAGATCGTGCCCTGCGTGGAGTCCACGCGCGGCAGGTGGACGATCGTCATCCCACCCACTCGAGGCTCGCCACGAGCTTCTCGCGCAGGGCCTCCTGCTCGGCGACCTTCTCGCGCTCCTTCTCCACGATGTCGGCCGGCGCCCGCTCCGCGAACTCCGGGCGCGCGAGCTTGGCGCGGCCGAAGGCGATCGCCTCCTCGGCGCGCCGGATCTCCTTCGCCAGCCGCTGCCGCTCGGCCGCGAGGTCGACGAGGCCCTCGAGACCCACGTAGAGCTCGGTGGCCCCCACCACGCCGAGCCCCGAGTTGCGCGGGCGGCTGGCGCGCGGATCCACGGTCAGCCTCGCCCGCGCGAGCGACTGCACGAGCGGCGCGTGCGCGCGCAGGAGGGCGGTGTGGGCGCCGGCCGTCTTCGCGGTGACCGCCAGCGTGGCGCCCGGCGGCACGCGCATCTCGCCGCGGATGTTGCGGATCGCGGTGACCGCGCCCATGACGACGCCCATGTCGCGCTCGGCGGTCGCGTCGACCTGCCGGCGCGAGGCGGTCGGATATGGCGCGATCATGATCGAGTCGCCCTCGTGGGGCAGCCGCTGCCAGAGCTCCTCGGTGATGAACGGCATGAACGGATGCAGCAGGCGTAGCGTCGTCTCGAGCGTCGTCACGAGCGTGTGCTGGGTGGCGAGGCGCCGCGCCGCATCGTCGCCGCGATAGAGGTCGAGCTTGGCGATCTCGAGATACCAGTCGCAGACCTCGCTCCACACGAACTGGTAGAGCGTGGACGTCGCGTCGCTGAAGCGGTAGCTCGCGAGCGCGGCGCGGACGTCCAGTGTCGCGGCCGCCAGCCGGCTCGCGATCCAGCGCGCGGCGAGATCAGATCGCGGGCGGCGCGCCGCCGCGGCGGCGTCGTAGCCCTCGAGGTTCGACAGCGCCAGCCGCGACGCGTTCCACAGCTTGTTGGCGAAGTTGCGCGAAGCCTCGAGACGATCCTCGGTGATGCGCACGTCGCGCACGCTGGGGGCGGCCAGGCCGGCCAGCGTGAAGCGCAGGGCGTCGGTGCCGTAGCGGTCCATGAGGACGAGCGGATCCACCACGTTGCCGCGCGTCTTCGACATCTTCTGGCCTTCCGGGTCGCGGACGAGCGTATGGATGTACACGTCGCGGAACGGCACCTGGCGCGTGACCTGCAGCCCGAGCATGGCCATGCGCGCCACCCAGAAGAAGAGGATGTCGTAGCCGGTGACGAGCAGCGACGTCGGATAGAACGTCTTCAACTCGAGCGTCTTGTCGGGCCAACCCAGCGTCGAGAACGGCCAGAGCCCGGAGGAAAACCACGTATCGAGGACGTCGGGATCCTGACGCACCGGGCCCTTACACTTGGGACAGGCTGTGAGGTCCGTGCGCGAGACGTGGATCGAGCCGTCGCGCTCGCAGTACCAGGCCGGGATGCGATGGCCCCACCAGAGCTGCCGCGAGATGCACCACGGTCGGATGTGGTCCATCCAGTGGTAGTACGTCTTCGTCCAGCTCTCCGGGATGATCCGGATCTTGCCGGTGCGCACCGCGGACACCGCCTTGCGCGCCAGCGGCTTGACGTTCACGTACCACTGCTTGGAGACGAGCGGCTCCACGACCGTCTTGCAGCGGTAGCAGACGCCGACGGCATGCCGGTACGGTTCGATGCGGTCGATGAGGCCGAGCGCCTGCATGTCCTCGACGATCTTCTTGCGCACCTCGAAGCGGTCCAGACCAGCGTACTTGCCCGCGGCCGCCGTCATCTTGCCGTCGAAGCCGATGACCGTACGGACCGGCAGCTTGTGGCGCCGGCCGATCTCGAAGTCCACGGGATCGTGGCCGGGCGTGACCTTGATGACGCCGGTACCGAACTTCGGATCGACCGCCGCGTCGGCGACCACCTTCACGCGGATGTTGCCGTCGACGGACGGGATGTCGAGGGTCTTGCCGACGTACTTCTTGTAGCGCTTGTCCTTGGGATGCACGGCGAGGCCGGTGTCGCCGAGCTTGGTCTCTGGCCGCACGGTGCCGAGCGTGAGCGGGCCGTACTTGATGTAGACGAACTCGGCGTCGCGCTCCTCGCGCTCCACCTCCAGATCCGAGAGGACCGTCTGGCAGCGCGGGCACCAGTTGACGATGTAGTCGTCGCGGTAGATCAGCCCTTCCCGGTAGAGGCGCACGAAGACCTCGCGCACCGCGCGCGACAAACCCGCGTCCATCGTGAAGCGCTCGTGAGACCAATCGCAGGAGGCGCCGAGCCGCTTGAGCTGGCGGATGATCGTGCCGCCGGACTCCTCCTTCCAGCGCCACACCCGGCGCAGGAACTCCTCACGGCCGACCTCGTCCTTCGTCTTGCCCTCGGCAGCGAGTTGGCGCTCCACGACCACCTGGGTCGCGATGCCCGCGTGGTCGGTGCCGGGGACCCAGAGGGTGTTGAAGCGCTCCATGCGCTTCATGCGCACCATGACGTCCTGCAGGGTGATGTCGAGCGCGTGTCCCATGTGCAGCGAGCCCGTGACGTTCGGCGGCGGGATGACGATCGAGAACGGCTTCTTCTTCGACGGGAGCTCGGGCCGGAAGTAGCCGTGCTTCTCCCAGATCGGATACCAGCGCGCCTCGACGGCAGCGGGCTCGTAGCGGTCGGAGATGGCGGCGGTGTCGCGCGACCGGTCGCTCATGCGCGGTGCGTCATTGTAACGGGGTCCGTCGCTCATTGCATCACCGGGGCGGCGGCGGTCAGGCGCCAGCGGACCCCGGCGCGGCGGAACGTGAGGCTCCACGGACGGCGATCCGCGCTCGTGGCCGCGATCGAGACGGTCTCCCGCACACCGTCGGCGGCGTCGCACGCGGGCTCGGAGACCAGGGCCGGCAGGCTCGCGCGCAGCGCGGGATCGGGCACGACCGTGGCCAGCGCCTGCTCGTCGCGCTCGGCGAGCGCGGCGAAGAGCCGCGTGACCGCCGCGTGCAGCTCGCGGTGCCACGCGTTGTGCTGCTGGCGGCTCACGCGCGTCAGCGTGCCCTGCGCCGGCACGAGCCGGTACACGTCCTCCTGCTCGGTCTGGCCCTCGCAGCCCGGCGTCCAGCCGGGATAGTGCAGCTCGTAGCGCAGGCGGATCTCGCCCGGGCGCACGACCCAGGCGCGCGCGTGGAGCCCATCGGGAAACAGCGTCGCGGTGGACCAGGTGACGCGCACGCCATCGGCGTGGGCGCGGACGAGATCGACGCGCAGCGGGCGCGTGCCACGCCCGGACGCCGCGCCCTCCCACGTGGCGAGGAACTGCGGCTCGCCGGCGCCCGCCAGCGGCGTCACGCTGGGGCGGCCCTCGCGGTAGAGCGTGGCGAGCAGCGCCGCCTCGTCGTGCAGCGGGCCGTACACGCGCACGCTGTTGCCGCCGCCCGCCTCGGTGAGCCGGAAGGCGCCGACCACGAGGCGGCCGAGCCGCGCCAGCCGGATCTGGGCGCCGCCCCACGCCTCGCCGAACGCGTCGAGGCGATCCTGCAAGAACTCGGGCGAGGCGAAGACGCCGCCGGAGGCAAGGCTCTCGACGATCTCGTCGTCGAGGAGCGCGTAGATGTCGCGGTACGCCTCCGCGGGGTTGTCCGGCTCGGCGAGGTCGCCGAGGGCGAGGCGCGAGGAGGCCAGCTCGCGAAAGCGCTCGAGGCGGTCGGGCTCGCGCCCCGCCCGCGCGCGCGTCGCCGCGATCGTGCTCGTGGCGGCGATCGTGACGAGGAGGGCGGCGAGGACCGTGAGCAGCGTCCGGCGCCGGAGTCGCGTCACGGAGGGTATGGTACAACAGTCGAGTGAAGTCGCCAGCGGTGCCGGTCCTCGACCGCTACCTGACCCGGGAGTTGATCTCGCCCTTCTGCTTCGGCGGCGCGCTCTTCACGTTCTTCCTCGTCATCGACCGCATCTACCACCTCACCGAGCTCGTCATCACCAAGGGCGTGCCCTTCCACCTCGTGCTGCAGCTGCTGATCTTCATGCTGCCGTCGTTTCTCGCCCACACGCTGCCCATGGCGCTGCTGGTGGCCGTGCTGCTGGCGGGCGGCCGCCTGGCCGGTGACCTCGAGATCATCGCGTTCAAGGCGGCGGGCGTCAGCGTGCTGCGGCTCTTCCGCCCGGTGATGCTGGCCGCGGTGGTGATCACGGCGGCCACCGCGGTGCTCACCCTCGTCGTGAACCCGCTCGCCAACGAGGAGTTCCAGCGCCAGCTCTTCCGGATTCTCCAGACGCGCGCCGTGAGCGGGCTGCACGAACGCGTCTTCAACGGCACCTTCGGCGACGTCATCATCTACGTGGAGGACGTGAGCGCCTCGCAAGTGGCGTTGCGCGGCCTGCTCGTCTCCGACGAGCGCGACCAGAAGATCTCACGCATCATCACCGCGCGCGAGGGACGGCTGCTGACCGACGAGGCCAACCGCCGCCTCACCCTGCGCCTGATCAACGGTGCGGTCAACGAGGCCGACGTGCTCCCCGCCTCGCCGCCGCGCCTGCCCGGCGTCGACCAGAGCCCGACGGGCGGCGCCGCCGCGCCCTCGCGCTACCGCTACACGAACTTCGCGATCTACGACATGAGCCTGTCGGTGGACTCGCCGCTGAAGAGCACGACGAGCGTGGCGAAGCCCGAGAAGGACCTGGGACTGGGGGCGCTGCTCGCGCGCATCGAGGAGCTCTCCGGCGACGCCCACGGCCGCGTGCCGTATGAGGTCGAGCTGCACAAGCGGTTTGCGTTCCCGCTGGCCGCGCTCGTGTTCCCGCTCGTCGCCTTCCCGCTCGCCGTGCGGTCACATCGCGGCGGCCGGTCCATCGCGCTCGCCGGGAGCCTGGTGATCCTCGTCTCGTACTACATGCTCCTGACGTCGCTGGAGGGGTCCGCCCTGCGCGAGGGCATCCCCGCCTGGATCGCCATCTGGACACCGAACATCACGTTCGCGATCATCGGGCTCACGCTGCTCGTGGCCACGGCCCGCGAGTGGCGGGCGCCGCGTCTCACCTTCGCCTGGCGGACGCTCGACGCGCTCCGCCCGCTGATGCCGGGGGCGCGCGCGTCGACGGGGACGGCCCGCGTGGGCCACGGCGCCACCGACTCGACGCACATCCTCGACCGCTACCTCATGCGCGAGTTCCTCGCCTTCCTCGGCATCGGGCTCGCGGTGGCGGCGGCGCTCTACGTCGTCGTCGACCTGGGAGAGACGCTCAACCGGTTCCTGCGCGTCAAGCCGCCGCTCATCTACATCTTCGAGCACTTTCTCTACCGGCTGCCGGCGGCGCTCCACGAGGGACTGCCGGTCGTCATGCTCGTGGCGACGATCTTTCTGTTTCTCTCGCTGAGCCGGTTCCACGAGCTGACCGCGATGAAGGCCGCCGGCATCAGTCTCTACCGTGTGAGCGCGCCCGTGCTCTTGATGGGCCTGTCGGTGGCCGTGAGCGCGATGCTCTTCCAGGAGCTGTTCTTGCCGCGCCTGAACGAGCTGGGCGAGGAGGTGGACCGCGTGAAGATCCGGGGCCAGCTCCCCCGCCACCTCCAGTCGCGCCAGCGGCTGTGGCTCCGCAGCGCAGACAGCCGCTTCTATCGCGTCGAGCTCTTGAGTCCCGGGACGAGCGACCTCTACGGGGTGACGATTTTGGAGATGGACCGCCAGTTCCGGCTGCTCAACCGGCTCGACGCCCGGCAGGCGCACTGGACGGAGGCGGGCTGGGAGCTGCGCGACGGCGCCTTCCGCGAGATCGAGCCCGGCGGCACCGTGGAGACGGTGCCGTTCACGTTCACCGCCCTCGAGCTCAACGAGGACATCGAGGAGTTCACGCGGATCCACAAGGACTTCGAGTCGATGAGCTACTGGGAGCTGCGCGACTACGTGGCGCGTCTCGAAGCCACCGGCTTCCAGGCCAAGAAATACCTGGTCGCGCTCTATTCCAAGCTCTCCTTTCCGCTCGTGAACCTCGTGATGGTCCTCGTCGCCATCCCGTTGGCGCTGCAGTCGCCGCGCGGGGGCCGGCTCTTCGGCGTCGGCCTCGCCATCGCCATCATGGCCGGCTATCTCGTCGTCCACTACGTGGCGCTGGCGTTCGCGCGCGCCGACCTCCTGCCGGCGTTCGTGGCCGCGTGGACGGCGAACGTCATCTTCTTCGGGATCGGCACGTCGCTGTTTCTCCGCGCGCGGACGTAGGCGCCGTCCGGCGCTCGCCGGCGGCGGGGCGGCCCCGTTCGACCACGCAAATCGACACAGCGTCGCGCCTGTCATCGTGCACCGA
>Ga0209803_1001414_pt1 | contig 15844 bp, 17 predicted proteins | sample GraSoiAngelo_138_FD_185895 | JGI IMG/M metagenome (GOLD analysis project Ga0209803, IMG submission 185895) | Grasslands soil microbial communities from the Angelo Coastal Reserve, California, USA - 14_0929_09_40cm (SPAdes) (version 2) | ecosystem: Environmental > Terrestrial > Soil > Grasslands ...
CGGCTCGCCGCGCTCCGACTTGAAGATGGTCCGAAGTCCGGCACGAATCTCCGCCACGAGGCTCGGCATTTCCGGACCGCGGTGATCCGGAACGGGACGATCCATCGCACGCAGGACCCGCTCCGGGACATTCGTCGGACCGGGGATCTGGAGAAAGTGTCGACCAGAAGTCATAGCGGGATGCCACTTTACGGTGCTTGGTCGCCGCTCGCCTCGTCACGTGGCAGGCGCGCAGACGGGGCCTCCCGTTTCGGTCGTGGGGAGTAACCTCTCGGCGCCCAAGTCGACCCCCACGACAAGGAGTTGATCCATGTCGCACGTCCCTCGGTCTTCCGCGCGGGTCTCCGCGTTCCTCGCGAGCACGATCCTCGTCCTCGCAACTCTGGGGTCCTCCGCCAACGCCGCGCCTTCTTCCTTGCAGAGCGCCTTCAGCAGTGCGGCGGCGGAGTTCCACGTCCCGGCGAGCGTCCTACTCGCGGTCTCGTACACCTTGACGCGGTGGGAGTCGTCGAGCGGCGCGGGCGCCTTCGGTCCGCTCCAGCTCGCCGACTCCACGAACGGTGCGTTCGCGGGCGCGAAGGGTGACGAGACAGCTCGCTCGCTGCAGACGCAGCAGCCCGGACCGACGGTCGCCGCCGCCGCCAGCGCGATCGGTGCGAGCGCGAGCGCAATAAGGACGGACGCGAAGCAGAACATCCGCGGAGGCGCGGCGCTGCTCGCGCAGTACGCGCGTGACACGGTCGGCGCCGTTCCTGCCGATCCCGCCCAGTGGTACGGCGCAGTCGCCAAGTACAGCGGCTCGGCCGATGCGCCAATCGCGCTCGGTTTCGCGGACAGCGTGTTTGCGACGATCGCCGCCGGCGTCTCGCGCACGACCAGCGACGGACAGACGATCGTCCTCGCCTCGACTGCGGTCGCGCCCGACCGCGCCACAACCGCCGCCCTTCAGCTTCGCGCGGGACGCGACTCGGCCGCCGACTGCCCGCCCGGTTTGGATTGCCGATTTATTCCGGCGGGCTACCAGCAGAACTCGAGCGATCCCGGCGACTACGGCAACTACGACCTCGCCACGCGGCCTTCCGATGGGCTCGACATCCGGTTCATCGTGATCCACGACTCCGAAGTTAGCTACGACCGGACGATCCAGATCTTCCAGAATTCACACAACTATGTGAGCGCGCACTACGTCGTGCGGTCCTCGGACGGCCAGATCACGCAGATGGTCCAGACCAAGAACGTCGCGTGGCACGCCGGTAACTGGAACTTCAACATGCACGCGATCGGCTACGAGCACGAAGGCGTCGCGATCCAGGGAACCACCTGGTACACGGACAAGATGTACCAGACCTCAGCCGCACTCACCCGCTCCCTGGCGGCGAGGTACGGCATTCCCCTCGATCGAGCGCACATCATCGGCCACGATGACGTTCCCGGACCGTACACCGACTTGGTCGCCGGGATGCACTGGGACCCGGGTCCGTTCTGGAACTGGGCGCGGTACATGGAGCTTGTCGGCAATCCGATCCGGCCGACTGCGCGCGGCGGCAACATCGTGACCATCGCCCCGAACTTCCAGCGCAACCAGCCGCGGGTGCGCGACTGCCAGGGCAGCGGATCTCTTCAGCCGCCACAGCCGGCGAACTTCGTGTACCTGCGCACGAAGCCGGGCTTCGACGAGCCGTTGTTCAACGACCCCGGCCTCAACACCGGCGGCACCGACTGCGCGAACGACTGGGGCGACAAGGCCGTCACCGGACAGGACTTCTACCGCGTAGACCGGCAGGGCGATTGGGACGCGATCTGGTACGCAGGGAGCAAGGTCTGGTTCTACGACCCCAAGGGGAGCGATGTGGTCGGCACGACAGGAACGCTCATCACGCCGAAGTCCGGGAGGACGTCAATTCCCGTCTACGGCAGGGCGTACCCCGAATCGATCTCGACCCGCACCATGGCCCAGTACTCCATCGCGGCGGGCCAGCGTTACGTGTCCTACGAGAAGGTCAGAGGCGATTACTACGACGCGCCCACATTCAACGACCTCGCGCATTACAGTGTCATCACGACCCCGAGCGAGTTCTACCTGATCCGCTTTAACCATCGGCTCGCCTATGTGAAGGCGAGCGACGTGGACGTCATCCAAAACTAGAAGAGGCTGCGGGCGGTCGATCGGCGGCCGCCCGCAGCGCTTTCGCCTAGTGGAGCTCGATGCTGCCGTCGAGCAGCGTTCCCCTATTGGTATAGCCGTCGCTCAGAGTCAGGCTGAACGCGCCGACGCCTGCCACGCCGTTGACCGCTACGGCGGTGAACGTCACTGGATTGCCGTTGTTGATCCCGTTGCCGACCAAAGTGACGCTACTGGTCGCGTCGTTGAAGACGACCGACTGGAACTCCGTCGCTTGGAAGTTCATGTTGGCAGAGGCGTCTTGCGCTTGGAGGGTGCCCTTCCCGATGTCGTGGCAGTGAGTTTTGTCGATCGAGAAGCTCGCCTTGCCTTGGTTTGCCGAATTGATGTCGCCGTTTCCGGCGGCTGTGCGGCAAGGCGGCGGCGGCCCGTTTTGGACGGCGGCCTTGAAGTTGTAGCAACAGACGCCGTCGATCTCGAGCGGAACGGTGTCCGATTCCGCGGTCGCGTTGTTCTCGGCCCCTTCCGGGATCGTCGCGGCCAGGGCGTAACCACCGACCTCTTCGAGCAGGCTCGTCGCGGCCTTCGCGGGCGTCATTCCGATGTCTCCGACGCGCACCGCGATGGTCACGCTGCACGGGTTAGAGGCGGATGGCCTCGCCGGGCAGTTGATCGTGCCAGGCTCCGCGGTTCCCCCGAAAACTGGTTCCGGATAGGTAAGGACATGCGGGAAGCAGGCCGACACGGAGCAGAGATCGATGCTCTGCACTTTCCCGGCGTAGTACGAAGGTTGATTCGCAGACGTGTTCTCCATGGCCGCGTAATAGAGGGTGTCGCCGAGCTGCCAGCGCGTCACGTACTGCAGGTTGGTGGTGCCCGCGATGGCGGCCGCGGTCCCGGCCGGGTTTGAGAGATCGATCACGCGTGCAGTCACGTTAAGAGTCGCTCCATCGGGCGAGAGCTGCATGCTCGTCCCGACAACATCCATTCCCCGCTGGTCGCTGCCGCCGATCACCGGGAAGAGTGCGTCGCCGGGCGGATCGTTCAGCCCGCCGACCGGCGCGTTGGATGGCCCGGTGACCGCGGTCCCGAAGAGACCGAGCCCGGACGACTGGCGGGCGATCGGGATGACTCCTGCGCCTGGATGATCGACGAAGTGCGGCGGCTCGACCAATCCGGCTGCGGTCTGAATGAGCCCATTCGACGTGTCGTCGTAGACGATCTCAGCTGCGCCGGTGCTGTCGATGGTGATCACGAAGAAATCGGCGAGGTTGCGGTTGCCCTGGCTGGTGATGCAGCCCGTGCCCATCAGGCAGATGTCGTTGTAATGCATGGGATGGGGCGTGACCTTGACCAGCGCCTTGGTCGGCGCGACTCCGGTCACTCCTCCCGACAAATCGGTCGGGAAGACGACTTGAGACATGAAGACATTCCACGCCTGGCCGTTTTGCGAGCTTGGATCCACGTTCTTGTCCTGGCCGTACCAGACTGCGTCCGCTCGTCCGGGCCCGCCGGCCTTGATCCAGGGGAACACGTTCACCGCGTCACCCGTCGAAGTCGAACCGTCGCTCACCTGCACTGGCGTCGTCCAGCTTTCCCATCCGCTGGCCGCGCTCGCCGCGCTGACAAAGACCTGACGCTGGCTTGGGTGGGCCGCGTCGCTAGTCAGGCACCAGACCACAAAGAGATTGCGGGCGCTGTCCATTGACACCACGGAGAAGAGTGTGTCCGGCGAGGTAGCCGTGTCGGCGATCTTGATGAGCTTCTTCAGATCCTGTCCCCCGGCGCCGTTGGTATCGAGGAAGTGGAGCGTCCCGCTCGCATCGGGCGTTCCGATGTTCAGGAATATCCCGTTCGACGTGCAGCCATTAGCCATAGTGCAGCCGGCCGCCTGGAAAACCTTGCCGGTGAGCTGATCGATCGCCGGATAGCCATCGGGGCCGAAGGGCGAGTAACCGATGCCGGGCCCGGTTGAGGGAGTCTCATCAGCCGTAGCGTTAACGAACGTGAGTCCATCCGTGCTCTTGTTCCACTGTGCCCCGCCGTTCGGACCTGGGCCGACGATGTTGTTGAACTCCAGGTAGATGAGCGGGGTCGGGCCGATGTATGCGGACTGCGTCGGTTTCGCCGGAGGGTCGTAGACGGCGAGCCACTGGCGATCGGCGCCGGGCGAGGTGGGGCCACAACCGAGGAAGCCCTCCTGGTCAGTCGCCCCTGAGTTGACGGGACCGGTGACGGCGACGCGTAGGCACGCGAGCGCATAAAGGTCGGCGAAGTACTGCTTGCCGCTACGGTCGAAGTTGATGTCGGTGTCGCCGCCTCCCGGGCCGGGAGCCGGGATCCCAATGATCGGGTTCGGCGGTGTCTTCTGCGCCATCACCCGGAAGCTTTGGCCACCGTCGACCGAGCCGAACCAGGTGCTGCGCTGGGTACCCGTACCGGTCGGACCGCTGACGAAGACACGACCCTGAACGTCGATTGCGATATCGGGTTCGCCATTTGTGTGGATCGGGTCCACCACGGTCGGGACCTGAAACCCGATCCCGGAGCTCGAACTCGCAGTTGCGCTAGCGCTGCCGCTGCCGCTAGCGACGGGCACCGTCGCCAGACTGGCGCCGCTCAATAAAGCCGCGATTCCGAGAGAAGCGAAATGCCTGAGTCGCATCGGTTCCTCCTACTCGAGGGCTCATCACCCGACCCAGCCGCCGGCCATGCAACGATCCGGTGTCGGAGAGCCAACGTTCGGGCGACAGCAATTTGCGGGCGAGGAGTACGTCGCAAACCGGCGCGCGGGTCAACAGATCGTCAAAAACTCACGGGTGGGGCCGGGGGGATTCGAACCTCCGACATCGCGGATGTAAGCCGCGCGCTCTAACCGCTGAGCTACGGCCCCGCCACGCGTGAAGTATGACGAAGCGCGGCTGCTAGGACGCGGTGAGCCAGGGCACGTTCGGCAGCGGGAAGAGCCGCACGTTCCGGCCGGCGACGACAAGCGCGTCCGCTATGCCCTCGAGGCGGCCGACCTGCATCGCGAAGTAGTCGAGCCGCTCGGCCTCGCGCTCTTCCTCCGGCCAGGTCGCGCCGCTGCGGCGCGCGATGAGATGCCAGAGCTGGAAATAGTCGCGCGACAGGTCGTCGGCGCGCTCGTTGAGCTGGATCTCGTAGCGGCATTGGGCCAGCCGGCCCATCGCGATCTCGAACGATCCGAGACGTCCGAGCGCGGCGATGAAATCGGCCCGAAGGCGTCGAAGCTCTTCGCTCACCGGATCGGCGCGCGAGCGGCGGTAGCTTCGACCGCGAGCCTTGGCGTGGATCGTCAGCTCGCGGTGGCGCTCGTCGAGGCGCTGCCGAAAGCGCTCGCTGCGGACGGCGGTGGTAGTCCAGACGACCGGTGCACGAGGGGGCATCTCGACGGCGATTATCCTGCGGCGAGGATGCGCGACAAGACCTTTTCCTCGTGCGCGTGATGTGAGAAAATGAATGAGCCTGGTCTCATTCGAGACCTCCTCTCTTCTGCACGCACGATTGCCGTATTCGGCTACTCGGCGCGCCCCGATCGACCGAGCAATTCGGTTTCACGCACCCTGCGTGCGCACGGGTATCGCGTGATTCCGGTCAATCCCGCGCTTCGGGGTGCGATCGTCGATGGCGAGCGCTCGTACGACCGACTGGTGGACATTCCCAAGGACGCGAGCGTCGGGTTCGTCGACGTCTTTCGCCGGGGCGAGTACCTGGATGCCGTCGTCGATGACACCATCGCCGCCGGTATCAAGGCGATGTGGTTCCAGCTCGACCTCGGCAACATCGCCGCGGCCGAGCGGGCCGAGGCTGCGGGCATGCGCGTCGTGTGGGACCGATGCACCGCGATCGAGCTGAGGCGGCTGGACCGGACCTAGATGCGGCTGCGCGGTGTCAGCTCGATCTCCTTCGAGGGATCCTCGCCCGCGGCGACGCGCGCCCAGAAGGGGTCAAGTTCGACACGAGCGTTTGCCGACCGGACCGCGCCGATCAGCGAGGTGAAGTCCCGCAGGCGGTAGGGCTTCGTATTCACCTTCACCGTCGAGTCCCGACCGCGCGCGACGAAGAACGGGGCCGATACGCCGGAGTGCGCGCCCGGATAGCGCTTCGCGTCGATGCGCTGCAGCCCGCCGAGCGGGACGCGATCCACTCGTGAGCCAAAGTTCGTGCGGTAGACGAGATCGCCATCCTCGATCCGGAGCTTCGTGAAGTACGCGTAGTTGATGACGATCGCTGCGTTGGCGGCGAGCAGCAACAGACCGATGATCACCATGGTCGAGTCGCGGCCGCTTGCGCCGAACACGAGGACGCCAAAGCCCGCGAGTGGAAACAGCGTGTAAGAGGGCCAGAGCAGGGCGAGGTTCGGTCGGACCGCACTCACGCGTCGAGTTTAGAAGTGCGCTCGACCGGACCGATGAGCAACCGACGTTCGACCTCTTGGAGTGCCTCCGTCACCCGCCCGTCATCAGGCGACTCGCGCAGCCGATTCTGGTAGAAGCCGCGGAGAAGCCGTAGCGACTCACGAATCGGCAGTCGGGCATAGCCGATGTTCGAGCTCTCGCATGAGATCTGGAACTCGAGCTCGGCCGCGCGGTAGCAGTCGCGGCACACAAAGAAGGTCACCGGTGTCGCGTCGACGAGCCGGCGCGAGGGATGCGCGTCCGCGCTGATGTCCTCGGCGAGGCAACGAGGGCAGCGGGTGAGACGCACGGTGTGGATCGTAGGGTCCGTTCGGCCCCGTCGCCAATTTGTGCGACAGGGTTCGCACAAAATGACGACAGGTTTCGCGCTGTCGTCACCTTCCCACGGCGTGATGCATATGCGTAGATACGCGCGTGGGCAAGAACTGGGCGAAGGGGTTGACGGCGGCGACGGATTCGCGCATCGCCCGGATGGCAGCGACTCGGCGCGGCCGCAAGCGCGGCCCCTATCGGCTTCGGGCGCGATCGCCCCTGGTCTGGTCGCCCGAGCTCGCCTACGCGGTCGGTCTTATCGCCACCGACGGAAACCTCTCTCCCAGCGGCCGTCACGTCTCCGTTAGCTCTGGCGAGCGCGAGGTTCTGGAGACCTTCCTCCGATGCATCGATCGTCGCGCGAAAATCGGTCACGTCAAAGGTGGCTTCGGCACGCACGGCCTGCGTGTGCAGATAGGCGACGTGGGTTTGTATAGATGGCTTCAGTCGATCGGCCTCACGCCACGAAAGTCACTCACGCTAGGGCCCATCGACGTCCCCGACGCGGTCCTCTGTCATCTCCTGCGTGGGTTGCTGGACGGTGACGGATCGGTCATTGACTGTACATACGACGGAACCGGCAAGGCGAGGGGTCGCCGTTACCGGACTCTTCTCGTTCGGTTCAACACGGCGAGCCGTGAACATGCTGAATGGATACGCCACCGAATCTCGGAGCGGTACGGTCTGCATGGCGGGCTCTGGTGTGAAGATGGCATGTACCAGCTGACTTATGCGAAACGCGCCTCCCGTCGTTTACTACCTTTGTTGTACCCGGCTCCGAATGTCCCGTGCCTCTCGAGGAAGCGCGAGGTCTGGCGACACTTCGAGCGTGAGGGTGGACTCCCTGTCGCGCTAAACTGATGGGGCACCGCCCAGGTGGTGAAATGGCATACACGTCAGTTCGAGGGGCTGATGCCTGAATAAGGCGTGCGGGTTCAAGTCCCGCCCTGGGCACCGTAAACCACCAAGTTACACGCGTACCCTCTGCCACGCTCCCGAATTGAAGCGCCAGGCGAGGAGTGCCGCGCGCACGAAATAATCCGCCGCGATACCCGCCCACACCCCGGTGAGCCCGAGGCCAAGCGGGAACGCGAGGACGTACGCCAGCGGCAGACGCACGACGAACCAGTTCACGACCGTCGCCATGAGCGGGAACCGCGTGTCCCCCGCGCCGCGCAACGCGCCGCCAAGAGTGAAGATCACGGCCTGCGCCGGCTGACCGATCCCGACGACCGCGAGAGCGCCCACGCCCGCGTCGATCACACGCTGGTCATTTGTGAAGATGCCGAGCAGGAACTGCGGAATGACCATGAACACGACGCCTGCGACCGTCGACCAGAAGAACGCCATCCGCACCGCCGCCCAACCCGAACGAAACGCGCGCTGCGGATCGCCCATCCCGAGCGCCTGGCCGACGAGCGCGCTCGCGGCTCCTGAGAAGCCGATGCACGGCAGGAACGAGAAGCTCTCGACTTGATTGACGATCTGATGCGCAGCCGAGGATTCGGTCCCCAGACGGAATGCGAATCCCGAAAGCGCGAGGATGCCGACGCTGAACAGCGCGCTCTCCGCGGCCGAGGGTAGGCTGATCGAAAACAGCGAGCGGATGAGATTGAGATCGAGTCCCCATCTGCCGCCGCGGATGCTCAGATCGGCCCGACCGACCCAGAGCAAATAGAGCGACAGCGCGCAGATGATCGCGCTGTTCGTTATGACCGCGTAGGCGGCCCCGATCGGACCGACCCGCAGCACGTCGATGAACAAGAACGCGAGCGGCACCGTCACGATGACCGACAGGATGGCGAGCCACATGGGTGTTCGGCTGTCCCCGGCCGCGCGAATCGCGGAGACCGCGATGAACCATACGGTCTGGAACACGCTTCCGCCGCCCATGAGCGCGAGGATCGGCGTCGCGACCGTGACGACCTCCTCGCTCGCGCCGAGAAGTCGCAGCAGCGGCGCCGCGAACACGACGAACCCCACGCCGAACACGACGCCGAACAGCGCGCCGAGCACGATCGACTGGCGAGCGACATCCGACGCCACGCGCTCGCGCCCCTCCCCCATCCGCCGGCTGACGTGGGCCATCGTTCCGATCGCGAGCGACCGCCACACCGGGAACATGAGGAAGAGGAACTGGAAGGCGGCGCCGACGGCCGCCGTCGATACGGCGCCGAGATGGCCGACGAACGCGAAGATCGTCGCCTGGCCGGCCGCGGCAATGAGATTCTCGATGATGCCCGGCCACGCGAGCTCGAGCGCTGCGCGCTGCGGATGCAGCGCGGCAAGCTCGGCCGCGCGCGCGCTCGGTGCGGGTGCAGCCTCCTCGGCGGCCTCGGCCGTCGAGCTCACGACACGACGTTTACGCCGACGTCGCCGGCTACGACCTCGCCGATCTGGATCGCGTGCACGCCCCGCGCGTCGCAGGCGCGCTGCCACGCCGTGGCGTGGGCGGGCGGTACCCCAACGAGGAGTCCGCCCGAGGTCTGCGGGTCGAGCATGAGCGTTCGGAGCACAACCTCGATCCCCTCGAAGCGGACCTTCGTCTCGTCATCGAAATAGGACCGGTTCCTCTCGAGGCCACCGAAGCTGATGCCCGTCTCGGCATGCCCGCGCGCTCCTGGGAGCAGCGGCACGAGGCTCGCGCGGATCCGCACGGCGACCGACGATTGCTGCGCCATCTCGTATGCGTGCCCGCCGAGGCCGAACCCCGTGATGTCCGTCGCGGCGTGAAGCTCTGCGTCGACCGCAGCCTGAGCCGCTGCACGATTGAGCGTGACCATCGACGCGATCGCCGACGCGAGGTCGGCCGCATCCAGCGAGCCGTTCTTGTGGGCGGTCGTTAAGACACCGGTGCCGATCGCCTTCGTGAGCCAGAGGGCGTCGCCCACGCGCAGCTTCGCCTTGAGCAGCATCCGCTCAGGGTGGACGCGGCCGGTCACGGCGAGGCCGTACTTCGGCTCGCGATCGATGACGGTGTGGCCCCCCGCGATAGCCCCGCCGGCCTCGGCGACTTTGTCGATCGCACCCTGAAAGACACGCTCGAGCTGGGCGAGCGGTGCGTCCTCGGGCCATGCCGCGATGTTCAGTGCGAACAGCACTTCGCCGCCCATCGCATACACGTCGGACATTGCGTTCGCGGCTCCGATCGACCCGGAGGCGTATGCGTCATCGACGATGGGCGGGAAGAAGTCCAGCGTCTCGACTATCGCGAGATCGCGCGCGACGAGATAGACGGCCGCGTCATCGGCCATGTCGAGGCCGACGATCAGCTCCGCCGGGGTCTTTTGAGCGCGCATCGGACGCAGTACCTGCGCCAGCGGGCCGGGGCCCAGCTTGGCCCCTCAGCCGGCGCAGGTGGAGAGCGTCGTCAGCCGGATCTCATCGCGCGTGAACACCAGTCGCGATGGTACTCACGCCGGTGGTCGGTCACATCGCGCCGTCGGCGAAAGGATTAGCGTGTCGCTGATGAACGCGAAGCAGACCGGTGGTCCGAGTCGCGCGGAACTCGATCGTCTCGCCGACGATCTCCGAGTGTTCGACGTCAACGGGATCGAGCGCGCTGCGTGGGGCTGGGATCGGCACGAGGCGCGCGGGCTCGATGCGTATCACCAGGCCGAGCGCGCCGCGCTCGCCCAGATCGAGAAACAGGAGCTCGGCGTTCGCTGGGATGAGTTCCGTCGAATGCTCTTCGGGCTCACCGAGGCCACGGGCGCTCTGGTCAACTGGAAGGCGCGCCATGGCCAGCTCGGGCACAAGGCTGAGAACGCCGCGTTCGGGGCCGCCCTCGGGCTCTTCGCGAGAGAGCACCTCACCCGTGAGCAATACGCGAGCCTCGTTGAGCCGATGGCCGAGGCTCTGCCGTGGCTGCTCCCTGACCACGCGCCCGCGCCTCGAAAGCCGTAAGTCCCTAGGGAATCGGAGGCGCGTTCCGGATCGACGTGTACCAGAGCACGGCCGCGAGGACGATGAGGAGCAGCGCGAGACCGAGGTTCGTTGCGATCCTGCCGCGACGGACGATGACGAGCAAGAGGAAGACCACGGCCGCAGTGACGAGGACGAGGTCCAGAACGAGTAATAGGAACGCAGCCGTCATATGACGTTGTGCTCTCGGACCAGCTGACCGGTACGGAAGCGGGACAACGCGAGCGCGCTGATGTCGAGCGAGGTGCGGCCGTCCACGATGAGCTCGGAGATCAGCTCACCCGTGACCGGCGCGTGCATGACGCCGTGTCCCGAGAAACCCGCAGCGTTGATGAAGCCGTCGACGCCATCGACCGTTCCGAGAATCGGATGTTTGTCGGGTGTGTCCTCGTACAGTCCCGCCCACCCCGTCTTGATCGACGTCCGCTCGAGGATGGGGAATCGTGACAGAGCGCGCTCGACGACGGCGGGCATGAAATCCCAGTTGACGCTGTCGTCGAACGCGGGCTTCTCGTTCGGGTCCGCCATACCCAGGAGAACGCCACCCGATTCGCGGTGCGCGTACAGCCCGGTCGGAACTCGATGGTCAACGGGAAGTCCTCGTCGAGACCCGGCACCGCTTCGGTCACGAAGATGTGCCGGCGGAGCGGCTGGATCGGAAGTTCGACGCCGGCCAGTTTCGCGACCTCGGCCGCCCATGGCCCGCCGGCATTCACGACGGTGCGCGCTCCGATCTCTTCGTCTTTCGTGCGCACGCCGCTCACCCTGCTGTTCGCGCAGGAGATCGCCGTGAGGGCTGCGTTCTCCATGAACGTGACGCCCGCTTCGCGGGCGCGCGCGACGTAGCCGTTGAGCATGCTCGACGGATCCGCATAGCCGTCCTTCGCGCAGAACGTACCGAAGCGCATGTCGTCGGTGCGCGCGTGCTTGAAGAGCGCCTTGGCCTCGGCCGCGCTCACCTTGCGCGCGGGGACGCCGAGGCGTGCCCACATGGCGAGCGAGCGTTCGAACGCAGCGACGTCGCGGTCGTCGGTGATGAGGAAGAGGTAGCCGACCTGATGGAAATGCGGGTCCGTGCCGATCTCGTCCGCAAATCGCTCGATGTGCGGAAGAGAGTGTTGCGAGAGCTTGACGTTGATCTCGCTCGAGAATTGCAGACGAATACCGCCCGCGTTCTTCCCCGTCGAGCCGGAGCCGAGCCGGTCGCGTTCGAGGACGAGAATGTCGCGCACACCTTTCTTTGTGAGGTGGTACGCGATGGAGGCGCCGATGATCCCGCCACCAACGATGACGACATCGGCATTGCGACGCATCGTGGCGATGGTAGGGAGGAGTTCGTCGGGCCGCCTAAGGGCTGGTGACGGACCTATAATTTGGTCTCGCGCCGACGTATCCGAATTGGTACAGGAGCACGCTTCAGGAGCGTGTGTCGTAAGACATGAGGGTTCGACTCCCTCCGTCGGCACCGTTGCTCCGGGCGACGTAGTCAGTCCAGATCTGCCACTTCCGCACCAACCGTGGCGCCAACGGGTCGGCATAAAACGCAGTTAGAAGGGCCATGGACGCCGCCTTTCCGTACTTGAGCTTGAAGAAATCGTGTCGACCTTCCCGCCTAGCGGTCTCGACGTAACCATTCGTTCCTGCGATGAAGCGCAGGCGCGCGCGTAGAAAGTCGATGTGCGGCCTGCTCGCGGAATGGAAACAGACCCAAATCCGCTCGTACCGATAATTCGGATATGTCTTCACCGTCGGCCGATGAACGAAGTTGAGAATCGAGCCGTCCCCATCCATCAAGCCCCGAGCCAGAGAGACGAGGTACGCATCCGGCACATCGATAGCTCCTAGGGTCAGGCTCTTACGTGGCGTTAACCCGACCGACCGAAACCACTCGTACAGCTTCGAGTCGTGAAACTCAGTGAAATAGACGACCCCTCCCGTCCGAGTCCGTGCCTGTTTCACACGATTCGTGCGGCCAAGGACGTTGAGATACGTTTCCACGAGTTGTCGATCCTCCGACTTGAAGTTGATCTTTCGTCGACCGGTGAATAGGCAACCGTCGGTGGCGGTCAACCCGACGATATAAGCCATCTCGTCTGACCATTCGAGCGGAAGAGTCGTACGTCCAGCGGTGGGCCACCGGCATTCCTCGAAGGGCTTTCTGCGCTGGTAGATCTTCCCTCTGTGTGCCGCAGCTGCCCGCGCGACACGAAGATCCGTCGCGGCGGTCAGCCCTTTCGCCCAATCTTTTCCCACACGCGCATCTAGACACAAGTCGAGAGTCGTGTGAAGCCATGAAATTGCGCCAATGCTGTCGTCAAAATTGACGACAGACGCATCAGTGCTTGGGCTGAGTGCGCACGTACCAGTCTTCGACGTTCCAAAACCGCTCGCGCGGGTCGGTGAGCGGCGCGATGCGCTGTCCCTGCACCTGCGCGCTCTGCGCGTAGAGGTAGTCGCTGAAGTACAGGAACACGACGGGCACCTCTTTCGCGATCGCCTGGAAGACCGGCGCGTAGAGATCCCGGCGCGCCCCCTCGTCGAACGTGCGGCGCGCGGCCTCGAGATTCCGGTCGATCGGCAAGGTCGAGAACCCAGAGAAGTTGTGGCCCGGATCGGTCACCTCGGTCGAATGGAAGAACGTGTACGGATCGGGGTCCCCCGACACAGCGATCTCGACGAGCAAGGCATCGAACGTCCGCTGGCGCGCGACGCTGTCCACGAGCTGGCCGAATGGCATCGAGTTCACGGTGACGCTCATCCCGATCGCGTTCAGATCGTGCTGGATCTGCCTCGCGGCCGCGGTGCGGGCGGGCTCGTTCGAGGTCGAGATGGTGAAGGCGAGCTTCTGCCCGCCCTTGTCACGAATACCGTCGCCGTCGTGGTCCTTCCAATCGGCCGCGTCGAGCAACGCGATCGCGTCTTCGGTGGAGTACGTGTAGCGCGCCACGTCCTTCACGTACGCCCACGAGCTCGAGGGAACGAACTCGTCGGCGACGGTCCCGCGTCCGTCGGCCGCGAGCTGCAGCACGCGCCCGCGGTCGATCGCGGTCGCGATCGCCTGTCGCACGGCGCGATCGCGAAAGACGGCCTTCTCGGGACGAACGTTCAGGAACAGCGACACGAAATTGTCCGTCGGGAGGCTGTAGAGGACGGCGCTCTTGAGCGACCGAGCGCGCTCGCCGTCCTGGCTGGAGAGACCACCGACTCCGTCGACCTCTCCGCGAGACAGGGCGAGCAACGCGTCCGACTGGTCGGGGTAGAAGCGAAGGATGACCTTGTCGAGATACGGACGGCCGCGGGCCGGGCGCGTGCGATAGAAGTCGTCGTTCCGCAGCAGCACGACCTGCCGTCCGTCGACCTCTGTCACTCGGAATGGACCCGTTCCGATCGGGCTCGCGTTGAAGGGCTGCCGCGAAAGCTCGGCGTAAGGCACGTTCCCGAGCAAGTGCGACGGAAGCAGCGGCACGGTCGTGCTATCGGCGAACGGCCCGTACACATCTGGCAGCGTGAAACGCACGCTCCGCATCGAGATCTTGTCCACGGTTACGCCGCGAAAAGCGTCGCTGTACGGGCCGACGTAGCCGCGGTCCTGAAGGAGCCTGACCGTGAATACGACGTCGTCTGCCGTGACGGGCTGCCCGTCATGCCACGTGGCGTCCTCGCGGATGTCGAATGTCCAGATGCGACCGTCGCTCTCGGTGTGGAACGCGGACGCGAGGTCCGGAACGATCGCGCCGGCCCGGTCGTACCGGGTCAGGCCGCTAAACGCGAGCCGTGCGACGTCCTGATCGACGTCCGTCGCCGCGATGACCGGATTCAGGTACTGCGGAACGCCGGCAACGCCCTCGACATACGTGCCGCCGTAGGCAGGGTCCCCGCCCGCTGGGTTCTGGTCCGCCGCGATCGCCGCGATGCTCGCAACGACCATGAGCCCGATGAGGGCGACAACGATGACCTTGTCGCGCCCGGTCACCTAGCCGGTGGTCGCCTGCCGAGCGCCCCAGAGCGATATCGCGACGAAGAACAGGATGAGGACGATCGTCAGCCGAAAGAGCGTCCGCTCGAGCCCCCGACGGCTCCGATACGCGGTCGACTCACCACCGAACGTGGACGAGAGCCCGGTACCGCGCGCCTGCAAGAGGATCGAGGTCGCGACCGCGATGGCAATGACGATCTGACTTATCTGAAGGGCGTCCATGGATGGACCCAGTGTAGGTGGTCAGCGCGGCACGTAGATCCAGAGATCGCCGACGTGCTGCGCCAGGCGGTAACGGTCAATGACCGCCCGAACAAGGGTCGCGGACCAGCGCTGCCGCTCGAACGCCGGAGCCGCGTCCAGGTGCTCGAGATCTGCGAGCGCGATCACGGAGTCGATCCGTCCATCGCGGACCTGATTGACGATCGGGTCGGCGCTGATGAGCCCTCGGTCGACGAGCCGCGACCACAGAAAGAGATCGTCCACGACCGGCGAGATCCCAGTCCGCGCCAGCAGCCCGGAATCCTCGACCAGGTAGTGGCCGTCCTGGTGGAAGGCGAGATCGACCGCTCCGGCGCGAAACGGGTCCGACCACGCACCCGTGGTCGGAACGCGACCCGGCAGAACCCCGAGCGGATCGAGCACGAGGGTGCCAACGACTACCTGCGCCAAGAGCGCAAGTGGGATGAGCGCGCTCGTCCGGAGCTTCGCCGCGATCGCGGCGAGGGCCAGCATGACTGCGACCGTGAGATCGAGCAGATAGTTGACAGTCGCGCCCTCGCGGCCGGCGGCGACGACGATCGCGACCGCGCCCGCGAGATACGCGGCGCGCGCTCCTCCAAAGCCACGCATGAACGCCGCGATCAAGATGGGAAGGCCGATCACCATCAAGCCGATGGTCGCCACGGAAAGTGCTTGCTCCGTCGACCAGGAGAGCGCGTTCCAAGTCACGACGTGTCGCCATACGTCAGGGACAGAGTCGAGATACACCGTCACCGCAGCGGCCACGACCGCCACCGCGGCGCCGAAGCCGAAACGGCCGAGCGTTGGCCGATCCGACCATGCGAGCCA
>Ga0209803_1001415_pt1 | contig 15836 bp, 16 predicted proteins | sample GraSoiAngelo_138_FD_185895 | JGI IMG/M metagenome (GOLD analysis project Ga0209803, IMG submission 185895) | Grasslands soil microbial communities from the Angelo Coastal Reserve, California, USA - 14_0929_09_40cm (SPAdes) (version 2) | ecosystem: Environmental > Terrestrial > Soil > Grasslands ...
ATTAACAAGATCGATCTGCCAAATGCGGACATTGCGGCAGTGAGGCGCCAGTTGGAAGAAATCCTTGCCATACCTGCAGAGGAAGCAATCGAAGCAAGCGCGAAGATGGGAATCGGCGTTGATGAAATTCTCGAGGCAATCGTAACGCGCATTCCGCCACCGCGATCGCCGAAGGACGAAACGTTGCGCGCTCTGGTGTTTGATTCCGTGTTTGACGTTTACCGAGGCGTGGTCGGCTACGTGCATGTGGTTTCGGGAACAATGGAAGCGAATCACCCCATCATGCTGATGAGCAACAACACGCGGTATGAAATCAAGGAGGTGGGCGTGTTTACTCCAAAGATGCGTATCCAGGAAAAGCTGAATCCCGGCGACGTCGGTTATTTCATTGCCAACATCAAATCAACCGCCGACATGAAGATCGGCGACACCATCACCGATCAGCGGCATCCTGCGCGCGAACAGCTTCCCGGTTTCCAGGAAATTCATCCCATGGTTTTCAGCGGGATTTACCCGATCAACACAGGCGACTTCGAACATCTGAAGACCGCAATCGGGAAGCTACGCCTGAATGACGCCGCGTTTGTCTATCAACCGGAAAGCTCCGTTGCGCTCGGCTTTGGATTTCGTTGCGGGTTCCTTGGTTTACTTCATATGGAGATCATCCAGGAACGGCTCCGCCGCGAATACAACATGGACATCATCGCCACGAGTCCAAGCGTTGTGTATGAGGTTTTGACCACGCGCGGAGAAAAACTCTTAATCGACAATCCGGCTCACCTGCCAAATCCGAGTGTGATTCAGGAGATTCGTGAGCCAATCGTAAAAGCATATGTGCTCTGTCCGAACGAAAACATCGGTGACATTCTGCGATTGATTTTGGAGAAACGCGGCCAGATGGAGCGCACCGAATCGCTCGATACGCGCCGCGTAATGTTGCACTGCGAATTGCCGCTCAACGAAATCCTCGTCGATTTCAACGACAAGATAAAGAGCATCACCCGCGGTTACGGGTCGATGGATTACGAACACGCTGGCTATCGGCCGGCGAAATTGGTCAAACTGGATTTGCTCGTGAACGGCGAGCCCGTCGATGCGTTTTCGACAATCGTGCACAAGGATCGCGCGGAGGGGCGTGGACGCCAGCTGGCGGCCAAATTGAAGGAAGTAATCCCCCGTCAGCTTTATCAGGTGGCGATTCAGGCGGCGATTGGCGGGAAAATTATTGCGCGTGAGAGTGTTTCGGCGTTACGAAAAAACGTGACTGCGAAATGTTACGGCGGCGATATCACTCGGAAACGAAAATTGCTGGAGAAACAAAAGGAAGGGAAAAAACGGATGAAAAGCATCGGGAAGATCAACATTCCCCAGGAAGCATTCATTGAGGTCTTAAAGGCACAATGATTTTTGTCATGTCGAGCGAAGTCGAGACATCTCTGGACGTTCTTTTTCAAAAAATAATTAGAGATTCCTCGACTACGCTTCGCTTCGCTCGGAATGACATCAAGCGGCGAGAGGTGTTTATGAAGCAAATTGAAAGCGCAATGACGAAAGACGAAAGAAAATCCGAATGACTAAATCCGAAACATTAAGAGCCTCGGGATGTGGTCTTCACTCATTCGACATTCGTCATTCATTCGTCATTCGGAATTCGTCACTCGTCATTCTCTAGCCATGTTCACACCACGTTACATCAAGCATAGCCGGTTGCTTTTGCGACACGCTCGCAAGTACCTGCGATATAAGGATGATCTACTCAGCGAATCGGACCGTGAAGAAATCGTCGCTGGAATTAAGACGCTTCGCAATGCATTGCGCGAGAAAGATCGCGAGCAAATTCACAGCGCCGCGGATACGCTTGATAAGACGTTACACAGGTTGACGCCCGTGACATGGGAGTCGCATTGGAGGGAGAACTGCGAAGTGATTCTGGTTGCGATCGTTGTGGCCGTAGGCATCCGCTCCTATTTCTTGCAACCGTTTAAAATTCCCACCGGTTCGATGCAACCGACGTTAAACGGAATCATCGGTCATTCCACCGTGGAGCCGCCGCCAAATTTTTTGCAACAGGTTGCCGAGTTTGTTGTTCTGGGTCGCAATTACATCAACGTGGTCTCGCGCGAGGATGATCAGGTTTTGGAGATCGTGCCACAAAAAATGTTCTTCTTCTTTACGTTTTCGCGACTGAACTGCCAGCGGCAAAACTTTCTGGTGTATGCGGCGCCGGAGACGCTGCGTCAGGACTTCAACGTCTTCCCCGGTCGGGTTTTTCATCGCGGGGAAATCATTGCCAGAGGCGCAATCGACACAGGCGACCAGGTATTTGTGGACAAGTTCAGCTACAACTTTGTTAAGCCACATAACGGTGATGTTTTTGTGTTCAGGACAAACAATATTCCGGCGATTCGCCCGGACCCAGTCGGGGGTCCTCCTTTTTACATCAAACGTTTGGCCGGTCTACCCGACGACGTGTTGCGCATCGATCCGCCATTTCTCTATATCAACGGCGAAAAAGCGAAAGGATACGGGTTTGAGCGGGTGATGTCGGCGAGACCGCCGTATCGCGGGTATGCGCCCGGTCATGATTATCTGTCGAGGCCTGACCAGAAATATATCGTTCCGCGCAATGGGTATTTCGCCATGGGCGATAACAGTTATAACAGCTTTGACAGCCGCTACTGGGGACCGGTTCCAGACGTGAACCTGGTCGGTCGCGGTTTGCTCGTTTATTGGCCGTTTTACCCGCACTGGGGACTAATTCGGTAGGGATAATCTCTCCGGCATGTTGTCCAGCATCGCCCGTGCCTATCCCGTGCTGGGGCTCTGTGGTGGCTACGTGCTGGTGATGTTTTTTAATCCGGTGCGACGCGCGCTCGTGGACGGTTTTCGCTGCATCGGGCGCTACAAGCGCATCTGGATCACCTTTGCCCTGCTGGGGTTCGGCTATTTCGTTTTCCAGTTTGTCACATTCACGCCGATCCGGGACTGGTCCGATCTCGATCTGGGGCAGATCGCCTCGTTACCGAGTTGGTACTGGCCGGGACTAACAGAAGTTTGGACAGAAACGCCGTTGCCTGCGTTGGAAGGAGTGGCAGGAATTTTCGACAACGCCACTACCACTTATCCGCTCTCGGTGGTGGCCGCGATGTTCATGTTGGTCAACTGGCGTGGTCTGCATGGCGCGTTAGTCCGCGCGTTGTGGAAGCGTTACGGTTTTTGGGGCGGTCTGGTTTATTTGATTTTGTTGCTGAGCGCGCTGGCGTCGCTCTTGAAGCCGCTTGTATTCTGGCGATTACCAGAGTGGAGCGGGCTGGTGCCGGCTGCCGGGCTCCTGCGAATCTCAGCCAGCGTGGATGCAATTGCGTTCATTTTCGAATACCTGGTGGGCGTTTACATCCAGGTGTACCTCATCACCGTCTGTCTGGCGTGGATCAAAGGCGTGAGCTTTGAAGAAGGGGAACTATTCCGCTTCGCAATGCGGCGCTTTAGTTACGTTTTGGAATGGGCTGGCATTGTCGTTGCAGTCAGCACGTTGATTCTGCGGCTGCCACTCGTCCTCGCCTACTTCACGAACATTCCCGGCGTTCTCGATTACCTGCCAATTGCGCGAGTCCTTATGAGCGGTTTAATCATCGCGTTTTGCTCGGTTCAAATCTCGCTGGCGCTCCACAATGAGACGTTGATCGAAGCGATGCGCGCGCACGCCCAGTTCGTCCGGCACAACGCGGGGCGCCTCGGCTGGTTTTTAATCATTTGCGGACTCCATTTTTTTGCCATCATGATCTGCGACGCGATAATGCGCAGCGCAATTGCCGACCACCTGGGCGCCCTTTTTCTGTGGAAATTCAGCTTCGCTTTTCTCCGCGGGATGGTTGCCGGCTGGCTTCTGGCTTCGTGGGTCTGTCTATTTCGCCAATGCGAGAGCGGCCGTATTAACCAGGAGAAATGGATTCAGTACTAAGAAGCTGGCCTGCGGGAGGGCGGATGTGAATGCGACGACCATTACCCGCCAGAGCAAATCGAATCTGGCCCTGGCATTTATTTCATTAGGCCGCGAGCGCAAACGCGACATCACTGTGTTCTACGCGTTTTGCCGAGTGATTGATGACATTGCCGATTCAGCGGAATTCAAGCCTGAAGAGAAGCGAATGCGCCTGGCGAAATGGCGCCAGATGCTTCGGACCGACGCTCCGGGCGAGCCACTTCTTGCACAAGACGTAAGACGCTTAATTGACAAATATTCGCTACCGATCGGCATGTTCGAAGAAATTATTGCCGGCGTGGAAATGGACCTGAGCATCCGGCGGTATGCCACATTTGAAGAGCTCCGCGTTTATTGCTACCGCGTCGCCTGTGCAGTTGGCCTCGTAAGCATCGAGATCTTTGGATATCACAATCCGCGCTGTAAACAGTATGCAATCGAACTCGGCTTGGCCTTGCAAATGACGAATATTATCCGCGATGTGGGAAAGGATCTGGAGGATGGCCGAATTTATCTGCCGCTGGGAGATCTGACGCGGTTCAATTACTCGGAACCAGAGCTGCAATCCCGGCAATATAATGAAGGTTTCCTCCATCTGATGGAGTTTGAGGCGGCGCGTGCGCGGGAGTTTTTCGCCCGCGCGGCGGCTACACTTCCACCTGAAGACCGCAGAGCGATGACGCCTGCCGAAATCATGGCCTCGATCTATCGCGGTCTGCTTCGTGAAATCGAGCTGGACAAATTTCGAGTTTTCGAAAAAGAATATCGGCTAAGCAACCTGGAAAAAGCAGGCCGGATCGCGACGCAACTCCTCAAATCTTTTTTGAATTTGCCGGCGCGAACATCCGTCTGAGTTCCTCGCTGCGAAATCTTATGGAAAATAAACTTATGAAAACGAAATCTCTGAAAATTGTATCGTCGATCGCGATTGCCTTCTTTTGCCTCGGGACAACTGTTTTCGCGCAAGGGAACGACTCGCGGATCGGAAGCATAGGCCGCGAGCGAGTTGACCACGGGGCGACTGAAGCGACACCGATCACCCAAGCAGAGGCTCAGAAGAAGTACCCGGTGAAGGGAAATGGCTACCCCGTGGCCCAGCGAAATCCTCATGATCCTTCGGGTGTTGTCGTGAGCCCATATCCGCCGAATGAAAAGTATAATTGCTCGAAAATTGCACACGGCGGATTGGCCGTTGATCCCAAAGCAAACAAAGTATTTGTAAGGCCGTAAGTCGCTACAAAATCCAGCCGCAGTCCACGCTCCCGAGCGGGCGAGTGTGCAGATTTGCTTCGCAACCAATCTGCACCCGTGCGGTTAATTAGTTCACTGGGGAAACTTCATTTTATGAAAACGAATACTGTCCTGATTATTTCGGGTATTTCGCTGGGTTCTCTTTTTCTAAGTTCCTGTGACACGCCGGTTGGCCAGGGCGCAGCGTGGGGCGCTGCCACAGGCGCGATCATCGGCGGCGCGGCGACCGGTAATGTTCGTGCCGCGTCGATTGGCGCAGCCGCAGGAGCCGCCGCTGGCGCGCTGACCGGTAAAATCATCCAAGAGAATCAAGCTGCGCAGTACGGCCCGCCGCCTCCGGGTGGTTTTCCATACGCACGCTGGGCGGGAAGGCCCGGCTTTTACTACAGTCCTTACACAGGACGGATTTACGATCTTCGTGGAGTCCCGCCCGGTGGACTTACTCGCGACGTTGATACGGGTCGGCTTTTCCGCAAACCGTAATCTTTAAGGCAGGGTGCCACGCTGCGGCCCCAGTGGAGGTTCCGTCGTCCTTTTCCCTCGCGGAACGTCCTCTGTCCGTCGCGGCTCTTCAACAAGCGATCAGCGCGCTTGCGCTCGGAGTGCGTCGACGAGCGTTCGCGCATCGTCTGTCATCTTGAGTAATTCCGGCCAGGGGCGGTGATAGTTTTCGCCCGGCAGCTTGCGCGTCGCGTCGAATCCCATGTGGGAGCCGATGTTTTGATCGCTCGGCGCGTGGTCGAGCGAGTCGCTTGGATTTTTGATTACGGTCGTGTCGCGAGCGGGGTCAGTGTTCGCGCACAATCGGAAAAGCACTTCGCTCGTGTTGTGCACATCGCAATCTTCATCCACCGCCACGATGTATTTACTGAACATCATCTGCCCCATGCCCCAGAGACCGTGCATCACCTTGAAGGCCTGATACGGGTATTGCTTTCGGATGCTGACGAAGACCAGATTGTGAAACACCCCTTCCGGCGGCAGCGTCATGTCCACAATCTCTGGGAAGTTCATCTTGAACACTGGCAGGAGAATCCGCACGCACGCATCGCCGATGTAATAGTCTTCCATCGGCGGCTTGCCCACAATCGTTGTCGGATAAATCGCGTCTCGCCGATGGGTGACCGCGGTTACATGGAAAACCGGATAATCTTCAACCGCTGTATAAAAGCCGGTGTGATCGCCAAAGGGACCTTCGGGGCGCATCTCACCGGGCTGAACATAGCCTTCCAAGACAAAATCTACGTCTGCCGGCACATCGAGATCGATCGTTTTGCAGCGGACGAGCTCGATTGATTTCCTTCGCAAGAACCCAGCGAAAAGAAGTTCGTCCAAACCGTCTGGCAACGGCGCGGTTGCGGCGAATGTGTAAACGGGGTCCCCGCCGAGCGTGACTGCGACCGGCATCCGTTCACCGCGCTCATAATAGCGTTTACCGTGGCGCGCTCCGACCTTGTGAAGTTGCCAGTGCATTCCCATCGTGCGCTCATCATAAATTTGCATTCGGTAAATGCCGACGTTGCGCGTGCCTGTTTCCGGATCACGGGTATGCACATTTGCGAGAGTGATGAAACGCCCGCCGTCCTTTGGCCAGCATTTGAGAATCGGTAGATCGCGCAGGGTGAAATCGTTGAGCGTTGGGCGTTGAGTGTCGGGCGTTGAGTGTTTTTCAATTTCGTGAACCACCTCCTGACACGCTGCATCTCGTACGTGCTTCGGTCGCGCGTGCAGCAGATGAATTCCTTGCTTCAGCAAGCTCCAGCCTTCACGCAAATCAGTTGGAGGTTTGGCTTTCAAAATAAGCTGAATTTCCTGTGCGATATCTGCGATGTCCGAGACCTGTAGCGCGAGCGCCATGCGCCTGCGCGATCCCATCGTGTTAATTGCGACCGGAAACTCTGATGTTGTACCATCGACAATTGGTCGCTCGAACAGCAGCGCCTTTCCGCCGCCGGGCGATTTCATCTCGCGATCCGCCCACTCGGCAATGAGCAGGTCGGTATCGACCGGGATTGTGATGCGTTTCAATTCGCCCTCTTTTTCAAGAGAGCTCAGAAATTCTCGAAATGAGCGGTAAGCCATTGCTAAGGCGTGCCGCTATACTGATTCAACCGTTCACAAAACGCGACAGAATTTTTGCCCCGCTCTAGTTCGGTGCCAGGTACTGAAACGACATAACGCGGCCGCTGGAGAAAGTCACCACCTTGCCTGGATACGGAATACTGAGCGGCGTCGAATAGAAGAATGGATCGTAGAAGGGGTCGCCGAAGAATACGAAGTTACAGCCCCCGTGATGGTGCGTAGTTCCAGTTGCGACGCCGACAGTGGTATATCCCAAGCTATAGCCGAGACCAGGGCCGTACGGTCCGTAGGGACCATAGTATGGGTAATAAGGATATGTCGCGTAATAAACGTAAATCCAGGTTTCTGTCGGATGGCCTCGCATGTTCGCAATAATTTTTCGATCGGGCGAACCCCACGCGAGCCAAACAGCGTTTCGCGGCATTCCAGGGCGAATCTGGCCCTGGCTGACCAACGCCCGGTCTCTTGCGGAGAGACTCTGGTAAAGGTCGGGATGATCAGAAATTCGCGTTTCTGGTGTTGAACAACTGGTAAGGATGAGCGCACCCGTCGCGAGGCCGAGCGTCAATGCGCCAAGGTAGAACCGACGCTTCATGCTGCGAGCAAATCATACTGGCCAGCAGCTTGGCAAGCGAAACCATGCAGCTCTTGGATTCGACGCGCGTTGCCGATAGCTGATTCGATCCCCGCAGAATGCGAACGAATTTTTTCGGCACTACAGCGGTGGTGGCGAGGGCAGGTGCCGGAAGAACACAACTCTGCCGTTTGAGAATGTAACCCCTTTGGAGGGATAAACGAACTTTGGCGGGATGTACGACCAATCGAATGGGCCGTAATAGTAGGGTCCGCCGTAACTGGGAGGTGTTGCATAACGCACGTACACCCACGTTTCAATGGCACGACCACGCGCGTTGCCAGGGATCTTTTGATCGGGTGCGCCCCACGCCAGCCACACAGCGTCCATTGTCATGCCAGGGCGAATTTGTCCTTGGCTCACCAAGGCCTGGTCTGTCTGCGAGAGAGTATGGTACATTTCGGGATGTTGCGAGATGCGCGCGTCCGGGGTTGCACAGCCAGTTAAAATCAACGTCCCGGCTGCTATCTCGAATGTCAGCACGATGGCCAGGATTCGACGCTGCATACAGTGACGATCATACTTTCGTACATTGAGTCAATCAATGCGGGCGGTTGATTCAGTATGCCGTTCCCGGTAACGTGTCGCCAGATGCAGGACCGTTACGGCCACCGGATTTCGTATCTGCGCGTCTCGATCACCGATCGCTGCAATGAACGCTGCACTTATTGCATGCCGCAGGAATTGCAGGAGTGGCTGCCGCGCGATGGAATTCTGAGTTTCGAGGAAACGCTGCGGCTAATTCGCATCGCTGGTGAATTGGGTGTTTCAAAGGTACGAGTTACTGGTGGCGAGCCGCTGACACGCCGTGATGTAATCAATTTTATTCAACAAATCCCTCAGATTGCCGCAATCAAGAGCATTGGTCTTTCGACGAACGGGACACTGCTTGCACGCGAAATAACGCCAACCAGGACAATGGCCGACGCGTTGCGCGATGCCGGTGTGCAAGCAATGAATATTTCGCTCGATACGCTCGACGCGGAAGTCTATTCGCAAATCACGGGCCGGGATTTACACGGAGAAGTCCTTCGCGGAATCGAGGCGGCCATCGCAGCACGATTCGGCCAGATTAAACTAAACACAGTGTTGATGCGGGGTCGCAATGAGGACCAACTCATCCCGCTGATAGAATTCGCCGGGGCGCGCGATTTGATCTTGCGCTTCATCGAGATGATGCCAGTGAGCACGAGTGACGTTCTCGAAGAACATAATTTCATGTCGATCCTTGAGGCGAAACGATCAATCGAATCGTTTTATGGCAGTCTGATTCCAGAGACGGAATTCCGAACGAACGGTCCGGCCACCTACTATCAAATCCCAGGCCGGAAACAGCGCATTGGCTTTATCGGGGCGATGACAAATCTGCATTTCTGCGAGAGCTGCAATAAACTTCGTCTCACGTGTGACGGTAAATTGCGCCCGTGCCTTGGCAGTTATTTGGAGTTCGACGTCATGAAACCGCTGCGAGCGGGCGCGAGTGATGAAGAGCTTAAGCAGTTCTTTCTAGATGTTGTTGATCGAAAACCTCAGCAACATGACTTTCGCAATAATTACCAGCCGAATCGCAAGATGATCGCTATCGGCGGTTGACCCGCTCAGGGTCATGTCGAGCGAAGTCGAGGCCTTCCGCACTTCGGTCGAGATGACAGGAACAAGATGGAGGTGTCGCAATGAAAGTGCATTTGAAACAAATTCCACCCCAAGGTCTGCATCTGGAAGGTGAGGAGGATTGCGCAATCCGTGAACTTGAATCAGAGGGAATTCGTTGCGCCGGCCCTCTGCGTTACGATATCGATTTGGGAGTTGCAAGCGGAGGGCTATGGGCGAATGGCTCGCTCTCACAACCAGTAGAATTGCGCTGCGTGTCGTGCCTGGAAAAATTCACATACGAGGTCCGAGTCCCCGCATTCGCCGTGCACCTGGAGCTCGGCGGACCGGAGACTGTCGATCTCACCCCATTCGTACGCGAAGACATTTTGCTAAATCTCCCCGGTCATCCGCATTGCGACAGGGACGGCAGTCGGATTTGCACAGGAAAACAAGTTGAAAATGCCCAGCAGGATACAAACCAGAAGTCAGATTGGAGCGCGCTGGATCAATTAAAGTTGAAGCGTTAAAAAGCGTTACAAGGGTACCCCTTTAATGTTGCAACTTTTTTACGAATCACTTGTGCGCGACTTGTTTTTCCGATGAGGAATGCTTTGCTAACGCCCACCCATGGGAGTCCCAAAACGCAAAACATCCAAAATGCGGTTACGCACGCGCAAAGCAGCGAACCGCTGGCATGCGCCGCATCTAAATAAGTGTCCCCAGTGCGGAAGCAGCGTCCCGTCGCACATCGCCTGCCCATCGTGCGGCTATTACCGCGGGCGACAGGTGTTGACGCTCGAAAGCAAATGATTGTAGCCGTCGGTCTGTGAGCGGCGCCAGATGTCGCATGCTCAGCACTAACGCTTCGTGCAGCGAAGGGGCTACAATTTTCATTTTGCATTCGGAGGCTAAAGTTCGCAAAGTTTCGCACTAATGAAGATCGCCCTCGATGCGATGGGCGGTGACTTTGGCCCGCCTAACCTCGTTGCCGGCGCCGTTATGGCGTTGCGCGATTACCAGCAGATCAACAAGCTCTATCTCGTCGGAGACTCCGCCAAGATCGAAAACGAGTTGCGCAAACACCAATGCAACGATTCACGCATCGAGATTGTGCATTCCACTCAGGTGGTGGAAATGAGCGATCGCGCCTGGACCGCCGTTCGGCGAAAGAAAGATTCTTCGATCAGCCGTGCTGTCGATCTGGTGAAGCGCGGTGATGCGGACGCGGTGGTGAGCGCCGGGCACACAGGCGCGGCCGTCGCGGCAAGCATGATTAAGTTGCGCACGCTGGAAGGGATCGACCGCCCCGGCATCGCGGCAGTGCTTCCCACCGAATTTAACGTCTTTGTTTTAATCGACGCGGGCGCGAACATCGATGCGCGCCCAGAACATCTTCTTCAATATGCGTTCATGGGCTCGGTTTATTCACGGCATGTTCTGCATTACAAGAACCCGACCGTTGGCCTGGTCTCGCTCGGCGACGAGGATGTTAAGGGCACCGAACTGACCAAGGAAGTATTCAAGATGCTAAAGAAGAGCTCGCTCAACTTTGTCGGCAACATTGAGGGCCGCCATCTTTTCGAAGATCCAGTCGAGGTTGTAGTGTGCGACGGTTTTGTCGGCAATGTGATCTTGAAAACGTGCGAATCGATCTCGGTGGCGATGTTTCAATGGCTCAAGCATGAGCTCATGCGCACAAGGATGCGAAAAGTCGGCGCATTCCTCGCGAGGAATGCCATTGGAACGATTAAGGACAAGACGAATTATGAAGAGTACGGCGGCAGTCCCCTTCTCGGCGTCAATGGCATCTGCATCATCGCGCACGGAGCAAGCACGCCATTGGCGGTCAAAAACGCACTGCGAGTAGCGGCCGAGTCAATTGAACAGCAGGTGAACCCGCATATCGTCGAGGAGATTCGCCGTTATCATGAAACGACAGCCCCATTTGAGCCCGCGCTCCACTAAAGCGCTGCGCACGGTCTCAATCATCGGCACGGGCAGCTATGTACCCGACAAGATTCTGACTAATGCTGACCTCTCGCGAATGGTCAATACCAGCGACGACTGGATCACTACGCGAACCGGCATCAAGGAGCGTCGGATTGCCGCTAAGGACGAAAACACTAGCGATATGGCGACCAAGGCGGCACTCAAGGCGATGGAGCAGGCAAAGATTTCGCCAAAAGACATCGATCTTATCATTGTGGCAACGGCCACTCCCGACATGCTTTTCCCGGCCACGGCCTGCTTCGTTCAGAAGAAGATCGGCGCAACCAACGCCGCTTGCCTCGATATTTCCGCAGCATGCGCGGGGTTTCTTTTCGGCTTGGAGATAGCACAACAATTTATCACCTCGCACACTCACGATACGGTCCTCGTAATCGGTGCCGAAAAACTGACATCAATCACCAACTGGACCGATCGCAACTCCTGCGTCCTTTTCGGAGATGGCGCCGGAGCGGCTATTTTGCGCCACCGGGGCAGTGCTCACGGTGTAATCAGCACTCATATCGGCAGCGACGGCCGGTACACAGATATTTTGTTCATGCCCGGCGGCGGTTCGCGGTGCCCCATCACTCGTGAAAATGCGGACATGCATTTGGCAACGATCCACATGACCGGCAAGGAAGTGTACAAACAGGCGGTCATCGCGATGCTGAACGCAGCCAAAAAGGCCCTCGACCAAGCTGGCCTTTCCATTGAAGACATCGCCTGTGTCATTCCGCACCAGGCAAATCTGCGCATCATCGAGGCTATCGCAGACCGGCTCGGCATATCGCGCGACAAAATGTTTGTGAATCTGGATCGCTACGGCAATACCTCTGCTGCGGCCGTAGCCATCGCACTCGACGAAGCGAATCGCAGCGGCCGGATCAAGCGCGGCGATTACGTTTTGATGGTCGTGTTCGGCGGCGGGCTCACTTGGGCGAGCACGATTTTGGAATGGTGAGTTGTAGGGCGTCTGTCTCAGACGCCGGACGAGAAGTTGGCGTTTCACAGAAGCGCCCTACAATCAACGCATGCTAATCGAAACTCACGCGCATCTCGATTATCCTGATTTCGCCAATGACCTCGACGACGTGCTGCGTCGCGCGGTCGACGCGGGCGTGACGCGCGTTATCGCCATTGGCACCTCGATCGATAGCAGCCGGCGCGCGATCGATCTTGCGGGAAAATATCTGGCTGTTTACGCGACTATTGGCGTTCACCCCACATTCGTTGAAGAAGCAGAGGAAGATGTTTTTACGCCGTTGCGCGAACTCGCAAAGAACCCTCGCGTTGTGGCGATCGGTGAGACCGGACTCGATTATCACCGTTTGCCCAGCGAACAGGTAGCAAAGGAAAAGCAGGTTCAGGTCATGTCCGCGCTGCGAACTGAGACCGATGAAGAGATTGAAGCACAGATTCGCGACGGCGCCTATAAATCGAAACAGGCGAGTTTATTTCAACAACAACTCGATCTTGCTTTGGAGTTGGGGCTCAATGTGGTGATCCATCAACGTGACGCCTGGGAAGACACGCTGAAAATCATGCAACCTTATACGGGCAAATTGCGCGGCGTTTTTCATTGCTTCGGCGGCTCGCTCGATCAGGCGAATGAAGTTCTCGACCTTGACCATCTCGTTTCGTTCACGGGAATTGTCACTTTCAAAAACGGCGCAGCCGTGCGAGAAGTCGCGGCAGAAATCCCGCTCTGGAAATTTATGGTCGAGACTGATTGTCCATATTTGGCGCCCGTTCCCTTTCGTGGAAAGCGTGCCGAACCGGCGCATACGCGCATTGTCGCGGAAGCGATCGCGGCGGCTCGGGACGTTCCATTGGAAGAAATTGCTGAAGCGACGACCGAAACCGCGGACAAGTTTTTCAAGTTCAATCGGGCATGAGAATCAGAAATGGTCTGCTGATCAAGGCGGGACCGGGAGGGGCACTGGCAGCATCCGATCGATGGCGGTCGCTGGCGATCGGCTCTCGCCTTCTTTTGCTCGCCATGTTTCTCGGGTCCTGCGCAGCCCCCGATACCCAACATTACATCGTGATCAGCACGCGCGAACAGAAGCTGGCTCTTCTCGATCGCGGCAAGCTCATGGGGATTTATCCCGTCTCCACCTCCAAGTTCGGTCTTGGCGATTGGCGAGGCAGCAGGTTTACTCCACTCGGCCAATTGCAGATAGCGGAAAAAATTGGCGGTAATGCGCCACCGGGAACGGTATTCAAGGATCGCCGACGCACCGGGGAAATTATCCAAGCCAACGCGCCTGGTCGTGATCCGATCGTAACCCGGATTCTCTGGTTGCGTGGACTCGAAGCGCAAAACGCTAACGCGTTCGGGAGGGACATCTACATCCACGGCACGCCGGAGGAATGGAAAATCGGTTCGCCTGCGAGTTACGGATGTATCCGGATGCGCTCAAGTGACATCATACAATTGTACGACATCGTGGGAATCGGCGCCGCAGTAACGATTGTAAACGTGCCGCTAGCCACTGCTGTCCCCGGCCTCGTCACGGCCCACTCGATGTCCGCCGCAAACCCGGCGCCATTCGTGATGCGATAGGATCGTGATGCAGACAACCCTGTCTGCATCTACTCGCACGCTCGCCGCAGCCCCGAAAGCTTTCCGGGTTGCTGACAGGATTACCTGCGTCACTCACGGCAGTTTACCGAGATGTTTTCGGGGCGTGTTAAGCGAGAGTAATTCCATGTCCGCATCGACCATAATGCGCACCAGTTCGTGAAATCGGACTTTTGGTTCCCAGCCAAGAATTTTCTTCGCCTTTGCAGCGTTACCCAGAAGAACGTCCACCTCGGCTGGCCGCTCATATCGCGGGTCGTGCTTTACGAATTGCTTCCAATCGAGATCGGCGTAAGCGAATGCCGTTTCGACAAACTCGCGTACCGTGTGGCTTTCACCGGTAGCCAATACGAAATCGTCTCCTTCTCCCAGTTGCAAAATTCGCCAGATGCCCTCGACATATTCGGGCGCATATCCCCAGTCACGCTTTGCGTCGAGATTGCCGAGAAACAATTCCTTTTGCAGGCCCTGCTTAATCGCTGCAACTGCGCGTGAAATCTTGCGAGTGACGAAAGTCTCGCCGCGCCGGGGGCTTTCATGGTTAAACATGATGCCGTTGCTCGCACAGAGGCCGTAACTTTCGCGGTAGTTAACGGTGGCCCAGTATGAAAACACTTTGGCTACGCCGTACGGGCTGCGTGGCCAGAACGGCGTTTTTTCCGTTTGCGGCACTTCTTGCGCCTTACCAAACATTTCGCTACTCGACGCCTGAAGAAAACGGGAACGCAATCCAGCTTCGCGAATTGCTTCCAAGATTCGGATCGTGCCCACGCCCGTGACATCGGCGGTGTATTCCGGAATATCGAAGCTCACACGCACATGGCTCTGCGCGCCCAAATGATAGATCTCGTCCGGCTTTAATTCGTAAAGAAGCTTCACAAGATTGACCGAATCGCTGAGGTCTCCGTAGTGCAGAAACATTCGGACGTCGTTCACGTGGGGATCAGCGTAAAGATGGTCAATGCGCGAAGTGTTAAACGTACTGGCACGGCGGATAATCCCGTGAACTTCATACCCTTTCTCAAGCAACAGATCGGCCAGATAACTTCCATCCTGGCCAGTAATGCCGGTGATAAGTGCCCGCTTCATTGGGCAGTAATTGTAGGGCGTTTCCATCAAACGCCAATCGAAGAACATCGAGATGGCGTCCGCGGCGGGGACGCCCCACAACTATACCACTAACTTTCCGGCGGTGTCACCATGATGCGTGCTAAGACCGCACGCTGGGCACCGATCAGGTCGCTGATGCCTTTCCGTCCGAGCGCGAGCATTTCATCCAGCTGTGATGTAGCAAACGTCGCTTCTTCACCCGAACTCTGTACTTCCACGAATTCGCCGTCTTCGGTAGCCACAAGATTGAAATCAACACTAACGAGTTTGTCCTCGTCGTAATTGAGATCGAGTATCGTCTGCCCGTCAAGAATTCCTGCGCTCACCGCGGCGACCAATTTTCTCATCGGAGGCGCGTCGAGTTTTTTCTCCCTCACGAATTTCCGGCAGGCTATGGCCAGCGCGAGACTCGAACCGGTTATCGCGGTGGTGCGTGTTCCGCCATCGGCCTGTAATACATCGCAATCGACCCAAATTGTACGCGGCCCAAGCTTTTCAATGTCCACGACCGCTCGCAGCGAGCGGCCAATCAAACGTTGAATCTCCACGCTCCGACCGTCGACGCGGCCTTTTGCAACATCGCGAGGTTTCCGTGGCTGGGTCGAATACGG
>Ga0209803_1001417_pt1 | contig 15831 bp, 18 predicted proteins | sample GraSoiAngelo_138_FD_185895 | JGI IMG/M metagenome (GOLD analysis project Ga0209803, IMG submission 185895) | Grasslands soil microbial communities from the Angelo Coastal Reserve, California, USA - 14_0929_09_40cm (SPAdes) (version 2) | ecosystem: Environmental > Terrestrial > Soil > Grasslands ...
TTCATGCCGCTGGTTCCTGCCGTGATCGGAACCATGGTGTGGTGGCAACGGCGCGTTTGATATGAACTGGAGGACTACCCTCATCCTGGCAGTCATTGCGCTCGCTGGTTTCGCTTACTTCAGGTTCTTTGAAATGAAACGGCCGAGCACGGAAGAAGCCACGAGGCAGGCCCAAAACGTGGTCAATTTCGACAGAAACAAGGTCGACGGCATCGTCATAAAAAATGGCGATCAACAGATCGAAATACGGCGCCGGGAGAGCAAGTGGCGACTTGAAACCCCGATTAAAGACCAAGCCGATGGCGCTCTGGTCGACAATTTGTTGTCGGATTTGGAGACCTGGGAAAAGGAGGGAACCATCCCGGCGAAAGATATTGAGGCTGATAAAAGCAAACTGACTGAGTATGGCCTCAACAATCCGAAGCTAAAACTCAAATTGCTCGGCCGAGATAAACCGCCGGAAATCTGGTTTGGAAAGGACGCGGCGTTGGAAGGCAGGATGTATGTGCGCCTTCAGAATTCCAAAGAAACATTCCTCGCCAAGCAGTCAATCAGGAAAGACATCGACAAAAAACCGGAGGAATTTCGCGATAGAAAACTAACGGACCTGACTACTGCGCAGGTGCGCCGCATCACGTTGAAGATGCCTGCGGGCGAAATGGAGATGGAGAAGAAAGGCGATCATTGGGACATTCTTAAACCGCTGCGCGCGCGAGCCGATGACCAGAAAGTCGGTGACTTGATTGCACAAATCACGACGGCGCGCATTCAACAATTTGTGACCCATGATCGTGGTGACCTGCGCCCTTATGGATTGGCGGAGCCGCGCGGATCGATCACGCTGTTTGATCAGGCCGAGAAAAAGGACCAGAAGGTTGAGATCGGAGAGTCGATCAAGGTCTTCGGGCGCGAGGACAAAGGCCAGACGCTGCAGATCGGCAGCGTGCCAGAGAAGGAAAAAGACCAGATCTATGTGCGATTCACTCCTCGCGGGTCCGTCTATACGCTCCCGAAAAAGAGCGAAGAGATCCTAAACACGAAACCGGCCGATCTGCGCGACAATCATTTGGTTCGGATCGACACAAACATTCTCGATCGGATCACGATCGATGCCCCAGGCAAAGGCAAAACCGTTCTCGCGCGCAAAGATGGAAATTGGAGAATTGCCACGCGAAACAATGTGCCGGCGGATTCAGGCGCGGTCCGGCGCCTGATCGACACGCTGCAGAATGAGCGGGTAACAAGATTTGTGGAAGACGTCGCGTCCAATCTGCCGAAATACGGCCTCGAGAAGCCGCAGACGCAATTGACATTCAGTTCATTTGCTTCGGAGAACACTGCTGAAACCAAAGCGGGTGAGCAGCCGTTTGCCGGGATCGCCTTTGGAAAATCAGAAGGCGATAATGTTTACGCGCGGCTCACGGATGAGCCATTCGTCGTGGCAGTCCGTCGCGGTCTGCTGGATCAAATTTCACCGGATCCCTTGCAATGGCAGGAGTTGTCGATCTTTAAGTTCAAGCCCGAACAAATCCATCGCTTAAGTGTCACGGCTGAGAAGGAGCTGTCGCTGGAGCGCGATCAAAATAATCAATGGCACTGGCTGAAAGGAAGCGGCGAGATCAATCAAGCCAATGTGCAGTCGCTGCTCAACGCGTTGTCGAGCTTGCATGCGGTGCGCTGGCTCGGGGCTACGACGCCTCAACATGGTTTCGGAAAACCGCAGCTTGGGATCGCCTTCACAACTTCACCGGATAACAAGACGTCACATAAGTTGACTATCGGCGCACAAAACAATGACGGCACGTGGTGCGCGCGCGTGGAGGGACGCGAAGGCACCTTTGCAATCAGCAATTCGGACTTGAACACCTTGAGATTGCCGCTGGAGGCGCAAGCTACGGCAGCGCCTCCGCCAACGACGACACCGGTGACTAGCGTGGCGCCGTAAATCTCTCTCGTCATTCGAAGCGAAGTCGAGGAATCCCGTGGGTTTGCTTGAGGGTTTCAACACGGCATCCTTCGAGTTCGCTTCGCTCGGCTCAGGATGACGCGAATTACGATTTTTGGGCCGTGTAAATTGTGACGATTCCGCCGGTCAAGGGTTCAAACGTCGGCCGCGCGAAACCGTTCGCCTGCATCAACTGACACATCGCATTGCCACTCGGAAATTCCTCGATCGAATCGCCAAGGTAATCGTAGGCGGTTTTCTTCCCTGTTAGGAAAGAGCCAAGTAAGGGCAGGCAACGATGCAAATAGAAACGATAGATTGCGCGCAAGATCGGCGTTGTAGGCAGTGAGAACTCAAGCACGAGCAATCGTCCGCTCGTCCTGAGCGCGCGCGACATCTCAGTAAGCGCAGCTCCCCAGTTTTCCAGATTGCGCAGCCCGAATGCGATGGTGACGCAATCGAATGAAGCATCGCCAAATGGCAGGTTCATCGCATCGGCAAGTACGACTTGGCGCACACCCTTTCGCTGCGCAAGGTCCAGCATTTCCGGCAGAAAATCGACGCCCACGATTTCCGCATCCGGCAATTTTTTTTGTAAGGCAAGCGCCAAATCTCCGGTGCCAGTCGCAAGATCGGCAATCCTATGCGGTCGCCAACCGGCGACGATTTCAGCCGCACGCCGTCGCCAGTAGAAATCGATCCCGCAGCTAAGCAAATGATTTGCGAGATCATAGCGCCTGGCAATGGATCCGAACATTTTTCGAACCCGCGCAGGTTGCGTAGTCATTTCTTCAAGATTTGATAGAACATCAGCTCGCACTTTTATGACAATTAATTTTGCTAGTTATCACATCGATATAACTAATAGGCAGGGCCAGCCCAGTAACGTCAGGCATCAAGTTGTTATAAAAATTGTAATTGCCATCCCCGCCGACCCCGGCTATTGAACAACACATGGATATATCCGTTAGAACTCTACAAGAAGCGATCTCAATTCGCCGACAAATCGATAATCTGGAAAAACGTCTTTCCTCACTTCTGGCAGGCGCCCCTCCGAAGCCAACAGCTCCCGCGGGTGGCCGCTACTTTTCGCCCACGACGCGAGCAAAGCTTTCGACAGCTGCCAGAGCTCGTTGGGCAAGAAAAAGGGGCGCGACAACAGCGGCTCCTACCAGGAAAAAAGGCCAGCTCACGCCGGCCGGGCGAAGAAAGCTCTCCCAATTAATGAAGGCTCGCTGGGCGGCAAGAAAGAAAGCGGCGGGCACGAAGAAAGCTCCCGCGAAGAAAAAGGGCGCACTCACGCCAGCCGGGCGAAGAAAGCTCTCCGAGCTAATGAAAGCGCGGTGGGCAGCCAGAAAGAAAGCCGCAGCGAAGAAGTAACCAGCCCAATCCAAACTGGCATTGTAGCGTTTGTATTGGCCCCGTTGCAGGTCAGGAGGGGTTTAGTGCTCGCGAGAGGACTCGAACCTCCACGGGTTTCCCCATACGGTCCTGAGCCGTACGCGTCTGCCAATTCCGCCACGCGAGCATAGGCAGCGGCCCTACAATGCGCGCGCACCAAGCGCCTGCAAGGTTAAATCAGAGACATTGCGATAAGAAGCAGCCTCGATTTGAATCAGCCCAATCGCTTCTTGCGTGCGCGAACCTCCAACTGATGCGCTTTGCGTACCTGACCAATGGAGCGCAAAAGATCGGCGTAATTGGACACAACGATGTCGTAATCCTTGGAGGGCTTTTCCTGCACTTCCTCCCAGGTTTTCAGCGAGGATTGATAAAGCTCGGCGGCTTTGGCGTAATCACCGCGCGAATGATAGACCACCGCCAGGTTGCATTTTGATTGCGCAATGTCTGCGAGCGGAGGTGGATGCAATTTCTGCCGGATCGCCAGCGCTCGAAGATGTATTTTCTCAGCTTCAGTGTAACGGCGCTCGTTCGTGTAAAACACCGCCAGATTGTTCAGCACTGACGCTACGTCGGCATGATCAGCTCCCAGTTGCTTCTCGTAAATTTCCAAAGCACGCAGATAGCACGGTTCTGCCGCCTTTTGCCGGCCTGACTTACGCAGAATCATCGCAACGTTGTTTAACATCGTTCCGATATCCGAATAAGGAACATCTTCGATCTCGGTGCCGGCGGTTATTGCTTTCTGATAGAGATTGATCGCTTCCTCAGATCGGCCCAGACTATCGCATAAGAATGCCAGCCGCTGCGCCGAGCGGAAGATAGCGCGCTGGTCCGGCGGCTTTACCTTTTCCAGAATTGCATGCGCCTTCAGCAGGTATCCCTCGGCCGCGGTGTAATCTCCCTTTTGCTCGAGTAGCTGGCCTAGCTTCTCAAAGCTGGTGGCAAGTGGAGTCTGGCTACCCTTGAAAGCGCGCTTGGCGACCTCAAGTGCTGTTTCGGCAACGCGAATCGCCTCAGGCAAACGGTTTGCAGCACGCAGAGTATCGAGTTTGTCGTTGAGGATGCTCCAAAGCCTTTCTTCACCTTTCATCACTCATCACCAGCCCTCGCTTAGCTGGCTAACTAATCGGGTGGCGAGATCCTCAGTAGCAAGCGGCAAGGCTTGTCGTTCATCACTAGTTACGTCGCTGCTCACAAAGAAACTGGTCGTGCCGACCGCCTGGCCGGGCGGTGCCAGGTCTTTGCCATCTCGTCCGGTTAGAGAGTACTTTACGCTTAACGCCAGACTAAATTCGGTTGTGGCCAACACGTTCCCGCGCACCGAGCGCGCCGGCAGCCGGCGGATGAGAGCTACTTCGCCCGTCAAAGTGGCGTCCGCCTTGTCCCCATTGGCAACCTGAAACGTCCCATCCTGTTGCAACTGCTTGATTACGGTATCAGTGACCAAAACCTCGATGCGCGGGACCAGAGTGCGATTTTTGAAAGTTGGGACTGCGATGGTGTGAACGTCGCGCAGATAATATGGCTTTACCGGCCCGACGTGATAGCCAAGGCAACCACAAAGGGCGAGGCAGAATACTGTCGCAAGTGAAGCTTTCAAGGCGCCGGTGAGGCCGATGCCGCTGGGGTAGAAGAAATATCGGAGCTCGTGCTCGTGCTCGGCGGTGCAAACAAGGGATCAGGCGCAGTGGTAGTGTCGGGCCCGAGGGAAGCCGGTGGCGGAAGCGAACCATCGCTGTCCGGGGCGGGCAACGGCGCTTCGTTATTTGCCGGACCTGGCTTCGCGGACCCGGTGGCGGCAGTCTGCGTACCATGCGCTTCGCCCTTTTTCTTGCCAGTCTGTGCCACGGGCAAGGCGGGCTGAAGCGCAGCCTCACCGACCTTCGCGCGCAACTGATCGATCCGTTTTTTCGCCAGATTACTTTCGGTTGACCCGGGTTGCTGCCGAATCACCTCATTGTAGTAGATTACCGCGGCGCGATAATATTTCTGTTTGTCGTAAAATTTGGCCACTTGATAGGAGCTGGTCGTTTCCTTGTGCTCAAGAAGGTCCAGGTTTGCGCGCGCCTGAGCGGCTTTCTCGCTATGCGGATAATGGAGAAGGAAATCTTGGAAAGCTGTTTTGGCATTGGTGGTTGCGGCCGCATCCGTGGTGCCTTTTCGAGCCGCCATCAGCCAGATATAACCGATCTGATATTGCGCATCCGCTGCGATCGGCTCGTTTGGAAATTTGTTGATCACAGCCTGGTACGCTTCGATTGCCATCTCGGGCAAGTTCTGTTTCTCGCGTGCGAGGCCAATGTTGAATTGAGCGCGCGCTGTGTATTTCCCGTATGGCGCGGTGCGGACGACGTTCGCGAAAATCGTTACAGCCCGATCCAGCGAGTTCCCAAGCGAGATCCCCAGAATTTTCCTCTTTTTGCCAGTCAGATACATTTCGCCTATGCGAAACTGCGCCTCGATTGCTTCATCGAAGTGTGGGTTACTGGGATATCTTTCGACCAACTGCCGATATGAATCCGCCGCGCCAAGATAGTCGTGCACTTGTTCCTGCAATTGCGCCGCGCGATAGAGGGCACTCGCGGCAAGAGCATCTTTGGGATAGCGCCGCGGAATGTCTTTGTACGCATGAATCGCTCGTTTGAGGTTCCCTTCCTTTTCAGCAGTCTGCCCAGTCTGATACAACTCCAGCGCTGTCCCGCTGATTTCTTCCTCCCCAGGGGGGACAAACTTGGCTTTTTTGCCCGGCCGAAAGATTACAGAGGCAGTGCCTGATTCGGACAAAATGAAACTGACAGCCGTACAGATTAAGACGACGCGAACTAAAAAATACATGGGCTGTGGCAGGGTAGTTGACTTATATGTTCCGTCAAGTTCATCAGTCGCTCACGCCAGGGACTTGATGATCGATGTTCACTGCGCTTTTACATTAACGGCTTTATCAAGTGAGCAAAACCGATTAATTGTCTAGGCTCATTGAATCTGACCGAGCAGCATAAAATTCGCATTGGCGCGTGCGCATGGAGCTTTGAGGACTGGCGCGGTTCTTTCTATCCGCCGGATTTGCCGGAGTCCCATTGGCTCGAATTCTACGGCAATTACTTCCCGGCTGTGGAAGTCGATTCCACATTTTATGCTGCTCCAGCTGAAGCGACCATTCGCCGTTGGATCGAGATCACGCCTGCCGCTTTTCGTTTCGCCTGCAAACTCCCGCGCGAAATTACGCACACCTGTCGACTGCGCGATTGCACAGCAGAATTGAATTCGTTTCTCCGGGCGATTGAGCCGCTCGCGCCAAAGCTCCAAGTGATTCTCATCCAGCTTCCGCCCTCCTTTGCGCCAAAAGACGGTAAAACGGCGCTGCGCAAATTTCTCGAGCAACTGCCGCAGGATTTCCGTTTCGCGATCGAATTTCGTCGTGCCGGATGGCATCGGCCGCAGTTTATCCGCCTCTTGGAAAAGTATCGCATTTGCTGGGTGTGGGCCGATACCACTCCCCTTAACGAACGAAATCTTGCCCCGTTCGAATTCCTGCCGTGCACGACAGATTTTCTCTATCTGCGTCTACTTGGTGATTATGCAACGAAATACGACGTTGATGGCGGCCACGTCCATCGTTATGAAAAATTGCTCTGGAAACGTGAAGCCGCGCTGGACAGCTGGTCACTTAAGATTGAGCGGCATCTTCCCGAGGTCCGCCACGTCTGGGCGTTCGCCAGCAATCACTTCGAAGGATTCGCACCCGAAACCTGCCAACGGCTCGCTCAACGTCTGGGCTTCATGTTGCCGCTGCCCTCCGAAACAGAACAGGCTTTGTCACCACAGAGACAATCACAGCTCGACCTTCAGTTATAGGTGCAGCTGGGTACGTCTGTGCTTTTCGAAAATGCAGACCTGCAGGATCCCAAAAGTCGCCATCTTTCGCGCGAGGCTCGGAAAATTGTCGCCGAGTTGCGCGTGTGAGTGCGCGTCAGAGGCCGTAGTGAAAGAAATCCCCTTCTCTATTGCGAGCTCAATGATCCAGTCGCCCGGGTAAAGCTCGTTCACCGGCTTGCGCCATCCAGCGGTAGAAAGCTCAATCGCGAGATTCTGCGCGTGAATAAAATCGAGTGTTTGGCTCAGCAAACTGCCGATCTCTGCGCCCGGCCGGTGACCGTGGATTTTGATCAGGTCCAAATGGGCGAGGCAATCGACCAGCCCCGTCGCTGCTATTTCGCGAACGCGGCGAAAGTAATCGGCGTAAATCGCGTCGATGCTCCGGCCTTCGAATTGCGCGGCGCCATCCGGCACGCTGTCGAACATCTGATCGGCGCGATCAAGGAAATGAACTGAGCCCAGGACAAAATCGAGCTTGTCCCAATGCTTCTCAATCCAGTTTCGGCCAGCCGCCGAGTGGATTGGGTCGTTATCGAGCTCGATGCCCGCGCGGATTCGCAAATCGGGATTTCTTTCCCGCAAACGATCGATTTCATCGAAGTCGATTCCGGCGTGATAACGATCGTGATCAGTGAAAGCGATGTCGGTTAACCCTGATCTACGCGCTGAATCCGCCCAAGGCTGAAGCAACGCCTCCGTGTACCGCTGCACCCGGTGCCCCTGCGGATGGGTGTGGTAGTCGGAAAAAAGTTGGTAGTTTTTAGTTGGGAGTTGATTGGCAGTCACGCTCGGCTCCATCAACTATCAGCTACCGACTAACGACTTTCGTCAAGGCACAGCCAGGAATTTTTGCCGGATTCGCAACTCCGGGTATTGGGGAAAGAACACTTCGGCGATAAAGACCTTATTCGGCGTGAGCTCGCGCGTCGAGATCGTTTCGCTGTACTCGATGCGCTCTTGCGGATTAACTAGAATCGCGGCGGGTTTTTCCGCGATGGCATGATTGTCGGACCATTTTGCCAGGATGTCGCCCGCGGAATTCATCAGGTAAATTTCGATCCGCTGGTTCGTCGGAAAGTCGAGCGCCACAGGACGCTTTGACAGATTTGCCAGCGTCACTTTGATTCCGAGCTGGCGAACCTCAGACAGCTTTACGGTCTGCGGCGTGATTTGGAGATCGAGAGCGAGCCCGCGCAGCTTTGGATTTTTGTATTGCGGGACAACCTCTGGAGAAAACGGATGCAGAATGCGGCCCAACCAACCCCGTCTACGCGGCGTCGCCGTTGGCGCGGCGTCCTGGCCAAAGATGCCCCCGGCCATAAAAAGTACCAGAAGGAGCGAAACAATGCGGCGCTTCATGAGTGGGCTTAAACAGCCCCAAGAGTTTTCGGAGTTGCAAAATTCCTGTCAAACCCTTTATCAATCGGCATGAAGATTCTCGGGGCGTTCACTATTTGCCTGCTTTGGGCGCCGATAGTAGGCGTTGCGAAACAATCGCATTGCACTTTCCGCGTGCATGCTCAGGCGAATCCTCGAGACACCGAGGTTTTTGCCTCATCGGTGCGCACCAAAGGTTCCGGTAAAGAGGTGGCAATCGAAAAGATGCCGTGGATTTCGGAGCGAGATGTCATGGCGTTTTCTCCTTACACAGCCAACGATGGAACCTATGGCGCGCTGCTTCAGCTCGATGATCATGGGCGCGTGGTGCTCGATACTTTGAGCGTTGAGCGCCGCGGCGGTTTCCTCTTTGTTTTCATCAATGGCCGATTCATTACCGAACTCCAAATCGACAAGCGCGTTTCGGATGGAAGAATCTACATTCCTTCAGGCCTTACCGCAGCCGACATTAGCTTGATGAAAAAAGACTGGCGCTTGGTCGGCCAACGAAAACGTCAATCGCGTTGATCCACCATGCGATTATTCGCTGCCGCAATTGTCCTCGCCATTTTTTCGTCAATCGCGATAAGGGCTCAGCCCGCGCAAGATCACGCTCTCGATCTTGTTCTGCCTACGGATAATGACGCTCTGTTCTCGGGCGACGGTCCGGCCTTTTACCAGTACGTGGAACGCAATTACAAAGGGATGAAATCGATGCCATGGGAGGGCGGCAAATACGGCTTTGTGCGCGATCCCACCGACACACCGGGTGGCGTCGTTTACACACGCTTTCACGAAGGAATCGATATTCGCCCCCTGCATCGCGATGGAAACGGCGAGCCGCTCGATGAAGTCCGTGCCATTAGCGACGGAAAAGTCGTGCACACCAATCTCGTGCCCGGTTACTCGAACTATGGGAAATACATCGTGATCGAGCACCGCTGGGACGGCTCCAGTTACTACAGCTTGTACGGACACCTGAGTTCCATCCGGGTGCACCCGGGCGATTCGGTCAAACGCGGGCAGCCTATCGCCGTCATGGGCTACACTGGAGTCGGGATAAACCGGGAGCGGGCCCATCTCCATTTGGAATTGGATTTAATGTTCAGCCATCAATTCGAAGCGTGGCATGACGCATTTTTCAGAAATGACCCGAATCACAACGGCATTTATAACGGCTTGAATCTTGCCGGGCTCGACATTGCGCGGCTTTATCTTGCGCTCCACCAGAATCCCTCGCTTACCATTCCTGAGTTTCTCAGCGGCGAAGAAACCTTCTACAAGGTGACCTTGCCCAAATCGCCCCATTTCGAATTACCGAAGCTTTACTCCTGGATGCTGGCCGGAAACCAAAACCAGCAAGCTTCGTGGGAAGTCTCTTTTGCGCGTTCCGGTGTGCCGCTAAAAGTAGAACCGAGCGACAAACACGTGACCCAGCCAGAGCTGAGTTACATCAAGAAAAGCTCGATTAATTATTCGTCCTTGACCCGTGACATAGTCTCCGGTCACGGCGAAACCGCGCAGCTGACCGGTTACGGCATGCAGTTGATGCGACTGCTTATTTATCCCGACTGACATTTCGGTCGTTTCATCAGCACGACGTCGGCGTCCCTTGCGCAAGCGCGACGCCATGGGGAATTGCGCCTCGCACAAAGCTGAGACACTCCACAGCGCCGCTCGGTTTCCCGGGAAGCGCGATCACCAGCGCATGATCGACAATCGCCGCCAGGCTACGCGACAAAATGGAATTCGGCGTAATCTTCATTGATTCGGCGCGCATCACCTCTCCAAAGCCCGGCAACTCAACGCGCATGATCGCGCGAATTGCTTCCGGGGTGACGTCACGCGGTCCAATTCCCGTGCCGCCTGTCGCCAGAATCAAACCGCAGCCTTGCTGAGAAAACGAGCGAACTGTTTCCTGAATACGTGTTGCGTCATCCGGCACGATCGCTTCCGCGAGTAACTGCCATCCCCCTCTTTGCGCCGCTTCTTTCAACGCGGGTCCGCCGAGGTCTTTGTAATCACCCGCGCTGGCGCGATCGGAGATCGTGATGATGCCAACTTGTATTTGCATGTTTGTAGCGGCGACTCTATGAGCGCCGCGATTTTTCACTTCGGCGGTCATAGGCCGCCGCTACAGGGTGTTTTGTCTTTTCAATCAAGCGCACATCGTAGATCTGCATCTCTTTGTCCACGGCTTTGCACATATCGTAAATCGTAAGCAACGCGACAGTAACACCAACGAGCGCTTCCATCTCGACTCCGGTCTGCGCAACCGTTTGCGCGCCGCATGTCGCCTCCGCGCCCCCGTTCGAAGTGACAATGTCGATTTTAACTTCACCGAGCGGCAGGGCATGGCAAAGCGGGATAAGGTGCGCCGTTTGCTTTGCAGCCTGGATGCCGGCAATCCGCGCAGTTGCAAACACATTGCCTTTCGCGATTTGATCCTTCGAAATTAGATCAAGTGTCTTGCGTTGGAGCCGAATCTTGCCGCGGGCGACAGCTCTTCGCATGCTCATCGACTTGGCCGATACATCGACCATCTGCGCGCGGCCATCGTCGCTAATGTGAGTGAGTCGCTGCATTCGTTATCCGCCGATGGCGATCATCTTGCGGTTCGGTTGGTAATTGTCGCGAAAATCGTGCTGAGCAGGCTTGCGCTCGACAACGTCGAGAAAGAATTGCTTAAGCTCCTCATCACTCGCGCCGACGCGCAGGGGTTTCATGATGTCGAACTCCAGATAGCTTCCCAGGCACGGACGCAATTTCCCATCGCAGGTGAGGCGAAGTTTGTTGCAGTTCTCGCAGAAATGCAGATTGGTCATTGCCCCGATAAAACCGATCCGCTGTTCGCGGCTGGGAACTTGATAGTAAGTCGCTGGCCCGTTTGTTCGAAATTCCGCTTCCGGGATCAGACTCCCGTAAACCGATTCGATTAACCGTTTCGCCTCGGACACCGACATGAAATTGTCTTCGCTGAGCACTTCGGTCGTGCTCACCGGCATCATCTCGATGAAACGCAGGATCAAATTGCGCGACGCGGCGAATTCGATTAGCGGGATCAATTGGTCCTCGTTTCGGCCGCGCATCAGGACGCTGTTCAATTTGATCTGATCGAAACCAACTGCGATTGCGGCATTAATCCCCTCGAGCACCTGAGCGTGCAAATCCCGACCGGTGATCTTGGAATACACATCTCGATCCAATGTATCGAGGGAGATGTTGACCGATTGGACACCGGCCTCGCGCAAAGCCATTGCCATTGTTTTTCCAGATGTGATTCGGCGCGTAAGCAATGTCCCGTTGGTAGAGAGACCCAGATTCTTGATTCCAGAAATTGCCGGAATTTGGGTAATGAAGTGGACAACGTCCCGGCGCGTCAGCGGCTCGCCACCGGTGACTCGCACTTTTGAAACGCCTAGTTCGGCTGCAATACGAATAAGACGCAGCGTTTCCTCGAACGTCAGAATCTCTTCACGCGGCAACCACTCCTGCAATTCCTGCGGCATACAGTAGGTACAGCGTTCGTTGCAGCGGTCAGTAATCGAGACACGTAGGTAGGAAATCCGGTGGCCGTAGCGATCCTGCATTCCACTGCAACGCTACCGGCAACGCAGTGTTGAATCAAGAAAGCGCACGGTTTGACTCGCAACTCTTGGACGCTATGATTTTTGTTGCGTTATGAAGTGTCGGCTTTTTCTCGAGGCATCGACGTTCGGCGTCGCGGCGGGCGCTTTAATTCTTACGGGTTGTTCCACACCACAGACACGAATTTCTGATCATCACGATCTTTACCAGGGTCTTTCTGCCAGGGACCAGACGCTGGTAAACCAGGGACAAATTCGCACCGGAATGTCCCGAAACGTTGTTTGGCTGGCGTGGGGCTCGCCCGATCGAAAAATTGTGGGCAGCATGGGTAGTCACCCGACGGAGACTTGGATTTACATCTATTACGCGACCTACCCATACTATCCGTACTATGGACCCTGGTGGCCGTGGGGCCCGTGGGCTTCCTCTGGTTCCAGCCCAAGCTACAGCTTCGGATACACCAGCGTCGGCGTGGCTACGGGAAGTGCGCATCACCATGGCGGTCGTAATTTCGTATTCTTTGGAAGTCCGTTCTACGATCCATGGTTCTATTCATACATTCCGCCGAGTATCCCTTATCCCGGCAAGGTGGTCACTTTCTCGAATGGGAGGGTAATGTCGTTTCAGTACCTGGCGTCGCACTAGAGCCGCGTTAAAATTCTGTCGCGTTCTGCGGACGGATGAATCAGTATACAGACACGCCTGACCGATGGCCTATCGCTCATTTCGGGAGTTCCTCAACGCGCTTGAAAAACAGGGCGAACTGAAGCGCATTGCCATTCCGGTCGATACAGATCTGCTCATCGCCGAGTGGGCAGACCGCGAGATGAAATCGCCCGGCGGCGGGAAAGCGCTTTTGTTCGAGCAACCGATTGTCGATGGAAAACGATCGCAATTCCCGGTTGCAATTAACACGATGGGATCGCACCGTCGCATGGCTCTCGCGTTACAGGTAGCGGATGTCGCGGATATCGCACAGGAAATTCAACTTATTCTCAAAGCAAAACCACCAACCGATCTGCGCGAAGGCTGGAGTTTGCTCAAACAAGGAATTCATCTGCTGCACGCGCGTCCGAAGCAAGTGAAGGAAGCGCCTTGTCAGGAAATTGTGCACCGGATCGGCAACGAAGGTGACTTTTCATTGCGCGATCTGCCCATTCTCAAGTGTTGGCCGAAGGATGGTGGGCGCTTCATTACATTGGCAAACGTGCATACCCGTGATCCGGAGACAGGTGCGCGAAACGTGGGCATTTACCGGATGCAAGTTTACGACGAGCACACAACGGGGATGCACTGGCAACTTCACAAGGTTGGGGCGCGCCACGGCCGGCGCTATTACGAGCTCGGTGAGCGCATGCCAGTGGCAGTTACGCTGGGCGGTGATCCCGTTTATACGTTCGCAGCAACTGCGCCGTTACCGGACGGCTTGGATGAACTGTTTTTCGCTGGGTTTTTGCGAAAGAAATCAATCGAGCTTGTTCGCTGCAAAACGATCGATCTCGATGTACCGGCAGACGTAGATTTTGTCCTGGAAGGCTATGTGCAGCCCGGTGAGATGCGCCCCGAAGGTCCCTTTGGAGATCACACCGGCTTCTATACTGCAGTCGAGGATTATCCAGTTTTTCATGTGACCGCCATTACCCATCGTCGCGACGCAGTTTATCCGACAACGATCGTGGGCAGGCCTCCGATGGAAGACTATTACATCGGCGACGCCTGTGTGCGCATTTTGCTGCCGGTATTCAAGATGAATTTTCCAGAAATTGTGGACATGACGCTGCCGCCGGAAGGCGTTTTTCATAACCTGGTGTTCGTCAGCATTCGAAAGCAGTACCCGTATCAGGCCTTCAAGGTGATGCACGGTCTCTGGGGCATGGGCCAGATGATGTTCAGCAAATATATCGTGGCAGTGGATGAAGATTGCGATGTGCACAACACGAGCGAAGTGCTTTTCCGGTTGTGCGCGAACACCGATCCTGCGCGCGACACGACCGTAATCAAGAATCCAAGCGACTCGCTCGACCACGCGCCGAGCGATCAAAACATCGGCTCCCACATGGGCTTCGACGCGACGCGCAAGTTACCGGGTGAAAACTATCACCGCCCATGGCCGGAGCTTTTGAAGATGACCGAGGAGGCGAAGGCCGTCGTCGACAAATTGCAGAAGAAGGCGAGTTGACTTCACGCGGAGATCAACCGCGCCGTTGTAGCGGCGGTCTGTGACCGCCGATGCCATGAGGAAAAAGCGAATTCGGCGCTCACAGAGCGCCGCTACAGCCTTATTCGTCACGGTTTGCGGAAAAGCCGGCCGGTATCAACGTCGCGAGTAAGTCCACCGTGCGGAACTCCGCGAAGATCGTAAACGCGGCCTGTATACGGGCTGTAATAAAAACCGGGCGTTCCAGCCCAACGCGCATACGGATAACCTCCCGGAGGCGGGGGACCATAACGCGCAGCTTGATCCTGTTGAATGGCTGCGCCAGTCAACGCGCCGGCCGCGGCTCCTGCAGCTGCGCCAATCGACGCAGCGCGAACATTACCGGTCGCTGCGCCGCCAATGATCGCGCCGGTGGCTGCGCCCCATGCTGCGCCCTGGCCGACCGGGGTATCACATGAACTGAGGATCAAAGCGCTTATCGCAACAACCCAAATACCAATGAAAAGACCTTTTGTCATAAGTTTACGCTCGTTGACGGATTGAACTGCGCAACCTCGAGAATGTTGCTGGTCAGGCCTAAAAAGACTTCAATAGCTGCGCCGCGATCCGGCGAGCTTTCTCCAACCCCGTAAGGCGATACTCCTTTTCGAAAACGCGAAACTTGTCCAGCTCCATTCTGCTAAGCAGGCCGCGATAAATTGAACCCATGATTTCGGCAGGCACCATCGTCCGGCGATCCTCAGATGGGAGCGCCCCAGCTGCGCGCGAGAAAAACTCTGTCGCACGCGCGGCTTCGAATTTCATTAGGCTAACGAACCGTTCGTTATATTGTCGATTCTGCAGGTCAGTCTCGGAATAGTTGCAACGCGCCAGATCCTCCTGGGGCAGATAGATTCGGCCGGCCTGCAAATCTTTGCCGACATCACGAATGATATTCGTCATTTGCAAGGCGAGTCCGAGCTTGAGCGCATATTCTTTGCAGCGCGGGTTGCGATATCCAAAAATCTCGATGCTCACCAGACCGACCGCGCTGGCCACCCGGTAACAATAAACGCGCAGATCCTGGAACGTAGCATATCGGAAGATGCTCAGGTCCATCTCTACGCCGGCGATGATCTCCTCCAGCATCTCAGGTGAAAGCGAGTATTTGTTCATCAGACCTCTCACGTCGCGAGCAAGCGCAGGCTCGTCTTGGGCTGCTGCGCGCAGCATTGCACGCCAAGCCGCTAAGTGCTTTTGCTTCTCGGCGACGCTGAGCTCCGAGGAATCGGCGATGTCGTCAATCACGCGGCAGAACGCGTAGAAGACAGTCATGTCGCGTTTGCGCTCGCGCCCTAATGAAATGAATGCCAGGGCCAGATTCGATTTGCTCTCGCGCGTAATGGTCGCCGCGTTCACGTTCGCTTTCTTGCAGGCTGGTTTCTTAATATTGGATCCATTTCTCCTGGTTTACGCGGCGAGTTTCGCATTGCCGAAATAAACA
>Ga0209803_1001428_pt1 | contig 15783 bp, 12 predicted proteins | sample GraSoiAngelo_138_FD_185895 | JGI IMG/M metagenome (GOLD analysis project Ga0209803, IMG submission 185895) | Grasslands soil microbial communities from the Angelo Coastal Reserve, California, USA - 14_0929_09_40cm (SPAdes) (version 2) | ecosystem: Environmental > Terrestrial > Soil > Grasslands ...
GCCGCCGTACGCTTTCCTCGTGATCACGGTGACCTTCGGGACGGTGGCCTCGCTGAAAGCAAACAAGAGCTTCGCCCCGTTCCGGATGATCCCGCCGTACTCCTGTTCCACCCCAGGAAGGAAACCGGGTACGTCGACGAAGGTGAGGAGCGGGATGTTGAAGCAGTCGCAGAACCGGACGAAGCGAGCCGCCTTGGTCGACGAGTTGATGTCCAGGGTTCCGGCGAGGACCTTCGGTTGGTTCCCGACAACGCCGACGGGTCGGCCCTCCAGGCGGGCGAAGCCCACCACGATGTTCTGCGCCCAATCGGCGTGGACCTCGAGCCACGAGTCGCGGTCCACGACCCGACCGATCACATCCCGCATGTCGTATGGCTTGTCGGGCTCCTTCGGGACGACCCCGGACAACTCCGGATCCATCCGGTTCGGCTCGTCGTCACTCGCGACCATCGGAGGATCGTCCACGTTATTCGAGGGCAGGTAGCTCAACACGTTTCGGATCAGTCGAAGAGCGGCTTTCTCATCCGACGCAGCGAAGTGCGCGACGCCACTCTTGGAGGCATGGGCCGTCGCGCCACCGAGTTCCTCGAACGAGACGTCTTCCCCGGTGACCGCTTTGATCACCTCGGGCCCCGTGATGAACATGTTCGAGGTCCCTTTCGCCATGATGATGAAGTCCGTCATCGCGGGGCTGTATACCGCGCCGCCGGCACAAGGCCCGAGGATCGCGCTGATCTGCGGGATGACCCCCGATGCGAGCACGTTCCGGAAGAAGATCTCCGCGTAGCCGCCCAGGCTGATGACGCCCTCTTGAATCCGAGCGCCTCCGCTGTCGTTCAGGCCGATCACCGGAGCGCCGACCTTCATGGCCGTGTCCATGATCTTGACAATCTTGTTCGCGTGCATCTCCCCGAGGCTGCCGCCGAAGACGGTGAAGTCCTGGGAGAAGACGAAGACGATCCGGCCGTCGATCGTTCCGTGGCCCGTCACCACGCCGTCGCCCGGGAACCGCTTGGCGTCCATCCCGAACTCCGTCGTGCGGTGTTCGACGAAGGCGTCCGTTTCGACGAAACTGCCGGGATCGAGCAGGAGCTCGACCCGTTCGCGGGCGGTCAGCTTCCCCTTTGCGTGTTGCGCTTGGATCCGATCCTTGCCCCCGCCTTGTTTGGCAAGGGCCTTCCTACGGCGCAGATCGTCCACGCGCTCATCGCCCACCATGGCGCCGCCGAACGCGGCACGTGTCATTAATCCTTCGCGCGTCGGCCTCGGGAGAGGAGAGCGGCACCTCGGTGGCGCGTCCCTCCATCGGAGCTGGCGTCGTGGGAGGCCGAATCCTTCACCAGGTCACTTGAGGATCTCGAGGGTTCCTTCGAAGAACTCGTGCTTCGCTCCTTGGTCGTCCGCGATCACGAGCGCACCGTTCGTCGCGATGTCGTACGCCTTGCCGATCACGCGGTCCTTCCCGATCGTCGCGGAGACCCGCTTCCCGATCGTCGTGCACTGCCCGCGGTAGTCCTTCAGGAGGAATTCGATCCGGGTGTTGCGGTACCGCGAATACAGGTCGTCGAGTTGGTTCAAGAGATAATCGAGGAATTCTTCGTTCGCGACGAAGAGGCTCACCTCCCGCTTCAGCGTCGTGGCCCTCGGCTGGACTTCTGCGGGGAGCTTGTCCAGATCCACGTTCGTGTTCACGCCGATGCCCACGACGACGTGGTACACGTCGTGCCGGTAGACGCCCTCGGAGAGGATCCCCGCGATCTTCCGGTCTTGGTACACCGCGTCGTTCGGGTACTTCAGGCCCGCGAAGACGCCGAAGTGGCGAAGTGCCTTCACGACCGGCATCCCGACGAGCAGGCCCAGGAGCCAGGCGTGCGCCTCCTTCGGTCGCAGAATGAACGAGGCGTACAGCCCGCCCAGAGGCGAGGCCCATGCCCGGCCGTGTCGTCCGCGACCCGCGGCTTGTCGGTCCGCCCAGGCGACGAGGCCTTCCTCCACGTCCGACTCGAGGAGTTCCTTCGCGGTCTCGTTCGTCGACTCGACCGCGTCGAAGTGGAGGATGGTCCGACCGACGATCTTGCGATTCGCGTCGTGAACCTCGCCGATCTTCAACGCGAGTCGGACGAGCGCGGAGATATTTCAACGTGCGCGTCAGGAGGCCGTCTGCGCAGGGGAGGGCCTCGCGACTTTCGCCAAGTCCTGGCTCCGGAGGAAGCCTTCGAACATCACCGCAATCCCGACGAGTTCTCCGACATACAAGGCCCAGGAAATGTTGAATCGGGCGAGGGATCCGCCAGCGGCGATAATCAGCGCTCCGATCCCGATCCACAAGTTGAACGACAGCCGAGATCGCCAGTACGAGTATGCAGCGACCCCGATCAGGGCGACGCTTCCGGGGACCGTGAACAGGGGCGAGAAAATCCGCACGTTGTCGGGCAGTGCCGTTCCAGCGACCGGAATCGCGGAGGCGAGTGCGTCCGTGTTGACAGTCGCCCCGGCGACCGCCGCGGCGAACCCTGCGAAGATCACCGCGGTATATAGGGCGAACCCGACGCCCGCGCGGCGGTGGACGAGGAACACGGAGCCGATTCCCAGGACCGCGACGAGGGGCGCTGCTACGAGATAGTAGATCTTGTACACGGTGACGGACCATCCGTACGCTTCGGCCAGAAACTGGGTGAACGCCGCGATCGCGTACAGACCCAATCCCAAGGACCAGGCCAACTGGTACGGTCTCCGTCGACCCAGCCATTGCGCGAACACGAGGGAGGCGAACGCGAGACTGATTACCGTGGCGCCGAGCGAAATCGCGGCGCCCTCGAAACTCATCGCCCGCGCACACCGGGACGGCTCGGATAAACCTTCTTCGCGGCGGTCAGCCTAATCCCGCTGACTCCGACGGGTCCGCGCCCGAGGTTCCTCGACGAGTTCGAGGAGGACGCCGTGGAGCGACCGAGGGTGGACGAACGCGACGAGCCGTCCCTCCGAGCCGCGCCGGGGCTCCGCGTCGACGAGCTCGAATCCCCCTTGCCGCAGCCGGGTCATCTCCTGGCGAATGTCCTCGCACGCGAACGCGAGATGATGAAGTCCCTCTCCCCGCCGCTCGATGAACCGCGCGATCATGCCGTCGGGCTGAAGGGACTCGAGGAGCTCGACGCGAACGGCCCCCGACCGGAGGAAGGCCACGCGGACGCCCTGCGAGGGCACCTCTTGCGTAACGTCCGGCTCCAGACCGAGGCGGCGATATCCCTCGAGCGCCTCCTGGAGGCTCTTCACCGCAATGCCGACGTGGTGGGCAGGTCCGATCATACTTCTTGCCTCGGCTTGTACGTGCCGAACACCGCCCGCAAGACGTCGCTGATCTCGCCGAGCGTCGCCTTCGCTCGGACCGAGTCCAAGATTGCGGGCATCAGGTTCCCATCGGACCGGGCTTCGTCCTCGAGGCGGTGGAGATGCGAGTCGACCTCCCCCGGGCTGCGCTTCGCCCGGAAGGCGCGCACCCGCCGGACGCGTTCCGGTTCGAGACGCGGGTCCGGCTTCGGGAGCGGGACTCGCTCTTCCCCCTCGACGTAGGCATTCACCCCGACGATCGTCCGCTCGCCGCGCTCGAGCTCGACTTGGACCCGGTACGCCGAATCCGCGATCTGGCGCTGGACCCAACCGGTCTCGATCGCCTTGAGCATCCCGCCGCGGCGGTCCGTCTCCCGGATCAAGTCGGCCGCCTCCGCCTCCAGGCGGTCCGTGAGCGATTCGATCGTGAACGAACCGCCGACCGGATCGACTGTGTTCGCGACGCCGCTCTCATGAGCCAGGAGCTGTTGCGTCCGGAGCGCGACCCGGACGGCCCTTTCGGACGGAAGCGAGAGGGCCTCGTCCATGCTGTTCGTGTGCAGCGACTGGGCGCCGCCCAGGACCGCCGCGAGCGCCTGAATCGCCACGCGGACGGCGTTGTTCTCCGGTTGCTGCGCGGTGAGCGCCACCCCCGCGGTCTGGGCGTGGAATCGCAGCTCGAGGGACTCCGGCTCCTTCGCGTGGAATCGCTCCGCCATGATCGAGGCCCAGAGTCGCCGGGCGGCTCGGAACTTGGCGACCTCCTCGAGGAGGTCGATGTGCGCGTTGAAGAAGAACGAGATCTGCGGGGCGATCGCGTCGACGTCGAGGCCCCGGGACACGGCCGCTTCCAGGTACGCGATCGCGTTGGCGAGGGTGAACCCAATCTCCTGAGCCGCGGTCGAGCCCGCCTCGCGGATGTGGTAGCCGCTCACGCTGATCGCGTTCCACCGGGGCACCTCCCGGGAACAGAACTCGATCACGTCGAGCGCGAGGCGCATCGAGGGCGCGGGCGGATAGATGTACGTGGACCGGGCGACGTACTCCTTCAGGATGTCGTTCTGGACGGTCCCCCGAAGCGACGGGCGGGCGATGCCCCGCGCCTCGCCGGTGGCCACGTACAGGGCGAGCAGGATTGCCGCCGTGGCGTTGATCGTCATGCTCGTGCTCACCCGATCCAGGGGCAGGCCGTCGAGGAGCGTGTGCATATCCTCGAGGGTGGAGATCGCGACGCCGACGCGCCCCACTTCACCCCGGACCATTGGCGCGTCGCTGTCGTACCCCATCTGGGTCGGCAGGTCGAACGCGACGCTGAGGCCCTCGTTTCCCTGGGCGAAGAGGTACTTGAACCGGCGGTTCGTCTCTTTCGCGGTGCCGAAACCGGCGTACTGGCGCATCGTCCACAGGCGACCGCGGTACATCGTCGCCCGGATTCCGCGTGTGAAGGGCCGCTCCCCGGGGAAGCCGAGCGTCGCGAGATATTCTCGGGCGTCCGATGGTTTTGTCTCTGCAACGACAGCCAGCGGGAGTCCACTCACGGTCCGGCCCGTGGTGACGGCCTTCTCATGGTCCGAAATCTTGGACGCACGGGGTTTCGTCCTGGCGCCACGCTTCCTCGTCCCCATCGCGGAGACGGAGCGCGGCCCGGTGATAAAGGGTTACCGCGAGGACTCGGGGAACACAATGCCTATTTGGGGATCCGGCCGATTCGCAAAGACGCCGGCCCAAGCGGTGGAGGCGGGCGATGGCCCTCGTTCGCTATGCGTTGACCGAAGTTCTTCGCGGACGGCACCGGACCGCCGCGGCCGTCATCGGCGTCGCGCTCGCGATCTCGTTCTTGGCGGGCACCTCGATTGCGATCGACTCATCGCTCCGTGCCGCCCTCGATTCGTACCTGTCCCGACTGCAAGCCGATTTCGTGGTGTCGGCGCACACGGCCCGTCCGATGGACCTCGCGGATAATCTCACGGCGGTCCGCGGGGTGGCCTCCGTGGCCGTTCTTCGGACGTTCCTCCTGGATTCGATCGGGGCGTCAGGAGCGCCACCGTTCGTAGGGAGCCTGCGATCTGGACCACCGGTTGCGATCGCGGCGGACCCGGCGCGCCTCCCTCGAAGCATCGCGAACTGGCAGCTCGCGGGCACGATGGGGCTCGCCCTCGGGAGTGCGGTCGTGTCCCAGGACGTCGCCTCGAGCCTCGGCCTGGAGCGGGGGAGCACGGTAGAACTCCAAAGTTCCGCCTACAACGCAAGCTCGGGGCGCGAGATCCGATTCACGAACCTGACCGTCGAGGGGATCCTCTCCCCTCCTGCCGGCTGGGAGCCGCCGACGTTCACGTTCGGCTTGGCGACAACGTCGTTCGTCCTCGTGCCGTTGAGAGACTCGGCGTGGCTGGAAGCCCAGCTCGCGGGTCGGACCACAGACTTCGTGACGGTCGAAGTGTACATTGACCGCGCGTCTCTGAACCCGTACGACATCGAAGCATCCCGTCGATACATCGCGCGCCTCGAGCGCGACCTCCAACAGGCGGCGGCACCGTACGGCGGAAACGTGTTCGGGTCCGTGCCGCTGATCCTCGACAACGTCGCGCTCGCGCAGGGAATCCTCCGCGGCCTGTTCCTGGCGTTCGCCGGCCCAATCATCGTCCTGGGTCTTTACGTCGGCGCGATCGGCGTGGACCTTGCCCATTCCGAACGACGCCGGCACCTCGCAATCCTCAAGACTCGGGGCGCGAGTCCTCGACAGATCGTCCGGCTGCTCTTGCTGGAAGCCCTCGTCGGCGGCGTCCTCGCGGCGGGCCTCGGCCTCCTCGTCGGCGCGGGAATCAGCCGGGTCCTCGTCGGGTCCATCTCCACGCTCTTCGATTGGGACGTCGGCGCGGGCGAAATCGCGATCTCCTGGACGACGGTCTTGCTGACGGTCCTCTTTGCGACGGCCTTCATGTTCCTCGTCAGCTATCGGTCGGCGAAGCGGACCGCACGGTCTCCGGTCGTCGAGACCCTTCGGTTCCACGTCCCCGGCGAAACGAGGGTCGCGTACCGACCCACGACGGACCTGATTTTTCTCGCGGTCGGCGTGGGCAGCGTCGTCCTGTATCTCGCGCGCCGTGTGGGCGGAGGACTGTTCGCGTTCTTCGTGGACCCCCTTCCCTTCGTGCTCCTCCCGTTCGCGCCCTTCCTGATCGCCGTGGGGTTCATTCGGCTGTCGACCCGCGCCTCTCCGAAGGCGTACGAGTGGGCGTCCCGAATCACGAAGCCGTTCCTCAAATCCCTTCATTACCTCGTCGCGCGGAATCTCGGACGGAACCCCCGGAGGGCCTCGAGCATCGCTGTCATCCTCGCCCTCGGCCTCGCCTTCGGCATCATGAGCTTGTCCACGCTCCAGGGCGACATCGGATGGGAGAATCTCAAGGTGCGGGCGACCCTCGGGGCGGACCTGTCCGTCGTCCCACCGGCCGGGGATGGGGGCTTCATGGGAAACCTCTCCGCCCTGAGGGCGGTCACGGGCACAACCGTGGTGCGGACCCTGGCGGCCGCGGTTCCGTATTCCTTCCGGGCCGAGGCGTTCGCGTTAGATCCCGGGAGTTACTTCGAGGTCACGAGGCCCGAGCCCTGGTTCTTCGTCGGCAGCGCGGGGGCCGAAACCGCGCGCGAGATCCTCTCGACCCGCGGACAGGTTCTCGCGTCGCAAACCTACCTCGATGACGCCGCGCTCCAGGTCGGAGATCCGCTCCGGCTGTCGTACTCCGTGTACAACGAGACCTCCCAGCAAACCGAATCGCGGCCCGTGAACGTGACGATCGGCGGGGCCGTGCGAGGACTTCCGGGGACCGGTCCGGCCGACTATCTCCCGGCCGCCCTCTATGGGAGCGCGGAGACATTCGGTCTGGGGGCTTCCGAGGTCTCTGGAACCACGAAGGTCCTCGTCAATCTCGCGGAGGCGAGCGACTGGCGGTCGGCCAAGCAGGCGATCCTCGATCTCGGGGCGACCGAGGTGACCGCGTACGAAGAGGCGCGGGCCGTCGCCCTGAGCAATCCCGGTGCCCGGGCGTTCCTCGGATTCATGAGCTTGCAGAGCGTCTTCTTGATCGTCGTTGTCGTCGCAGGCCTCGTCCTGGTCACGTTCTCCGCGTCCCTGGAGCGCGTCGTGGAGTTCGCCGGGATCACGGCGCGCGGCGCGAGCGGCTGGCAGACCGCCGCGATTCTCCTGGGGGAGGCTCTGTCCATCGTCGTCATCGGTGGATCCGTCGGCGCGGTCGCCGGCGTCCTCGGCGCGTACATCTTCTCGACGGTCGTTCCTGCAGGTCCGGGCGGGGAGGCCTACGCCCCCTTCATCCCCTTCCCGTTCGTCGTGCCTCCAGAGGCGGTCCTCTTTGCCGCCGGTGCGGCCGGTGCGCTGCTCCTCGCCGCCTTACTCGTTTCGTGGAGAGTCGCCCGAATGGACGTCGCCCGAGTCTTGAAGCTGCGGTCCGGATAGGCGAGTGCCGACGATTCTTGTCATCTGGGAAAGTCCTCAGGGAGAGCCAGAGTCTGCGCATTCACCCAGCTGGACATCGCGGGTTGCAAGCTGGACGCCGTTCCATCGGCATGGGTCGGGTCCACCTCCAAGGGTGTCGAATTCGACCGTGGACAAACGAGCGTGAAACGTCAAATTGATGGGATGAATGGCCGTCTCTCCCTACGGGAGGGATGTCGCGCAACGCCACCGCCGGCGCGTCATGCTTGCGATTGCTGCGATAGCGGCGGTCCTGCTGGCGGGGACGACGTTCATCCCGTTCCCGTCCACGGACCCGTCGCCCCGTGCCAACGATGCGGTCCTGACGTCGGAGGGCGGCCTGTGCGCGGGGAAATCGTTGCTCCTCGAACGACGATTCAGTTTGAAGGAGGGAATCGTCACCCGGACCGGGACGGGGAACGATCACTCCTGGACTCCCGCCTTCGTGTATCTCGAGGTCGGTGGCCGCTTCGAGGGACGTTGCAATGCGTGGGGAGACCATCTCGGGCTCCGTCACCTCGCCGTCCTCCTCCGGGTCCACGACGAGGCGAGCCCGTTCCGAGCGGACGACACCTGGCTGAACGGGAATATCGATACCTTCGCGATCCGAGGTCAGGTCGCGGACTACTCGCGGGACGCACCGAACCTCGTCGAACCGGATGGCGGAAAGCTCCTCGCGTCATTCGAGATGGAATGGACGCCGTCTCGGGCGAACTCCGTCAACATCTCGTTCATGGGCATCGTCCTGGATCTCCTCGCGGAACGGCACGTAGGGGATCCCCTTCGGGTCACGGCCGTCCTCGTGATGACGGTTGGCGAGACGCTCTGTGCCGGCGCATGCTGGTCTCCGTTCGCTTCGAAAGCAGCAAGCGAGGTCCTCGTCTTGGAGACGGTGGTGCGCGGCGAACCCATCTGACGTCGCCAAGAGAGCTCAGTATGTCGTCCAAGAAAGGCCGCGCTCAGGCAGCTGGATCCCCTGACCTCGCACGACCTCTCCGACCACCTTCGCGGAGAAGTCGGGTCGAACCGCGCGGATGATGTCCTTCGCTTCCTCCGGTGGAGCCACGATGGCGAAGCCCATCCCCATGTTGAATGTCGAATACATCTCCGAGTCGTCCACGGCCCCTAGGCTCTGCAGGGCCGTGAAGACCCCTTGAGATGGGAGAGGCTCCGTAATCCGGAACTGGACGTTCGCTTTGAGTCGGATCAGATTTCGAAGGCCGCCCCCGGTGATGTGGGCCATGCCATGGACGTTCGCCCGACGCAGGGCGCGCAAGACCGGACGAACGTAGATGGCGGTGGGCTCGAGGAGCTCTTCGCCCCAAGGCCGATTGGTCTCCGCGAGGGGGTCGAAAACGGTCTGGGAGGAATCTCGCAAGACCTTCCGGGCGAGCGTCAGCCCGTTCGAGTGGATCCCGGTACTCGGCACGCCGATGATGACGTCCCCGACTCGGATCGCGCGTCCGTCGATGACCTTCGCCTTCCGCACCGCGCCGAAGCAGGTACCCGCGAGGTCGAGTTCCCGGACGACCTCGGGGACGACGGCAATCTCCCCGCCGATGATCGAGACGTTCGCCATCTCCGCTCCGCGGTTCAGCCCGATGCCGATCTGCCGAGCGATCTCCCGATCGTAGTTTGCGATCGCCACGTAATCGACGAAGGCGATCGGCTCGGCGCCGACGCAGATCATGTCGTTCACGTTACTCGCGACGCAATCGATGCCGATCGTGTCCCAGCGGCGCATCTCCTTCGCCACGAGCACCTTAGTCCCGACGCTGTCGGTGCACAGAGAGAGCGCATACGCGCCGAAGTCGACGAGGCCCGTGAAGTGTCCGATCTTCGTGAGCGGCCTTCCTAGGCCTCGCCGGCGGTACGTGAGCGCGGAGACCAGGGCGGCGATGTGCGCGGCCTTTTCGTCCTGGCTCACGCCCGCTTCCGCATACGTCTGGGCCACATCGCACGAAAGCGGACGCGGCTATTTCAACGGCGCGGTCATGGTTAACATGTTATGCCGGCGGCCCGAGGCCGCGGCGGAACGCCTCCAAGGTCGACCGTGGGATTGACACCGGACCGGTCGCCACGCGAACGCCCAGCCCGCGCAGCCGGTCGGACAGTTCCCTTGCATCGCTCGGAGGCATGACCAATACGCTCTGACCGACCCACACCACGCCGGGGCGGTCGATGAAACCCTTCTCCCGGTACCGGACCTTGGCCGGCCCTTCCGAAATTCTCACTCGTCCGAAGATGATCTGACAGACCCTCGCGGCGACCGTCCGAGCCGCGCCCGAGACATCGTAGGAGAGCAAGACCCGTTCTCCATCGTACCCTTCAATCGTCATCGTCTCACACATAGAGATAGCTATATTATAGCCTTTCCATGGGGGCGGTGAAACTACCATGCGCCGGTTAACATGTTAAGCCGGCAACCGGAGAAAGGATTATTGCGGGACGCTGGCATCGTTCCGCTCGATGGGCAAGGCTTGGATCAAGGCCCGAAAGCACGATCGGTTCTATCGCGCCGCGAAGAAGCAGTCGTACCGCAGCCGGGCCGCGATCAAGCTGTCCCAGATCGACCTCCGGTATGGCCTGTTCGAGGTGGGCGATGTCGTCGTGGACCTGGGGGGCGCGCCGGGCGGCTGGTCCCAAGTCGCCCGAGAGCGCATCGGGCCGAAGGGGCGCGTGATCGCCGTCGACCTCTCTCCAGTTTCTCCGATCGCAGGCGTCGAAATCCTTCGCGGCGACTTCCAGCGCCCGGAGATCCAAGCCGATTTGTTCGAGACCCTCCGCAAGCCCGCGGACGTCGTCATGAGCGACATGGCGCCGAAACTGAGCGGCAACCGGTCGCTCGATGTGGCTCGGACCCTCGACCTGGCGAATGCGGCGCTCTCCTTTGCGGTTCGCGCGTTGCGCCGCAAGGGCCGGTTCCTGGTGAAGGTGTTCCAAGGAGACGGCTACCGCGAATTCGTTCGTCGGATCGGCGAGCATTTCGAGGCGACGAAAGGCGTCAAGCCGACCGCTTCCTCCGCGACCAGCGCGGAGATCTACGTCCTCGCGGTGGGACGCCTCTAGGCGGCCGCGGTGCGCGAAATCGACCGCGCGCGCTCCAGGCACTTCTGGGCTTCATCTCGGTCGCCGAGACGGGCGAGGACCTCGCCCCGGTTCAGCCAGGCCGCGACGTACTCCGGACGGAGCTTCGTCGCTTTCGTGTGGCACTTGTCCGCGTCCGCGAATCGGTTCATCCGGGCGTAGACGACCCCTTTGTTGTTCCACGCGATCGCGTACTTGGGCCGGATATGGATCGCCTTGTCGTAGCAGTCGAGGGCTTTCGCGAGCAAGCCTTTCTTGAAGTAGACCGTGCCGAGGTTGCACCACGCGACCTCGTTCTCCGGGTCCAACCGGATCGCGTTCTCGTGGCAGCGGAGCGCCTCATCGAGGCGGCCGAGATATCGCATCGCGACCCCGCGGGACGTCCATGCGTACGACGGTCGCCGGACCAGCCGAATCGCCCGCTCATAGCGCGCCAACGCCTCCTGGTACCGCCCCTGTTTCACGAGGTGATCCCCTTGGGCCACCGCGCTGTTCGAGATTCGGAAGAGCAGGAGCGCCGCGATCATGCCGCCCCCGGCGATCGCGGCGAACAGCACGATCGGGAGAGGCGCGGACAGGTCGAACGGGTTCGCGTACATGCGGAAGAAAATGAATACGGCCACCAAGGCGCCGACGGAGGCGTACGTCACCCCGTCGAACATCCGCCCGGAGATCCGGATCATCTTCCGTCCTTCCGTTTCCGCGGGCGTCGCAAGGACCGGAATCGGTACCGCGTCCGCTGGCGCCTCTCGTGCGGGCGGAGTCTCCGCGACCTCCTCGGACAGGGATCGATCCTCCGCAGCTTCTTCCGCCGGCGAGGGTTGAATCTCGATCAGGAGGGAGTCGAACAGCTGCTCCGCGGTGACCTCGTCGACATCGGGCTCCTCGGGGGTGGGCGATGATACGGGCTTCTCTTCGGCCATCGGCGCCTTCGACAGATCGAGCAAGTCTTCGAGGATCGCGTCCACTTTCTCTTCTGGGGACAGATGGCTGAGGGCGAACGCGCATGCTCCGCACACCGTCGCATCGGCGTCGTTGTAATGCCCGCACACGGGGCACGAAACGGTCGTCTGGTCGTTCAACGATTGAACCATCTCGGAGGACGAGGCCGCCTTCCGATAAACGTATCGTCTTGGGTTTCCCCAGGTGAAACCATCCACCGGGGTTGGCCTTCGGGTCCGAGAGACGCTAGTCCCAGAATCGCTTCGTCCGGGCGTACGTGATTTCCGCCGCGAGGACGTCGCGCAAGAAGTCGAGCTCGGTCTCATGATATCCTCGGAGGATCCGCGCAGCGGTGTCCTCGCCGACGCCGCGGGCCATCAGCGCGAGGACCGCCTTCCTCCCGTGCGCCATGACCAAGCTCGCGTTCGTGAACAGCCGCTTCGCCTTCGCCCGGCTCTCCTTGTCCGTCCCCTGGAGATCGAGCTTCGCGATCTTGTCCTTCTCGTAGGGCGCGATGACCGCCACCATGAGCCCTTCGCACTTCGGACATCGGATCTTCGCGGGCAGGTCTCGCACGACGTCCCGCCAGGACATCTTGCAGTTCAGACACAGGAACGTCGCCGTCTCCTTCTCCAGGCGCGCCTTGACGGCCATGAGGGTCGCGTGGTCCGCCCGGGACGGCGTCACGAGGAGGCGCCCGCCTTCGAGGCCGGCCCGGCCGATCGGCGTCATGCGCGTGACGACGATCTCGATCGCGCCCGACTGGATCCGCCGTAGGACCTCCACGGTCCGCGGGATGTCCATCCGTTCCCAGAACACTTTGTCGAGGACCTCCTCGAACAGCGGCGTGTTCTCGAAGGTCTTCAGGAGCCGCGGGATCGAGACGCTCTCCCAGTCCACGTCGCGCCGCAAGGCTCCGAACTTCTTCGCGACGTACACGAACGCCCACCGCAGGAACGCCGAGTTCTTCAGGATCACGCGCAACAGCGGCTCCAGCGCGTCGGGGTCCTCGGGGCGAAGAATCTCGACGACCTGCTGCGGGTTCACGGACCGCGGGACCTCGAGGACGATCCGGTACGGGTCTGTCTGCACCCCGACGCTCTGTCCGAACCGCGCGCTGAGGAGCGATGAGATGAGTTGCGCGAGGGTCTCGTTCACCTTCGAACCGAAGCAAGCATTCACGATCAGCACGTCTCGCGCGGACTCGATCGTGATGCGGTTGTCCGTCGCGAGCGGCGCGTCGCCCACGGACCCCAAGTAGGCGAGGAACGTCGAGGTGCCGTGTTCGTTGACCGGATACGGAGACAGGTCGCGCTCCCTGCGGATGCGGCCGACTTCCTGGGCGACGTCGAACGGGACCGGGATGTCCTCGCCGACCCACGAAGGCACGTCGCCGATCTCGCGGACCGGCTCGACGAGGATATGGTCCTCCTTGAAGTCGACGAACCGCCAGGCCGAGCCGCGCATGATGAAACTCTCCCCGAGCTTCGCGTTCTCCGCGACGAACCACTCGTCCAGGGTCCCGATCGCGCGACGGGACGAGAGATCGATCACGCGGTACGTCTTCACGTCGGGGATCATCGAGATGTTCTCGAAGAAGTACGGAAGGGAGTTGGAGCTCCGACCGAGTCGCCCGTCGCGAGACCAGAGGATCCGGAGGCCCGCGAGCTGGGCGACGACCTCGTCGAAGTCCGCCCGCTTCAACTCCCGGAAGGGCCAGCTCCTGCGGAAAGTCTCGTACGCCTCATCGAGCGAGGCGAATCGCTCGGACACCGCGAGCGCGACAAGCTGGTTGGCGAGGACCGAGCGATTGTCTTTCCGGACGACGAGATCCTCGATCTCCTCCGCGAGGGCCCGACGGGCGATCGCACACGCCTCCGCGACGTCGTCCTCGTGGGTTGCCAAGATGACGCCATCCGAGACTTCGCCGACCCCATGCCCGGATCGACCGATTCGCTGCACGAGCCGCGAGACCTCGCGGGGAGAGTTGTACTGCAAGACGAAGTCTGCGGTCCCCACATCGATTCCGAGTTCCAGGGAGGAGGTGCACACGAGGGCTCGGAGGCCGCCCGATTTGAACTCGTCTTCCATCTGGACGCGCACGTCTTTCGAGAGACTCCCGTGGTGCACGCCAATCTTCGGATCCTGGTACCACGCCGCCAGCCGCGACGACAGGAACTCCGCCGTGTCGCGTGTGTTCACGAAGAACAAGGTCGACTGGTGCTCCTTGATCAACTCGTAACATCGGCGGAGCGCCGCGGCCTGGCCCGGCTTCACCCGAAGACGCTCCGCGATCTCGGAGTCGCCTTGGGCGTTCGACGGCATCTCGACGCGGATCCGGATGCCTTTCGGGATTTGGACCCGGATCACCTCGACCGGCCGATCCACGCCGCCGAGAAACGCCGCGACCTCGGCGGGCGTGCCGACCGTGGCGGAGAGCCCAATCCGCTGGAATTCGCGGCCCGTCAGGTCCCGCAGCCGCTCGAGGCCGACGGCGAGTTGGGCGCCGCGCTCGTCCGAGGCGAGCTCGTGGATTTCGTCGACGACGACGTACCGCACGGACCGGAGGTGCTCCCGCAGCTTCCGACCGGTGAAGAGGATTTGGAACGTCTCCGGCGTCGTGATGAGGATGTCCGGAGGATGTCGGGTGATCGCCGCGCGCTCCTGGGGCGTCGTGTCGCCGTGGCGGACCGCGACGCGGACGCCGAGCCGGTCCGCGAAGAACGTCATTCGGCGGAGCATGTCGCGGTTCAACGCGCGGAGCGGAGTGATGTACAGGCACGACGTTGGCTCGGGCTTGTCCCGCAGAATCCGGTCGAGGATCGGGAGCAGGGCGGCCTCCGTCTTCCCGATCCCGGTCGGGGCGACGAGGAGGACGTTCGCGCCGGCGAGAATCCGAGGAATCGCACGCTCCTGGGGTTCCGTGAACGTCTCGATCCCGAGGGCCTGGACCGTCTCGAGAATCCGGGAATCAAGCCCAAGGCTCTCCATGCCCGCCGCTTCAAGGGTCGCTGGGACTAAAAGTTGCCGTCCGGGTCGCCGTCTCGACGGACGATGCGCCTTGTCGTCGATGGGCCCGGCCGGACTTTCCGGTCCCGTGGGTGCCGCGGGACCTTTTGAACCGACGACCATCTGGTTATGAGCCAGACGCTCCACCAGACTAAGCTACGGGCCCCGCCGCGCGGAACCGCGGAGCGTTACTTAAGGAGTACTCTCAAACCCAAAACCCTACCGCGACAGGGTTAAGGCCCACTAGTAGCCGCCACACCCAGGGGGCGTCCTCCGCCGCGACATCGACCGGAAAGCTTCAATGATTGTCAAGTCAGTAGCTTGTCCTTCATGTCTCGGGAAGTAGGCAACCGACTGCAGAAACTGGGACTCGCTGTTGAAGCAGTCGGTATCTTGCTTTTTGTTGCCGGCGCAATCTCCGCCGGAGCTCTTCCTACGGGATTCAACATGGCTTATGTGCCGCTCGGCCTGTTGGCGGCACTTTTCATATTCGGCGGCTTGGTTCTGCTCCTGATCGGCTCTTGGATTGGAGCAGACTGGTTACGTTTGTTTTGATGCGACAAAAACGGAAGGTGCCCATCCCGAAGGGCGGGCTTGGCGGTGAATACGAGGGCGTCGAGTCTGAACACATCGAAGCTTCGGGAAAAAGACCTGCTGGCTTGTTTCTTAAGGAGTGTGTCCGCGCGCTTCCTAATACGGGCTCCGTGCTTCTCGGACCGTGCGCGGAGCGGCTTCCGATCTGAGGGCCCTCGGACGAATGATTCCATCGGAGAATCGCCTGACCGTCTTCGACGCGGATACTCAAGAGACCTCGTACGGAATTTGCTTCTTCGACGGCCTCCCGTACATCTTCGATACGCACCGCAAAGGCGCGCGGTATGTCGCCACGCTCGAACTCCTGACCGAGGTCGTGCACCCGGTCCGAG